>Ga0255048_10003047_pt1 | contig 10360 bp, 9 predicted proteins | sample JV7_2_2_MG_FD_183619 | JGI IMG/M metagenome (GOLD analysis project Ga0255048, IMG submission 183619) | Seawater microbial communities from Jervis Inlet, British Columbia, Canada - JV7_2_2 | ecosystem: Environmental > Aquatic > Marine > Inlet | place: Canada: British Columbia | collected 2016-10-06
TGCCGTCGGGTGACTATCTGCGGTTTCGGATGCTGACCCACTATGGCGATACCGATCGTGCACCCGAACCGCAGGATGTGGTGAACTATCTGACGTGGTGCCGGGAGTTGGACTGACAAGACCAGATGATTGCGAGGGCAGGGCGCGGATCGCGGCCCGGCCTTCACATCGCTGCGCCCGTCGAAACGGGCACGACGGCAATTGGTCGTCCCGACTACCGGCTCGACTCCAAAGCAGCCCATGCGCGAGGAAGGGCTGTTGAGCGATGCGACGATCGCTCGTGTTGAACGCAACATATGAGCCGCTCAGCGTCGTGTCTGCGCGGCGGGCGATCTGCCTGTTGATCGCTGACAAGGCTGACCTCATCGAGGCTGACGACGAATTGGTGCGATCGGCGACGCTCACATTGGCGAGCCCGGCGGTGATCCGGCTGCGCTACATGGTACGGGCGCCACGACGTCGCGTCGCGTCCGTCTCGCGTCGGGCCGTCTTTGATCGCGACAACTACCGCTGCCAGTACTGCGGCCGTCACGCCGATTCGATCGATCATGTCGTTCCGCGTTCGCGCGGGGGCCGTGATGTGTGGGACAACCTGGCGGCGGCCTGCCGGCCCTGCAACAGCGCAAAACGTAACCGCACGCCCGACGAGGCTGGGATGCGGTTGATGCGACCTTGTCACGCTCCCCGTACAACAGGCTGGATCATGATCGGTGGCACCTTGGTGCCCGACACCTGGAAGCCGTATCTGGCGATCGCCAGTTGACACCTGCCGATCGGCGCCTTCGCTACGTCGTCGGTAGCGTTGCGTCGTGGTCGAGGTTGTGCGTCAGCGCGGGAGTGTGGCCGACCTGCACGCACTCGATCCGTTCGGGGCCGGACCCGGTGACCGCACCATCGCGCCACAGGTCTGGTGGTGTGACCCGACGGATTCGGCGTTGGTGCTCGGGTCACGTCAATCGCCAGACCTCGTGGATCGAGCGGCGGCATCGGCAGTTGGGCTGACTGTAACCCGCCGCCGTTCGGGCGGCGGCGCTGTGGTCGTGCGGTCCGATGCCGTCGTGTGGATCGACGTCGTCGTGCCGCACGGACTTGCCCCCGATGACATCCGGGGAGCGATGGTGTGGATCGGTGAGCATTGGCAGTCGGCGCTCGAACCGATGCTCGCTGCCTGCGACCGCCCGATCGAGTTCGAGGTGCACCGCGGCGGAATGCTCGACTCCGCATGGTCAGAGCTCGTCTGTTTCGCAGGAATCGGCCCCGGCGAGGTGCTGCTCGGAGGCCGCAAGCTGGTCGGGCTCAGTCAGCGCCGCACCCGCCATGGTCTGCGGCTACAGGGGTTGGTGTACCGGGCGCCCGTGACGGTCGGCATCGCCGATCTGCTGCTGGGCGAGCTCCCCGACACTGAACTCGTCGAGCCGGTCGTGATCCCCGGGCTCGAACCAGAGCCGTTGGCCAAGGCGCTTGCGGCGCGGCTGTCGTAGCCCCGACGGCGTCCACCCTTCCTACCGATAGATCCGAGGGGTCTCGGGTTCAGGTCTTGGGGATAATTGGGGGCAATTGGGGTGAAATGGTTGATATTGGTAGACGTGAGCGACCATACTTGCCGAGGACGAGGACGAACCCGCAGTTCTCGACCGTCAGTTGTGGCCATCACTCGTGAAGGCAAGGCTAAAGAGCGGGCTTGATTCGGAAGGTCTGGCACGAACGTGTTCGTCGGTGAATACGACCGCAGCGTCGACGGCAATGGCCGTTTGGCGTTGCCCGCCGAGTTTCGCGACGATCTCGGGGCCAAGTGCTACCTCCGCAGCCACCCTGACGGCTTCGTTTCGATTACGTCGATCGCACAGTTCGACACCGAAGTAGCTCAGCTCGAAGAACTGATCCGGCTCGGTGAAGCCCCGGCCTCGGCGCTGCGAGCGTTCGGTGTCAGCTCGTCCGTGGCGGCGATCGACAAGCAGGGGCGCATCACGATCGACGAAGAATCGCGTCGGCATGCCGGCATCGGTTCAGGGTCCCAGGCGGTCATCGCCGGATCGCTGACCCGGCTCGAGGTCTGGCGCCCATCGCGCTATGACACGATTCGCCGTGAGGACGGCGCCGTGCAGCGGGCCCGCGTCTGGGATGACGAGGACGAGGCGTGAGCGACGCCGAGTTCACCCACGACCCGGTCATGAAGCACGAGATCGTCGAGACGTTCCAGTCCGTGCCCGCAGGCGTGATCGTCGATGCCACACTCGGCGGCGGCGGCCACAGCGAGGCGATTCTTGATTCACGGGATGATCTAAGTGTCCTCGGGCTCGATCGTGACGCCGACGCCCTGACGGCTGCAACCACCCGACTCGGCCGGTTCGGCGATCGATTGATGACACATCACTGTGGGTTCGACGATCTCGATCAGGCGATGGACGTGCACTCGATCGAGCAACTGAGCGGTGCACTGTTCGACCTCGGTGTCTCGTCGCCACAGCTGGATCGCCCCGAGCGCGGATTCTCGTACCGCAACGACGGTCCGCTCGACATGCGGATGGACGCTGATGCACCATGGTCGGCTGACGATGTCGTCAACGGCTACCCACAGCAGCAGCTGGCCCACATCATTCGTCGGTACGGTGACGAACGGTTCGCCTCACGGATTGCCAAGGCGATCGTTGCAGCTCGGCCGCTCGAGTCGACGACCCGTTTGGCCGAGATCGTCACCGGTGCGATCCCGGCGCCGGCCCGGCGCACCGGTGGACATCCAGCCAAGCGCACGTTCCAGGCGATCCGAATCGAAGTCAACGGAGAACTCGATGTGTTGCCGGATGCACTCGATTCCGCGATCGAAGTAATCGTGCCCGGTGGCCGATTGGCAGTGCTGGCATACCACTCGGGTGAGGACAGGATCGTGAAGGACCGCATCCGCCAAGCGGAAACCGGTGGGTGCGAATGCCCGCCCGAACTCCCATGCGTGTGTGGTGCCGTTCAGACCGTTCGAATCGTGCGGGGTGTCGCCAAGCGTCCAACCCACGGGGAGAGCAGCAGCAATCGGCGCGCCGCATCAGCTCGCTTCAGGGTCGCCGAGAAGATCGAATCAACCCAGGCGAGCAACCGCTGATGGCGTTCCCGCTCAGGCACGCGGCGCCGTCGACGTCACCGATCCGGCAGCGCCAGCTGGCTGTTGTACCGGGTCGACGTCGGGCCGCCCGATTCGCGATCGGGCTGACCGTGCTGATCTCGGTCGTCATGATGGGCGCTGTCTTCTTGCACACTCGAATCGCCGAGCGTCAGCTCGAGATCGACCAGCTCGAAAGCTCGGTGCTCCAGGCCCAACAAGACTTCGACGTATTGCGTGCCGAGCGCGCCGATTTGCGTTCGCTGCCGCGCCTGTCGGCCGGTGCGCTCGAGCTCGGCATGTACCCGGCGGCGGAGGGCGAGTTCCTGCGCGTCGATCCGATGTTGCTCGCGATCACGATCGCCCGCACGGGTGAGATGCCGTTCAACAACGAGATCATTCCGGGCTCGACGGCCCGACTCGAACCACTCGACCAGTTCAGGCTCGTCAAAGCGGTCAGCGCCGAAGCACCATGAGCCGTCGTACTCCACCAACCCGCCCGGCTCGCCGCACGGCACCGAGGGTGAAGCGGGCCCCAGCAGCGCGTTCGAGAGCAGCGCGTTCGAGCGCCAATCGTTCTACAAGAAGTCGCTCGGCGGCCGGCCCATCGGGCACCAGGAATGCAGCGAACCGCAAGTCGATTTCGACGACCTCGCGGCGTCAAGATCCGCACCGCCGGCGACGCCAGGTGACCTATCGCGATCCGTCGCCGGCACCGTCCAGAAAGCACATCGCCGAGCGACGGCCGACGTCGCGACGGCGTGTACTGGCGGCATCGCACAGGATCTCACCGCGACGCGACCTGCTCGGGCTCGGCAAGTCGTCTGTCCGTCTCAAGCTGGTGCTCGTGTTGCTGCTCGCCGTGCTCGGCACCGTGCTGTTCAAGGTCGCCAAGATCCAGTCGGCTGGGGGAGAGGCGCTGCGTGTCGCCGGTGATGCACAGTGGAGCCGCACGACGCCGCTCGCAGCCGATCGCGGCACCATCTTTGATCGCAACGGCGAGGAGTTGGCGTTGTCGGTGCCGTCCTACTCGATCAGTGTCAACCCCAAGCTCGTCACCGACGAGGCCGGAACAGCGCGGCTGATGCAATCGTTCTTCGGTCTCAGCGACGGCGACACCCGCGACCTGTACGACGCGCTGTTGGTGAAAGAGCGCGGCTTCGTGTACGTGCAACGCCAGGTCGACCTCGAGGTCGGTGAACAAGTCACCCACCTGCGCATGGTCGGGGTCAACGTCGACGAAGAGGATCGCAGGGTCCTGCCGGGCGGAACGGTCGGTCTCAGCGTGATCGGAAGAACAGACATCGACGGCAAAGGCATCGCCGGCCTCGAGAAGCAGTACGACGAGACGCTGACCGGTACGCCAGGCGAGATGAGCAAGGAAGTCGCGCCAAAGGGCCGATCGGTCCCTGGCACCGAGCGCACCACGTCTGTGCCGGTGCCCGGCGATGATGTCGTGCTGACACTCGATCGATCGATCCAGTTCGCAGCCGAAAATGCACTGCTCGAGCGTGTTGCAGAACTCGATGCCAAATCCGGCACGATCATTGTGATGGACACCGCTACGGGCGATGTATACGCGATGGCATCGGTAGTGCGAGACCAGCAGGACAACGGCGTACAGGTCACCTCTGGCAACTTCGCTGCCGTCAACGCCTACGAGCCGGGCTCGGTCGCCAAAGTGATAACGATCGCGGCCGGCCTCAACCAGCAATCGGTGACAGTCGACTCGACCTTCGTCGTGCCGTGGCGCCGTCAGTACGCCGATGATCTGCTGAGGGACTCGCACGAGCATCCCGACGAGGAGATGTCGGTCGAACGGATCCTGATCGAATCGTCGAACATCGGAACTATCGACGTCCAAGAGTCGCTCGACCCCGAATGGAGCACCGCCCGACAGATCCACTGGGAGTACATGCGCAATTTCGGTCTCGGCGCCAAGACGGCCCTGGACTTTCCCGGTGAGTCCACAGGCATCCTCAAGCACTGGAGCGATCTGTGGGGCTCGGAGAGGGTGACCGTGGCGTACGGCCAGGGCCTCGCCAGCACGTCGATTCAGCTCGCCGCAGCCGTCAATACGATCGCCAACGACGGTACCTACGTGGCGCCGCGGTTGGTGCTCGGAACCGTTGGGCCCGGCGGCGAGATGGTTCCCGCCGCGCCGGCCGAGCAGCGCGAGGTGCTACGTCCCGATGTCGCAGAAGAGATGCAAAGGCTGATGCGCGCCGTCGTGTGCGACCCGCACGGCACCGGCAAGCGGGCCCAGCAGGGCATCGATAACTTCAGCGTCGCCGGCAAGACGGGGACCGGCCTCAAGGCCCAGCCGAACGGGACATACCTGGACGACGAGGGCGAACCTGTCTACTACGCCAGCTTCGTTGGCTTCTTCCCCGCCGAGGACCCCCAGATCACCGTGCTCGTGTCGATCGACGAACCGCCGGCTGGTGACATCAACCGATTCGGCGGCACAGCGGCTGCGCCCGTGTTCGCCGATCTGGCACCGACGATCGTCCACGAACTCGGTGTCCAGCCACCGCCTAACTCGGCCTCATGTCAAGCGGCGTGATCGCCATGACAGCCTCGGTCCCAGAACTTGCCCGAGCGGTTCCGCCGCATTTATTGATCGACGTGATCGACGCGAGCCGCGCCGAGCTGATCGATCTCACTCATGACTCCCGCCAGGTGCGGCCCGGCTGGGCGTTTGCCTGCGTGCCCGGCGATCAGTTTGATGGACACGATTTTGCCGGGGAGGCCGTCGGGCTCGGCGCCGGATTGCTGCTGGTCGAGCGGGGACTGCCGATCGATGTACCGCAGATTGTGGTTTCGGACGTCCGTCAGGCGATCGGGCCCGTCGCCGCGGCCGTGCACGGGTATCCCGCCGGCAGGCTGCGGATGATCGGGATCACCGGCACGAATGGCAAGACCACCACCACACATCTGCTCGGCTCGATTCTGCTCGCCGCCGGCGTCGAGCAGCGACAGCTCGGCACACTGTCGGGAGCCCGCACCACACCCGAGGCTCCCGATCTGCAACGTCGTCTGGCCGAGTTCGTCAGTTGCGGCGTCGAGGCGGTGGTGATGGAGGTTTCGTCGCACGCCCTCTCACTGCACCGCGTAGCCGGCACCCGGTTCGACGTCGGCGTCTTCACAAATCTTGGTCGCGACCATCTCGACCTACACGAGTCGATGGAGTCGTACTTTCGCGCCAAGGCCTCGCTCTTCAGCCCGGAGCTGACCGACGTCGGGATTGTCAACCTCGATGACCCCTACGGACGGCTGGTGATCGATGTTGCCGCCGTCGAGATGACGGGCTTCGGCCGGGACGACGCACTCGACGTCGTGGTCGGGGTCGATCATCATTCGTTCACCTGGCTCGGTCACCGTGTATTCGTTCCGATCGGTGGACATTTCAACGTGATGAACACGTTGGCGGCGTTGACGGTTTCGAGAGCGCTCGGGATCGATATCGATGTCGCGGTGGGCGGTTTGGCGGAGTGCCCGCCCGTTCCCGGCCGGTTCGAGGTCGTCAGCGACCCCGACCTGCACGAGTTCTCGGTAGTGGTCGACTACGCCCACACCCCCGAGGGTCTGGGGGAGCTGCTGACGTCTGCTCGAGCCCTCGCCGATCGCATGCGGGTGATCGTCGTGTTCGGGTGCGGAGGCGGTCGCGACGTCGACAAACGACCGCTGATGGGTGCTGTCGCCGCAGAGAAGGCGGACATGGCTGTGATCACGAGTGACAACCCGCGCGATGAGGATCCGGCGGCAATCGTTGCGGCCGCGGCGGAGGGAATCGATGCTCGCTACCGTGAGTCCGTGTTGATCGAGACCGATCGCGAAGCTGCGATCGCGCTGGCGCTCGAAGCTGCCGGCCCCGGTGATGTTGTCGTAATCGCCGGCAAGGGCCACGAGACGACCCAGACGATCGGCGACCAGGTGCGACCGTTCGACGATCGTGCGGTCGCCCGCCGGTTGCTCGCCGAACTGACCGGCCGCGCCCCGATCGAAGGCTCGAAATGATGGCCGCGTCGATCGCCGGACCGGATCTTGATCGCTTCTACATCGGGGCGGTCGACTGAGGTGAGAGCACTCGTTCACGGTCTGGCGATTACCGGGGTCTCGACGGCTCGAGCGCTACAGCGACGCGGTTACGAGGTTGTGACAACCGACGACGTGATCGACGACGCCAAACTCGAGCGGGCGATCGAGCTAGGTGTTTCGCTCGGCCGGTTGCCCGAGAATCTGGCGGAGTTCGTCGCCGGTTTCGATCTGCTGTCACCCGCCCCCGGCGTGCCGGAGGGGCACGCCGTGATCGCCGCAGCCGTAGCCGCTGCCGTTCCCGTCCAGAGCGAGATCGAGCTGGCGTACCGATGGGAACAGCTGCGCCCGGGTGGTCCGCGTCCGATGCTGGCGATCACCGGCACCGATGGCAAGACCACTACGACCGAGCTGACCGTTGCGATCCTGCGGGCCGCCGGCATTCGCACCGAGGCGCTCGGCAACACCGAGGTGCCACTCGTCGACGTGCTCGACAGCGACCTCGAAGCTTTCGTGGTCGAGTGCACCAGCTTTCGGTTGGCGTGGACCGAACGGTTTCGGGCGGACGCCGCGGTGTGGCTGAACTTCGCGCCTGACCACCTGAACTGGCACGACTCGATGGACACCTATCAGGCCGCCAAGGCGCGGATCTTCGAACTCCAGGCGTCTACCGACGCGGCGATCGGATTCGTTGACGACCCGATCGTGATGAGTCATCTCGACCGCGCCCCTGGGCGGCATCGCAGCTTCGGCGCCGACGGCGCCGACTATCACCTCGCCGGCGGTTTCTTGACCGGCCCGGATGGCCCGATCGTCGACACCGCAGTGATGCGGCGTCGGCTGCCCCACGACATCACCAACGCGTTGGCGGCGTCGGCGCTCGTACTCGAGACCGGATTGGCAGCACCGGCGGCGATCGCCGCCGCGTTGGCCACATTCGACGCTCCACCGCATCGGCTCGAATCGATTGGCTCCGGTGACGGCATCGAGTGGTTCAACGACTCGAAGGCAACCACTCCGCACGCCGCGGCGACGGCGATTCGGGCCTTTCCATCGTTGGTTCTGATTGCCGGGGGAAGCCGCAAGGGCGTCGACCTGTCGGCGATGGCTGCTCAGCCGGATCGCTTGCGCGCGGTGGTGGCGATCGGCGAGGCAGCACCCGACATCCACGCCATCTTCGACGGCCGTGCGACCGTCGTGGATGCTAATGACATGGCATCTGCCGTCCGGCAGGCGGCAGCGCTGGCCCGCCCCGGCGATGCCGTCGTGCTGTCGCCCGGCTGCGCCAGCTTCGACTGGTACACGGGCTATCCCTCGCGGGGCGACGATTTCCGTCGCTTGGTTCACGACTACCTCGGTATCACGTCAGAATTGGAGACCACATGACGATCAGCAGCAATCTGTTCTCTGGCAACCCGTTCTCCGGCTCCGTAGACGTTCAGGCCCGACGCGAGGCGGCGCTCGACAGACTCAACAGCCCCAAGACGCAGTCCGGCGAGCGGGGGAGTCCGAGCCGAACCAAGCCGTCGCGACGCGCCGTGCAGCAGCACCAGCCGCGTGCGATCGAACAGCTTGGACCGCCGCCAGGCGTGTACTACGGGATCGCTGTGGTGGTCGCAGTGTTCGTGATGCTCGGGCTGGTGATGGTGCTGTCGGCCACGTCGGCCCGCAATGTCGGTGGCGAGGCGTCTCCGTACACGATCTTCAATCGTCAGCTGGTGTGGGCGGGTTTCGGACTGGTCGGTCTGTTGGTGGCGCTCAAGGTGCCATACCAGCGTTGGCGTTCGTTCGTGATCCCTGGCGCTGTATTGGCGGGCGGCGCGATGATGCTGCCGTTCGTGCCGGGGATCGGGGCGACGATCAATGACGCCAACTCGTGGGTACGGTTTGGCACCCTCGGGTTCCAGCCCTCCGAGGTGCTCAAGTTGGCCGCGATCGCCTTTCTGGCTGACATGTTCGCCCGAAATCAAGCACAGCTGCACATGCCGCGTCGTGGACTGATCCCGCTCGCCGTGGTGGCGCTGGGGTGCGCTGGCGTGAGCTTCCTGCAGGGTGATCTCGGGTCGGCGATCGTGCTGGCCGCGATCGTGCTGGCCGTCGGCGTCGTCGCCGGCGTGCCGCTCGCACACGTCGGCCTGGTCTCTGCTATCGGAGCGAGCGGTGCTTTGGTGGCAGTCCTATCCGATCCGCGCCGCTTCAACCGTCTTGCCGCGTTTCGCGACATCGAGGGCAACAAGGAGCATCTCGCCTGGCAGTCGTGGCAAGGCTTGGTAAGCATCGCCAACGGCGGTATGACCGGCTCAGGCATAGGTGGGAGTAACTCGAAGCTCGGCTACCTGCCGCTCGCTCACAGCGACTTCATCTTCGCTGTCGTGGCCGACGAACTGGGGTTCATCGGCTCTGTCGCGGTCGTCGGTGGTTTCGGCTTGCTGGTGTGGTTTGGCATCCAGACCGCACTTGCAGCACCCGACCAATTCGGGCTGATACTTGCCGGGGGGATATCCGCCTGGTTCGGTGTCCAAGCGATCGTCAACATGGGCGGCGTGGTCGGTCTGATGCCGGTGACGGGATTGACGTTGCCGTTCTTCTCGGCGGGTGGCACCTCGCTGTTCGTCTCGATGGTCTCTGCCGGCCTGTTGCTGAATGTCGCCCGCCGAGTTGTCACGTCGCCACCCCGGGCGGGTCGCCGCGTGCACGCCCCGAGAAAACGCCCCGCCCGATCACGGTGAACGCCACCACCGCCCTGGAAACGTTTGCCGTCGTGACGGGCGGTGGCACGGCCGGCCACGTGCTTCCTGCACTCGCTGTCGCCGACGGGCTCGTCTCCCTCGGCCATCAGCCCGACTCGATTCACTACGTCGGGGCGCAGCGCGGCATCGAAACCCGCCTGCTGCCCGAGTCGCCCTATCCCCACACATTGTTCGATGTTGTCGGGTTCCAGCGCAGGCTGACCAGGCGCAATCTCGGGTTCGTCCCCAAGATGTTGCGTTCGCGTCGGGCGGCTATCGAACTCCTGCGTTCACTAAAACCGAAGGTGGTGGTGAGCGTCGGGGGATACGCCAGCATGCCCGCCGTTTTCGCCGCCGGCAAGCTCGGCATTCCGATCGTCGTGGTGAGCTTCGACCTGCTCCCCGGAAGGGCCAGCAAACTGGCGGCCAGGCGAGCCGCGGCGTGCGCCGTGGCATTCCCCAACTCTCCGTTGCCGAGGGCGACACTGACCGGCGCTCCGAT
>Ga0255048_10003050_pt1 | contig 10356 bp, 23 predicted proteins | sample JV7_2_2_MG_FD_183619 | JGI IMG/M metagenome (GOLD analysis project Ga0255048, IMG submission 183619) | Seawater microbial communities from Jervis Inlet, British Columbia, Canada - JV7_2_2 | ecosystem: Environmental > Aquatic > Marine > Inlet | place: Canada: British Columbia | collected 2016-10-06
TGGTGGGTAGAATCTACAATGCCTTTCACTTATGTTAATCTTGCTAGGTATTGTTATGATAGCTACTCCATCATCTTTCAAATGTTCTCTAATGTTAGTCAATAGAAAACTATCATTCCATAGGTGTTCAATAACACTAGCACAATATATGATATCATACTTATCATCTGGAAATGGAAAGTGTTCTTGGTTCAAATCTAATCCATAGTATCGCCCATACAACTTATCGTGTCTAATCTTAGCTACTACTTCTGGTAGATCTAATCCAATAACCTCATGTCCTTTTTCATGTAACATATCAGCTACTTCTGCATTACCACAACCAACATCAAGTATGGCTAGGTTCTTTCCTTTCCTTTCAACCCACTCCATTAAGAACTTTACATTAGGATGATCCAATCCATTAGTATCCCAATCCTTAAACATTCCTTCTGCTTGTTTCTCTATCCATTTCATTTTATCACATCCTCAAAAGCCTCATTTTTATTATTTATAAGTTCTATATATAAATGCGCAATATTAATTTTTTTATTATTAAACTTTTTCCAAGTCCTAGCATCTTTTTGCCTCAGCAGTCGAATGGCTGAGGAGATGTCTTCATGTTTATAAGCTAAAAATTGAGAGTTATCTTCAAAAGTATCTGTTAATAATCTTCTTTTATCCTTTAATGGTTCTGGTTTAGACATATTTAAACTCCTGAAAAAGTCCATCATATACTTTTTGACTAAAACTTCTCCATCTTCTTTTTTGCTCAATCTTTTTGTTTTTACAAAAAGGTTGTAATGGTTGTGGTTTCATTTTAGTATCTCCAATACCTGCTTACATCTTTCAACATAGGTATGGCCTTTCAATGCTTGTTTATGCATACTCTTAGTTGCTTTATCTCTAACATCTTTCATACCATTAGCACATAGATGTTTAATTGAATCCTTCAAATCTCCATAGGTAGAGTGTACCATAAACCTATACTTCCATTGATCTTGAAAGCTTTCATTCTTAGGCATTAATAGATATCCTCCAGATCCTATTACCATAAACAATCTAACTGAGTAGTGTTCTGATCCAACATACCCTTGCCAGTTAGGACTTGTCTCATCTGGAAAGTCTAAACATACCTTAGCTTGACTAACTGCTTCAGCAAACCCTTCATTATATACTTCAGGCCCATAACCTCTACCGGTTACATAAAATGTTAAGTGTGGTAAGTCTCTTTGTAAAGCACTTAGTAGTTCAGATCTAGATTCACTAGCAGATCCAATATATGCTACATCATATCTCTTCTTGCATTTAATAGGATGATGAACTCTAGGATGAAAGCCTTGTTGGACTACAAATACATTATCATATTTATATTTCTTTTTAAAGGTTTTAACTAGATATTTATTGCTTAAGAATATTGCTACATTATACTTTTTACATAGATCTACCTTAGTATCAAACCAATCCCAGAATGGTGGTTCCCAATACCACAAAGCACACTTATCATGCTTTTGAAATATCTCCTCTAATGGTTCATGTTCTCCTCTAATGATTAATGCTATGTCTGCATCAACAAATTCATTTGTGAATACTTCATGTCCTAGCTCATTAAATGCCTCTTCAATAAACACTCCAGTACATGCACTCTTATCTGTTGAGAATTGTCTATTGTAATCAAATATACTAATCTTCATCTTCATCCTCCAAGTCTTCTTCTTCTTCATCTTCGATTAATTCATCTATTACTTCCTCATCTTTGGGTATATCGTCTTTCATTCTAGCCCTCCTTCAGCTTAGTCATACGATTTACTATAAAGTATCGTTCTAATCTTCTTGCACACTTACTGATCTTAAAATCCTTCATCAGTTCATGGTTCTCTTCATACTCCAACATATCATAATTGTTGTATGCCCACTCAATCATCTTCTTACAATCTCCTACATCCCCACTATCAAAGTAGAACAAGCTGTCTTTGAAAGTATGGTAGTGATGATCCTTTGAAACTAATGCTGGTGTCTTACAAAACCATGCCTCTAATGGTGGTAGATTAAATCCTCCATACAAGCAAGGGTTAACTAACAGCTTAGCTTTCTTAATCATATCAAACTTAAACTTATCATCACAATCCTCATAGAAGAATACTTCTCCTTTCATCTTCTTAGCTTCTTCCATCATCTGTTGAATCATAGCACCATTCTCTTTGTGTAAGAATACTAACTTTGGTTTAGGTATAAGGTTAGCATCATTCCAAGCATACAATACTGTTTGAGGATCTTTAATCCACCACAGCTTACCCACTACTACGATTAGGTTCTCTTTAGTCTTAGGTGTTGGTGTCTGTTCAATTAACTCTGTGTCAATAGCTGGTAGCATTTTATCTACTCTGTATCTACCAGTCCACTTGTGTGCTTCCCATTGTACTGCTTCATTCAAAGCTAATACTCTCCAAGCCTTAGATATATGCTCAACATATGTTTGATAGTCTGGCATAATATATGGGTTGGGTGTGATATCCATTACCCAAGTTACATATGGTATCTTAAACTTCTTAGCATACTCATCTACTCTTCGGTGTTGAGAGTTAGAGGTACAAAATATATGTGTACAAGTTTCATCACAATCGTTGTAGAGTATATCCCATCCAATTTTAATCATCTCATCAGCTAATAATCTGTTTTGGAATATCCCTCTCTTTCCATTAGGACAGATCCAAGCTATCTTAGTTTTCATTCTTCAACTCCTGTTACGATTAACTGATCTAGTAGTGGTGTTAATCCCATTCTATCTTCATAGGTTATTTCATATGGTAGAATAAAATAGCCATAATGATCACAATCTAAAGCTTCTAACCACCAACCTTTATCTTCCCAAATCTTATGGGTTACATCTCCTGCCCATTTAACTGCATGTCCAGGCATACCTTTAAACACTGTAGTCAATACAACTCTGTTAGAACTAATCCTTCTAAGCTCTTTCATTACTATTGGTAGTTGCTCTTTCTCTAAATGCTCTAGAGTATCAAAGCACATAACCAAATCAAAAGAGTTATCTGCATAAGGTAGTGGTTTAGTTATATCTGCTACCTGTGTCTTCAATCCAAGTTCAACAGGATTATCAATAGCCCATTTAGATATGTCACAACCTTCTGCTTCAACTCCAACCATCTTCCAACCCTTCAAGTATAATCCAGTAGCACAACTTACATCTAATACTTTCTTTGGGTTGAATAATACTTTAAACTTCTCACAATATTTTTCATAAGCACCATTCCATTCATATGGTTTATTGTTCTCACCATAGTTCATAAAATAATCTTTAGTATATCTATTTGTCATTTGGTTTACTCCCATATTTAGCCTCCAGTCCTTCAAAGTATTCTCTCCATTCATGTTGAATTACTTTCCAATCAAACTTATCTTGAGCTTGCCATCTACATTTAGCCTGATACTTTTCTTTAACTCTATCAGATCCAAGCACTACCATCTTCTGCATAGCTTCATATAGCTTATATGTATCAATGTAAGCTCTCTCTGTTAAGAAAGCACACTGAGTAGTAATCCCTTTAATGTATGGTACTTTAATTCCTCTTTCATTATCTCCTATCAATTCATCTGCTGTGGTATAGTCTGTCATAATGTTAGGCTTACCAGCACTCATAGCTTCAATGATAGGTATTCCAAACCCTTCTCCAGTGGTTGAGAGTATGTGTACATCCATTAGGTTGTAGATCTCATTCAACTTCTCAGCTGGTAGAGAACAGAACACACTATGCATTTGAGTAAAGATAACTTGTTTCTGTAACCCTAATCTGTTTATCATTCCTCCAAGATTCATACCACTAGGATCGTTAGGATCTGTGTGTAAGTACAGTTTAGTCTTTGGAAACTGTTTGTTCAATTTATAGAATGCAAATAATAGTGCTGATGGATTCTTCCTAGCACAATTCCTAAACACACTTCCAAATACAAACTCTCCAGCCATTGGAGTTCCAATCTTATAATCTTTCAACATAGGTTTGTAAGTCTCAGTATCAGTACCATGCCATATCCTACAATCTACTGGTGCTTCAGGTAATAGCTTAGCCATTAAAGTCTTACCATAATCACTCATAGCTACTCTATGATCAAAGCTCTTGAATACTTCCTCACTACCCCAAGGCAGTGGTGCTGCATCTAAAGGAAAATAAGCTATCCACTTACCACCATACTTCTCTCTTAATCCTTTCATATCTTTCAATAGTCTAGCTGGTCTAAACATATCCATCAGTATTACTACATAGTCAGGTTTAATGTTCTTCAAATGGTACTCAATAATATCATCACCCCACATGTTATATCCATTAGGCAATAATGTAACACCATCTAAAACTATTGGTTGTCCATGCCTTTGGAAACTCATACAAAATATATCATAAACTTCTTTTAATCCTTGAGTGATACCTTTAGTTTGATTTCCATATCCAGAATTAATATCTGGACCATCACTTATCCACAAAATTTTCTTCTTAGTTTTTGAAACCTCTTTTTCATCCATAGTATTGTTCATCGTATTCCTCCACTTCTTCTTGTTCTGTATACTCATAACCTTTAGGTTCTTCAATTTTCATAACAAGTTCTTCCTTTACTCCACCATACATCTCTATCCTAAAGCCCAGGTGTTGTAAAACCATGCTCACATCGACTACAACAGACGATCTCTCTTTAGGTATATCATAGATAGTCTCAACCTTAAAGTCCTTACAAACAGCGTCTAGGTAGCCTTGTAGAACTTTGGGTAATGATCCATAATAAGATTTGTTTTTCCAATACTTTTTAGCACCGATTCCTATCCTTTTAGAAAGGATCCAATTATACTTGTCTGTCTTGATTGCATAGTTTTTATCTATTACTAAGTACATTTTATCTGTCATTCTTCATTTCCTCCATAATCATAACCTTTATATATATGTTAAAACCTATATATTATCAGAGTAAGCCGATAAGAAGCCACTATCTGGGTCTAAGATATGCTTCTTCATTCTTACTTATCAGAACCTCCGATACCTCCCTTGAATTTTATCTTTGACCATGCTTCTTTAGGTATAAACCCCATTTCATCAACCCAAACACTATTGAAACTCTCTCCTTTAACTTCAGGTTTTGTCTTAATGATCTTGTATTTCTTTTTGATAAATATTCTCTTCAAAACTAGGTGTTCTAGCCAGTTAACACTAAACCTTACTTGTTTGTCTAAGAATACCCAGCAAATAGATTTCATTTGGTATTCTCCCTCCAATAAACTAAGGTATCTAACAGAGTTCTAGTAAATGGTATCCTTGGTTTCCAACCAGTATCTTGATGTATCTTCTGAGAGTTACCAATTAATCTAGGTACATCACTAGGCCTCATTCTCTTTGGATCTTGTTTAAGTTCATACCCATCAACAGCTACTCCATGTGCTTCATACAAGCTCATCATTCTAGTTAACATATCTTTCATAGTATGTCCTTCTCCAGAACATATGTTATACACCTCTCCAGGCTTACCTTTTCTCATTAGTGCTTCATAAGCTGCAACAGTATCTCTAACATCTGTAAAGTCTCTAATAGCATCTAGGTTACCAACATTGATTGTGTAGTCTTTCTTTCTATTGGCTTCAACTATCTGTTTAGCAAAGTTAGATACTACAAACTTCTCATGTCTTCTTGGTCCTGTGTGATTAAAGGCTCTAGATACTATAACATGTAACCCATAACTCTTATGGTATTGAACACCCATCATATCACAAGCTACCTTACTAACAGCATAAGGACTAGCTGGTCTTAATGGTTGATCCTCATTAATAGGACACTCTTCTTCTTTAACTATACCATACTCCTCACTACTACCAACTATTAGTACCTTTGACTTAGGACTATGATTCCTTACTGCCTCTAATACATTAGCACACCCTCCAATATTATTCCTAAACGTGTGTGCTGGTTGATCCCAACTATCAGGTACATAAGAGTTAGCTGCTAAGTGGTAGACTTCATGAGGCTTAACTTCTGCCATAATCTTATCCAATGAGCTTGGGTCTAAGATATCAGAACTCCTTAAATGTATTCTATTCAATATATGTTTTATATTGGTTACATCAGATCTAAACCTCTTTATACCATACACTTCATTACCTAACAATAACATTCTATCAGCTAGATGACTACCTGCAAAACCTGTAATCCCTGTAATTAAAATTCTCTTCTTTCTTTTATCCTTCAAATCTAACCCTACCATTTTTGATTACCTCCATTCATTATGATTGATCCTGTTAGTCCAGCAAACTCTCTCCTTGATTCCTCATTCATAGGTGTGCTCATTATCTCTACTTGTCTATCTTGCCACCGTTTAATCATAGCCTCTTTCTGTACCAATCTCTTTTCTCTCTCTAACATTGACTTCATTAATTCTTCATCAGTTTGCTCATTTCCCTTTGACATCTTGCTTGTTCCCCCCATACATTGTTAAGACTCCTCTTCAACTTAGTTTGTTCTGTTACTTTAGGTATCCAATACCCTCCTCCCAGATCTTCCTTCTCTTCTGGCTCATTAAGCCAATAAGCATTATGTTTCAATTCAAAGACTTGTGGAATACTAGACATCAGCCATCTCTCTCTTCCCTTGAGTTCCTTCCATTCATCCTTTAACTCTGCCTCATTCTTAACAAGATACCTACGTTTCTTGTCCTGTGCATCTTTCTCTTTCTGGAGTTTCTTCTCTATTGAACGCTGCCTCACTGAAGCAGGGTCTAACACAGCTACCCAATTTTTCAAAGGTTGGTTGTGTGCTATGTTGATCCTTTTTTGGGATTGAGTTAATTTCATCTTTCATTAGTTGCTCTCAAACTTTTTGTTATGGTTTTTGAGACTCCTTTTTGTAACCTTCTTTAGTAACCTTAAATCCCATTAAATCTGCAGCAGTATTAGTAGTCAGATAAGTTAAAATAACATTCAACATTACTTGGATTTCTATTGTCCTCAACTCTTTTGAATTAATATATTCCTTCAATTCATTTATTTCTTTTGTGAATTCTTCTTGGTTAATAAATTCTCTTCCCATTTTTGCCTCCTTATGCATTATCATATTGGGCTTCAGGTGAAGGGTTTCCCCCTTCAGCCTTAACCTGTTCCTCTTTTACTTCTGGTTGTTGTTGTGGTTGTTCTGCTGATATTAATGTAACAGAATACCTTGTTGTTAATCCTGTTCCGGTTCTACCTAATTCATAAGTAGCCTTCAAAGGATCCTGGTTAGTAGCTCTCAATGTATTCAATATCTGTGAGAATTGATCATTAGCAGTTTTACTAAATGACATGTTCTTATCCATACCATCAACTATAACTTCTCTAATATATCTCTCACTTCTACCTTTAGTGTACATGTCTACTTCGTTGTATCTCTTAGCTTCATTGTCCCATAGTTGAAATTGTTGTTGTCCAACAACATCCTCATAGGTCTTCAGCTTAAATTGTACTTTCTCATTTGCATTAACTCTTATCCATTCTTTGTTCTTGAATCTTTCATCCAGTGGCATTTTCTACCCTCCTATATTTGTGTTCTTTTCCTGCTATCTCAAATGTAATCTCTTTAACTTCTTCCAATTCCATAAACTTCTCTCCAAATTCTGCTTTTAGTTTTCCATCTTCCCAAATAAGTTTATCACAATGGAAAAACATACTATTATTTCTCATCTCTTTGTTGAAATTTATTATTTCTTCTGTCATCATTTTCCTCCCATATCTTTAAAATCTCTTATTCTACCAAGCTTATTGTCTTGTATTTGTAGAATATATCTTCTCATGGCCCCTACTACCTCATCACTAGTACTACAAGTATTAACCATAATAGTCATTACAAGTGTATCTCGTTCTTTAACTCTCTCCATTAAAGGTAAGGATCTTAAATACTTACAAGTCTCTTCAACATTGAACTTTTGGTTCAATACTTTAGCAAAGTCAGTGTTACCTGCATGGCTCTTCATAGGTTTAACTTCTCCTCAACATCTTTGTTGATCTTTTCAATCCAAAAGATTAGCCTTTCAACTGAGGTTCTAATCTGATCTTCAGGAATAGGATCTCCCTTAATCTCATGCATCTCCATCTTTGGGTTCTTATAACTAGCAGCCCTACCTGCTGAACTATGCTTAACCTCTAAAGATACAGTAAACCAACTATTCTCTCGCTTCAATATAGGTTCCATCATACCCCATTCTTTCAATAAGGTTTCTCTAAACTCTTCTTTTGCTCCTTGAATTATCAAGTCCTTAAATTTATATATCTCGTTTTCGTTCATTCTCTAATTCCTCCTCTAATTCCATTATTCTATTGTTCCTTCTAGTAATAGAAATCTTCAAATTATGTAGATCTGATTTGTATGTTGCCCTTAAAATACGAATAAATATAGAACAATGCTTACAATATTGTGCTGGACCTAATCCCTTAAATTCAATAGAACAACACTTACAAGAATCTTCCACTTGAATGTTTCCTCCTACCATGCTTTAGGAATGATTTAACTAGTTTCATATGTCTATTACAATAATAACCATACACTCTTTCATCAGCACACCATAATAGTTTCCAGATAGGTACTTCTAAACATTTAGTTTTGTCTTCTTCAAAGACACTACATCTTTTTGCTTTAAATAAGCCCTTTACAAATACCATTATATCAATCCAATAGTATAGAATCAGAACTATTATATAAAGTTTTATGTGTTGCTTTGAAATGTAGTTACATTAATGATCCCTAATACATACCAGTTATTTGTTTATTAGAAACATAGCTACTAGTGGCTTAACTGTTTATTAGAATTAGTATTACACCCTTCTGTTTCTAAAGGGAGGGATGTGGTATAAGGTTTTGAACCATAGTAAAGGAGACGAGTGATAAAGCTCCTCCCTTCAAATAGGAAAAATATCAAGGGTGTGTGACTTAGAAACCCTCTTCCAAAACCTAACCTATGTTTATTCAAAAGGGTTAAAAATAACCCTTATTCTTTAGATCAGTTACTTCCAATATTGCTTTCTCTTCTGATAAGTGAGTTAATTTAAATCTCATCATATCATCTGGAAATACTCTAATCTCTCCCTCTTTCATAAATACTTTATGGTGTTCAGTATGAAGCCAAAAAGAATCTATCATCTTCCACTTCAACCAACTCCATTCTTGTTTGTGTTCAGCTTCCCAAACTCTACAATCTTTATACTTACCAACTACTTCAATCTCTCCAAAGCAATCATCTTTCCAATGATATCCTCCAGCAGTTGGGATATATTCTTCTGTTGGGTTGATAATTCTACAATCTCCAATTTCCTTCAAATACCAAAAGGTATCTTGGAAATTGACTACACCATCTCCATTTATGTCAGCCATCTTTTTATATCCACCATTAGTTAAAATATTTTGATAGATCTCCATATCAGCACAATCTAACACTAGATCGCTATTGAGATCTCCTTTAACCAATGGCTCTTCTTGAGGTGTTGGGATAGCCATAACTAAACTACTCATCAGTATCACCATTAACCCCATTGCTATTGTTTTCATCTTTTACTCCTACCCAAGAGGATAGTCCTCTTTGATCGTCAACTCGTTCAATACCCTCTTCGTATTTAACGATTATATCTTTGTCTTTGTATTGTTCCTTCAAATATTTAATCTGTCTTTTAACACACTCTAGATCTTTCTCTCCACCACAACCCCCTCCAAGCTTATAATCATAATCCACACTATAATGATTGTTGTGGTGTTCATTAGGTGTCATTCTAGTGATCTTTATTGTTAATTTATCTTTAACTATCTTCTTTTTATTCATTTCTATCCCTCCTTACATTTTCCCAATTAATAGTTCCATCTTTAACATAGTAGTTCTTATTTCCCCCACCATTACAACCATTAAATTTTCTATTGAGATGAGCACACTCACCACATACCTTCTTGTGTTTATCATCTTTCTCAAACCACACCTTACAATGTTTACATTTTCTCTTTAACATATTCAACTCCAACAAATAGTAAGAAATAGTTTGGATTGATATAACTACTACTTAATTGGATCTATTGATTGTTTCTTTTACACCCATCACAATATTTAGCAAATCTAGTTATTTTAGTATATTTTCCTCCACATCTTCTACACCATCTAGTTTTAGGCATATATCCTTTAGTTCTCATTGTCTTAACTCCCAATTTAGACCGAACTACCGAACTAATTGTTTTTTATAATGGTAGTATTGTGTCTTATTTAATCCACTCTTCTTATTCCACTCCTCTAATCGTTGAGTACTCGTTAAATCACTCTCTAATAGCTGTAATAGTATTGCTTTTCTCTCATCAACCCTTAATTCCTTTGATATAAGCT
>Ga0255048_10003054_pt1 | contig 10345 bp, 19 predicted proteins | sample JV7_2_2_MG_FD_183619 | JGI IMG/M metagenome (GOLD analysis project Ga0255048, IMG submission 183619) | Seawater microbial communities from Jervis Inlet, British Columbia, Canada - JV7_2_2 | ecosystem: Environmental > Aquatic > Marine > Inlet | place: Canada: British Columbia | collected 2016-10-06
CACTCCAAACACGTTATGGTTTACAGACGACGCCGGTACTGATTTTCAATTGGGGACTTCTGGCGCAACTGTCTACAATGCAATCGGAGACGCTACCGGCGTAGGTTCTATAGTATTTGACGCGACCGAAACGGCAGAGTACACATCGGCCTTCACGGCCAACGACTTTATGACAATCAAGGGAACGGGGGCTTTTGGTGATTATTCCGTTTTGACCATCACACAAGATACCGGCAACCCTAGTGATGGCGACTTACTCGATATCCGAACCGCCGACGCTGAGGATAACGTGGACCAACTCAAGCTCGGAAACGGCACGGATGATTACATGACTATCCGAGTCGTGGAGGCCGGGACGGTAACGTTTGACGTTGTATCCGATGGCACGGACGCTTTTGTCTTCGGCGTTGGCGATGAGACGATAGCGATAAATTCTTCGGACTGGGACATCTCGGCTACCGGCGTGGCTACCGGGATGGGTAATATCACTTCTGACGGTTATATTGAGTTTGGTGCCGACCCGGCAGATCAGGGTGTCGTGCGTATGAGCAACGCAACTATCCTGGCGTGGGAAGATGCTACCGAAGCAACCATTACCCACGTTGATAACGTGGGCTTCCTGGTCAATCTCGAATGGGAAGTGGACGGCACTCTCGACGCCGACGGGGTAGTCGCGCTTGGCGATGGCGGGGATAACTTCTCAGTTGCTTCTGATGGGATAGACATTGACACCAGTGGGAATATCACGAACGCGGGCACGATAGCATCTGGCGTCGTTACAGTAACGGGCGTTATCAATACATCGGTCGGCATAGATGCTGTTGGGGCTGTGGATTTCGACATAGGCTCTGGTGATGTAACTGATATAACCCTCCTGGAGGATGGCGGTACGTACATCTTTGACAATGGCTTCACTGCTGTCGGAGAAGATTTGGGTTCGGCGACGGCCGAATGGAACGACTTATTCCTTAACGACGGCGGTGTTATTCAACTTGGCGACGATCAGGACGTCACGATTGCGCACGTTGCCGATACGGGAATCCAAATAGAGCTAGACGATAGTATCATGTTCGGCGACACGGCAGTCTTCATAGAGTCGGACGATGACGGCTATCTTGACCTGGACGCCGACACGGGCATTAGGCTAAACGCGACCGTCACAACATCGGGAACCGTTGAACTCGGCCACGCCTCTGATACGACCATTGCTCGTGCCGCTGCGGGATCGGTGACAATCGAAGGCCAGTACATCGTTGAAAATGCCGCGTCGGTCACGTCAATTGTCGGCGACAAGCTCACCGTCACAGGCGGGGTGCTGAACGTCGATACGCGGACGATACGAGTGAATATGCTGGGATGGGGAACCCTTGCCGATCCAAACGGTAATGCGTTTTTTGAGCCATACTCGATAAAGGCAACGAACGATGTTTGGAAACGTACAGTACTGACCTTTAACGACACTGCCACAAAAGACGGAGTTCATGGTTTCTTCCACGTGCCGAAAGATTACGTTGATTCGGCGAACCTTGTAGTTGTATGGACCAGCACCGCCACGGCGGGCGACGTCGAGTGGGAAATTGACTATCGCTCGGTAGCAATCGGTGAGTCGGCGGACCAGAATACGCCGCAAGAAAACACAGGCAGTAATGATACAGCCCCAGGCACAACAGACTTGCTGCAGGAATTCGATATTGCATTGACGGACGGGAACTTTGCGGCCGAAGACATTGTAGAGTTTATTTTCTATCGAGACGGAACTGATGGTGGTGATACACTGGCTGCTGCCGTAACGGTACATCATCTATTATTTGAATATCAGAACGATTAGGAGATAACACATGGCGGTTTTAACCCAGAGTGAACTATCGGAAATACGGCGTGGATGCGCTAAGAATGAAAATCCCAACTGGACATCGCCCCAAATAGATGCGGCGAGTCAGGCGATTGAGGATTTCTTTGAGACAACCGGCAAGGCTGCTATAAGTATAGCTATAGATGCCGCAACGTCTCCGTTCGTATTTTCCAACGCAATAAAGAAGAAGAGTGTTGCGCACTGGTTCAAACAGAAATTCCGACGGGAAGGTGTATAATGCGAGAACCAATAGCTAAGAATTACAGCTTTGAAGACACAGGCGAACAAGCCGGAAGAGACTTTGAATTCGGTATTCCGCCCAAGTATGCCAATGGGGCGAACATTGTTGCCATTTGGACAAGCAAAGCGATTGTAGGCGACGTTTTGTTCCGGTTTGACTATCGGGCAGTTGGAGGCGATGACGTTGAAACTTTGGACCAGGTATCGCCACAGGAAAGCGTAGAGGTTATTGACTCGGCGCCGAGCAGTCCGGGAAAACGGATGAAAGCCGTCCTCCCGCTAACCGATGGTAATTTTCAACCGGGGGATACTGTTAAGATCAGGCATATCGTAGATGGGGCAGACACACGGCATACAATGGCTGCGGTAGTAGAAATACGAGGATTATATTTTGAGTATCAGATATAATTAAGGATAAAAACTGTGAAACATCGCATCATCAGTATTCTATTATGTATTGCCTTGTTTGTAGGCGCGAGTCATGCCTCACTCAACATCACAGGCGACGGCACGGACAATATAGCGGTCACCAATGTCGCAGATATTCAGGATGAAAACGCATGGACAATGATATGGTGGTGGCGCTGGGCTACATCGTTTAACGACTTTGGCCGATTGGCTGGAAAAGGTACGGGGTCAGCTAATGAAATATCAGTTGCCTTTTCCGCGAATTTGGCAAACGGGCTTGACGTAAAGCAAAATACAGATAACACGGATCTGTCTCAAAGAATTGGCAGCTTGAGCATAGATACTGATGATACATGGCAATACCTTGCAGTCACGATGAACCTTGCGAACGGAGCAGGTGATGTTGTCGATATATATTATGGGAATCTTACTACCGTAGTTACCTTAGACGGTACAGACGGGACAGCCGACGGCAACTCCAATGAAGGGGCAGCTACTCTTTACGTGGGGAACAATCGTAATCTTAGCAACTTTGGCCTCGGTGGTGACGTTGCGATGTTTCAATATTGGAATAAAGAGATGTCTCTTGGTGAGATCAGGAAGCAACAATACCACCCTCATTTCGATGCGAATTGTCAGATATTTTTCTTTCCCGGTTTTCAGGGAGCTACTACGGTCGCGGACTTCTCAGGTAACGGCAACACCGGAACCGGAACCGGAACGACAATAGCCAACCCCGTTCCCCTCGGCCCGCCGTTTGGGTTCAGCAATTCGACCGATTGGGTACTGCCGTGGGTGTGGGCGCAGCAAGGTATGAACAAGTATGGGTTTTTACAACGGGCACTGATGTTAAGAATGTGAGGGCGACAACATGGCAAATGGCAATGGAACGGTGTGGAAGATTGTTTTAGGACTAGCGATACCGGCTTTGATTCTGGCGGCGACGTGGGGGGCGACAAAGCTGCAAGTCAACAACATCAAGACAGAGAAGCTCCCGGCAATCGAAGCAGTGAACAAAGAGCAGTCTGAGGACATTGACGTGAACGAGAACGCAATTATCAGGATTGAAGGCTCGATAGAATCGCTGAGTATGCAGCAGGAAACCTACCACAAAGATAGCGACAGGAAGCTGGATGCGATCTTGGAAGAGGTCCGGAAATAAGTCCTTTAGAGCATATCTCGCTCCTGCGCGGCGACCTCAAAACGTGTCCTGAGTCGTTCGAGGACCACTTGGCAGAGTTCGCCGACAAGTGTTACCAGCAGAATGAGCCGTATTTCAGCACAGAATGGACAGGCTTATTTCTGGCAGAAACGCACGCCGAGAAGCAATTGGCTCTTGACACGCTGGCGGCGGCGTATGAAGATATAGGAAATTGAAGGAGACATAAGATGAACATTGACAAGCTACTGAAGCAGAAAACAACGTGGGCCGCAATAGCTGGCATGGTGACTGTTAGCCTGCCTGCCTTCGGCGTACCGGACAGGATTGTAATTGGAATCGGCGGCATAGTAGCTTGTCTGACGGCAATCTTCATGCGGCAGGGGATACAGAAAGCGCAGGATAAATAATATTTCCCCCTTGACAGCCCCCGGCGGCGGCGGTAGCTTGTGGGCAATTGAAGGAGATTAGACAATGTCAGATGACACACTAAACGGACTCATGTCTCTCGCACTTGTCTTGTTGTGCTTGTCAATAATCATCGTGTACGTTGCTTTGCTGAGCCACATACACGATCTCCAACAACTCGTAATACACGATATCCAACAACTCGTATTGACGAACCAGCAGTGGATCAGTACATTCGCATCAGAGTTTGAGGTCGTAATGGACCCGAACACATCTTTTGAGGTCGAGGCGGTGGAATCGTTTTCAACAGAGAACCCTATTGTCACACTGACACACAATTCAGACGGCTTTGATTGAAGGAGAATAAGAATGGGTGAAGCAATAGCATTAACTTGTGCTTTAGTTTTCGCATGGACTGGTGGTTTTTTGTTAGGGCTCTGCAAAGGGCGGTCGCTCGGTTTACGAGAAAATGCAACCACTGAAGGAGAAATGACATGAAACGCTTACTTATTTCCGCAGTATTGTGTTTGGCGCTGGGGGCGGAGTTTAAGACCTATCGAGATGGGGCCGATGTTGGTGATACACTGGCCGTCGATACTGCTCCAAACCTTCATATCTACAAACAAGATTTCAGCAGCGTCACCATGCCCTACCAAGAGGGGACCTTTGTAGAATACGACCCCAACACGATAACGGTCGAAGATGTATTTGTGCGGCAACTCGCCAAATCCGGTCGAATCTGCGAAGTTCTGGGGCATCAGTGGGCGTCATATATGTATACTTTGCTGGATTACAGACCGCACGTAGTTGCCGACGAACGATGTGGCCTGTGTAAAATTACGCGGGTGCTGACTCAAGAATGGAGCGTGGAATGAAGTGGCTAATACTCGGATTGGGACTATTGTGTGGTGTTGTCGCCGAATGCGGTGGGCCGACTAATTTGTATCTTGTGTCCTCAATTCTGTGTTTTAGTTTCGTGGGCGTGCAGACAGTCGCATTTCGCAGATGGTTGAAAGAGCCGAACATTAGTAAAGGAGATCAAAATGGTAAGAAAACTAGCACTTAGTCTGATTGTGCTGTCAGTATTGGCAGGAAACGCCCACGCTGGCCTCGGAGATAAGCTCGCGGGCCTGTTGGGCATTGAGTCGGCCCCGGCTGAGACAACCGCCAGAGCGGCGTCTGTGGCCCCAGAAACACCACAGGAGCTTGCCTTCTGGCTCATGGGGACGCCGGCGGAGCTTGACAACCCCGATGCTGAGTTTTCGGCCCGGCTCGGCTGGCGAAACGACGACACGGAATTCGGGCTTCAATTTGACGCTGTAGGCGTCCACGGGGAGAACCATGAGACTTTCGGGCTCTACGGCCTCTTGTTTGCGGGTGAGATCCTCGGAGAGAGCTATTTCGGATACGCCGCGTCGATCCAGGACGAGAATATCTGGTATGGGCCAGTCATGGGTACGGTAATTGACTTCATTGTGGCCGAAGTCCGGTATCGGGATTTCGCCGGCGACAGCCCTCTCGATAACGCTCGGGATAGATGGCAGGTATATGCGGGACTCAGGTTCCCGTTCTGACAAGAACAGCCTCCTTCAGACGACATCGGGCGGCTCTCACGGGCCGTCCTTTGTCTTTAGGATCTACTAATGGCAATGACTTGTTGGGCATTTCGCAGGGCACATAACCGAAAGAAGGGTGAATGTACGTTCTGTGGTGAGCAAGTGCCTAAAAACAGGCGTAACTGGTGTTCTAACGAATGCTACAATGAACTGAATTGGCCCGCTGCGAGACACGCTTTATGGGGCCGTGACAAGGGGGTCTGTAGCTGTTGCGGAACGGACACCGAAAAAATGAAGAGGATTAAAAATAGGTTGTGGTGGAACGAAGACACCGCCTTAGAGAGGCGATCAATGAGGAAATATCTCTTGACGGATGTATGGGGCATTCCTAGAGGTAAACAACACAATGACTGGTGGGAAGGACATCATATCGTTGCCCGAAAAGACGGAGGCAGCAATAAACTAGAGAATTTACAAACTCTCTGTTTTCGGTGTCACGCCGAAGAAACCAAAGGCCAGCAACAACGATGGGCCGCAGCGAGAAGGCGTCCTGTGGGCCAGATGGTTATGTTTGGTTGAAAGAACGATATGACCCAATACCTCTGCCGTTGCAACCAACCACCCGTCTGTACTGGAGATGAACGATGGACAAAACACTAATCTACTTGGCAACCCCATACTCGCACTCAGATTGGGTCGTTCAAGTAAAGCGTTTCAATGCTGTCAACTGGGTTGCTGCTCAGTTGATGCGTCAGGGGCTTCATATATTCAGCCCAATATCACATACACATCCAATTGCTCTAGCAGGAGGCTTGCGGGGTGATCGGGCCTTCTGGCAGGCGTATGACAAAGCTATTTTGGCCGCCTGCAAGAAGGTTATTGTGTTGAAACAACCCGGATGGGAAGTGTCCACTGGTGTTTCTGCTGAAATTCAATTGGCAAAAGACATGGGTATTCCGGTAGAGTACATGGACTATCCATGATAGAAAAAAGAGCCGAGTCCATTCGGCTCCTTAGACGGCCTACCGATCCACGACTGTATGATCGGCAGTGTACCGTGCTGCTGACTCGATGTCCAAGGCAGCGCCGTGAATCATCTGACAGCCCGCCACGGCCCATCCAAGCAGGATGACAACCACGGTGGCTACTGCAAGTCCGTACCTCATTCTTCTGTCCATAACTAATCCTTTCTAATAGCCAGCATACCCTCAAGTTCTTTACGACGCTTACGCACGTCCTTGAGTTTGTGTTTTATGTCGTCGGCGAACACTTTCGTTTTCTCGGCTTCCAGGTTGTTCCGGAGCGTGACTTCACTTGCTTTCAAGTCTGCTAAACTGTGCACGATATTCTCCTTTCATTTGAAACCCACATCGGCAGAATGCCCGTGGGACTTGACGACAAAATAAACTTCGTCTGCTTTGGAGTGACACGCCCACGCTAAATACCGTATCTGTCGAGAGTTATATCGTTATAAGAACCCCTTCTAAATGTATTAGCCAGAAAAGTGTGGACAAATGGCGAGGGATCGTCGATGATAAAAAGCAATGGCTACTGTAAGAAAACATACTCGGATAGTATTTCCCACCAAAAATCCCCTGCTGGCCCTTCGTCTTACAGTAGCCTGTGTACGTAGCCGGTGGGGGTTTGCAACCATCTCGACGGGGACCGTCGGGTGCTTTTTTCATTTTGGGCTCAGCCTCCGCACGGACGGGCAGGACTGAGCCTACTTTATTTACCTCTTAGAAAGGAATGGTATTATGTTAGGTGACCCACAAGAAGGACAATGCGAACCAAAGTCACTCCAGGTACCTCGCCCATGGCATGTAGGCGTAGCGACATTTCACAGGCAGGCCAATCCTGCCGTCGCTCGCCTGCATATACCCACAACCCCCTGCGCTCCTCCTCAATACTCTCGAAACCGCACAGGGGATCATCAATGCTCGCACTGGGCTCTCTTTCTCCCCTTTCCTCCGTCCCAGTGCGAGCCACTTTTTGAAAGGATAGACTGACTTGAGCAGAGCCAAAGAACCCAACGCGGGCGAAAACACGGAGGCCGGTATAAATCAAGTAGTGAATTAACAGCCGGCAGATGGGCAGGGAGGCCCGGCCCGCGTTGGCAAAGGAGAATGAAGATGAATTCTGAAAAAATACGAGAAGCACAAGACAGCGATACCTTGCAAGACGTATTGGCAACAGCAAGAGATATGCCGCCCGAACCAGAAGCATTGAAGGTGCGCATCAACACTTTGCTTTGGGAGGTCCTGCCTGCCCGCACAACGATAGGCCAGGCTGAGGAGATTGCCTGTAGCTTCTTCCAAGCAATCCAGGCAGAATTGGATAAGGAACCAACCCTGCCGCCGGAGATCCCCATTCTCGAGCCTCTAACGAAACGATGTCGCTTGCCGAGGCCAGTAGAGGAGGACGAAGATGAGTAAAACATGCCCAAATTGTGTCCACGGCCAACAATCTAAGCAAAAAACGGACAAAATCGAATGTCATTTCCACGCCCCGGCAATCCTTCATGGTTCGGGGGCTGGCTGGTCAGATACAAAATGGCCGGAGATGGATTATGACGAATGGTGCGAAGAGTTTTATGGGCGGAAATAGAAGATGGACCGCTTCTCTGAGCAAGACGAATGCCCTAAATGCGGTTGCATCATAGGCCAGTTCGGGGGGTGTGACTGTGATGACGACGATAGCCCCCAAATACCTAGTGAGTATGAGTGCTGAGGACAGGAAACATGACAACAATTCAGCAAATACTTGATTGGCCCTTGGAATACAAATCCGGGGGATTTACCCTGCATATCATTACTGCAAAGAAACGTAAACAGGTTGGCGATAAGTGGATACAACGAGCTACGCTTTCGGACGGACAAAACGAGATATTGGCTTCGTTTGTTCTGCACAAGAATAATCCGTTGCCACATAATTCACCAATTCATATCACGCACTGCAAACGTACCGAGCTTGATGTGAATAACAAGTCTGTCCAGGCAATAACCATCTCAGAGTGGGAACTGCCCACCATGACTGCCGACGAATGGGAAAACGAAGACAATACCATCGCCGTGGATTGGAAGAAAGATCAGAATGTAAGAATCAGGGGGATGTGCAGGCACGGGATAGTCTGTGCAATGATACATCGTATTCCGGCAAGTGAACAATTAAACCTAGAACTTAACATAAGCCAAAAACAGCAGATTAACAAGTTAGTAGACTTCATTATGACAGGAAAGTAAAGTGGACTTCACTCAAGAGCAGGTTCGCCTGTTAAGCAAGGCTGAAAAACAAGGCAAATACATAGCAACAAAGCTGGCAAGTGTCCAGCAAAGACAAAGACGCAGACTCGAATACGAAAGGAACAGGAAATGCCAACAGTAGACGACCTCAGCAACAGCAACTATCTCACACAAAACGATGTTGACCCACCATTAAAAGCAACTATTGACTATTGGGCCAGGGAAGAAGTAGGGCCACGAAAAGAGTTGAATTTTGTTCTGTATTTCAAGGAGCAAGGCATTAAGCCTTTCGTTCTCAAGAAGGAGAACGGGGAACGTATCAGCACGGTTGCGGGCACGAAAGAGTTCGATGAATGGTCCGGAGTTGAGATTACACTGTATCGTGATCCTACTATCAAGTTCGGCCCCGAAGTCAAGGGCGGGATACGTGTTGCGATACCGGGACAGTTTTCGCAACCTACTACTCAACCCGGAACGCCAAATCCCAATTATGTTGGAGATAACCCGCCACCGCCAACAGACGATGATATACCTTATTGATAATGCCAACCGTAGACGATCTTAAACATGGGCCTAAACGTGAAGATTTACTACCCAACGGCGCATTCCGGCGAACTTGTTCTCCCGAAGCCGCAGCAAGAATCAAAAAGGTCATATTTGCTCTCCGTGGACAACAAGCCTCTAGTCGAGGAGATCAAGCTGTGGAGGCCGAAAAAAAGTTGGAATCAGGTAAAGGCAATTTTTGGACTCGCATTAAAGATCGTCAAAACAGAGTATGATGACCGGGGCTGGGATACGTCGATGTTGTTCAGGCTTGAGAAGCCAACAGGGATAGGGGTTACGGCTGATTTGTTGAAGGTGTACTTTTACTCAGTATGCCCGATATTCAATTCTGCCGGAAATCCCATAACTCTTAGCGACGAAGAAGTCACGACCGAAAGAGCGGCTAAGTTTCTGACTGATATCCAAGCATGGGCTTCAAGTCAGTGGAGCATCTATATCCCAGATCCCGACAAAAACTGGCAGCAGAGCCAGAAATAGGCTGAGACTGGCGAGAGATTGAGACATTAAAGGCAACGTTGAAAGCTCTTGAGGAGTAGAGATAATGCCCTGTTTAAGTAGTGATGACGGCATACTGCATATATGCCGACCGACAGTCACAAAGATGCATATCGAGCGACAGAATTGCCCGACGTGCAACAAGCGGCGGTTCTTGCTGATGTGGTTCGAGGATTGGTATGGGTGGTACGGGGTATGTCTCAAATGCGGCGAGCGATGGGGCGGCGGCGAGCGGCTGGAGCGGCCATTTTGCCGGGGGTGGAGAAAAGATAGCGTAGATCAGGCCAAGAAATTCTATAGGCGACACAAGGAGTAAGCGTCAATGGAACAGACTAGAATGCCATTCGGGAAACATAAAGGCGAAAAGATCTGTGATTGTCCGCTTAAATATCTGGACTGGCTCATTGGGGAAGACTGGTTC
>Ga0255048_10003055_pt1 | contig 10339 bp, 12 predicted proteins | sample JV7_2_2_MG_FD_183619 | JGI IMG/M metagenome (GOLD analysis project Ga0255048, IMG submission 183619) | Seawater microbial communities from Jervis Inlet, British Columbia, Canada - JV7_2_2 | ecosystem: Environmental > Aquatic > Marine > Inlet | place: Canada: British Columbia | collected 2016-10-06
CGACGGGTCGAACCACATCGACCGCGAGAAGGTCGGCCTGGAACTGCATCAATAGCTCGTTGCTGGTCATGCCGCCATCAACCCTCAGCTCCGCCAACGACACACCCGAGTCGGCGGTCATCGCGTCCAAGACGTCTTTGGTCTGATACGCAGTCGACTCCAACGCGGCCCGGGCAATATGACCCTTGTTGGCGAACCGGGTCAAACCGGCGACTACGCCCCTGGCGTCTGATCTCCAGTGGGGCGCGAACAGACCGGAAAAGGCTGGGACGAAATAGACATCGCCGTTGTCGGGCACAGAACGTGCCAGGCCCTCAATCTGATCGGCATCATCGATCAACCCGAGATTGTCACGTAACCATTGCACCAGTGACCCAGTGACGGCAACTGAACCCTCCAACGCATACACCGTCGCCTCATCTCCGATCTTGTAAGCGACAGTTGTCAGCAGCCCAGACTCCGATGACACGGGCTCGGTTCCGGTGTTCATCAGCATGAAGTTGCCGGTGCCATAGGTGTTCTTGGCCTCCCCAGGATCGAAACAGGTTTGCCCAAAAAGAGCTGCCTGCTGATCACCGAGGATCGCGGTGAGTGGAACCCCATCCAGGACACCGCCGCAATGCGCAATGTGGCCAACCGACGGAACAATCTCCGGGAGAGCGTGGGTGGGCACGTCAATTTCCATTGCCAAATCGGAGTCCCACGACGTGGTTATGAGGTCCATGAGCAGAGTTCGGGAGGCGTTGGTCACGTCGGTCACGTGAACGGATCCGCCAGTCAGATTCCAGGCCGTCCACGAATCCATGGTCCCGATCGCCAGGTCCCCGCGGGCGGCCGCGGGGTGGATATCGAGCTCGTCCAAGAGCCATCTTGCCTTGGGTCCGGCAAAGTATGTTGCAAGTGGCAGCCCGGTTCTGGCACGAAACCGGTCCGGTCCCTCATCACGACCCAATTCGACGCATAGATCGGCAGTTCGAGTGTCCTGCCACACGATGGCGTTTGCCACCGGCTCGCCAGTCTTCCGATCCCAGATGACCGTGGTTTCACGCTGATTGGTGATCCCTACCGCGACAAGGTCGGAACTGGAGAGCCCAGCATCGGCAAGCGCCTCCTCGATCACGGCCTGCGTCTTGGTGCGAATCTCGACTGGGTCGTGCTCAACCCAGCCCGGCTGGGGGAATATCTGTCTGTGCTCTTGCTGTGAGATCGAGACGACCGAACCCGTGCGGTCGAAGATCATGAAACGGGTCGATGTAGTGCCCTGATCGACCGCCCCGACGTAATCAGCCATCTTTGCCTCTCAGAGCCGCCTTCTCCTGGGCTCGAGAGCGATCGTCCAGCCAGACTTCAATGACGTCTGCTGCATCACCAACGATCAGGTCCATTTCAGACCGCTCCTTCTTGGTGAAGGTGCGAAGAACGAAATCGGCTGGGTCTGTCGAGCCCGGCGGACGTCCCACACCAACCTTGAGTCGAGAGAACTCCTTGGTTCCGATCGACTTCTCCACAGAACGGATCCCGTTGTGCCCACCGCTGCCGCCGGCCATCTGCACCCGCAATCGACCGAAGGGAAGGTCAATGTCATCGTGAATCACGAGTAGATCCGTCGGCGCCACCTTGTAGTAGGACAACGCAGCGCTCACCGCACTCCCAGATTCATTCATGAAAGTGTTGGGAACGACATAAAGCACTTGCTCCTCGCCCGCGCCGCTAGCCCCGATCATCGCCCGGAGCCGAGAAGGAGCTTTGGTCAGCGACACACCAACTCGACCAAGGATGCTCGCGACGACCTCAGAGCCGATGTTGTGCCTGGTGCCTTCGTAGTCGGATCCAGGATTATGGAGACCGACAACAACACGCACCGGCCTACTCGCTGTCTTCGGCCTCTTCTTCTTCTTCCTCGGCTTCAGCACCCTCTTCAGCTTCACCCTCTCCCAGCTCCTCCAGCTCGGCAAGCTCTTCTTCGGTGAGCTCGGGCTCTTCTTCTTCGATCTCGGCGGCGGGGACGGTCACAGACATGATCACAGCCTCGGGATCTTCGGTGTACTCCACGCCTTCGATCACGGGTAGGTCCTCGATGCGAAGCGACGCGTTCAGAGCGACCTCGGAAACGTCGAGTTCGATGAAGGCCGGGATCTCGGTAGGCAAGACTTCAATGACAACAGTCGTCCGACGAGGGCTGAAGACCCCACCTTCGAGGACCCCGGCTGGTGTTCCCTCGAACTGGATGGAGACCTCGGCGCTGACGGTCTTGGTGAGATCAACTGTGACAAAGTCAATATGTCGATACTCGCTGCGGAAGGGGTGTCGCTCTATCACACGAGCCATGGTCGTGAATGTCTCGCCACCTTCGATCTCGAGACTGATGATTGCGTTCGAGCCGGCTTCAGTATGGAGAGCGGTATGGAGTTCGCGGGCGTCAACAGCTACAGAGACCGGCTCGCCCACACCCTGGCCGTAGACCACGGCTGGCACCTGACCCTGGCGACGAATACGACGCGACTCACGTGAGCCGGATGAGCGGCCAGCCCGGACCAGCAGGCTTACTTCAGACATCAAAAGACTCCTTGAGGAGGAAGGGGTGAGCCCCAATTATGGCCGCTATCGGCTGCTTCTGCCAGACGAGACCCTCCCCACCCAGAAGGTGGTGTCGGTCACGAGTCGCTCGACCATCGTCTCAGCCGTCCAACCGCCACCCTTGAATCCGTGCGTAGCGCCCTCGAGAATCTGGATGGTGACGCCGGGAAGTGATGCGATGTGCTCGTCGAAGAGCTCCATTCGGGAGAGGGCATCTTTGCTTCCTTGAAAAAACAGCATCGGGATCTGAATATTCGAAAATTGGTCGACGCGCAGTTTCTCCGACTTCCCCGCCGGGTGAAGCGGGTAGGCGTAGAGGATGAGCCCGGAAGCCTCGCCACCTTCGGCAACTACATATGTGCCGATTCGGCCGCCCATTGAACGACCGGCCAAATAGAGATGATCGACGATTGGTCTGAGGGAATCGGCTGCGGCCACATGACAGGCGGTGAGCTTGTCTGCACGATCCGGTCCCCGGGAACCACGCTCTGTGTAGGGGTAGTTGAAGGTCATCACGGTGTGACCTGCCTCCGCCAGTTGGTCGCGGAGCAACACCATCGAAGGATGATCCTGATTGGTCCCGGCTCCGTGCGCCAGGAGAATCCCGTCGGGCCCGTCACCGACAAGATGTCCGGTCACCTCTCCCCCGTCCCATTTGATGGTCCTGGTCTTGGGCATGCCTCAAATGTAGAACATGGCGTTACCGTTCCACACATGGACCTGATGATTCACAATGACCCTCGATCTGTGGCGGCGGCTGCAGCTGAGAGGATCGCTGGTCTGGTGGCATCAGCCGACGGGAAGCGATTCAGTCTTGGTCTCGCCGGGGGGTCCACCCCAGGAACCACCTATGCGGCATTGCGCGAGCACCCGACAGACTGGTCGAACGTCGATGCCTGGCTGTCCGATGAGCGTTGGGTCCCCCACCACCACGACCGCTCCAACGGCCGCCAAGCCGCCGAGGCGCTACTCGACCATGTCCACGCAACCTTTCATCGGCCGGTCTGGAACGAGCACGATCCCGAGATCTCAGCGGCTTCTTACGAGGCACAAATCAGGTCGATTCATCCTGGGCGGCTACCCGAGCTGGTTCTTCTCGGCATGGGTCACGACGGACACACCGCGTCGTTGTTCCCGGGAACCGCAGCACTGAACGAGCGGGAGCGCTGGGTCGTCGCCAACGAGGTGCCCCAACACAGGGAGACGCGGATAACTGCCACCTATCCCCTGCTTTGGGCCGCCGAACATGTCATTTTCTTGGTAGTGGGGGCGGGAAAGGCCGAGGCGCTGCGTGACTCATTTGCCGGGAAGACCCCGGCCGGCAAGGTTGGAGAAGGCGATGCACAGGTTGAATGGCACGTAGACACCGCAGCGGCTTCGCTCCTCTCCTAATCGTCCTCGCGCTGGTGCTCTCGGCCTGTGCGGCCAGTGCTTCGACGGGCACGACAACGACGACCTTCGTCGAGCCATCAACCACTGTCGCGCCGACCAGCACCACCTCAACCAGCACCACTACAACTACCACCATTCCCCCCACAACCACTACAACTCTTCCACCTACAACCACCACGCTGGCCAAACTGCCTCCAATAGACGCCGAGATCAAAATTCCAGATGGGAATGGTCCATTTCCCACAGTCGTGCTGGTCCATGGCGGAGGTTGGGTTACCGGAGATCCGGGACTTATGCGTGACCTCGCCACACATCTGACGGACGCTGGGTTCGTCACCCTGAACACGAGCTACAAGTTGTCCAACGAATCGCCTGGATTTCCCCAGGCCATCGAGGACGTCGCCTGTGCTGTGAACCATGCTCGCGCTCTTCCCAGCTCAGATGGCACCGTTGCCGTGATCGGCCATTCGGCGGGAGGGCACATTTCGGCGGTCGTGGCTCTGACGGGCGACCAATACAGCGGAAGTTGCCCGGTCCCCGGTTCGGGTCTGCCTGACAAGCTGGTTGGGCTGGCAGGCCCCTACGACATAGACCGACTGGGTCTGTTGATGCTCCCCTTCTTCGGAGCGAGTTCCAACGGCGCTCCAGACGCTTGGCTGGCAGGGAATCCGCAGAGGTTGACCGACGAAAACACCCAACTCGAGTCCTTAATCATGTACGGGGACGAAGACGGGTTTGTCGATGAACGCTTCGCCCTGGAGTTTCATCAGGCTCTCACAGACTCCGGATCGGACAGTGTCCTCGAGATAGTGGAGGGTGCGCGTCACATGAATGTCAGAGAGCCGGATTGGGTAGGAGATCTGATCGTGGTCTGGTTGGAGAGATAGCGCGCTATCTCTGGGTGATGTCGCGCGGTGTCATTCTCGGACCGAACTTCGGTTCGTGGCCAAGACCATGCAACAGACGAGCGACCCTTCCCCTGTGGGGCCGAAACGGCTCCAGAAGCTCGAGCATCTCCTCGTCGCTGCCCCGGTCTTTGCCTGTCAGGTGATGAACGACGATGTGTTTGACATGGAAGTCACCCACCGAAACCTGGTCCGGGTCACCATGGGAGCGGACGAGAGTCTCTGCCATCGACCAGACGCCCACTCCAGCAAACGACTCCAGGACCTCCGCGGCGACGGTTGGGCCCTCTTGGCGTAGATCGTTGACCGTGTCAGCAGCCACCGAAACGAGACGGATGACGTCTGCCCGACGCTTCTCCAGATGTAGATCGTGATAGACCCAATAGGGAGCTTTAGCCATGGGTTTGGGGTCGGGAGGAAGTCTGAGCCGTGAATTGGGTCCTGGTGCCGGATCTGAAAAGTTTCGATAGAGACCACGGATCGCTTTGGCAGCCTCCTGACCGGTGACCTTCTGGGCGCAGATTGCAACAAGCAGGGCGTCGAATACCAGGTCGGTGCGTCCAAAACGACTGCCCATATTCTTCCGATGCAATTCTGAAACCAGTTGGTGATCGGTTTGGAAAACGCTGGGATCGTCATCCAGACCCGAAATACCACCGAGACGATCCAAGAGCCACCCCGCCCCCTCACCCCAAGCTTCTCCAACCAACGTCTCGCTGGTTCGCCGAATGCGCAGCGACCCGGTGCCTTGGGGAGTTCGGGCGGCCAGCCACCATCCATCGTCGGCGAACCGCCCGTGAAGCGGTCGCAGGGTACGTCTCAAGTCGAGAGGCCCGTCTATTGGAAGCGATCGTGATTCCACGGAACCATCCTGGCCCATCACGACCTTCCGGCGAAGCGAGACCGGTCAGCCAGCAATGACGAGGTCCCAATGGAAGCACCTGACTAGTCATCTGGTGCTTCTCCGGTTTGGTACCCAATTCAGGCTAAGTGGATGCCGATACCAGATGATCAATGTGAGCAAACGTGCTCGAGGAGTCTCAGATATGAGAAGGAACCGCAGCTTGCGTCGTCAAACTCATTGTGATCACGAAAGGACAGTCAGCACCGTCTCCGCGGGGATTGTGCGTCTTGCGTGTGAGGAGTGTGGCCATGTCAGCGTTCGCCATCATCACGATCTGGTAGTCGTCGGAAAAGGCGGCCTGCAAATAGCCGGCTCGCAGCCAGCCGGATAACCCCCGCCACCACCGCTATCGGCTTGGGGCTTGGTCGTCTTAGGCTTCGGGGATGACTGCTGACCAGACTTGGATTGAGGGGGGCGCATTCTCCATGGGCTCCGATCGCCACTATCCAGACGAAGGACCCGTCCGCCGTGTCGAGGTCGAGGGTTTCGCGATCGATATCACCACAGTCACCAACGATCAATTCTCTGAGTTCGTCGAAGCCACCGGTCACGTCACCGTGGCCGAGGTCGCACCCAAGGCTGAGGACTTTCCCGACGCATCGATCGAAGATCTGGTCCCTGGCTCGGTGGTCTTTCAGATGACAGAAGGCCCGGTGAACCTTGGCGACTACCGGAACTGGTGGCACTGGACTCACGGTGCCGACTGGCGTCACCCGACCGGCCCGGAGTCGGATCTGGAAGGTCTGGGCGATCACCCGGTGACACAGGTGACTCACGACGATGCTGCCGCTTATGCAACTTGGGCAGGCAAATCGCTTCCGACAGAGGCCGAATGGGAGCTTGCTTCCCGTGGAGGACTCGACTCAGCAGAGTTCGTCTGGGGTGAAACCGATCCTCAGGACACCGACCAACCAAAAGCCAACACATGGCAAGGTCGATTCCCGTATGAGAACACCGAATCTGACGGATTTACCCGCACTAGCCCGGTCGGCCTATTCCCACCGAATGGGTATGGACTCTATGACATGGCCGGAAATGTGTGGGAGTGGACCAATGACTGGTACCACGACCCCTCGCTCCGTGCCGTCGAGCCATCGTGCTGTGCCCCCACACATCCTTTGGCCCCACGCATCGAAGAGAGCTACGACCCGGGACTGCCTGGTTCGGTGGATCCCCGAAAGGTGATCAAAGGCGGCTCCCATCTGTGCACGATCCAGTACTGCTTTCGTTACCGGCCGGCTGCTCGCCAGCCCCAGACCCTTGACACCAGCACATGTCACCTCGGCTTCCGTTGTGTGACACGTCCCGAGTAGGGCATATCCCGGGCCATCAGAGGGTTGAATCGGCCTGAAACAAAGGAGACGAAATGGCAAGTGTGCTTGTTGTCGGTGACGGACCCGGTGGACTCTCTGCGGCGCTGTTTCTCGCCAAGAACGGGCATCAGGTGACCGTCTTCGGTACAGACAAGACCGCCATGAACTATGCCTATCTCCACAACTATCTCGGCATACCGGAAATGGCCGGGACCGACTTTCGGCGTGTTGCTAAACGCCAAGTCGCGGCCGCGGGTGCCACTCTCGTCGGAGAGGATGTCACCTCAGCTGTGATCAATGGGATCTTCACGATCGAAACCGAGTCCGGATCTCACACCGGTGACTATCTGATCCTCACCGAGGGAAGAAACCCGGAGATCGCGATGAGCCTCGGAGTGGAGACCGGCGAAGCAGGCGTCATCGTGGTCGATCAGGACAACCGGTCTTCGGTCGACCGTGTCTACGTAGTTGGTCGCGCGGTTCGCCCCACCCGGAGCCAGGCGATCATCTCAGCTGGCGCCGGAGCTGTTGCAGCCGTCGACATCCTGGCCCGCGAAGAGGGCAAAGACGTCCAAGATTGGGACTCCCCACCCAAGAAAGAGGAGTAACTCTCTCGTTGCTATAGCAACGAGGCGGAGTCGACGACCAGTTCGTCGACGATACCCACTACGACCGCGCGAATTGCCCCCCAGTCTCTTCCCAGAATCTGTCGCGCCGAGGTCCCTTCGTCAAGAATGAGGACGATGTCACCGGGCCCGGCATCAACAACGTCGACAGCAATCGTGTAGCCGGACACCGCCCCGGAGATGTCTTGGATGTCGCAGACGAGCAGTCGATGGTCATCCAACAACGGGATGTTGATCGTGGACACCACCGTGCCGACGACGCTTCCGAATTTCACTCCTCTTCACCCAGATGAATCTGGTCGACTATGCCAACCACGGCGTGGTCCACCGGAACGAATCTCTCGGGGAGGGCCTCGGCAGCCTCCCGCGAACTGACGAAGTAAACCAACTCACCCTGGCCGGCCATCGCTACCGCGTCAGCAGCCACAACCGTGCCCCCTGCAGGCCGCTGATACTTGTCGAGCGGTTGGATCATCAGAAAGCGGATACCGTCGAGACCGCTAGCTTTTTCGGTAGCGACGACACTGCCCAAAACCCGCGCCAGCTGCATGTCAGCCCCTCCCTTTCACCAGTTCCAAGAATCGAAGTTGCGAGACCAAATTCTGGGCCATCTCATCGTGGAGTTGGGCGATCACATCGGACCGAATGAGCGTGCCATGCGGTTCGATCCGCAAAACAGCGGCCTCAACCGAGGCTCCGACATCGGAAACAGCTCCTGTGAAGAGAACGTATCCCTTGCCACCCAAGCCATCGGCGAGTTGTATCGCCAGGACGGCCACTTCGGCCGTTTTCACACCGGCATCGGCCGCATCGATTGTGGATGCCACACTGGACGTCTCGACGATTCCCAGGGCTTCCCCTTGGACCGACTTGGGATCCGTTCCGCCAACAATCGCCTGAGATACATCGGGGTGGATATCGGGTAGGAAAACCGAGTCACTGAGGTGCGAGGCACCGATATCGGAGCCTGTTTCGAGAGCCACTTCGACACTGGCGGTATCGCCGCTGACCAAAACCAAATATTTGCCAGGATGCACTGTCCCCGCATGAATCGATCCAACGGGCGAGGTTTTGACCATGGCGTCGCCAGCCACAATCCCGGCGCTGATCGAGTCAAACTCGAGAAGAGCGATTGCGGGGTCAGACAATGCGCAGCGCCCCTACGACGCTGACTCTGCGCGCCCGCGCGAAGTGTCTGGGCCGAGAAAGCCCTTCTCCGGTAGGGCTCGCAATCGAAAAGGAGGTGAACCCCTCACCACCCTCTCCGAGACCACTGAAGTTGGGCCCGTTGGCGACAAATATCGAACAGTTCATCGCACGTGCCATCCGGGTGATCGTGTCGACATTGGTGCTGTGAATCGACGCGGTGTGTCTGAAGCCGTGTTCCGACCTGACCGCAAGATCAATTGCATCGTCGACGTTTTGCACCCGAACCAGCGGCATGACAGGCATCATCTGCTCAGTCCAGACGAGGTTGTGCTCTCTGGGCACCTCGGCGATGGCGAGACGCACGTCGTCGCCAACGTTCAGACCGATCTCAGAGAGGATTCGTCCGGCGTTCTTACCGATGAACTGAGGGTTGATCATGCCCGGTTTGTTGGGTGGCCCCATTTCTTTGAATATCACCCGCTCGAGCCGCTTCAGCTCGTGTTCCTTGAGTCGATAGGCGCCGTTGGCGACCATCGATTGGATCAGCCGATCGCCGACCGTGTCGACCACGATCGTCGTCTTCTCATCGGTGCAGATCACGTTGTTGTCGAATGATCCCCCCCGGACAATGTCCCGGCCGGCGGCCTCGACGTCGGCGGTCTGGTCGACGACCGCCGGCGGGTTGCCCGGACCGGCGGCTATCACCTTCTTCGTTGTCTTTAGAGCCTCTTTCACCACCCCGGGCCCACCGGTTACCAGAAGCACCCGAATATCGGGGTGGTTCATAACGGCACGCGCCGATTCCAGCGTCGGGTGGGGAGTCGCCGTGATCAGGTCGCGGGGCCCGCCAGCGGCGACAATCGCTCTATTGAGCAGCTTGATATTCTCTACCGACACCAGACTGGCATTGGGGTGGACATTGAAGACCACTGCATTTCCTGCGGAGACCATCGAGATGGAATTGTTGATGATGGTCGACGTCGGATTGGTCGTTGGTGTGATCGACCCGATGACGCCGTAAGGGGCGTATTCGGTAATCATCATTCCGGCGTCGCCGGTGACCACATCTGGCTCGAGGTCCTCCGGGCCCGGGGTTTTGGTGGTAACCAGCAAGTTCTTGACGATCTTGTCCTCGGCCCGTCCGATTCCGGTTTCCTCGGCCGCCAAATAGGCGAGATTCTCCCCTTCGCGAAGCATCGCCGAACGCATGCCGTCGACAATTGCCTTCCGGGTTTCAAGCCCCATGTCCCGATAAGCAACAAACGCGTCACGGGCCGCTTTAACGGCGTCATCAATGGTGGGGTGGATCCCATCTCCAAGTTCGACTTCGGACACAGCCAGCTCGGCACCGGCACGAAGCGCAGCGCCAGTTCTCTCCCCGAGTTCAGCAGCGGCAACCCGCCCCTTCACCCGGTCGATGATCGAGCGAATCTCGGCATCGGAAAGGGAAGACTTATCCAGAACGCGCCTCCT
>Ga0255048_10003058_pt1 | contig 10327 bp, 10 predicted proteins | sample JV7_2_2_MG_FD_183619 | JGI IMG/M metagenome (GOLD analysis project Ga0255048, IMG submission 183619) | Seawater microbial communities from Jervis Inlet, British Columbia, Canada - JV7_2_2 | ecosystem: Environmental > Aquatic > Marine > Inlet | place: Canada: British Columbia | collected 2016-10-06
CGCGTGCCTAACCCGGTTCGGTTGCTGGTTCTCCTGTTCTTCCACCGATTCTTCTGCCGGGTTCCGAAGGTCGGAAACCCGGAAGGAGAAGGAACCGTGGAAGGCCATGAAGCAGAGAAGGACGATCGTTGAGTTTCGAGGCATGTCCGACCACCCGATGGCTCCCGGGCAAGAAGCTCGAGTTGGTTCGCTCGACGTGGGATGGGTACCGGCGCACGATCGACCGGCACATTCTCCCAAGCCTCAGCAAAGTGCCGATCCGGCGGCTACAGCCCCACCATCTCGAAACGCTCGGCACATGTAGGAATGCCAAGGGTCTTCTTCGAAGCGGGGGCAGGATTTGAACCTCAGGCGCCGAACACACGGCGAGTGAGCTGACCGTCTAGCCAGATCGCCCTCTAGCCACCAAGCAGAGGATCACGGGAGCGGAGAGACCGACTCCAAGCATCGACCTTCGGGTTATGAGCGACGATGCCGCCCTGACCACTTCTAGATTGCGTAGAGCACCGCCGCGCCCGCCGTCACCCGGCGCAAGGCGTCTCTCACGTCAAAGAGAACAACACCAGCGGTGATGGCGGCATCAGCTTCGTGAAATCTCCCGTGCCACGGCCAGGGAGTACTGGGTATACGCAACTTCGTACTCAAGTCGACGGAATGACGCATCATCAACACCCCCGCGCCCGCGAGCGGCAACGATCGCAGGGTGGTCGAGATTGATCAGGATTCTCTTTCGATCCGTGTCATTGAAGCTCCACTCCCGATTCCTCACTGTGGCCTACGCCACAAGACACGCGACCAGAATGTGTTCATCGATTATCGATTAGAGTTAGGGGCACGCCTCTCCGGTGGATACCTTTGGAGCGAGATGGGTCTATAAGTTGGCACCGGGTTGGCCAGAGCTGACCATGATTCTTCAGGAGGCCGAATGAAGTCATACCGTATTGCTCTGATACCCGGAGACGGGGTGGGCGCCGAGGTCTCGGATGAGGCGATGCGTGTTCTCAGCGTCGCCTCAGACATCGATGGCATTGACGTCAGCACCGAGCACTTCGATTGGTCGTGTGATCGCTACCTGGAGACAGGCGAGATGATGCCAGACGACGCGCTAGACATCCTCAGCGGGTTTGATGCGATCTTCCTTGGCTGCATCGGTGATGCGAGCAAGGTCGAAGACCACATCTCGCTTCAGATGCTGCTGACGATCCGCAAGGGCTTCGATCAGTATGTGAATCTTCGACCCATCAAGCTCTATCCCGGCGTTTCCTCCCTTGTCGCGACCGCCACACCAGAATCCGTGGACATGCTCGTCGTCCGGGAGAACACCGAGGGTGAATACGCATCCAGCGGCGGATTCTTCAAGCGCGGAACACCCGATGCGTTCGCACTTCAGACAGGGATATTCACATGGAAGGGCTGCGAGCGCGTGATCCGCTACGGGTTCGAAGCGGCACGTAGGCGGCGGAAGATCGATTCGTCCACGGCGGTGGGGCGAGTCACGAACTGCACGAAGTCGAACGCCCTCAACTACTCAATGGTGTTTTGGGACGAAGCCTTTGCTGCGGTTGCGCGGGATTATCCCAACGTTGAGACCGACATGGCGCTCGTCGACGCCTTGACAATGTGGTTCATCAAGAACCCGGATTGGTTCGACGTCGTCGTCGCATCGAATCTGTTCGGCGACATCATCACTGATCTCGGAGCGATGCTCCAAGGTGGCATGGGGTTTGCAGCGGGGGGCAACATCAATCCGGAGGGAGTTCATCCATCGATGTTTGAACCGATCCACGGATCAGCTCCGAAGTACACCGGGAAGCGAATCGTCAATCCGATAGCTTCGATCGAGGCAATCCGGATGATGCTCGACCATCTCGGAGAAGCTCAGGCGGCTGATCGAATCGAAGCTGCGATTGCCGCCACGCTCGGGGCAGGAGAGGTTCGGACGAGGGACATGGGCGGATCTCACTCCACTGTCGAGATGGGATCTGCGGTTACAGCCGCAATGCAAGCTAGTGCCTGAACGAGAGAGAGGTTCGACATGGAGAAAGCAAAGGTCGGTGTGGCCGGATTCGGGGTCATCGGACAACGCCTGGCAGATGCCGTTGCCCGCCAGGACGACATGGAGCTAGTCGGCGTTGCCGACGTCGCCCCAACGCTCGCCGTTCGTGCGTTGGCAGAGCGCGGCATGCCCTACCGTCTGTTCGCTGCAATGCCTGGATCCCAAGAGGCGCTCGAGGCAGCCGGTGCGACCGTGTCGGGCGGGTTCACAGACCTGGTCGGCTCTGTCGATATCATGCTCGACGCCGCGCCGGGTGGGATCGGCAGGAAGAACAAGGCGACGTACGAGGCTGCCGGCGTCAAGGCGGTCTTCCAGGGAGGTGAGGGGGGCGATATCGCCGATGTCTTCTTCCACGGATATGCGAATTACGACGCTGGCGTTGGACGCGACTACCTCAAGCTCACGTCGTGCAACACGACAGGCCTGATCCGTACGGTCGACTGCTTGGATCGGGCGGTGGGCGTCAAGAAGGTGGCGATTACGATCATTCGCCGTGTGGCAGATCCTGGCGATACTCATCGCGGACTGGTTGACAGTCTCCAACTCGAGGCGATTCCGAACCATCAGGCCGTGGATCTTGAGCACATCATGCCGCACATCGACGCGACGGGTCTGCTCGTTCATACACCGGTGACCCACGGCCACATCATCACGATCGTTGCAACACCACAGACACCGATCACCAGGGAAAATGCCATTGCAGCTTTCCGGACACATCCGCGAATCCGGGTGGTGCGTATTGCAGACGGTTTCGACACAAACACATCTCTGTTCAACTACGCCCGCTTCCTTGGTCACCCCCGCGGCGACATGTACGAGGTTGGCCTGTTCGAAGAGACGGTGGGCATGTCGGGTGACGACATCATGTTCGCAATCAACATCCCGCAGGAGTCGGTCGTCATCCCGGAGACCATCGACGGAGTTCGCGCGGCTCTTGAGATGCAGACCGATCGCCTGGAAGCTGTCGGACTGACAAATCGATATCTCGGAATGGCCTAGGCGCACCGCCGGGACGCAACGGAGGCAGCGAATGAAGATCTCATCGCTCGACGATATCGGCTTTGCAGGCCGAGTCGTCCTCCTGCGGGTCGATATCAACTCGCCACTGGACCCGACAACCAAGCTCATCGTTGACGACAGCCGACTCGACAAAGCCCTCCCGACAATCAAGGAGCTCGCGGATGCCGGAGCAAGGGTGGTGGTGCTCGCACATCAGGGCGACACACTCGACTACCACAACCTGACCTCGCTTCGCGAACACGCCACAAAACTGTCGTCAAAGCTGGGCCGGCCGGTTGGATTCATCGACGACGTTGCCGGGCCGGCGGCGAGGGCAGCCATCAAGCAGCTGGGCGATGGCGACATCCTCCTCCTGGACAATGTCCGGTACCTGACCGAGGAGGTATCGACGTTCGAGGAAGGCGTCAAGCTCTCTGCCTCGGACATGACCGCCACGTACCTCGTCAGCAACCTGGCTCCCCTGGCTGACGTATATGTGAACGATGCATTCGCGGCAGCCCATCGGGATTCGCCCTCCATGGTCGCCTTTCAGGAACTGCTTCCGTCGGTGGGTGGACGACTACTGGTTCAAGAGACCAACGCGCTCACCCGAATCGCCGCCGATCCAATCCGGCCATGCGTCTTCCTGATCGGCGGACTCAAGGTTTCCGATGCGTTCGCAATGATGTCGAACGTTCTCGCGGATGGCACAGCCGATCGGATCCTGACGTCCGGGATAACAGCCAACATCATGATTGCTGCACGCGATGTAGATCTCGGCGGACCCACGATGTCGTTCATCGCCGAAAGATCGCTCGACTCGTTCATACCGCAAGCGGCAGACTTGCTCTCCACGTTCGGAGACCGCATCGACGTACCGATCGATTTCGCATTCGACGAGGACGGAACGCGGGGTGAGGTGGACGCTACCGATCTCCCGGTGGACCGTCTCATTGTCGACATCGGAACCCGCACCGTGGCTCGCTATGAGCGAACCATCGCCGATGCCGCAACTCTGTTTGTCAACGGCCCCGCCGGCGTCTACGAGTCCCCGGCCGGCGAATACGGCACACGGTCACTGTGGAACGCGGTTGCTGCAGCGCACGCGACCTCCGTGATTGGTGGTGGCGATACCGTTGCGAGCGCCCGACGCTTCATCGATCTATCAGATATCAGTTTTGTCTCCACCGGGGGCGGGGCGCTGATCAGATACCTCAGCGGCCAGAACCTTCCGCTTCTCGACGCCATGGAACGAGCAGCGGTGCGACTCGAGTCGGCATGATTCCCGAATCGGGAGACCGAATCCGGGACTCTGCCGTGGAATCGGTGAGGGGGCTCTTTCTTCGGACAGACAACTACTACGGATGTGCCGAAGCAGCCCTGGTGGCGCTGCAAGAGCGCTATGGCTTCGAGAACGCCTCGGATTCCTCACCCGCAATGGCCCTGAATGGAGGAATCGCGTACTCAGGGGGGACCTGTGGTGCAATCTTGGGTGCAGCGATGGCGGTCGGCAGACTCGCCGAGGAGCGCATCTGCGATCACGGCGAGGCCAAGAGCGTCGCACGCCAGTTGCTCCAGCGCCTCATGGCGGATTTCGAGACCCAATTCGGCGCCCAGAACTGCTCGGACCTCATCGACTACGACATCGCCAAACCCTCCGAACACGCCGCCTTCATCGAAAGCGGCACCTGGCGGGAGACCTGCATGAGCCAGATCGAGTTCTCAGCAGGCTGGCTGTGGCGACTCGCTGATGTCGACGTCTGGGATGAGGTTGTTGAGACCCTCGATCGATAGGTCATCAGGCCAAACCGAGCAATGCGCTCCTCGCTCCCTCGCCGTCTTGCTCGCATTCGGTGAGTCGGCTACGATCTGGTTATCGATAATCGATGATCGACTCTTCCGGTGGTTCCGGGACAGATCGGCAACTGCGAGGTACACCATGCTCAAAGCCGTCACCAGAGATGAAGCCGAGCTCTTCGAGCTCCCTGGACGCAAGTGGTATCACTACAGCGGTCCGACGATCACGGGCGCCGAACATCTAACCGTTGGATTCGCCGTCTTCCCTGCCGGATCTGCTCCCGAGGGCCATGTTCACCCCTCTCAGGAAGAGGCGATCTACATCACCAAGGGCCACGGTGAGCTCGTGACGCCCGAAGGAACTGTGCCCTTGGAACCGGGAACCACCGTCTTCATCCCGATCGGCCTCCATCACGCAACGGTTTCTCATGGCCCAGGCGATCTGGAGATGGTGACCTCCTTTGGTCCCCCAGTCATCCCAGGTTCCTATGAGCAGGACGACTGAACGATTCACAGCGGAGGGCACCATCGATGAGTCAAACCACGACCTACAGCCCTGAGGAAATGGCGGAGTACGCTCGTCAGGCGCGCGTCCGCATTCTCGAGGCTGTCAAGCATGCAGGTGGTGGGCACGTTGGAGGGCCGTACTCGGCCTCAGACATGCTTGCCGCCCTCTACTTCGGCATCATGAACATTCGGCCGGAGGAGCCAGATTGGCCGGATCGCGACCGCTTCGTCCTCTCCAAGGGTCACAGCTCGATCGCGTTGTACGCGATGCTGGCGCTCCGCGGTTATTTCCCTGTCGACGAGCTTCTGACGTTCGACTCGATCAGCTCGCGCCTGCAGGGTCATCCCGATATGACAATCACACCTGGCGTTGACATGTCGTCGGGTTCTCTCGGCCTTGGCTTCGCCGGTGCGCTTGGCATTGCGCTCGGGGCTCGCACCGAGGGTCGCTACTTCACGACGTATGTCATGCTCGGTGATGGCGAATGCAATGAGGGTGTCGTCTGGGAGGGAGCACACGTCGCCTCTCGCTACGGCCTCGAAAACATCGTCGCCATTGTCGACCACAACAAATTGCAGCAGTTCGGCTGGACCGGCGAAGACCTTGACGATCGCATCACTCCGTACAGCGAAGGCCAACTCGCCGATCGCTGGCGCGCCTTCGGCTGGGAGGTCATGGAGATGGACGGGCACGACATCCCGCAGATCCTGATCACGCTCCGAGCGGCCAAGGAGTTCGACGGCGGTCCGACGGCGGTGATCGCCCACACCGTCAAAGGCAAGGGTGTCTCGTACATGGAAGGCAACTACAAGTGGCACAGCAGAGTGCCCAATGATGAGGAGTTCGCACAGGCCATGGAAGAACTCGGTGAGACCGAAGGAGGCGTGGCATGACGACGCTCGTAAATGGGAAGTCACTCCGGCTGGCATTCGGCGAGACGATCAGCGATCTGGGCGCCCAGAACGATCGAATCGTCGTTCTCGACGGAGACACCGGAAGCTCCACCTATACGTCGCTGTTCGAGTCGGCTCACCCTGAGCGCTTCTTCCAGATGGGCATCACCGAACAGAACATGCTCGGAATGGCGGCGGGTATGGCGACAGTCGGGCTCATTCCGATCGTCAGCACGTTCTCGTGCTTCATCGTCTCGAGGGCACACGACTCGATCCGTGTATTGATAGCTCAGCCAAACGCAAATGTGAAGATGATGGGCGGCTATGCCGGCCTGCTCGCAGGCATGACGGGCAAGACCCACTTGATGTTCGATGACATCTCGATCATGCGCGCCATGGCGAATATGACGGTGGTCGCGCCCGTCGATGAGATCGAGACTCGAAGTGCCCTCAAGGCCATTATCGAGTACGAAGGGCCGGTCTACCTCCGGCTCAGCCGGCCAGACACAGCAATCGTCTTCGATGACGACTACGAGTTTGTCCTCGGCAAGGCTGTCACCGTCCGCGAGGGCACCGATGTCACTGTCTTTTCGACCGGAACCCAAACTGCACGCGCTCTAGAAGCCGCTGAGACGCTGGCTCCAGAGGGCATCGACGTACACCTCGCGCATATCCCGACTGTCAAGCCGCTCGATGTCGACGCGGTCGTCGCTGCAGCGAAGAAGACCGGCCTCGTTGTGACCAGCGAGGAACACACAGTTGTCGGCGGTCTCGGTGGAGCCATCGCCGAAGCGCTTGCGGTGAGCGCACCCACGCCGATGACCCTGCATGGGATACAGGACGTCTTTGGCGAATCGGGGCCAGACGGACCACTCCTCGACAAGTACGGAATCTCGAGCGAAAAGACGGCGGACGCCATTCGTGGCGCCGTGAAGAACTACAAGAGCAGTTCACTACAACAGTCCTGAAAGGATGGGAATGAGCCCAACTGACATGTTCAATCTCGACCGGAAAGTCGTCATGATTCCCGGCGGAGGTGGCGGCATCGGATCCGCCCTCGCCGTCGGCGTCGGCGAAGCGGGAGCGAAAGTGGCGATCATCGGACGGAACGGTGACAGCCTCGAGCGGACATCCAGCCGCATTCGAGAGACCGGATCGGAACCGCTCGCCATCGTCGCCGATCTCACCACCAAGGATGATGCTGACCGTGCCGTTGAGGAGACGGTCAGTCACTTCGACAGGCTGGACGTCATCATCAACGCGGTCGGCGGAGGCGCTGGCAAGGTGCTCTTCGATGCCCAGGACTACCCGATCCCCGAGTGGGACTGGATCATGGATCTGAACGTGACTTCGACAGTGCTACCGACCCAGGCAGCCGTGAGGGCCATGATCTCGCAGGGGGACGGCGGAAGGGTCATCAATATCTCGTCCGTGCGCGCCGAACTCGGCATCAACGCTGGCTACTCGGCCTATGTCGCAGCCAAGGGCGCAATCAGTTCTCTGACACGTCAGTGGGCAACCGAGTGGGCGAAGCATGGAATCACTGTCAACGCGATTGCCCCTACATTCGTTGACACTCCTCAGGTGGCAATGCTCCTCGAGGACCCCGACTTCAAGGCAGGCGTTGTCGGGCGGATACCAATTGGCCGTGTGGGAGAGACCAGCGACCTGATCGGCCCTGTCCTGCTGTTCGCCTCCGACGCGTCATCCTTCGTAACGGGTCAGATCCTTGGCGTTGACGGCGGATTGACGGCAACCCAGTAGCAGAAGAGAACAACAAGAGAGGCCAACCCATGGAGAATGTCACACGCACGATCTTCACCGAAACCAAGGTTCGCGGCTGCAACCCGAGCTTTGTCGTGACGTCGGACGGCGTCGTGATCGTTGATACCCCGCAGCTACCGACGAAGGCAGTCGAGATGCGGACGGCGGCTGAGTCGCACGGCCCCCTCCGATATCTCATCAACACTGAACACCACGTCGACCACATCTTCGGGAACTACTACTTCAAGGGTGGCCCGACCGTGGTGCATCATCAGGGTGTCTACGACAACTTCATGGTCGTCGGACCCGAATTGGATCCGTTCGCATACGCAAAGGAAGCCCTGCCGACCGACGACCCCGACGGCGGGGCGATCTTCCCCGACCGAGATGAGTACTACTCGGATCCGAACAAGGGTCAGATCGTTTTCACCGGGGACCTCACGCTCAACGTGGGAGATCACACCTTCGAATTGATCCACACGCCCGGTCACACGCCCGGGCAAATCGCGGTGTACGTTCCTCAAGAACGCACCGTGTTCACCGGAGACACAGTCTTCAGCGAGTGCCAGACGTGGCTAATGACGTCGAACGTGGACGAGTGGCTGGCCGCATTGGACACGATCAACGAGTTGGACGTCGACCATGTCATTCCCGGTCACGGTCCGGTTACGACAAAGTCCTATCTCTCGACCCAACGGGCGATGCTGATGGAGTGGAAGACAGCGGTAGCCGTGGCCGTCGCGAAGGGTTGGACCCGAGAAGAGACGGTCGAGCGGGTCGAGTTCAAGGATCGCTATCCGGTCGACATCGGACAGGAGTACATGATGGACTACATCAACGCCTACAACGCCGGGTCGCTCTACGACAAGCTCACAACCTAGGTCCCTGACCATTTCAGCGCGCACCGTTGCGTGGCGAGGGGTTGCACCTGCGCTGATCGCCACGATCGTTGCGATGCTGCCGAGCTTCCTGACCGCCGCACTCGTTCTCCAGATCGGGATCGAAACCGGCCTGACATTGGTGGGACTGGGTGTTCTCATCAGTACCTTCTTCGGCATGGCTGCACTGGTATCGCCAGCCGCGGGACGCGTCTCAGAACGAGTCGGATGGGCGAGGGCGCTCCGTGGCGCCGCACTGCTCTCGGCCCTCGCTCTCGGAACGATCGGCTGGCTTGCCAATTCTGTGCCGGCAGTTGCCCTCGGTCTCGCTATGGCAGGTATCGCTAGTTCCCTGGTGCAGACGGCATCGAATCTCGCCATCGCCCGGTGCGTGGTCCCGAGCCGGCACGGCTGGATATTCGGCATCAAGCATGCCTGTATCCCGGCGGCGATGTTCCTTGCGGGTCTGGCCGTGCCGACGATTGCCTTGACCGTTGGCTGGCGTTGGGCCTTCCGTGTCGCCGCGATTCTCGCAGTGCTGACGGCCCTTCTCGTTCCCATGCAGGAAGAGTCATCAACGATTGCACCGAGTCCACGGCAGCCCGATTCATCCGTTGGCTCGCCCAGAACCCCCAAGTATCTCTTGATCATCCTCGCTGTTGCCGTCGGCCTCGGAATCGGAGCTGTCGATCCACTCGGTTCGTTCTTCGTTGGTTACTCCACATCCATCGGTGTCGAGGAGCAGGGCGCGGGACTCCTCCTGGCAGCAGGGGGCCTCTGCGGAATCATCACGAGGGTGGTAGCAGGGAGATTCATCGATCGAATGGCGCAGGCAGACCTCACTGCGATCGCGTCGATGATCACCATTGGAGCTGTTGGAGTCATCATCCTGAATCTCGGCGGTTATGTGGGGTTGTTCGTGGGCGGGCTCTTGGTGTTCAGCGCAGGTTGGGGATGGTCCGGCCTCTTCACCTTCACGGTTGTGAAGGACAATCCTGAGGCACCAGCCGCTGCATGGGGAATCGCTCAAACGGGGAAGTTCGTGGGCGCAGGAGTCGGACCGATTCTCTTCGGCCTCATCGCTGTACGTGTCTCGTTCAGCGCTGCGTACTGGGTAGCAACGACCGCGCTCGTCCTCGCGGCAGGGCTGATGATCTATGTTCGCAATCATCGACCTGCCCGATCTCCGTAGCGCGCCTGGCACGCTGCACGTCGTGGTGGTCAACAGGATCGCCCTGCGCACACAGTGTCTGGACTCCTTGACTCGACCTTTCACCGCATGAGCGACTAATCTTCGATAATCGATGATTTGCAATCTGAAGTCCGTCCGCAACCTGCGGAGAGAGGGTCTGTGGGCAGTATCGGCTCTCGATCACCCGAGGAGATCACTTTGACCAACAGCCCAGACACCGACACAGCCACCACTCCAGAC
>Ga0255048_10003059_pt1 | contig 10325 bp, 10 predicted proteins | sample JV7_2_2_MG_FD_183619 | JGI IMG/M metagenome (GOLD analysis project Ga0255048, IMG submission 183619) | Seawater microbial communities from Jervis Inlet, British Columbia, Canada - JV7_2_2 | ecosystem: Environmental > Aquatic > Marine > Inlet | place: Canada: British Columbia | collected 2016-10-06
GCCGCGTTCATCGACGTACTGGCACATAGCGATGAGAATGTAGCGGGCTTGCCATGGGATCTCTGACTCAAACACGGCCCTCATGGCGCTGTATGCCCACACTTTCGACACAGTAACCCCTTGACACCGCGAGTGTATACCGGTATACCGTCAGTGTCGAGGAGAGTTTTGATGGCCCAGATAGCAGTGAAGGTTGACTCTGACTTGGTTGCGCGGTGTGACCGGCACTCGCAGGTGTTCGAGCGGCACACGAAAATGCGTGTGACTCGTGCCGCCGTCGTTGCGTGTGCGCTGCGCCTAGGCCTCGCCCAGCTTGAAAAGCAGTACCCCGCCAAGCCGTCACCAACCAGTGAGTGATCAGCTGACGCTGGGGTTCGCTGTGAAGGCGATGCCTAACCCTCACCGCTGTATCAGGTGCGGGAAGGTCAGGTACAAAGATAAGAGTGGACCCAATATAGCCCTAGGCGGGTGGGGTCCACCCCCGAACGATTCACTATGGTACTGCCCGCGGCACCTAGCTGTCGCATGGGCTGCCTACAAGGAGAGGAGAGCCGATGATTAGCGTGTACATGCTGCTTGTGGCCACGATGGCCACCGATGTGATCTACTACGGCAAGGTGTCGGAAGCCAAGCGGGTCGCGAACGCCGCCCACAAGAAGGGCGTCCGAACAGCCGTCGTTGCGGTCAGGGTGACCACAGATCTGCCCACCGACCGACCGCCCAGCGTACTCGCTGCTGTGTTGTGCGGTACCCAACGCATGACTCCAGGCATCTTTGTCTTCGGTGACTACGAGTACTACCAGGAGCGGCGCGATGGGGGCACACTCGGGCGATGGTTCCCGACGCCCGAGCCCGAGCCTGCCGACCTCGAGGCGAACGAGCCTGTTGATAGTGGGCCTGATACCGAGCGTGTCGATACCGAACCGGCCGACCCTGACCCCAAGCCTGCCGAACCTAACCCCGAACCTGACCCCGAACCTGACCCCGAACCTGACCCCGAACCTGACCCCAAGCCTGACCCCAAGCCTGCCGACCCTTTAGATACTATCGAGCGTGGCCCTGAGTCTGAGCTTGGCTCCTGGGCATCGGCGACAGCCTTCTCAGCGGGCAAGCGGGCAAGCGAGAACCGGGAGGCCCTCGATAGTATGCCCAGCTTCGCTACCGAGAGTCTGCGGGAAGCGTGGCGTAAGGGTTGGTTGTCAACCGGCGCTAGAGAGGGCCACCCTGCTGACCTTGAGCCTGAGCCGCCCGCCCAGTTCTACCCTGACCCGTGACGGGGTGGCTACGGGCGATGCGTCTCGCTGCTGGCCTGACCGGGCCACGTGCCACAAGGGCGGCTCGGTTGGCTGGCGTAACGAGGCGCACGCTGCGTACATGGGAGAACCAGGGGCTCCCCTCAACCCAGCCCGCTGTACGGCGAGTGCAAGAGTATGTTGTATTGCTGGCGTTAGTGGGCCGGGAACCCTGGGATTGCACCGGGCGGTACCGGCCAAGTAAGGCAGAGACTAGATGGCTGCGCGCCGATGAACGTAGGTATGAGGTGACATATGGGTAAGATGTGCTGGTGTGTGCGGGCCCGGGATGCGTTCGGTGGACCCCACCCTCACGCAGCAGCCGCTATGTGTAACTGGTACGGCGCCACATTCGAGCGAGAAGGGGATGCCCGTGCCGCGCTTGACGATCTGAAGGATTGGCAGCGCCGATATCAACACAACAACCCGAACGATAGGAGACATGATGGCCTCGTGTTCAGGCTCCACTCGTTCAAGGCCCCACCGATGTCACTACCGCTTGAATGGCAAGCGTGGCCGCAGAACTGGCGGGAGGCCCTGGATGAGCGGGTCGCTATAAAGATGGAAGGGGGCGACATCGACCTAGTCGATGTCGAGATGCAGGCCACGCGCGAACAACAGCAGGCCTACACGAGAGCTCGCCGCCGATGGGTGGACAAACAGCGGGGTGTGTCGGCCTAGCCAGTCGCGCACTCGCCCGGCGCATACTCATGGAGCCATGCGTAGCCCACACGACTGTAGTCTGACTTGATCTCAGCTGCTGTCGCTACCCGAGCCCGAGTACCGCGGGCTGAACGTGACGACTCGTACACTATTAGCCGGCCACCTAGGCCACGCGTCAAGAACGCGTGGCCGCCTGCACCCCACCCCTGCACGAGGGTCCACCCTGTGGGGTTGGGTATACCTGCGTTGGTGCCAACGCCGCGGCGTATCACGCTCTCCATGGGCGACCATTTTCGGGCGCCATCCCACAGCATCAGGTCGCGGTAGTCGTCGTGCGTCCAGGGCACATTGGGGAATGCACCCATAATTACGCCCGTTGTCAGCGTGACGCAGTTAGCCGGGCCCTTGCCCACCAAGCTGGTCGGCACGGAGCCCACTTGGCGGGGGAATCTGGGATCCGTGCGGGTCCACCCTAGGCCCCGATACGGTAGGAATTCTGTGAGTATGCGCTCGTCGAGTGTTTGCACTGCAGTCCTCGCAGTTGGGATGCTCATGTACCACATGTAACCGCAAAGGCCCGACCTTCGCGGCTTTGTAGCCTAAAAACACCAGCACCGACGGTAGCCCCCCGTTCTCAATGGCCCATTTAAGCGTGATCGAATCGCTAGCGAGCACGTCTAGCACATCTTCCGCGGCCATAGCTTTAGCTACGAACATCACAAACGCTGCGAATAGTACCCAGACTAGCCGGCTCATTCGTACAGCCAACCGGCCACCATGATCACCAACGACCAGGCCCCCGCCGCCGCGGTGGCGTTGACTCCGATGCGAAGCGCGGTGTCTTTTGTGGTGCCTTGGTAGGCGGGCGGATCAGGAAACTGCTGCCGGTACGACGAGTCGGTCGCGTGTGCTGTGAACGCCTGACCGGTCACCTCCCACACAATGTGCTCGTCGACTGGAGCGGCCGCAAGGGTGTCGCCTTGGTCGACCGCATATAGATTGCCAACCGTTAGGGTTCCGCCAACCGGCTCGCGTACAATGATTGTATCGATGGTGCCGCGGTCGCCAAACTGTGGACAGGCTGTGGATACAAACCCCACGCCGGTGCCGGTCAGTGTGTATTCGCGCTTTATCGGTCGCCGTTTTTGCATTTATTCCCTCACTAATCTGCCCGCGAACCCCGCGCTGACTATCATGTTCGCCGTGGTTACGTTGATTATCCGCAACAGCACATCAGAGCGCGGTGGAATATAACGAGACTGAAACTCATGATCGAGGTCGTGCCCGACACCGAAGCCTCGGGTGTGGATGGTACGCCACCCTGCTGTTGACAGGTGGGCGTTCTCCCGTAAGCGCATCGCGACCTGGCCCCCACCGTTGGCCCCGGCTCGAATCAAAGATGCGTAGAAGTCACTAACTAACAGTGCTACACCGACCGGGGTAGAGTAGATCGCCTGCTCGGTTTGGCCCCATTCCGCCAGCCACCCAAGAGACACGGTACCGTCTATATTGGCGGTTACGTCTATGTCTCCCAGCTGCTCACCCGACGGGCCCCATTCAACCCCGTATGCTCGGTTGAGCCGCAGCCACTCCTTTGTTGTTACGGCTCCGCCGAGCCCGCCCATTTCAACGTCCTCAGAGTCTTCAACGAACCCGGCCAGTAGCCCCTCTAAGCGCGCGACGCGCATCCCCGTACCCGCTATGTCGTCCTGGGCTGATGTGCTGGTGAGGGTGTGCGCCTGCGCCACAGTAGGGGCCACCCACAGCAGCTGGGGGGCCGCGAGGTTGGCCGCCATCCATACGTCGGCTGGACTTCCGGCGTCAACATCTAGGTTAGCCCCGAACTTGTCTAAATTGCGCTGCCCAGGCACAAGCCCAAGCGCAACCTGAAGATCGGTCGTTGGTCGCACTGGTGGCCAACGGTGGGCCACTACTTGGTGTCGACTAGCACGAACTCACTGCCGGTCCACTGATGAACTTGCAATGGGTCCGGGCGGTATCCGCACAGCGAGCTCAACGCACCCTGGTACTGGGGAAAGTCTAGCCGCCGCTCGCCCTTGGTTGGTGTGAGCTCAGACATGCCGTGGCGGACAACCTGGTTGTCGGCATTGACGATGACAGCGTGCATTAGAAATACCCTACGACAACCAGGGTTAGAGAGTCCGCTACGTTGGCCACCTTGTAGTAGATTTTCCGGTCCACTATTCCGCACATAACCATGTCGCGATCTTGTGGGCCTGCGCCTAGCCCGAACCCAGGAGAGAAAACCGGGTTAATGCCTGCGGCCGTCGGGGTTAATACGAACGTATCACCGGCCGCCCCGCCCGCGTTTGTGTAGGCAGTTTGGAAGATGGCTATGGTGGCCGACGCTGGAAGCAGCGCCGTCAAATCAACAGCAGTCAACGCGGCCTGGTTGCCACCACTCAGGGGAACCATGGCTACCGCTGCGGAGAACCACGTAGGCCGCGCGGTGGGGTCGGTTGGGTGGAATGGCTCGATAACGAGCGCTGCGGAATTGAAGAACGAGTCAATCTTGACGCCGTTGGCTGTTGGGGGAGATGCCACCGTATCGCCAGATATGACCAGCTTCGCCGTGCCGTCATCGTAAAGCCAGACATCGTATGGCCCAGCCGCTTCTACCCCAACATCGAGGTCAGCAAAGGTCACATTCAGCGCGGCGTCGAGCGTAACGTTGGCGAGGTTGTTGCTTGCCCGGGCGGAGCCTGGCGCGACCTGTACGGTACTGGCGTCGATACGGGAGAGGCCTAGGCCAGCCTTGTGGCCAGGATCGAAGGCGCGAAGTGGGGGCCATACGTGCGACACAGCGTCTCCTATACCTATGAGACTACCCGAACTGCGCCGTGCCGTCGAATGAAAGTGGGGGCCTAGCCACACGCCAGGCCCCCGAGCATCCAACCGTGTGGAAGCACAGCCCGAGTGTACCCTTATTCACCCAGGCGTGCACGTAGGCTGCGCTCTTCTTGACGTAGCCTCGCGCGGGTGTCTTCTAGGTTCTCACGCGCAGCTGCTACTGGGGTGCGTACCCGGCGCTGCTGGAACCCTAGTGCGTCTGCCATCTCGAGCTCTTGGGTTGACCACGGTCTGGTGCTGTTCGAGTCGTCAGACGTGGCTCGCCAGAACTGCTCGATCGAGTGCGCCTGGCGCCCCATCATCATTTCAACCATCAGGGCGCGCCACAGGGCCTGGCGCCACGGCTCTTCTACCTTCCAGTTGGCTGCCTGCCCGCCGAGGTCGGCGGTTGACTTGTCTACATCCCTCACCGATGAGAGCTGGGGGTCGAAGATGGTACGCGTGATCTCGTCGATAGGGGGTTGCATCATCCACGTAGGTACTTCGAACCGGCCAAGGCGGCGCGCTTGGAAGCCGCTCGAGGGGTCGACCCCGGTTAGCGACTCGACCGCCAGCGATGCCTCTGGTTGTGTGCGGCCTATCACCTTGCGTAGTGCGTCGGCCCCCTCTTCGTTGCCCAACGCCGCAGTAGGGGCAAACAGTAGATCCTTGGCGAAGAAAATAGCCTCGGGCGCGCCCAGCATGCCTGTGCGCAGCATGACGCTCTGATACTCTGGGTCGATCACCCCGTTTCGAAAGACTCGGTCGCCCTGGTAGATCGGAAAGCGCGCGAGGTCATCGCGACGCATATCTAGGCGTTGGGTGTCGCTCTGCCCTGCGGCAGTGTTGACCCCCCTAAACGCACGGAATTGCTGCGCGATCCGCTCGGGGTGATCCAACATGGCAACCACGTGAGCGTCGGTGTTCTTTCGAATGAACGTGTAGAAGAGTACCATCTTCGTTATATAGCGCCGTTCTACCTCGGAGATATCCCGGTAGTCGTACAGTGCGGTCTTTGCTGCCTGTGCTGCGTCCGCTACGTCGTCCCCTTGCTCGACGCGATCAACGAATACGGCAACGCGAGCACGTAGCTCGGGCGCGTTGGCCATCTGCGCTACCATCTCCGGCCAGTCTTTCACCGCCCCCTTGAGCCGCGACCACATCCCGGGGTGTAGCCGGTCGAGAGCTTCGAGCATCCCCTTGGCGGTCTCGTCTTGGTGTTTGGTCACGCCCACGCCGAGATCTCGAGCAGCCTTCACAAGGCCCTGTCTGGTGTAGACCAAGCCAGACTTGGTAACCAGGGTTCGTGCGTCTAGAGCGGTGGGGGCCGGCATCCAGGCGGGGTTCTCGAGGGCCTTGCCGATCTCGGCGACCAGGCCCGGGTGCCTCATGCCGGCGCTGGCCGCACTGGCCGTGGCTCGGGGGCCCTGTGTGACCAGCATCATAGGTAGAATGCCTAGCGCATTCGTCATGAAGTAGTCGGGGTTCGGAATCGGCCACCCCGACGTAACAGCCAGGCGGCGCAGTCGGTTGAGGGCCGCCAGGAAGCGGGCCCCCCTGTCGGTCAACGCGCCCGACCCGGTAATAATACTGGACTCGTCGATCTTACCGAGCCGCTGCAACCGCTGCAGTTCGCGCTTGATATGCACAGGCACTAGCGCACCTGAGAACTCTCGCAGGTTTGCTAGGTCTGCACCGGACCCAGGTGTAAGGCCCCACTTACGGATCAGCCCCTCGGCCAGTACGTGCTCACCGTGGGTCCACTGCGATACCACAGCCTGTGTGCCGTCGATGTTCGGGGTCAAAAGCTCCTTGCCTGCAATCTTGTGCTGTATCAGCTTTCGCAGCCTCGTGTTCTGCGCCCTAACGCCCAGCCCGGAGTCAACCAGTCGGCCGATGGCGGCTTCTATCCTTTGGTCTGCTAGGTGTGTGCGTACCCAGTTCGCATAGAAGGCCTCGGGTTTAACCTCTCTAAACGAGGCAATACGATCGACAACCTCGCGCATGGCTGGGCTGTTCGGGGTGTTGTGGATGAAAACATCTTCGTACACCTGCCGTAGTAAGGCCGGTGGGGTTTGCCGTAGGGTCTGAAGAGCGCCCGAACCTTCATCAAACACGGTGCCGATCATGTGGGCCCGTACAGCTTGCTGGGCCTGGGTCTCGACTCGCGCCCTGCGGGCCACAGCGTACCGCTGTATTGCGTCTAGCACCTTATCCGGTCGACCGGACCTAATATCGCCAAAGGCAGCTTGGTCCCAATGCTTGACTTGCTGCAACACCCGCCGCCGCAGGGCGGCTATATCGTTGAGGTCGAGGGCCCGACGCATAGCGTCAAGCGCCTCGTCGACAACGGCTAGCTCCTGCGGGGGCACGGGCCGCCAGTTGCGCATGATGCGGCGCAAAGCGTCGGCGGGCGTAGCTGTATCCCCTAGCTCCGTCATGGTCTGCTTGACGCGGCGTAGTACCTCGCCAGGCACCGAATCGATCTCTGATTCCAGCTGCGCTAGTACCTTTCGGGCGTCCGCCGAGAGGGCCTTCTTGTCGACGTTCACTACTGCACGCTGCAGGGTTGACAGAGAACCCCGTCGTGCCAGCGAGCGCGGAGTGACCAACAACGCCCGTAGTACACTCTCTGAGAATGGTCGAACCCCCTCGATAGCGTGAGCCATATCCCTTGAGCGCCCAGCGTGGCGGGTGGCAATAGCCTCGTGAATGGCGCGCCAGCTCTGCGGCCTGACCCCATCGACGGCCACGGGCACCCGTGTGCCAAAGCGGGCCTGAAGTCGTCGCAGCCGTAGCGACTCGAGCTCGGACAGTGGGAGCTTACCGTCCTTCAGCGGGCGGCGGGCTATCTCTAGCGGGTCGAGCCCTTGTGTGCTCCAGGTCTCGTTGATTCTGCCCATCACAAGGCGAGCCTCTTGCGGGGCTACTGCGACATTCGGGCTGATTCTGACGAGCCGGTCTGCTCCGACCTGTGAGCGCATCAGCACACGCATAGCATCACCGGCTAGGGTGACTATCTCTCTTTGAACCTGGTTTGTCTCGGGCAGGCCACGGCGCAGCCTGCCGGACGCGGCTGCCGCGTACGTCTCTAGCGGGCGATACTCATCAGCGAACCCGGGGCGTGGGCGCCTACGTGCCCCCACACGTTGAAAGAACTCCTCGATAGCACCAGGCGGAAGGATGGAGCGAGGCTTGGCGCGCCAGCGCTTGACTACCGCGCGCTCCGCTGGTGACGAGAACGTGCGGTTGTGAATTAACTCACCGCTAATCCTCTCTTTCACGGCCTGGCCAGCGACTACGCCAGCCGGTTTAGCTCGCTGGCGCCAATTGGCGACCCGTCGCTGGCCGAGCACTACTTGATCACCAGCCTCTTGACGGCGCAGTAGATCGCCTAGTACCTCGTCCAGAGTGCCTGTGCGCACGGGGCGCCATGCGCCATCCCTTAGGGTGTAGCTGGGGGTCGCCGGGCTGGCACCTGGCTCTAGCCACTTCAAGGCATCGTAGCCCTGATGAGGCTGTAGTTGTACCGGTTCCCCGCCTCCGCGGAGTAGATGCCAGAGCTCGAACTCGTTGCGGGGCTGGGCGTCTATCGCCCGCTGAATGATGTCGGGGGCCTGCCCGCTGCCAGCGGCAACCTGTACCTTGCGAACCTCGGGCTTTGGTGGGGGCGCGCGAACCACGTCGGCCAGCTTGCCTATCCCCCGCGCGTTCTTTCGCGCGAGGTCGTCAACGTCAAGGCCTCGAGCCTGCGCTAGATCTTCCATCACAGCGCGTGTCTCTGGGGTGAGCTGGTCTGCTGTGAACTGGCGACGCACAACCGCGTGGGCGATCTCCTCTTCAGCGCCGGCGAGCGCGTCGAACTGTCTGCCGCGCAGGCTGCGTAGGAACGCGTTCACCTTGCCGATAGGCTTACCTGTGATGCGCTCCGTTGCCTTGGCTAGCTTTGGCGCGGCAACCCCAGCTCGGGCCGCCGCTGTGATCGGCGCCTCGAACGGCGTGGCTACGTCGCCAAGCAGGCCCACCCACCAACCAAAGTCTTTCCACTCCGGCCCGAGCTGGTCTTCAAAGCCTGCCGAAAAGTCTTCGGCGAGCCCTTGCCCTCGATCAACCGCGGAGAGAACCCGGACCAAATAGTTACCCAAAGGGCCGCGCTCTTCGTGAGGTTGCAACAGCCCTCGTTGAGCTGGTGGTAGCGTCAGTGTGCGGGTGACATCTACCCTAGGGATAAGAGACGCCTTTCCTCGGCTCTCCACAGCAGAGCCGACAGCCCCGGCGGCTTGCTGTGCCACGTCTGGCGTGAACTGTCGGATCGCGTCGGCCGCTGCTGTCTTCGTGGCGGTGACCCCTAGTGCATCCCTTGTCTCTTTGGCTAGCAGGGGTAGCTCTTTGAAGATAGCGGGCGCGGCCGAGCCGGCTATCCTAAGAACCGCCTCCTCGGTAAACTCCGGTCTCTCAATGGGCACGCCCTGTACCAGCCCTCGTATGCCAGAGCTGAGCACTCGAGCGCCAGGCACTTGGCTGATCGCTTTGTCGGCGAACGTCTGGCTTGGTTGCTTTGGGGGCGCCGGCCCAACACGCTGCCTACTGAGAGCGTTGGCTGCTAACCTAGCCAGGCCGCCAGCGCCACCTGGGTCTACCCTGAGTGCGCCCGGTGGTGGTTGTGCCTCTCGAGTGAGTTCGACTAGACGCGCCTGCTGCGCCTGCTGCGCTGTCCGTCGGACGGCGACACTGCCCTGCTGCGCGGCTCGGCGCCCCGCGAGTTCACCCGTTCCCTCAGCCACGCGCGCCTGAAGCGCCCGCGCTTCGCGTGCAACGTCCGTGATCTCCGGCTCCGTACGAGGCCTTTCGCGAGGCTCGCGCGGTAGTGGAGCGACCAGTTCATCGTCCCTATCAGGTTTCTGGATAGCCGCATAGAACTCCTCTCGTGTGATCTCGCCAGCATGGAACTGGCGGAGTCGTCTCTGCACAGGGGTAGGCACCGGTCACCTCGCGAGCTGGCGCAGTCGCTGCAAGTGGTTCAGCTCTCGCCGGGCTGCCTCGCGCTCCCGCACATCGGCGGTGCTGCTGATGGCCGTGATGGCCAGCTGGCGCTCTCGGGCCGACGTGGCGTCACGGGACACCGAGGCGATAGCCCGCTCTTGCTCCTGGGGGGTCGACGCTACAAAGCGCGGGGTCGCTGCAGCCTCGGCAAGGGGCCCGGTCTGCGCTGCGAAGGTCATGGCGTCGGCTGCCTTGTCCGCCCGGGAGCGCCCCAGGTCGAACCGCTCGGCGGTAGCTGCACGCGCGTCGGCGAGCTCGGTCTCTGCGACATCACTGGGTGAGGCAAAGGTGAGTTCACCAGCATCCCTATCCTCTCGCGCCGCGAGCCGCGCTAGGCGTTTGCGTAGCTTGGTTTCGGTAGGGGGCGTCGGTGTCGGTGTCGGTGTCGGTGTCGGTGTCGGTGTCGGGGCTGGCGCCGCCGTCGCTGTGGCCCTACCACTTCGGACTCGAGCCACGGGCGGCAACGGCGCTTGAAAC
>Ga0255048_10003061_pt1 | contig 10320 bp, 16 predicted proteins | sample JV7_2_2_MG_FD_183619 | JGI IMG/M metagenome (GOLD analysis project Ga0255048, IMG submission 183619) | Seawater microbial communities from Jervis Inlet, British Columbia, Canada - JV7_2_2 | ecosystem: Environmental > Aquatic > Marine > Inlet | place: Canada: British Columbia | collected 2016-10-06
GTGGCCTGCATCATCGTCGCTAATGGGGTCTCGGATGATAAATTCCCCAGCTTTTCACCGCTCCACGTGGATACTTGGGAAGAAGCGCATGATTCCATTGTGCAAGCTCTCGAAGGAGCTGGTTGGGGAATTGAACCAGGCCAAGAAGTGGCTCGCGTTCACCTGATAGGGGAAAGCGGCTCAAACCAGAAGACCTGGTCACGCACCCGAGCTGTCGAGAACAACGGACCCACCACGGACGCGGCAACCCAGATGGCCCAGGAAGTTATTCGCATGGGCGCAGAGATCCGGCGCTCGTTTGGCGTCGTTTGTCAGGCTCTGGCGGACCAGACACAAGGGAGAGAGGAGGCCGTTATGGAGATGATCAACGCCCACCGAGCCCAGATCGAAAGTCAGGCGCACGCGGAGCTCGTGCAAGTGCTCGCAGAATCCGAAGCGGGTGTGGATGTGGACGTGGATCCCTTGCGCACTACAGCTGCAGGTATTCTCGAAGGTTTGGCCGGACAATTTCTGTCCGCAAATGGTGCGCCTGGTCAAATAGACAAAAAGGCGCTGCTGATGCAGACGTTGCACGGAGATCCCCAGCTGGTGCGCGAGCTGATCAACGATCCCTCGGTCGTGGAGCTGTTTATGGAAGCTACGGAGCCGATGGCGCCAGAAGTAGCTCCAGAAGTAGCAGCTGAGGTACCGGACGCGGCTGATCTGCCTTCTCCGATGCAGGAATGATCGTTCTTCCTTGACCTGGCCCGCGTAGGTCGCTACAAGGAGTAGACTTCTTTTGGAGAACTACAGACATGGCATACCGGCGTTACGGCAAATCGACCAAGAAGGGACAAAAACGCAAGACGGCCCGCAGAGCTTTTTCTGGACTGTCTAAAAAGAAGGTCCAAGACCTGCAGAAGCGCAACAAGAGTTTGCGAAGTCGTCTGCAGGCAGCACGGTCCGGGAATCCCTTCCCCCATGGACCGCATATCAAGACAGAGATTGAAGCATACAGCTTCGTTGCAGCTGGTGGAGCTGCTAACGGATGGCTTGCAAGCCGAATTGCAGACATGCAGGCAGCCGGACAGATTCCGGCGCTTCCCGCTGGTATTAAGCCGGCTTGGGCCTTGACTGCTCTTTTCATCGCGGCGCCCGCCATGGGCTGGGTCAAGGGTGCTAACGGCGCTCGTATGGCTCTGGCATCGTCAGGCATGGCCGCTGCGCAAGCTTCTGACTATTTCTCTTCTAAGTAACTATTATTTCTGAGGTTTATACTCATGGGCGCTCTTCAATTTTCACTTCCTATTGGTCTGCCCGTCGTCGGTGCTGCTGCCGGTGCCACTACTAACCTTGTGGGCGTCACCCAGGCCGACTTGAAGCTCGGAGCTTTCCGCGCAACTGCAACAACCTCCGCGACGAATGCTATCCAGCCTGACGCGACGTTGACCGGTTTTACCATTGCGGGAAATTCTGTCTTTTGCTCTAACGGTGCCTCGTTCCCCCTGGCTGCAATGTCTTTCCTTTCTCAATCGAAAGATGAGCTGATCGACGTTACTCTTGCAGCTGGTACTTCGGTGGCTATGACCGTGGTCGGTGGTGCTGCGGTTGCCGGTTACGATGTGGGCGCCAGTATTCAAACGGATCCCATCGGACCTGATGACCTGGCTCCTGGACAAGCGCCTGGTGATACAGATCTTACGGATCTGGCTTTGCTTTATCCGCTGGGACAGATTGCCCTCGGTGGTGCTGGTGTGACCGTTCAGCTTCAAGCACTGTGCAACCGCACATGTCGGCTCGGAAAACTGTTCTTGGTGGCTGATACGCTTTCTTACGGCGCCGTAATTTCAGTTCTCGTCGGAGGAGTTGAGCAGCTCGCACAGAGCAATACGGTTGGAATTCCGGTATCTCACTTCGCGCCTAACTCAACGATGCAGGCCGAATGGATGGACATTGACACCGTGATTACTCCTGGTGAGACCGTGTCGATCTCAATCAACGATATCGCCGGTGTCGCCGGTAACATCTTTGGCGGGATCTACTGTCTGCCCATCGACTAGGAGCGGCTTAGATGGCCTTGTACCAAAGCGATAGAAGGCTTTCACGCTCCGAAGCGCTAGAGTCGGCCCGGATAGCCGTAACTCAGGCTCGGCAACCTCTGCTCCGGCTCCCCGGGGTGGAGATGCCGGGTCGAGTGTTCTTCCAGGTAAACGATCCAGGACAAGGGAACCGATCCGGTGTCCTTCTGGAGATTCTCCGCGACCGAGAGCGAAGCCAGGGCACCCAACGGTTCAAGATCATGTCTATCGGACGGTCTGGCGCCGTCGGGTCTAACTTTATCGACGTTAACGCGGTTCTTGGCGGCGGCTTCGCTAACTTTACTGGTGGATTGTCGGTATTCGCTACCGCGTTGGCTGGTGGAGCTGCTCCAACGGTGGACACGTGGGTAGACTGGGCTCCAAGTCCGTCTCCGTCAGCTGGCCGGATGCCTTACTCCATGGACGCCAACGTCGCGAACGCTGCTACCGCTGAGTTCGGACCGCCTCCGTCCGGTGCTCGCTATTGCACCGTTTACAGTACCGCTACGCCACCAGGTGCCGCCGGTCTGGCTGCTACCTGGCTCGATGCAGCTGGTAACCCAGTAGCAGACTGGAACGGGTGGGCCACTGGTGGGCCTCAAGTGGCCATGGCCGGCTACAGCTTGGCGCTTACGAATAACTCAGGAGCTGGTGCCCTTGTCGGTGTCAGCTGGACCTGATGGCTTCGACCCGCCGCGAGCGGCGCCAGCAAGCATACGCGGACTGGCGATCACGGCGCCAAGTCCGCAAGTCTGATCGAGCTACGCGCGTCGAGACACGCAGAGCAGATAGATCGGCTCGCTCTGGGTTGGAAGGAAAAGAAAAGCGCCAGACTCGACGAAGCCAGCGATCAACGCGGCGTACCGACTTTTCGGCCATGAAGGAAAGCAGGGGAGAGACCAGGCGCCAGCAACGAGTCGAGCGAAAGCTGGAATTTAAGCCAGAGATGGCCCGGGAGGTATGCAGTCCAGAAGGTGCCAGAAAAAGGGCCGCTTTTGCAGCTGTCGTCACCAATCCCTACTGGCTGGGCGCTGCACAGTACCTAAACACCAGCGCGAAGGTACTCTGGGCCGCTCCAGAGCCCACCATGATAACCAAAGTGGTGGCCGGGATTACGGACGGCGTCGGGTACTCCATGAAAGGTGCTGCTATAGCGGGGCCTTCCATCAACAAAATTAGAGCTGAGCTGGCGTGCGCGATGGTTGCGGAACTGGAAGCCGCTGGCGCTATTCCGCCTGACCTGGCGCCCGATCTCCGTGACCAGGCTTCGGAGGTTATCGTTTCTCAGTGGAACGAAATTCCAGCTTCCAACGATCCCGACTCGGTGTTCAATGCTGAGGGCGCAAATTCTTTGGTTGAAAAGAACCAGGTAGAAAAGTACATACCTTTTGTAGTGGCCGGAATGCTGGCGCTCTATTTCCTGCGGAGATGACATGATTTCTGGCCCCAGACGTACCACCATTCAACGCCAGCGAAGCGGACCAGCTGCCGTGATCGGCGCCCCTCCAGCAATTAGGCGTCCTACTCCTTTTGCTCTGGCTCAAAAGCGAGCCGCCACCCCTTTCGTATCATCGTCAGCAGCTAGAACGGCTGGCCCGATGAAAAAGCGCCCCTCCAAGCGGGAGATCACCGCCGCGCGGCGCAAAGGGAACGGAAGCGCCGGAGCTATGGCACCAGGTGCTGCAACTTATGAGGCCTCCGGCGCCAGCTGGTATCAAAACCCATGGATCTGGGCCGCTGCTATTGGCCTTTTCTACTTTTCAAGGCGGAAGAAATGACTACCGAAGAACAAGCACAACTATTCGAGACGGCCTCAGCTTTCGCCGTGGAATCGTCCAATAGCCCAGCAGGTGAAACCCGACGAGCTGGGCGCCGCGCAAGACGAGCACAGCGAAAGGAGAACCGCCAGGAACGCAGAGCCCGGATGAAGGCACGGCGGCAATCTCGGCGGAATGGAGAGGCTACCCTTCCTACCGTTAGACGTGGACCCCCTAGCGGAAGCGTTCAAGCGGAAGGAGCCCCTAATCGGGCTCAGCTCTTCAAGGCCGGCGCGGTAGATACTGTTTCAGCTCCAGCAGCTGAAGCGAAGCAATCCTGGTGGATGGACCCGAAGATCTGGATCGCCGGAGTTGCGGCTTACTGGTTCTTCATGCGAAAGCCAAAGTCTAGCTAACCATGAGAATTCCATTCTTTACAGACTGGGGGGGGACTCCGCATTTGGAGAACCTGGAAGCGGCGGACGCTAAATACAGGGAGCGGATCTTCGGATGGAGTGACGGTAAGACCTTTACTCGCTGGAGCGATGCAGATCGTCAGGTTGCGCTATCAGCTGCGAACAATTGGTACGACCCCTCGCGTGTCGGCAAGGGAAATAACGCTTCCACGGCGGAAGAATACTGGCAATCTGTAGCTAACTGGTGGCGCTCTCCGGATGCTCAGTACCTACAGATCGATACTCTGCAAAAAGCCAAGATTTTGGACAGCGTGGACTCGAGCAGCAACGCAGCAACGGGGTACGTTCAAGGCAGAGACATTACCGAATACCTTCCGGAGCCAGAGAACCTGATCCCCTGGTGGGTCTATGGAATTGCCGGGTTGGTAATTTGGAATACGATCCGGAAGTAATGCGCTCTCTCCTTCTGATCAGCGCCGCCATTCTGGCCGTTCTTGCGCTTCGTCGTGAAGACCAGTTAGATAGCGTCTATCCGTTACCCTCTCCGCACTTCACGCTTGCAGAGCTGACCACAACGGGGACAGGGTTGCCCAATGTCCCCAACGCCAGCCAGAAGGCAAATTTGGGCCGTCTCGCTTACGAGATTCTAGAGCCCCTTCGTAACCAGTTTGGCCCAATTCTAATTACCAGTGGTTACCGTTCAAGCGCCGTCAATAAAGCGGTGGGAGGCTCCTCCACATCGGCGCACCTTGACGGCCGCGCTGCTGACCTATACTCGATGGCCGGAAAGAAAGCGGCTACCATGGCGGCCTGGTTATATGGTCAGCGATTGCTTCCAATTCGCCAAATAGTGGTGGAAAATCACACAGGCCATCTTCATATAGAGCTCCAGCCAGCTGGGCAGGCTCCTAAGCGCCAATTTCTTTCCACTGACGATGGAAGTACATATCAACCGTGGAGCCTTGCTAATGTCTAGTCCTGCTGATCTACTTCGCGCTCTGGTGAGTGGCGTGCGTGATGGGTCTCTCACTCCAGCCGAAGCGGGAGAAGTTCTCGAGCATTGCGCACAGCTGATGGAAGCCCTAGCCGATCACCATGTGAAGAGCTGGTGGGGGCGCCTGGTGCTTTCCGCTGCTGCCGGTGCGATTCGTCAAGCTGCCGAGGAGCTGGAAAAGCTACCCGCGAAGGATAACTAGATGCCGATGCCTTGGGAGCTGCTAGATAGCGGTGCGACCCTGGTCTTCGCTACCGCTGTCTATTGGGAATTACGAGTCCTGCGCGGAGAGCTGACCCGCGTTCTCACGGTCATGCTGGAAAGGCACGAAGCTTAACCGCTGCTGTTCAGCAAAAGCCTTAAGCCTAGCCACCAGCTCCGCGAGCGGTTCAAGCGTAAAGACGCGATCACCACTCGAAAGAATGACCGCCGCTTTAAGGTCAGTAGGATAATTGTCCGAAGCCATGTCATCCGTGACGGCGGCGATGTGGTCCAGAGCGATAAAGGTAGCGCGGGAGTCATTGCCTCCGCGCCATTCGTGTACGGTAAAAAACATTATGAGTTCCTCTTTGGTAGTGCTCAGGTGAGACTATGAGCCGGCGATAGGCTCTCTTTCATGCGCTCCGAAAAAGCCGCGTGGATAGCCAGAATTAGGTTTTCAATATCGGCGCCTGACAGCCCGCACGCGGGGATCGGACGGCCCCCGGTTAGCCTGGTTCTAAACCATCCCGCGGGAGGCGGTGTGTAAGTGGCCGAACTCGCCCCGAGGTACCCGCAGTCAGACCACCCCTGATAGGGCGCTGCAATCACGTCTTCATGGATGATGATCCGGTATCGCGTTCCGTCAATCTCGTATGTGCGATCAAAGGTCATTCTTCACCTTCCGAACCTTCTTTTTGCCTAACCGCGCATTGTTCACAAACCCATTGTTGAAACCCAAACTTGCCCGGATGGTGGCGGTACTTCCAGCCGCGCCGTTTTGCAGCTGCGGGTAGAAGTTCTTCAACCTCCCCGATCTCGCCACACCACTCCATGAGTTCACTACAGCCGTCGACAAAATTTTCCACTTGACAGTGAATTGTAATATCCACCGCAGTCGTGTCTAAGATGCACGCAATGGCTTCTTTCTGATTCCTAGGATTGTTCATGCTCTACCTTGGGTTTTGCTTCGGTCATCGAAGCCAGGGAGCGACCCTGTACCGCATTCTACGCACACCCTTTACAACTATTCAAGCGTAGGTCGGAATTACCGCATAGCGGAGCTGAATACCTGGAAAGGTACCACCGCCCTTAGAAGCGGTCGCGCCAATAGCTAGAAAACCCTTTAGGGTTGTTCCTGTCCAGGCCGTTGGATTCTTGGCGCCTACCTGCTGCCCATAGGCTGGCCCGGTGGCGCTGTCCGTGCGTACCAGCACGTCACGGCACCTTGAAAAGTCAGCGTCCACGTTGCAGGCAAAATTAACCGACCCGCCGTTAGCAACGATGCTAGCAGCTGCATTCCCGTTGGCGGGAGTTCTTCCGATTCGTTCCACCCCTGTAGCGCCGGTGGTAACTCCAATGGAACCGTACAAACCTTGGTCGATAGAAAGGGTGCCATCGTAGACCCCCAAATAAAGAAGGTAAGCGTCGTTTGGTGTGCCTGTAATTTTGAGCTGGACCAATACCTGTGCGTTGTCCGTGAAGCTAAAAGGAGCTGCTACGGGCCACTCCCATACCGGACAGTCAGGCACGTAAGACGGACCCGTTGGGCCTCGGATATTTCCAGGGTCTCCCACTCCGAAAGTTACGGAGCTGGTAGCGCCGTAGCTGGACCCGCTAATAATGCCAGCGGGGTCTTGAACCAGTGAACCGCCGGAAAGGGTTACGTCAGTCCACAGGGAACCACCACCACCACCACCACCAGGCGCCGTGGTTTGTGCGTATCCGAAGTCCTTCGGTTGTTCGTAGGCCATTCCTACCAGCCCGCCGAGACGAGATAGACAGTGGTGATCGAGTTGTCAGCTCCTGCATCCACTTTGCTCTGGTGATAAAGCGTCCCCGCGCCGCCCGTGTAGGCCACGACTGGATAGGCCGTATCAACGGTCGCAGCTGCAACGTCATTGGACACCACAATGGCCGCGCCGGTCCCGCCGGCGCTGGTGGCAAGCACAGGGTCTACGGTGGTACCCGTTCCAGCTGTCAAAACGCATGTCTGGCGTAGAATTTCCCCGGTGGAAGGTACCCCAGTGATTGTGGCTTCGTCCCCGTTGGCCGCGTCTGTCTCGCTGATGTGAATGACGGTGGTCTCCCCTTCCCGGGTGACGGTTACAACGGCATTGTAGGCCATGACAAATTTCCTCTTGGTAAAGAGGTAACGCGGGCTCTCTCAATCCGCACGAGGTACACTACAGGCGCCTACCTTGGCATGGGGATCGCTTCCCCTGCTTCCCGGGATACACCCGGGAGGCACCCCCAAGGAAGGAACAAGGTAGACAATGGAACAACAAAACAGGCCCACTTTCGCCGGCTATGGGCTTATCTGCGCAGCTGAAGTCAATAGAATTCTTGACGGGGAGCGCACCCGAACGAACCGCATCCAGGACTTGAGAGGAAAGGCCTCCGCGACAAACCAGGAAAACACGGGCTGTGAGCCTTCCCGGAGCTGGTACATTGACCAGGCCAAACGGCTAACGAAGTCGAAGGTCAGCTTCGCCACCGTTCTTACGGTCTTTACCTTTATTACGCTGGAATGCTCTAACCGACCCGGTGAATGCTATCCGTTGTCATCGCGTCACATTGTAGAACGCAGCCGGCCACACGGGGCCTCTGAGCCAATGCTGAACATGCGCCAAGTCCAACGTTCGGCTCTGGAGCTGGAGCGTCTCGGGATGCTTGAGAGGTGGACTCACAACGGGGTGGAGATGTGGGGAATTCGATTTCCAGAGGATCAGGCAAAACGACGCCGGCGTCGCACCCCCCCCAAAAAGCAGAGCGTCGCCAGCGACGCGCGCGACGTCGCTGGCGACGTTAGGACCTCTCTTAACAATACAAAAGATCTATCATTACAGAAACGCACTACAGCCCCAGCGGAAAAGACGACGACTGCGACGCACGCGCCGGACTCGCTGGAGAGCTGGCTAGCCGCTGGCCGTCGAGATGGATCGGACCTCGCTGAAGTGGAAGAGATGTGGCGTGTGCTGAAGGGTCCGAAGTCCTAGCGGAAACCGCTTGCGCGGTTCGGATGCAATTCCTTGTCTGCTTTTGAATATGAGTTACAGTGCGCATACACGTGCACGGAGATTAAAAACGATGCCTACCGGTCTGCAAGAATGGCTCGAATTGAACACTTCCGAGGCTTACGCGGTACGGGTACGGGTTGGAGAGCGTGGTTCTCAACCAACCGTGGCCTGCATCATCGTCGCTAATGGGGTCTCGGATGATAAATTCCCCAGCTTTTCCCCGCTCCACGTGGATACTTGGGAAGAAGCGCATGACTCCATCGTTCAAGCACTTGAAGGAGCTGGTTGGGGGATCGAGCCGGGTCAGGAAGTGGCTCGGGTTCACCTGATAGGGGAGAGCGGCTCAAACCAGAAGACCTGGTCACGTACTCGCACAGTCGAGAACAACGGACCCACCACGGACGCGGCAACCCAGATGGCCCAGGAAGTTATTCGCATGGGCGCAGAGATCCGGCGCTCGTTTGGCGTAGTTTGTCAGGCTCTGGCGGACCAGACACAAGGGAGAGAAGAGGCCGTTATGGAGATGATCAACGCCCACCGAGCCCAGATCGAAAGTCAGGCGCATGCGGAGCTCGTGCAAGTGCTCGCAGAATCAGAGGCGGATGTGGATGTGGATGTGGATCCCTTGCGCACTACGGCCGCTGGCATTCTCGAAGGTCTGGCCGGACAATTTCTGTCCGCGAATGGTGCGCCTGGTCAACTCGACAAGAAAGCGCTGCTGATGCAGACGTTGCACGGAGATCCCCAGCTGGTGCGCGAGCTGGTGAACGACCCTTCGGTGGTGGAGCTGTTCATGGAAGCTACCGAGCCGATGGCGCCAGAAGTAGCTCCAGAGGTAGCAGCCGAGGTACCAGACGCGGCCGATCTGCCTTCTCCAATGCAGGAATGACCGTTCTTCCTTGACCTGGCCCGCGTAGGTCGCTACAAAGAGTAGACTTCTTTTGGAGAACTATAGACATGGCACACCGTCGCTACGGAAAATCGACCAAGAAGGGACAGAAACGAAAGACGGCTCGCAGAGCTTTTTCTGGACTGTCTAAAAAGAAGGTCCAAGACCTGCAGAAGCGCAACAAGAGTTTGCGAAGTCGTCTGCAGGCAGCACGGTCTGGGAATCCCTTCCCCCATGGACCGCACATTAAGACAGAGATTGAAGCCTACAGCTTCGTGGCAGCTGGTGGAGCTGCTAACGGATGGCTCGCAAGCCGAATCGCAGACATGCAGGCAGCCGGACAAATTCCGGCGCTCCCCGCTGGTATTAAGCCCGCTTGGGCCTTGACTGCTCTTTTCATCGCGGCGCCGGCAATGGGCTGGGTCAAGGGCGCTAACGGCGCTCGTCTGGCTCTGGCATCGTCAGGCATGGCAGCTGCGCAGGCTTCTGACTATTTCTCTTCTAAGTAACTATCATTTCTGAGGTTTATACCCATGGGCGCTCTTCAATTCTCACTACCTCTCGGTCTCCCCGTCGTCGGTGCTGCTGCCGCTGCAACTACTAACCTTGTGGGCGTTACGCAGGCAGATTTGAAGCTCGGCGCTTTTCGGGCCACTGCCACAACCACTGCGACGAATGCTATTCAGCCTGATGCGACGCTGACCGGATTTACCATCGCGGGAAATTCTGTTTTTTGTTCTAACGGTGCCTCGTTCCCCCTGGCTGCAATGTCTTTCCTTTCTCAATCGAAAGATGAGCTGATCGACGTTACTCTTGCAGCTGGTACTTCGGTGGCTATGACCGTGGTCGGTGGTGCTGCGGCTGCCGGTTACGATGTGGGCGCCAGTATTCAAACGGATCCCATCGGACCTGATGACCTGGCTCCTGGACAAGCGCCTGGTGATACAGATCTTACGGATCTGGCTTTGCTTTATCCGCTGGGACAGATT
>Ga0255048_10003062_pt1 | contig 10318 bp, 7 predicted proteins | sample JV7_2_2_MG_FD_183619 | JGI IMG/M metagenome (GOLD analysis project Ga0255048, IMG submission 183619) | Seawater microbial communities from Jervis Inlet, British Columbia, Canada - JV7_2_2 | ecosystem: Environmental > Aquatic > Marine > Inlet | place: Canada: British Columbia | collected 2016-10-06
AGGTCGTCAATGTTGATGCCGACCATCGCCTCACCGAGGTTGCGCGATACCTTGCCGATCTTCTCCGGGTCCTGGTAGAACGTCGTCGCCTCCACGATGGCACGGGCTCGAACATCGGGATCGCCAGACTTGAAGATCCCGGAACCAACGAAGATCCCGTCACAACCAAGCTGCATCATCAACGCAGCGTCAGCAGGTGTTGCGATTCCACCAGCAGCGAAATTCACCACGGGCAGGTTTCCCGTTTCGGCGATCTCTTTGACAAGGCCGTAGGGAGCTCCGAGCTCTTTTGCAGCGTTCATTATCTCGTCCGGACCGAGGGTTGTGAGCCATGCGATCTGGGTCGTCATCTTGCGCATGTGACGCACAGCTTCGACGACATCTCCCGTGCCGGGCTCTCCCTTCGTACGGATCATCGCTGCTCCCTCCCCGATTCTCCTGAGAGCTTCTCCGAGGTCCTTCGCTCCACAAACGAACGGCACGGTGAATCCGTGCTTGTCGATGTGATTCGTGTCGACAGGCGTCAGCACCTCGGATTCGTCGATGTAGTCGACGCCGAGTGATTGAAGCACCTGCGCCTCAACGAAATGCCCGATGCGGGACTTGGCCATCACCGGGATCGAGACAGCGGCGATGATCTCCTCGGTGCGAGCGGGATCTGCCATGCGGGCGATACCACCGTGGGCACGAATATCGGCAGGCACGCGCTCGAGGGACATCACCGCACAGGCTCCTGCCTCTTCGGCGACCTTGGCCTGCTCTGCGTTGACGACGTCCATGATGACGCCGCCCTTGAGCATCTCAGCGAGACCTCGTTTGACCTTGTCTGTACCGATCTGCGGTTCGTTGGAAGACATGTACGTTCCCTTGTTGAGTGCCACAATCCTACATGAGCTGGCGGAAGGTTCAGGAGCCGTGAAGGGCCATTGCATCCTCGTACGCTTGGACGTACATCGCTGTGACCTTCCGGCCATCGAATCTCTCGACCGATGCGACCGCCTCGCCCTGTTTCCTCTCAAGCAGCGAGCGATCTGAGAGCACTGATATGAGGGCGTCGGCCAGTCCGGAAGGATCACCAGGCGACACCAGAACTCCGGATTCGCCAAGGACTCCTACGAAGGCCGGGATCGCCGAGGCAACAATCGCGCATCCGGATGCCATCCCCTCCGCTACGACAATCCCGAACGACTCACCTCCGAGGTTCGGTGCACAGAAGACCTCAGCGGTACCGAGGGCATCGTTCTTCTCTGGCGTGTCAAGTCTTCCCATGAACACAACACCCTTCACGACTTCGTCCCGATCGGCACCTATCACGATCAGTTCTGCGTCAGGGATGCTGGTGAGCACGGTAGGCCACGCATCGAGGAGCACTTGAAGGCCCTTCCGTTCGTCGTCTCTGCCGAGAAATGCAACACGATAAGGAACCTTGACCTGTCCCCCGTACTCGTGAACATCGATGCCGTTCGGAATCTCTCTCGCAGAAACGAACGGAGCTATTGCTGAGCCGGAAACATGGCTCACAGTGGTCACCACATCGAGGCGGCTGATGGCCTTTGTCCAGATTCGCGATCCCGCCTTGTATCCGAATCGAGCCCAGCGCGGTGGATCCGCATGGAACGTGCCAACCGTCGGATGGGTCTTGATCGACGTTGCAGCCGTGCCGACCGTTGGCATCAACGGTTCGTGAATGTGGACGACATCAACATCCTCAAGAGCCTCCTTGACAGCCTTTGTGATTCTCGGATTGACGGCGATCGGAGTTGCTGCGCGGTTGGCCTTGATGAGGCGAGTTGCACCGAGAAGCACGGCCCCGGACGGACCCTCCTCCCCGGGTCCGACCAGCACAGATTCGTGGCCGAGCGCATCGAGCCATCCGGAGAGCCTGATCGCTTGATCCTGCACGCCTCCTGGGAGTCCGAGGTCGTACGGACTCACGATTCCGACCCTCACGGTGCCTCCAGAGCTTCGTCCGACGGCCAGTTGGGCTGGAACAGGTGCCACTGAGATGGCTGCTTTCGTATCTGAGCTTCGAGAGCGGTCGCAACGTTCTGGGCACCGATCTTCACTCGATCCGCCCTGGTGCCACCTTCGGGTACCGAAATCGCATCTCCGACCTCGATTCGGTAGCCGGCTCCCTCCCTGAAGTACACGACTACGGGGAGAAGTGCTGAATCCGTCAGTTCGGCAAGCGCCGTAGGGCCAGCCGGAACCGACGATTCTTCGCCGAAGAAATCGACCCGGATTCCTTTGCCTGTCACATCCCGATCCGAAAGGAGCGCAAGCGCTCCACCGGCCTTGAGATGCTTGATCATTTTCGACCGACGCGCTGGATCTGACGTAAGGACGATGTCGATGCCGAACCCTGCTCGCACTCCAAGGAACCACTCCGTGATCTTTCGATTCGGCAGGTCTTCAGCTATGGCCATGAGATTGAGTCCAAGATCCTCAGCGATCACTCCAGCGATTTCCCAGTTGCCGACATGCGGGAGAGCGAACACGATTCCACGCCCGGCCTCCTGTGCGTCAAACACCGGCTCGAAGTGGATCCTGTCAGTACTCCCATTGATCGAATCGGCCCGTCTCGGGGAGAACCAGAATGTCTCTGCCCAATAACGACCGTACGATCGATACATGCCGTCGACCGCTGACTGGATATCGGTGTCTGCGGCATCTGGTCCGAGAACCCTTCTCATGTGGCTCGCAAGAAGTGGCCGTTTTGCCCTCCCGCGCTTGGATGCGAGGATTCCCGCCGCGATACCGAGGCTGCGAACAACAGATTCGGGGAAGATGCCAAAAATCGCCGCGGCAATCCTGAATGGGATGTAGGCGATCCAGTCTTTCACGCTTCGAGCTGCTGCCAGGTCTTACGGATTCGTTGTGCCACGGTCAGCCCGGTGAGTACGACGAAGACCCACAGCAGCGGCTCCATGATCTCGAGTCCCAAGCCAACTGCCATCATGCCGATGAGGACAAGAATCATCCGCTCAGCACGTCCCATCCAACCGCCACGGCCCTCGAGCCCGGCGATCTCTGCCTTCGCCCTGACGTACGGAACGAGGAGCGAGAATGCGAGTGCGACGATACACAACACGAGAAGCCGTGGCTCATCTCTCAGGTAGACCGAAACACCCACCCAGACAGCGATCTCACCGAATCGGTCAGACATCGTGTCGAGAAACGCACCGCGGTCCGACGCCGTGTCGAGACGCCTGGCCAACGGGCCATCGAGGGCGTCGAGCGTCACGCCGGTGCCAGCGACCAGACCGCCCCAGAAGAGTTCTCCTGACGCGATGAGTACAGCGCCGATGATCGTTACCGCGAGACCGATGATCGTCACGACCGCTGGGGTCATACCGATCTTCGCCATTCCTGCGGCAATTGGTTCGAGAATGGGAGCGGCTTTCTTGCGTCCCTTGAGGTCAAGCAATGCGTGTCTCCTTCGAGGCGCAAAGGTACCACAGCTCTTGACGGTTGCGTCGACCGATTTCGACAGTCCTGGCGCCCGCTAGCATCAGAGCAATCCCGGAGCGCCCGGACGTTCCGCTCCTGCGTGCCCCACGGTGATGGACACGAAAGGGTCAGATGCATGACTGAACACAGCGCAACGATCGGACTTGAGACCGGTCCCTTCGACACTGAGGCAATCCAGCCTTCTGTCGGCAACCAGGGAGTCGACATCCGGCGGCTCAGGCCAGAGACCGGCTACGTAACCTTCGACCCCGGATTCGCCAACACTGCGATCGCAAAATCGTCCATCACGTACATCGACGGTGCGGCAGGTGAACTCCGATACCGCGGCTACGACATCGGTGACGTCGCCATGAACGCAACATTCCTTGAGGTGGCCTTCCTCCTCCTCTACGGCAAGCTGCCAACGCCTGCAGAACTCGCAGCGTGGGAGCTCGACATGACACAACACTCCATGCTCAACGAGGAGATGCGGTCGTTCTTTGATGCCTTCCCAAGGCGCGCCCACCCCATGGCTGTCCTCTCATCAGCGACCAACGCCATCTCCACCTTCTATGACGTGTACCGACGACCAGTCCGGAGACAGGAAGTAGATGCCGGTGCGCGCACGTTGATTGCGAAGATGCCAACAATCGCCGCATGGGCCTACAAGAAGTCCGTTGGCGAGCCGTACATGTACCCGAACAACGACTATTCCTACGTCGAGAACTTCCTCCACATGATGTTCTCCCGCCCAACCGAGGACAAGCCAATCGATCCGGCCATCGTGAAGGCCCTGAACGTGTTGCTGATCCTCCACGCTGACCACGAGATGAACTGCTCGACAGCAACCGTCCGGTCCGTTGGATCGTCGCGAGCCAACATGTTTGCCAGCGTCGCGGCCGGAATGGGCGCATTATGGGGCCCGCTCCACGGAGGGGCCAACTCAGCCGTCATCGAGATGCTTCAGGCGATCCACGACGATCCCGATGCGACCATCGCGTCGACGCTCGAACGAGCCAAGGACAAGGACGACGACTTCAGGCTCATGGGCTTCGGACATCGTGTGTACACGAACTACGATCCGAGGGCGAAGGCGCTCAGTGCATATGCTCAGGACGTCCTCGACCGCATGGATACGTCCGATCCGCTCCTCGACATCGCACGAGCCCTCGAGGCAGCTGCCCTCGAAGACGACTATTTCGTCGAGCGTAAACTCTTCCCGAACGTCGACTTCTATTCAGGGATCATCTTCCGTGCTCTCGGATTCCCCCAGCGGATGTTCACCGTGTTATTCGCCATCGGCAGACTTCCGGGTTGGATTGCGCATTGGATGGAGATGAACAGCGATCCCGATACTCGGATCATGCGTCCCCGACAGCTCTACATCGGAGAGCGCGCCAGGGACTTTGTCCCACTCAACGATCGTTAGAGGGAACACCTGCGGTGTTCCTAGGGAGCAGGGAAGAGGCTTCGGACTACGGAGTGTCCACCGGCTCTGAGAACGTACCGATCACGGCGCCTGTGCGCGCATCGACTGTGACGAGGCCTTGGTGTTGCGGGGCATCTCCTGCCTCGAAGACGAGCACTTCCCACACCGGCCGCGCCCCGAGTCCCACGAACCCGAGCGTTGCTGATGCGTGTCCGACGCCGAATGGAGCCGCCGCGGACCCGATCGCTATTGCCTCTTTGTCTCGCACGTTCAAACGCCTACCAGTCACAATGTGATAGACGGCGATTCCCACCAGAGGAAGAACAGCTGTGAGCCACATGAGGCTGATATCGGTCGCAATCACGATGCCTGCCGCTGCCGCAGCCGCAACGAGATAGACCAAGGCAGCTACGCGGCGATCAGCCGTGTCCAGCGTCCGATTCGGATGAAGATCACTCGACGAATCCTGATAATCGGATCGGTCGTCAGCCACTCGTCAGCTTGACTCTTGCAGTGCTGAGGCAACAGCGCGATCGTCAAGCGTTGCGTCGCCCCGGCGACGGTGCCAGCGATCCCAGAGGACCAACATGGACGGCAGCAGCGCAACGGCAGCCATGAGAGCAAGGAAGATCGTGTAGGCGAGCACGAAGCCGAACTGTCTGAAGGGAATCGTCGTCGAGAGCATCAAGATTCCGAACCCTGCGATCGTGGTCAACGCCGAACCTCCCAACGCTCCACCTGTGTGGACCAGAGTGTGTTCGATCGCGACATTCTCGTCCTCCTGAATGACTCGTTCCTCAAGGTACCGGTGGGTCACGTGGATCATGTACGGGATACCGATACCGATACCGATGGCTGACACCATTGAGGTCACAGGACCGAAGGCGATACCAACGGTTGCCATGGCGCCGAACACCCAGATCACGACCATGGCAACAGGAACGGTCGTGACCACACCCAACATCGGCCTTCTCGACTCGAACCAGAAGTTGATCACGAGCAGCAACAGTGCCGCAAAGAGCGTCAGGCCGAGGGAAGAGACTTGGGAATCACGCAGTGTCGTGACGATGAGATCGCTGATGATGAAACTTGACGTCGCTACGGCAGCGAGCTCCGCGGCTCGTGCAGGCTCGAAGGAACTATTCAGTCCGTCGGCCAGAGGACCGGCCGCGGTCTCGCCTGCTGTTGTGTCATAGTTGAACAAGGCAGCGTCGTAGCCACCGCTGTCGTCTTGGGATAAGACGCCGACGAGAATCTCTGGATGACCTGCGTACGCGGTGTCGTAGAACGCCGTCAAGTCCACATCAGCAGGGAACATCTGTGTCTGGTCAAGACCAGACGCCACCGCAACACCGAGCAGTGCTTCGTCGAAGGACTCTCCCTCCGGGTTGATCAGTTGGAGCATGACATTCACGAAAGACACGCCGGTCGGCAGCAAGGTGCCGCTCTCCAACGAAATGGACGATACGTTGTCGACTGTCGCAGCAGCAAAGTGGGATTCCACCATGCCATTCCACGCATCTCCGGGAGTCACGTCACCCTGCACAAGCACTGATGTCGTCTCGGGGAAGTTGAAGTTGTCGCTGATCGTGAAGGCGGTGGCACGGATCGGCGATGTTGTCGGCACGAAGTCGAGGAATGAGAACTGTGTCGACAGCCCCGTCATTGCGACGCCAGCGAGGGAAGTTCCGACGATCGATGCGATCACGGTTGCTACGGCGAACTTCTTCGGGAGGATCGCGAACATTCCGATGATCTTCGGAATGAGGCGAGCCTCACCCGACTCAAGCCCGGAAGTGTCAAGCCTGTCGTGCTTCTCTGCCCTTCGATCGAGGATCTCACGGATCGCCGGAACGAACGTAAGCATCAGGAGGAACGACACCGAGATACCGATGGCAGCGAGAACGCCGAATTCGACGATCGCCGGAATGTCGTTGGTCATGTTCGTCAAGAATCCAACGGCAGTCGTAAGCGTGGCGAGCACCAGAGCGATACCAACCGTCCGGATTGCGATGCCGATGGAGTCGCTGACAGAGCGACCGGCAGCCAATTCCTGTCGGTAGCGGGTCGTCATGTGGATCGAGTAGTCGACGCCCAAGCCGATGAGAAGGATCGGCAGGATCTGGACCATCTGGGACTGATCTTCGTACAAGAGATATCCGAAGCCGTTCACCCATTGAATAGCGAACGCAATCGTTAGAAACGTGAGCAGCGTGTCTGCTGCCGTCCGGCGGAGCTTCCGGCTTGCAAAGGTCCACAACAGGAATGCGGCGAGGTACAACGCTGCGGCCGCCATGAGTACCGGTCCGATTTCCAAGTCGCCCCACGACGAGGGAAAGATCTCGGGGAACACAAGGCCAAGGCTCGGTGCAATGGAGATGAGCACTCCACCGAGCATCATCGCAACACCCAGATAGAAGAGTCCGCGGTCTTTGAAGGTCGAAGGCGTTACAACGAACACGATCGCCAACACGAGAAGGATGATCAGGCCCGCAGCAGCGAACATTCGGAGGATCTCAGCCTGGAAATCGTCGCCAGACGCGAAGATCAGCTCCTGGCTGAAGGGAGCATTCGTGATCGAGCCAGCCGTTGGTGCGGCGTCAACAGCCTCCGCAACAACTGTTGCTCGTCGAGCAGACTCTTCAAAGTCCTCAGCATCCGACTCATACGTGATCGCTGTGAGGCCGTAGGTTGCGGTTCCGGCGGCAACATCTGCGTCCGTCGAAAGCAAGGCAACCAGAAAGCTTCTGAACTCTGGTTGAGTTGACTCCATGCCCGCCGTGTAGAGGGCTTTGACCTCTGCGTCGGAGGTCGGCATCGGTGCTCCGGCCTGCATGGCGAATTGCACCGGAGCGAGGTACGAGAGCACAGCAGGAGTGCCATTGGCGTCGATGAGATACTCAGCGGCGTCGCCAGCCCTGACCGACTCTTCAAGTGCAATCGCTGTCTCAAGACCGTCGAGCGTGATGACGTCGTCCGTGGAACTCGAAGAGAGAACCTGCATCCTCGCAGCGGTTGACCCGAATTCGTCGCCGATGTCGCCAGCGGCGATCAGCTCTGGAGCGTCAGGGGCAAATCCTTCGTTCTGATCCTCTGCGGGTAGGTAGTTAGCAGCGAGGCCGCTCAGTGCAAACGTGATCACGAGCGTCACAATGACGACAACCCACGGTGCCTTGCGCACCGCTATAGCAACGGCGTTGACGAGTGACTTCATTGGAGAGCTCCGATCGTACGTCCGAGTGACGCGTGACATGGGAGACTACCCCGGTCGTGTCCTCACCCCTGCGTTATCGCGGCTCAGAAACGATCTGAGCTATTCGTCCCGTGGCATCCGCTATGGATACGCCCCGCTCCTCGGCATCTTCCCCTCGTAGCCGCATCCCGACCGTGCCGTTCTCCACGTCGTTGTCTCCCACAACAAGAACGACTGGATGCTTCTGCGTGATGGCCGATCGGATCTTCTCTCCAACCGTGTCGTCGGCAGTATCCACCCTGATGCGAGCGCCGACCTTCTGGAGAGCTTCGGCAACCGATTGGGCATACTCCTCGTGACGATCTGCCACCGGCACGACCGTCACCTGAACCGGCGACAACCATGCTGGAAATGCTCCTGCGTAGTGCTCGGTCAGGATACCGATGAACCGCTCCACGGAGCCGAGGAGCGCTCTGTGGATCATCACGGGGCGTTCGCGGGTGTTGGAATCCGATGCATACTCGAGGTCGAAATTCTCAGGCTGTGCGAAGTCGACCTGAATCGTCGACAGTTGCCAACGCCTGCCAATGGCATCCTTGATGTGGATGTCGATCTTCGGACCGTAGAAGGCACCTTCGCCTGGTGCCAGTTGATACGGAAGCTCAGCCGTCTCCAGAGCAGCAGCCAGATGCTCCTCCGCCTTCACCCATAGGTCAGGGTCACCGACGGCTTTCTCGGGTTTGGTGGAGAGATCAGCCTCGAAGTCCTCGAATCCGAAGTCGCGCAACACCATGAGCACGAAATCGAGCAGGCTCTGCAGCTCGCCCGCAAGCTGTTCTTCCATCGTGAAGATGTGGCTGTCGTCCTGCGTGAATCCGCGTGCTCGCATCAGGCCGTGGATCACGCCGGACATTTCGTAGCGGTACACCGTCCCCAGTTCGAACATACGAAGCGGAAGCTCTCGGTAGGACCGAGAGTTGGCTTTGTAGATCAGGATGTGGAACGGACAGTTCATCGGCTTGACGAAGTACTCCTGACCGGAGCCTTCTTCGGCGCCGTCGAGCTCCATCGCGGGATACATGGTGTCTCGATAGAAGTGGACATGCCCCGATGTCTCCCACAAACCTGCCTTGGCAACATGTGGCGTTACGACGTACTCGTACCCAAAGGCGGCATGCGTCCGTCGCGAGTAGTCCTCGATCGTTCGGCGGAGAATTCCTCCCTTGGGATGCCACACAGCAAGCCCTGGGCCGAGTTCGGAGGGGAACGAGAACAGATCCAGCTCTCTGCCGAGCTTGCGATGGTCACGCTTGGCCGCCTCTTCAAGGCGTAGCTCGTATGCCGCAAGCGCCTTCTTTGATTCCCAAGCGGTTCCGTAGATTCTCTGCAGCTGAGGCTTCGTCTCATCACCTCGCCAGTAGGCGCCAGCGGAGCGAGTCAACTTGAATGCCTTGAGGTCGCCGGTCGAGCGCAGATGTGGGCCACGGCACAAGTCGACGAACGCTGCGTTGCTGTAGGTGCTCACAGTGTCCCCGTCTACTCCTTCCGCGGCCTCGACTCCCTCGATGATTTCTTTCTTGAACGGTTGGTCGTTGAATGTCTGAAGAGCGGCTTCGATGCTCACTTCGTCTCTGACGAATGCCTGATCCTCCGCGACGATATCTGCCATGCGCTCTTCTATCGCTTGGATGTCCTCTGGTGTGAACGGCTCTTCAACCTCGAAGTCGTAGTAGAAGCCGTCTTCGATCGGCGGTCCGATCGCGAAATTCGCGTCGGGGAAGAGCCCGAGTACGGCCTGGGCCATGATGTGGGCAGCCGAGTGCCGCATGACATGGCGGCCGGCTTCTGTGGTGTCCGTCACGATCGAGATCGCGGCGTCATCCTCGATCGGCCGACACAGGTCGTACATCGTTCCGTCGACGGTCACCGCAACAGCCGCCTTGGCAAGGCGGGAACCGATGGCGGACGCTACTTCATAGCCCGTGACCCCATCCTGATGCTCACGCTGTGAGCCGTCGGGAAGGGTGATGGTTATGGGCATTCTGTTGCTTCCTGATCGGTGGAGACATCAGAGTACCGCCCTGTTCGTCGTGGATGTCACAACCTGCCACAATGTCTTTCCGAAGGAGGGGGCCCTCTGGATTCACAAACGCTCGCCCGCCAATTCAGTGCGGGTGGCACCGTGCAGGAACTCACCGCACCGTCATCACAGGTCAACGCCAACCAGGTCTTTCGAATCTGGCGCG
>Ga0255048_10003065_pt1 | contig 10312 bp, 15 predicted proteins | sample JV7_2_2_MG_FD_183619 | JGI IMG/M metagenome (GOLD analysis project Ga0255048, IMG submission 183619) | Seawater microbial communities from Jervis Inlet, British Columbia, Canada - JV7_2_2 | ecosystem: Environmental > Aquatic > Marine > Inlet | place: Canada: British Columbia | collected 2016-10-06
GCTCTGAGGTTAGCTAGAAACTCCTCAATGAATTCAATGGCCTCGTCAATCTGATTTATCTCTTGTTCAATTTTCTTAGTAGTCATCTTATGTCCTTAATAATAATATTAGTAAACCTTCAGACATCACAGCTTTCATGGCCTCATGTGCAGACGGATATAGGCCATCGACACAGGTGTATCCAGTGGTAAGCTTATAATACGAGAAGGAGAATTTAGTTCGTGTTGCTTTTTGATAGGTGAGGAATGGTAAAAGGATTGTTGCTGATGGGTGTACTTCGAGGTCGATACTTCTATATTTCATGCTACTCCTAGTGGTAATGAGGATGGCTCTCAAGTGGAAGTAGTGCTTGTAGGTTACTGCAACTTACCTATATCTAAATTAATTTTCTCCCGATAGGAGTCGATCAACATCATTCTTATACTCTTGGGTTTCTCTTAGCATAATATTCATTCGATGTTCATCACTTTGGTTCGAAGTACCTGCTGGTCTGCCAACTGGACGACTGAGCCCTGTTAAACTTTTGAGTTGTGCAGTTGCTGCCGCTGATCCTGAAGCACTACTTCTTACTAGGCCACTTAACGCTGCCTGGATAACTCTGTACATACGCTCTTCTTCAAGAAGATCAACAGCTGCACCGTTCAATGCCATCCATTTCTTGTAGGCTTCAAAGCTCTTAAACTGATCAGCTTGCCATTCAAACAAATCGTCAGCCATGACGTAGGATTCTCTTTGCTTCTTATTAATCATTCAAGCTCCTCTGGGATATGTGAAAGGCTTTGCTTATTAATGGAGAAGATACGGTTAGCTATTGTGAATTTAATATGTGCAGGCATCTTATAGAACATATGGAAGGGCAGAGTGAGAGAGCCACCTTCTTTGAAATGGATAGTGCTCATACCTGCTTCTTTATCTGTATTATTGTCAGTCATAGCAACTCCTATTCAGTAATATTATGGCGTTGATAGGCCTGCTCCCTCAATATTTTTATCATAGCAAGGCTATCTTTCTCGTTGCCCATTACACCCTTTGCTACAGTCATCGACCCATCAGCGTGCACTTGGAATTTACTATTGGATGCGCTCTGTAGAGCATCAGCAACCGTTGGGCCTTTGGGTGCTGTATCCACTTGGTACTTCTTGTAGGCAGCTTCTTTGTGAGAGGCAAACTTCTGCTCAAGTGTGAGGTCTTCATACTTTGGAGTGAATGCTGAAGTGGGTTGGTCTGCCCCTTGGAAAGCCTCAGCAGGTGGTTCTGATACAAAAGCATCATCAGGCATGTAGTTGGTGTTTGCTTCGATTTGATCTAGTTCGTTCATTTTGTCTTCCTTTTAGAATATTTGTGGATATCGGTTGTCTTGAGTTGCTTGTAAGTCTGCAATGATTTTGGATAGTTTGGCTCTGTTATCCTCGCTGTCGATGAAATGATATGTGTTGGGGATGCTTATGGCTCTGCTCACTTTGATTATCTTCTGAGTTTTTAAGCGTTCAATGATGTAACACACAGCACGTGGTGTAACCCAAAGCTCTGCTGCTAGATCATTAATAGAAATGGTTAGGGGGTTTTTGTTAATCAGCATCCCAACTAACCTTCTCATTGGTAGTGTGTTGTTTACTCTGCTTCGTTTTGGTTTAGGCATAGGCCCTCCTGTTTTATGTTGTGGTAAAGCTTACGTGCGTCTAAAGCAGCGCTGCTAAAAAGCAATACGCTGGCTATCAGTAATAGTGTCGTGGTCTTCATATACGTCCTTTGGTGTCAAGTTGTACCTACAACCATTAGTCTAGCCAGACCGGCTTAAACCAGCTATGTAGGGTGAGCTGCTTGTCTGACTTATACACTGCATAGACAGCAGCTTTAGGAACCCAGCAATAGCATCGTTTTCTAGACATCAGCTTGTGGGCCTTGGCGGTTGAGTAGATTACTATTCCATGAATGGTATAGGTGGAGTTTGGTTCTGGTTTATGCAATGGGTAGGACATGCTGTTCCTTAAAATTATGTGTGAGTAGGTGAAATCGATGTAAGCCCCGTGGTTGCTGGGCTACAGAGAATTAGGTCGAGTACATGGTGTTCTATAAGGTCTGTTCTATAAGGCTAGAAGCTAAGGGGCTGGAGATCTTTTGATCTTGCGTTCTGCAAGGCACGTCTCTTTGTGCCTGAAGGAAAATCTCTTGGCGTGATTTGACGCCACTAATTTCCACTAGTAAAAAAGCCTACTGGCACTAGAAGGTTATAAGCTCAGATAGAAGTTGGTTGGTGGTAGATAGTGACTCCGTCAGGGCAAACTTCGCGGGATCAGAGATCCCTTCAGTTTAATCAGACGCTTCGCTGACGCATTTAAATAAGAGAGACTTCCTCTTCTTTATCAGCGTCAAATAGGAGCTTCTCAGGAGACATATAAACTATACCTTCTCTTATAAGGGCATGCCTTGGAACCCCTTGCTATGACTGGGCTGGTGATTCATTTGTCGAAGTTATGCTGCTGAAAACGTGACACTTAGTATTCCACCCAGTGTGAGCAAGGTAGTGTCCAAGGTAGTATTGGGGGATTAAATAGAAGATGTGTAACATAAGTCCTTATAAAAGGTATAGGGACTTTTGTTACATAAGACTGAATGTAAGATAGTTCCCTATAGCTTATAAGGGGAACTTCCTTACATAAACTAGATGTGTAACATAGTTCCTTAATAAGAGTATAGGGAACTTTGTTACAAGACGCTAAGCATACTTCCAATCATAGAAAGCATCTCGATCAAGTGGCACTGTCCCATCCTGCTTACATTTAGCCTTGTATCTGTTCCAAGCAGTACGATGCTTACCTTCCCAAACTCTACCAGCATTCTTATCCTGAGCAGCTTTCTTAATGCTCCGGTTCCTTTCAGCATTACTCTCAGCTTTTAGACTAGGCAGATTAGACAGCTGGCCTAGATCAACACTGCCTTCAAATGTATCAAGCAACCTATCCGCAATACCCTTGGACAGTACCAGCATGTAGATCTTATCTTGCTTAGCTCTGTTCCTAATTGAGCAGCGACCAACAGTTTGATAGGCATGATTGAAACTATCGTCCATATACAGATCAGCAACATCACAGTTCAATACTTCTGAAAGCAACGTCTGTAATGCTATAGGCTGATTCTGAGTAGCCAATACCGCCACACCATTCTTCTGTTTATGTATGTCCAAACCACTATTCTGAGTTGGTATACGTTCCCCTTTAGAGGCTCTCCTAGCCTTGTGGCTAAACGTCTCATTGATGGTATAGATCCACACAAAGCCATCTTGTAAGCCGCTAAAGAACTTGTCACAAGCCGCTAAGGCATGCTTCCAAACAGGCTCGCCATCAACAGTTTTCTTTAGGTTGGTCATGGTAGCTGGATCATCTAGATGTAGCAGATAGCCAATGTTTACAAGGCTGCCTTTCTCTTTATGCGTATCAAACAGTTCATCCTTAGCCGCTGTATCCAAACTGACAAACTCATAACGACCATCATTAGTAGCCTGCAATGATTTACACAAGGCCGTGTTCTTGAAGTTGGCTAACACTATTGTCACAGCACCTGCATCATCAAAGACTTCAGCTCTTAAACCAGCAGCCATATCAACACGCCCTTCATGCCAGTTCATCCTCACGTCAAAGAACTTGGACTTAGCGAATGTCAGCATCTCACATAGCGCCTCATTATCTTTGAGAGCATAGTAACCATCTGGGATACGCTTCATGTCTCCTTCGAGTATTGCTGTAATCAGGGACAACTTATCCAAGTTGGCTTTCCTATTGCCATTGCCTGTCGTGTAGAACAGATCCTTAGCCAGCTTACAACTAGACTTATCCAAGAACGCTTGGCTAGTGAAGGCAGACTTAAGTCCTTCATCCAAGATGATGTGGAAGCCCTTCAAGATCTGAGTGTTCTCAAGCATGATGAAGAGATCGTGGAAGCTCTTAGTAGTAACTAAAGTAACGCCCCGCTTACCTTCAGCACTCAGCAACCTGCTCAGCACAACTTGTGCTACACGTTCGCCAGCCAATATGGTGTCGCTATGAACAACCTTAACGCTGTTCATAAATCCAGAGGTGGGCTTTGAATGCTCGCTGCCTATTAACCTACGAGCAATATCTTCAGCCAACGCCTTAGTTGGAACCACATATAGGTGGGGTTTACCCTCGTGCTTCCGCATATTCTCAATGATGATTTTAGTTTTACCACTACCAACACCAGCCTCATAATATCCAATGTCATCAGCCTCACTCATGCAGTCCCTCCTTGATAATGGGCATTGCCACATGTAGGACAACCGTTTGATGTAGCAGAGAAGCCGTCCTTGCGGACAGCCTCCTTTAGAATGTTAATGACGATCTGATGTGGGCTACAACCCTGAGCAGCAGCCATACGTCTCATGGCCGTTTCTAGGCCATCCTCGATACGAGTTCTCATAGTGCTACCAAGGTGTTAGTCATAGTAGGAATGTTCCTTACGAGCTCCCTGTGAGCCAGCTTAGCCGCTTTAGCATTAGTCGCGGTAGCAAGCTCCTGTACTGCTAACCATTCAAGCTCATCCTCCCAGAAGGCTTTAAGCCCAACACCTTCAGTCATATCAATCTGCTCTATATCAGCCAGGGGTATAGCCATATCCTCTAGCTGTAAGTAGTGTTGAGTGGCCCTATAGTCTGCTGCTGAGAATGTTGTTCCGTCTTTGAGTGTTACTTCAATCATCTTATTTCCTTTGAGCTAAGCTCTTTTAGTTGTTGGCTGATTGCCATTGATGCCTGCTTAAGTGCAGGACTTTCCCCACCACCAAACGAACAGACAGGCTGAAGCGCTCAGTGGTAATGAGTAGTGGTAATGAGTTGTTCTATTGAATAGTTTTAGATGTGATTGAAACGAGAAGGTTATCTCGTCTTTATGTGCTGCTTAGATGTGCTGCTTTAATAAGCTTATACTGCTATATACTAGATTTTTAGCGTTTTTAGTAGTTTTAATTTTCAGTAGCTCCTGTATATATACTTCCAGATCTCCGTTATATCACTAATAGATTTGTAACTACCATCAAATAGGAACCACTCTCATTTGTAAATCCGCACTGTTCCTACACTTCAGCGTTAAAAGCTTATGCGCTGCAAGGCAGTGATTGCTAGGCCTTTCACTCAACGATGAAGGCCTTGCCATTACAACCCAGCGTATTACTTTGCAGCTATGTAGGTCAGCCCTCTATAAGCGCAGCCTGAGCGTCTCTGAGAAGCTGCTTTGCCTTAGCTGGGTCAGACATCAATCCCTTTAAATCCTCCTGCTGAAAGGGCTGCCCGTACCTTCCTGTCTTACGTATGGAGGGAAGAACTTTCTCACACACCCAGTCCTGCTCAGCTTCAGTGAGACTATCAAAGCCTTCTTTGTTTGCCCTCTCCAGCAGCTCACCTTCGAGTGGCTTCTCGGTAGTAACCAGCTGAAGAACAGGTGCTTTCTCTTTCACCACTTCCTCTTCAATATTAGCATCAGTTACGGGATATGGTTCACCATCAGCAACATCCTCCATTACAGCAGCTATGTATAGCATCAACTCTGCATTAGCCTTTAGCGCTGTGGCTTCATGCTTGTTTAAGTCAAGCTCACTAATCCTCTGTAAGTAACGACAGACATCCTCCAAAGACTCTCCTATCTGACCTATAAAATAGGGGGCATCAGGCTCAACATATGGGAATACAAACTCCTCTCTTTCAGGCGTGTCAAAGCTATCAACCTTGTCTCTCACAGCTTTCAATACAGCCTTGGTCTTTTTAATAGACAAGCCTTGCAACTCTTTCTCAGTTATCAGGTCAGCCTCCATAGCTTCCAGTGTACGCAAGTGAACCTTAATCTTATCGTCACTCAAAGTAGAGTCTAAGAATTGATAGATGGATGTTGCACTATACGCTTTGTCCATACTTGCGATGCCCTCACCCCCAAGTAGGAAGCTTGGAGCATAACGCAACTGGTCTTTTCTCCCTTTAGCTTCAGGCAAGCTCAGCTCCCCCTTACCAAAAGCCACAACCAATGATCGTATAGATTCACGCTCACCGCTCACTGTATCGCCTTCACGAAGGTTCTCAAGCATCATAGTCTTAAGCATCATTGCATCATCCAAGTCCTTCACAATGAACTCAGCCTCGGTTTTACCAAGCTGTCGCAGTGCCTCAAGTCTATGGTGACCATGACTCAATTCATATTTATCACCAACAGCACGCACAACAGTATTGTCCCAATAGCCTGTAGACTTTATTGAGTCCTTGAGTGCCTCCACTTTACTGTCCGACAACGGATAGAGAGACAAGTCTCTAAACGGGTTTGGTCTAATGTTCTCTAGCTTAATCAACATTACTTATTCCCCCATTTAATAGGAGCTATGCCAGCTCTCTGTCTAATGCGCCCAACAGTAGCTCGTGATAGCTCATACTCTGTAGCAATCTTCTTATCTGATACGCCGTCCTTCATCTTCTGAATCATCTCCTTTTCCTGCTCCTCAGTGTATTTAGTGGGGCGTCCTCCCCAATTACCTGTAGCTTCACGACCAGCCATTGTCCTTTCGACAATCATATTCCTTTCCATCTCAGCAAACATGCCTAACAACTGCATCATAGCCTTAGCCATAGCATCGTCGTTAGACGTATCAATAGGCTGATCTAATGCTTTCAGGCCAACACCCTTAGCGGTTAATCTATCAACTGTACTCAACACTTGAGACAAGCTACGGCCAAGTCTGTCTAGCTTACAAACCAATAGCGTGTCGCCATCTCTTACGTAGCCAAGCATCTCATCTAACTTATCGATATTGGATTCAGCTTTCCCGCTGTGCTTTGATGCAAATATCTTTATACAGCCAGCTTCCTTAAGTCGCTCCACTTGCTGCTCTAAGGACTGGTCCTTTGTGCTCACACGAGCCCAACCAATTAACGCCATAGTCATCTCCATAACTTATAAGTATTGGGCATAGTATGATATGAGCGCTACAGTATGTCAACAACTTATACAATTAGTGTAATGAGCACTGATCATGCACTATCAGAGTATTGGGCATAGTTGGTTGTATTGGATGAGAGTAAGTCTTTAAGCTAGATTGGATGGATGGTGGGCTAAATCATGAAAGCCTCTGAGAGCTCCTGTAAGCCTCTCTAAGCTCATACTGGTAGGATTGTTGGGGGTTGTATGCTAAAGGCTCTCAAAGAGGCTCTGAGTGGCTACTATGGCTATTGATGTGTATAGTGCTAAATATCTAGAGTCGGCTTGGGGGCCAAGGGGGGAAGGCCCCTCTTCATATATTATGCATTGGTCATTCTTATTTTCTAGCAGAAATGGGGGCTTCTGACTAGCTCACTTCTAACAACTTCAACATTATCAGCAGCACGAATGCCCACTCGCCTGTGTGAAAGCATATCTACTTCAATCTTTGTGGTGGAGCCATCTGCATTTTTAACAGTGAGAAGAAGTGATTCGTTTGGTTTTCTATTAACTACGAGATAAGACATAAACATTCCTTGTTTAATGTAAGTTGAAGACCTAGCTTACACCAGCAATCCCAGCAATCCAAGGCTTAGTATCCCTAAGGTCAGCTGACACACCGTCATAATCCTTAAGTTTAATATCCACAGTTTTATTATCAGCATCAATAACAAACGAGGCTACAGCGCCTCTAAGTAATCTGTGAAGTTGCTCTCTGAGTCGGTATAGATCAGGGCCAGCCCTTTCGTGAAGTTCATTTATAACGCCTTGCACTTGATTCAGTGGACTCTTTGAATGCTCTTGTACAGACAGTTGTTCAAGCTCTTCTTTGAGCCTAGCTTTTTCTAGCTCAGCTTTCTTTAGCGCATCAATAACAGCGATACTCCCACTACCAATAACTTCAGTAAAGTTGGCTATACGTTTGTCCAGTTCATCAATGGCGTGTTCAATATCGCCTTTCTTACCGCCAGCTTTTTCAGGCTCCACTATGCGGCTAACATCAATTTTAGTCATGGCGAGTAAGGTGATGATTTCTATTTGGTCATATCGAGCATACTTACTTTTGCATAAACCACCTTGCTTATTAGTGCAGGCCAAATACTTTTGCCCCTTTGGTGGCTTGCCTTTATTTACGTAAGTCATGTTACTGCCACATTTGAAGCAAGTGGCGATGCCTGACAGCAAGTTAGAAAACTCTTTTCCTTTTCTGCCTTTGGACAATGGCGTTGCTCTAGCTGCTCTCATTTTATAGAACATGTCTTTAGTGATGACTGCTGGATAGTAGTTTTCAATTGGAGCACCATCAGCCACACCACCGGCCTTAGGCTGATATGTGCCATATAATGCAGGGCTCTCCAATATCTTTTGAATGTAGCTGTCCCACCACTGGCGACCACGGCCAAATGGCTTAACGCCAGAGCGATTTAAAGAGCGCGTGATCGAGCCTCTACCGATACCGGAAAGAGTCATATCAACAATGTCTCTAACAACCATTGCTCTGTCTGCAATGAGTTGATACTTGCCGTCAACCAATTCTATCCATGCAGGGCATTTACTGGTGAGTGGTGCTTTCGAGTCTTGGGCCTGTTTTCTTTTAGCAGACCATGAAGCACTGAGCCTCTGACTTTTCATCTGACTTTCTTCGTGTGCTCGCCCCATAATCATAAGGCTATACATAACGTCCATCTGGTCAGAGTCTGAGTTATAAATTTTATTATCTGCAAGAGTCACTAAAACAATACCGGCTTCAAGCAAACGCAAGAACCGAATGAGCGCCTTCTTACTTTCTTCACGGGACAGCCTATCAAAAGATTCAATAAGCAGGTACGAGCCTTTCTTTATGTTTCCTGAATCAACTAAACTAAGGAACTCAGAAAGGTGACCTGTAGTGGCGTGACTTCCTTTAAATGCAGAGTGGCCAAGGTCTTCATATTTATCAACCAAAGTAAGACCATGCTCTTCACAATAGCGTTCTGACAGTTCAGTTTGTCTTCTAAGGCTATCCCCTGAGAGCTGGTCTTTAGTTGAAAATCTAATATATGAATAGGCTAGTGGCATATAATTTCTCCTTATGGGTTTAATATAACACAACATCCTAACATCATGTCTGATTAAGTCCAATAGGAAAATGTGCGTTCCTACTCTTTGGCTAGCTGATCTTCTTTGTAGCGGGCCTTGAGTAGCTCAGCCTGCATTGCATATAGCTGACACTGCATCTCCCTAATTGAATTTAGCAACTGATCAATATCCATCACTTACCACCTCTTGGAATAGCCCACTTAGGAAGCTCATCCCACACGATTTTACCCACGGGCTCAAAGGCTTTCTCTACAGCATTCGGTTTACCTGCCAGTGTTGGTAGAGAACCAAGCGCTTCTATAAGAGAGGCAAGTTCTTTAGCTGCTTTTTTAGTGAGAGTGTTTCCGGCTTTCAGGTTAGCAACGAACTCATCCAAATATTCGATGGCCTCATCAATCTGGTTTATTTCTGTCTTCAGTTGTTCTTTAGTAGTCATAATATTTCCTTAAGTTTTAATAGTAGGTTTTCAGAAAGTATTGCAGACATGGCTTCACCTTCGGTGGCGTAATAGCCGTCTATCTGTGGGTAGCCGCTATGCAATTCATAGCAATAGGCGTTGCAGCCACGGTGCTTAGCTTTCTTGATGAAGGTGATTAGGTGCTTGAGTTGAGGGGGAATTGCCTTGCGTATATTCGAGCATCCATGAGGATTCATAACACCTCGCTGTCTTGGAATAAGTGCGGAGAATGTAATACAACTTTTTTCTTTCTATTAATCTATTTTAGTAGTCGAGCAACGTCTTCAGCGAAGCTGTCATTGGTTCTCTTGAGTAATGCGGCCTGATATTCAGGATCGAGGTCTTGCTTGGTTCCTCTTGGTCGACCGGGACTATTCGTCAATCCAAGCAGCGCCCTTAGATTCGAGACGGCAGCACTATTACCACGTAACGCCTGATCATAAAGTCCAGACTTGCAGCCCTCCAATATCCTGAACTCACGTTCTACAAGCCATGTCTCCATGATCTCCTGATTGCTATCCACCCATACTAAATACTGATCGAAGTCTTTAAACTGTGTACGAACAAAGTCCTCATACAAGTCACCTGAGTCAATGAAGGCTCGCTTCAAAGTATCTTTCTTTGCTGCCATGATTAAGCCCCTTGGAATTCTTCTGGTAGTGTAGTGAGTAGGCGTCTGTTGAACACATGACGGTTGCCATCAATAAAGATCCAAACGTGTGAGGGTTGCACCTTGATGCTACTGAATGGCACTGTTATCGAGCTGCCATCCTTAAAACTTATCGTGCTCATTCCTGCTGTATTGTTT
>Ga0255048_10003066_pt1 | contig 10311 bp, 8 predicted proteins | sample JV7_2_2_MG_FD_183619 | JGI IMG/M metagenome (GOLD analysis project Ga0255048, IMG submission 183619) | Seawater microbial communities from Jervis Inlet, British Columbia, Canada - JV7_2_2 | ecosystem: Environmental > Aquatic > Marine > Inlet | place: Canada: British Columbia | collected 2016-10-06
CAGCTTGCGTCAACACCTGCACGCGCTCTCGCAACTCGCCAATAAACACCTGAAGCATGTTTTCCATCGGTACGCCGGCAGTATCTTTCGCCAGGCGCGTCAGCGCGTCTCGATCCAGGTGCTCGTCGGATAGCAATTCCGCGTTATCGGCACCAAGATTCAGCATACTCTGTGAGTTCTCCACGGCTTTGGCCATCGGCAACCAGCGGAGGAGAACTTCAAAGAGCGCGTCGGGATCGACTGGCTTGGTGACATGATCGTTCATCCCGGCCAGCTCACACTGTTCGCCCGTATCCGCCATAGCGTTCGCCGTAACGGCGATGATCGGGATGTCGCGTTTGTCGTCATCGAATTGGCGAATTCTCCGCGTCGCCTCGAAACCGTCCATCTCCGGCATTTCCAGATCCATGAGTACCAGGTCATAGGGAAGAGTCCGTAGCGCCTCGACCGCCTCCACGCCGTTCGCGACCGCATCGACGCTAAAGCCGAACTGCCGCAGCATAGCAACGCCCACCATCCGATTGGCCTGACTATCTTCAGCCAGCAGGATTCGCCCACCATTGGGGGCGACCGAACGATAGAACGTATCCAAATGCCACGAGCTTTGCTCTCGCTCTTCGACGTATCGCCCTGTCATTAATCCCAGGCAGCGGCAAAGGTCCTCCTGCAGGACTGGCACGCCGAGCGTGTAGTCGGCGGCCACCGCGAGTTCCTTGTCAGCCTGACCAACGCCGAACGTCGGATTCAGCACTGCAAGCTTATCGCTCAAAGTCCGATAGATGGTCAACATCTCCGTGCTCGTAACATTCGGGCGGAGATTCTCCGACGCGATGAGCAGATCGAAACGGCCGAGCGTCTCACCGGCGTCGGGGCCAAGTGTGCGCAACATCTCGTTGGTGAAACATTCGATGTGAATACCCCAGGCCCCGATCTGCTCGGTCAGAACTGAGCGCCACGGCGCATCCGACCCTACGAGCATGACGCGAATACCGGCAAATTGATCTCTGGCGACGGCCGGCCGACAAGCGTGTCCCACGAACTGATACGGGACGGTGAACCAGAAGACGCTTCCCCGCCCCTCCCGGCTGTTAAAGTCAATCGTGCCGCCAAGCAACTCGACGAGGCGCTTACTGATGGCAAGACCCAAGCCAGTTCCCGCGGCGGGAGCGGCTGTCCTGGCACTTGCCTGGCTGAATTCCTGAAAGAGCTTGGCGACGTCTTCTTCGGCAATACCGCAACCCGTGTCGATTACCTCGAATCGCAGACTGGGCCCCGCCGCGACTGAGGCCCGAATGGAGACATGACCGCCAGGCGAAAATTTAATCGCATTACCTACGAGATTGAGTAGCACCTGACGCAGTCGTGCGGGATCGGAGACGACGGCTGCCGGCACGCGCGGATCGATATAGCTGCTGAGCTTGATTCGATTACGTATGGCGCGCAGTGTCGTAAGCCAGACAATGTTGTCTACGATCTGCATGGGCCTTGTCTCGACGAGACTCAGCTCCAGTTTCCCGGCCTCAATCTTGGAGAAATCCAATACGTTGTTGACCATCGTCAACAAGGCGTCGGCAGAATCCTGGCCGACCTGTACCAACTCGCGTTCCGATTCTTCCAGTTTCGCGTGCTTTAGAAGCCCGAGACTCCCTCGAACGGCGTTGAGCGGATTCCTGATCTCGTGGCTGATCGTCGCAACGAACCGCGACTTGGCGTGATTGGCCGCAGCCAGCCGTATCGCGTTGGACTCTGCCTGGCGAAACAACCGGAACATGCTGATCAGGAGACCCACGAGCACCAGGACATAGCCGGCCACTTTCAGTAGATGCCCCATATAAAACATGGTGTCGAACCGCAGGACAGCATGTGCCTTGAAAAAAGCCTGACCGAAGAACCCAACGATGAGCGACAGCATCAACCAATGCTCGAGATCGTCCTCGCGCCAGTCACCTTTGAAAAAATAGCCGACGAACGCGAGTAGAAAGAATCCGGCCGCCACGAGTTCCTGGGGGCGATGGAACATAGCGTCAGGATAGAAGGGCGGCGTCGTTGGCACGAAACTAAAATAAAGGAAACCGCACGTGGCGAGAGCTAGGCCAATAAAATAGAGCGTTCGCTCGCCTATTCCGCCCCGTTCTCCAAAGCGTTTCTTTAGCGCCCACTCGATCCATCCGAGCCACAGCATCAGGGCGAGAAACACCCGTGGCACTATCCAACTCCACGCCAACAGATAATGTGGTTCGGACGGTGGAGACGCGGAGAACAACAACTTTGTCGTAATAGCCGTGTGATAGGCATCCAGCGCAGCGGTACCGATAAACGCTATGCCGATATAGTGAAGGCTGCGACGCTTAAAACTGTAGAACCGCACCAGCGCCATGAGTCCGACGAACAATGCCGAGATAATGGCGCTGACTTCCAGGACAATGTGCAGCTCAGCGCTACCGTACCAGTCCACATCCTTCAGGACAGCGTAGCTCACCAGTAACGCCACAGTGATCAGAAAATAGGCAATAAGCCTGCCACCGGCAGAACCCGACCCCGTAACTGCGATCCGTTCCCTGGAAGCAGTAGCCATAACGCCTCAACTCCTCTATTTGCGCCCGTACAGGATTCCGCTGGTAGATCCTGCCATGGAGCTTCTGCGCTCCTAGTGAACTCGATCCTGGCACGACTGCCGGATCGATGGTGTGACGCAGTTAAAAGGAAAACGCATTTTGCAAATCGATTTCGCGAAATGCGACGCGGCATGCATTACCTCGCGAAAAACGCTCGTAGTATCAGTGCGTCAACGATGGCCTGATGGAAAGTTTGAGCTTTATGTCAATTGGCACGACGCCTGCATTCTCCTGGTACGTAAAGAAATAATTACCTTAGGAGACTCGACATGACCAACTTAACTTTCCGGCTGACAAAATCGACAACGGCAGTTCTAGGACTTCTGCTGGCACTTCCGTTTGCAACGACTCAGGCGGACCCGATGAATGTCACAGCAACAGTGCTCGAGGTCTGCGAACTCGGCACAATCACCGACACCGCATTTGGCGATCTGACGCCCGGTAGTCTCGTCGACAAGCCTGGCACCGGCACCATCGAGTGGCGATGTTCAGACGGCACGACGGCCGACATCACGATCAACCAGGGACTGAATGGCGATCGCACCATGGACGGACCCGGTGTCGATACCATCGCATACGAACTCTATAAAGAAGTTGGCCTTACCAATGTCTGGGGAGATACGGCCGCGTTGGACCTGGGCGTTACTGGCACCGGCCTGTCTTCATTCACAACTGAGACGGTCTACGGTGAGGTTCTCCACGCAGACTACGTTGACGCGTTGGAAGGCGCCTACAGCGATACCGTCACTGTACTCATCACCATCAATTAATGTCGTCGAGGAATTTAATATCATGACTAGCAAAGTAGGATTCTGGGCAGCAGTAGGTTTGGTCGCCAGCTTATCGCTCTTCGCTCAGTCAGAAATATTAGCCGGACAGGTTGGAATCGCCCCGGTACGCATTTATCTCGATGAGGCAACGCGTACGGCGGTTGTAGAGATCTCCAACCCCGGTGAACTCCCCATTGGCATGCAGGCCGATGCGATGAGCTGGCATCAGGATAACGACGGCCAGAATCAGTACGAGCCGACGACCGAGATACTCGCGTTCCCCCCGATCTTCACGATTCAGCCGGGGCAGTCTCAGTTGGTAAGAATTGGGCTCATGACCCCGCAACCCGCCGAGCTGGAAAAAGCCTACCGGTTGTACTTTACCGAGCTACCTCCTCCGGTCAGCGAAGCTCAGGGTACCGCGCTTCGTATGCGTTTGCGGGTCGGCATCCCTGTCTTCTCCGCACCGCTTAGTCCGCAACAGTTCGATCTGCGACTCGTCGAGTCACAGATCGACGACGACCGGCTACGCGTCAGCCTGCACAATCCCGGCAATACGCATATTCGTGTGGCCGACGTGTACGCCAATGAGCTCGCGGATGCGACACGCAGTCGGTCGGCCAGATACATCCTACCGGGCGCCAGCCAGGATTTTCTGCTCGATCTACCTGAAGACGTGCCGATATCCACCGTGCAGGCGGTCACCAATCAACTCGGTGTTACTTCATACGAAGTCGATCTTGATGCGCCGGCAATGCCTGTAGATGCCGAACTTGCCAGCCGCTGAAATTTAAGCGGACTTATGCGTCGACGCTCGATGGAACGAAGCAGAATGTTCAACGCCACGAAAAAAATAGCTCGGGCCTGCCAAGCGAGCCTGGTGTCCTCTCTGGACCGAATAATAATTTACCTCGACGCGGGACAAACTGGCCGACGCACGGCTACTCCAGTATCACCGAGCAACGACGACCAGCGATCCGACCAACCGGCTGGGGAGCAGCCGCTCGCACCAAACAGTTCCGATCCGCATCTCTCGCTCGCGTTCGAGGAGGCGACCAGAGCAGCGACTCTGTCAATGGAAAAGCTGTCGCCGATCGTAATTAGAGATCTGCACGAGGCGATGGACGACCTCTCGATCGATCCTCTGACAGACCCCTCGGACCGATAGAGTCGTCGGAGAGCGTGATGCGGCGGCGACTCAAGGCTTCACTTTTTCCGGCAGCGCTGTTGATGGTCAACGGCGCGTTGGCCGAGCAGACTCCTCTGCTCGTCGATGTAACGGCCAACTATCGCCCTCAGGGCGTCACGCTGCTTCTCTCCGACGGTGCCGAGACTTATTTCGCCAGCACGCTCGATCTTGAGAAGTGGGGCGTGCGTGGCCCATACCAAGACCTGCTCGAATACCAGGGGCGTGAATACTCCCCCCTGAGTTCTCTCGGCGACGTCGACGTCGACTATGACTCCGTACGCGCCAGTGTCGCGTTGGTATTTCCAGCGCACCTGCTACCCTCGCAGAACAGCAGCTTGAGGCAGAATCGAGCTCCCCCACCGACCTCAAGCACTGGCGCCTATCTGGACTACGACTGGACCTATACGGATGGCTACGAATCTTATGCCTCCGGGCTCATCGCGCCGACGATCTTCAGTCCGCTGGGAGCATTACACACGCAGGTGCTCTACCGTGGCTATGACCTGTCTTTCGTGGAGCCGGAACTCGCAGACCCCTGGGTCAGGCTGAACACAACATTCACACACGATATACCTGAAAAGATGCGTAGCCTTCGAGTCGGCGATGTCATCGGTCGACCGGGGCCCTGGGGCGGGGCACTTCGCATCGGCGGCGTGCAGCTCGCGTCCAATTTCAGCACGCAGCCGGCATTCGTGACGTTTCCGACTCCCAGCATCTTCGGCGAGACACGACTGCCTTCATCGCTGGATCTGTATGTCGATGACCGACTTCGCTATCAGCAAGATCTGGAGCCCGGGTCGTTTCGTATAGACGACGTTCCAGTAGTTACTGGATCTGGGCAAATGCAGATGATCGTCACGGACATCCTCGGCCGGGAAATGACATATACCCAGGATTTCTACGTCAGTCCGGAGCTCCTACGGACCGGGCTGTCCGAGTATTCCTACACGCTGGGCGCGATTCGGAAAAATTTCGGCTACGAAAGCAATAATTACGGTGATGTCGCCCTACTCGCGACGCATCGCTACGGAGTCAACGACCGGCTAACCGTGGGGGCCCGGGCGGAGCTCGGACAGTACACACAACACCTTTCGGGCACGGCGGACTGGTCGCCAGGCAACAAGGGAGTCTTGACCGCCGGCGTCGGCCTCAGCAACTCAACCCTGGGCGGCGGAGTCGCCTGGAATCTGGGTTACCAGTATCACGCGTCCGAGTTTCGGGTGGGTGCACAGGCGCTCGGCACGAGCCGTGATTTCAGGTTGATCGACGGGGATTACTATCGACCGCCGCCGAAGACGCAGATCGTCCTGAGCGGCGGCTGGAGCGGCCGCTTTCGCGGCTCAATCGGCCTGACGTTCGTTCAACAGGACTATCACAATGAAGTCACCCGCCGCGTCGTCACACTGAGCCACAATCAAACGCTTTTCGGCAGCTACTCAATGTCGATATTCGGTAGTTACACGACCGATCGTGAGTCGAGCGCCAGCGTCGGTCTGACGGTCAGCCGAGCGCTCGGAAAGCGGCGTAGCGCGAGCGCCTATGCTTTTCACGGCGACGATAACACGCGCGTCAGAATGGAGGCCCAGCGTAGCCTGACGACGGGACCGAGTATCGGCTACCGCTTTGGCACCGTGATCGATACCGAGAATCAATTCGATGCGAGCATTGTCGGACAAACCGACCACGGTCGTTACTCTCTGGACGGCGAACACCTCGCCGGCGAGACTTCGTGGCGTACGTCCGCGACCGGATCAATCGCCTGGCTTGCAGGGCGACCCTACTTTACGCGTGAGATTAACGAAGGATTCGCCGTCGCAAAGATTGGTAATTTCGAGAATGTCCGAGTCTATGTCGAAAATCAGGAAGTCGGACAGTCAGACTCGCACGGTCGCGTGCTGTTACCGACATTGAGGCCGTACGAGACAAACCGCATCCGCATCGAACCGATGGATCTTCCGCTCTCATCTGAAGTTCCGGTTGTAGCGATCGAGGTGGCTCCTTCGTATCGTAGCGGCGTCGTCATCGAGTTTCCCGTGACATCACCGCGATCAGCACTCGTCCAGGCGATACTCCCGAATGGTGAGCCTGTCCCAGAAGGGTCCGCCGTCTACCTGGCCGGACGGAGCACTCCTTCGGTAGTGGGAATGAACGGCACGATATACGTTATCAGCGAAGCGGCTTCAACGGAGGTCGTCGTCGAGAGACGGGATGGTCGTTGCAGCTTCAGTATCGAACTGCCGGAGCAAGGCGAGTCGATTCCCCATCTGGGCGTAGTTGTGTGCGCGGCGGCACCGTGATGCACTGCGCAACCAATAGTCGAGCCAAGCGTGCACTCCTGCGTTTGTGGAGCCTGTCAGTCGTCACAACTTGCATGCTCATCCCAGCTCCTCAGATCGAGGCGGCCCGAACCTGCACGATAACGGTATTTCCACTGGGATTCGGCAACTACCCTCCCGCTACACCGACTCCGGTCGACTCGACGGCCCTGATTCAGGTCTCGTGTAACGGCGATCCGGATCCCGGCCAGCCGGGTTTCTACACCGTGCGTATCGACGGCGGCACGAGTGGCGACCCGGCCAATCGTTACATGCCCTCGGGCCCGAATCAGCTCAACTACAACTTATATCAGGATGCCGCGTATACGACGATCTGGGGCGACGGCACTTCGGGCACGTCGCCGGTCGTGCAGGCACTCCCGCCCGGGATGGGCGGCATGGGCGGAATGGGAATGGGGTTCGATATGGACCACACCGTCTACGGCCGCAGCTTCGCGAGCCAGGACCCGCCGCCAGGCGCGTACGCGGACATACCGATTGTGACGATCGAGTTCTAGCTCTCGTATTACAGCAAGGCAAATCGTGGGCGCGCTCGCGCCAGCCTCGCTATAATTCTCGAACCGCCACGGAGTGTGCTCACCAGCATGCGGTGGCGCCCTCACTCTGGAACATCGCAAAACGACGGCGCGAAGCTATGCAGATTCGACTCGGATTTCTCGGACTAGGCAAAATGGGCGCCGGCATGGCCGCCAGGCTTCTCGATACCGGCCACACCGTTACCGTCTGGAACCGAAGCGCGGCGAAAACCGAGGACCTCAAGGCAGCGGGCGCCGAGGTCGCGGCCGTTCCGGCGGATGTCGTAACGCGTTCGGAGTTCATCATTTCGATGTTGTACGACGATCAGGCGGCTTACGACGTTTATTCCGGTACCGACGGATTGCTCTCCGTGCCTGCGGAGGGAAAACTCTTTATCGACATGAGTACGCTGCGTCCCGAGGCCGCTAGAGACCTGGCGGAACGCTGCAGTGCAAAGGGCGCTGCTTTTATGGACGCGCCGGTATCGGGAACGGTCGGCCCGGCAAGAACAGGCCGATTGATGGCGCTCGTTGGCGGATCCGAAGCCGATCTTGGGCGGGCTCGTCCGACCCTCGAGGCCCTGACCCGGCGAATTGTTCATGCGGGACCCGTCGGCAACGGTTCTCTTCTTAAACTCGTGCTCAATCTCCCTCTTGCCGTCTATTGGCAATCGCTCGCTGAAGCTCTGGCACTAGGACATTCTGGCGGACTCGCTCTCGATACGATGCTCGGCGCAGTCAGTGACAGCGGCGGTGCCTTGTCGGCTCTCTCTCATAAGATATCGATGATCGTAGATGATTCCGCTGACGTGGCGTTCGACGTCGCGACCATGGAGAAAGATGCGCGCTCGATACTCGCGGTCGGCGCCGAATTCGGAATCCCGATGCCGACGACAACAGCGGCACTCACCGCCTACAGCTCAGCTAACGCTGCTGGACTGGGATCGGCCGATGCCGTCGCGATCATCCGCTACCTTCTTGACTCGCTCGACTCGGGCGATATAGAGCACTCGCCGCCTTGACCGACTCGTCCTCAGACGCCCCCTATTGCGCCGGCCCCGATCCCTCGCCAGTTCCGCCCAGGCTACCGCTGCCGCAACTTTCATGCGACTCCCACATGCACATCTGTGGGCCCGAATTCCGGTACCGATATGCGGCGGAACGAATTTATACGCCACCGGATGCCCTCCTGGCGGACTACCTGCACGTCGCGACAACACTCGGCCTCGGTCGTGTCGTCTTCGTACAGCCGAGCGTCTACGGTACGGATAATTCCGCCATGCTGGAGGCCATGAAGCACTGTCCGCTGCCGAACCGGGGCGTGGCGGTGATCGATGCGACGGTCTCTGACGATACTTTGCACTCGCTGCATCAGGCCGGCGTACGCGGCATTCGCTTCAATCTCGTCGACGTCGCCGACACCACGACGCAACTGCCACTTGAACCGATAAAAAAAATTGCGCAAAGAATCGAACCCCTCGGTTGGCATATAGAGTTGCTCGTGCACGTAGACGATTACCCGAGACTCGACGAATTGTTAGGGGATATTTCAGTCGATATCGTCATCGGGCACCTCGGCTATTTCCGCCCCGATCGAAATATCCACGACGAAGGCTTTCAGGCGCTGTTACGTCTCATGCTGGCCGGGCGATGCTGGACGAAGCTCACCGGCCCTTATCGCGTCTCGGCCGGTAAGCTGCCCTATTCGAGTGCGACCGAATTCGCGACGGAGTTAGTGCAGCAGACGCCCGACCGTGTACTCTGGGGATCGGACTGGCCTCATGTCATGGTGAAGAGAGCGATGCCCAACGACGGCGATCTGCTGGACCTATTATTCGATTGGGTTCCAGACGCGACAGTCCGCCACAAGATTCTGGTAGATAACGCAGCCAAGCTCTACAACTTCTGACGAGTAAGCAGGGAGTACAAATGTCGCAACCCACTTTCCGAGGCGTGTTGGTGCCGGCCCTGACGCCGTTCAAGCACGATCTGAGCCCGGACGTGGAAACCTTCGCGCGCCATTGTCGTTGGCTCCTTGAGCAGGGCGCGGACGGTCTCGCGGTCTTCGGTACGACGAGCGAGGCCAATTCGCTAAGCGTCGAAGAGCGCATGATGCTGCTGGAGCACCTGATCGACAGTGGCATTCCTCCGGGAGTCCTGATGCCGGGCACAGGCATGAGCGCCTTGACCGACACCGTACAGCTCACCGCTCACGCCGTATCTCATGGTTGTGCCGGCGTGCTGATGTTGCCGCCGTTTTACTATAAAGGCGTCAGCGACGACGGACTCTTCGCCAGCTATTCCGAAATCATTCAGCGCGTCGGCGAGACAGCGCTCAATATTTACCTCTATCACATCCCGCCTATCTCCCAGATCGGACTCTCCCTCGACCTGATCGGAAGATTGCTAAACGAGTACGCGGAAATAATTGTGGGTCTTAAGGACAGTTCCGGTGATTGGCAAAACACGGTCGGAATACTAACTGAGTATCCGCAACTCGCAACGTTCTGCGGTTCCGAGGTATTTCTGCTCGAGACGTTGCGCAACGGCGGCGCTGGATCGATAACAGCACTCGGCAACATCAACCTCTCCGGTATCAGGCGGATCTTCGAACGCTGGCAGGAAGAGGACGCCCAGTCTTTGCAGGATCAGGTCTCTCGTGTAAACGGCTGCGTAAGAAACTACGGGCTGATTCCACCGTTGAAAGCCGTTGTGGCGGAATTCTACAACTTGCCCGAGTGGAATACCGTGCGTCCGCCACTCTGCTCACTTAGCGAGACCGATGCCGGGACGTTGAGATCGGAACTGCGACAGCTAGGATTCAGCATGGCGGCAACACAATCCGCTTCTGGAGACTCCGATCGCGATGGCTGACGCAACGGAGGA
>Ga0255048_10003067_pt1 | contig 10310 bp, 14 predicted proteins | sample JV7_2_2_MG_FD_183619 | JGI IMG/M metagenome (GOLD analysis project Ga0255048, IMG submission 183619) | Seawater microbial communities from Jervis Inlet, British Columbia, Canada - JV7_2_2 | ecosystem: Environmental > Aquatic > Marine > Inlet | place: Canada: British Columbia | collected 2016-10-06
TTTCTACTGTAGTGTCTGATAATATAACACCGCCCTTAGTTTTTTCTTTTTGTTTAAAAGGTAAAACTAAAATTCTCCAACCTGTTGGTTTGGGTGTTTTTACTTCTTTAGGTTTTTCTGTCGGCTTTACGCCAACTAATTCTTTATTAGGTAACTCAATTCTTGGACTTGGTGTTGAGGTTGATAACTGTTCCTTCATGTTCTTTTTGCTCCTTTTTGTTTAGCAGGGTGGATATTTCCTGACTTAGATACTGATATGTTCGTATCTGTCCTAACATATACTGGTATTTTTCCATGTTGTCAACACCACCAGCGGCCATAGCTGATACTATATCATCATGTCTCATTTTCACTATTCGTCTTATTTTTTCTACAAATGTTATATCATCCATAACTAACCTTTCCTTTTCTTAGCCATTTTTTTAAAAGTCTTAGCTAAAGCTTTTGCTCTACCTGTACAACCAGGTTTAGTGATCGGTGTACACTTTCCTTTAGTGCCTCTTTTTTTAATCGATTTATTTACACCTTGGATCCAATCCTTAGTCATTACTTCTTCTTTTTATATTGAACCTTAACGCCTTTTTTCTTAGCAGCAACTTTTGCTTTCTTCATTCCTGCTTTTGTATATGCGAAATGTTTGTTTCCAACTTTTGGCATTTTAAGTATTAAACTTTTCCGCCTTTCTTATACATAGCGCCACCTTGCATACCCATATCAGTTGGATAGTAACCAGCTGCGTTATCTCTTCTGGCAACAGGGCCCATAGTTCCGCCCATGTTTTTTTTAACTCTTTTTTTAGTAGATTTGCTTCCTCTTGGATTAGCAGTCTGTTTATTAAATCTTGGATTTGCCATTATTTCTTCCCTTTTAGTAAAATTGGACTGACACCACGTTTAGCAGCGCCGCCTGCACTATAACCTGTTCTTCCACCTGACTTAAGACCTTGTCCAGCAGAATCATCATACCAATTATCCCAGCCACTTTTCTTTTTTTTGTATGGCCCTGCACTTTTTGATATATTTGAAGGCATTGTATCGTCACTGTATGCAGCATTCGATGTAAATTTTGCTTTATCAGAACCACTAACACCTTGATTTATTCCTTTTCTTTTAGCTAAAGCTGCTGCACCTAATCCCGCTATGATTACCGGAGCTGCTTTCTTTAAACCTTTTTTTACTTTTTTTAATATTTTTTTTATTCCCATAATACTATCCTTATATATATTTTATTTTTTGTTGTCTACCTTATTGTTTCTAAATATTTGTGTGCCTTTTATACCAAATATGCTGGCACATACAAGGATCCATAAATTCGTAAACCATGAGGGAAGAGCTTTAAAATGCTCGAAGAAAAGATTTATCTTTTCCATCGCCGCCGGATCATCTGACCAGACTCCCCAGGCAAGAACAATTATTGGTAAAGTTAGAATCGCCAAAACTATCTCGTCCTTATAGTCATTGTCTCGGGATTCTAGAAGTTTGCCCTGGTAAGCTTCCTCACCTCGGGCCATTTTTGATGCATGCATAAGCTGTGCATCCGACATAGCCATCTTCGTTCGCTGTTTGTTAGCGTAAATTTTACTTCCAGCAGAAACGGCTAATTTAATTGCCGAGAACCACATGTTAGTACCACTTAACTGAAGATTTTTTTGAAGCAAGCATTCTTCTTTGTCCACCAACTTTATTAACAGTTGGTTCACCTAGAGGAACCTTACATTCTACTGCTTTTGCATATCCATCTGAATTAGTATTAAGTGTATTTTTACTATCTGCTCTCGGTGAGTCTGATACAACTTTACCAATATAGTCTGGATTGTTTTTTGTAAAAAATGTTTTAGCTTTTCCCATATTTTTCTCCTATGTACTTATTATATACTATCTTCGCGGACCTTTCAAGATCCTTACGTCTGTTTGTTTCATTCTATCTTGTTGTCTTTTGGCGTCAATACCCATTTGAGTTTTTTCCAAAGAAGTATCAGCTCTAAGCTCTGCCAATTCTTCATTTTGGTCCATTTTCTCATCAAATTGTTGTTGACCCATAAGATTTTTAGTTTTTTCTATATTAATCTTTTCTTGGTCCTGTTCTTGTCTAACATTATTGTCCATAGCTTTTAAATCAAGCTCTCTGGCTTTAAGTTTAGCAATTGGATCTCCACCATACTCTCCAGTGATTTTAGCTTCCTCATCTCTAAACTCTTCTGTTGATTCAGCAATCAATTTAGCTTTTCTAGACTCTAACGCCATAGACATTTGCATAATTTGTTGTTGAAACTGCGGATTTTGTTGCATTTGCGGATTTTGTTGTGCCATTTGTTGCATTTGCATTAATTTTTGTATTTCATCTCTAAATTCTACTTCCAATTGCTCTTGTGCCATTAAAGAAATGTGTTCAAAAATGTTTTTTTCTAAAGTCGCCATTACCACAGGTGAATTTCTTGCAACATTGCTCGCCATAAAGTTTAAATGGGTAGTAATATGTGCTTGGTGGTCTTGACCTTTAAAAGCTTGGAATGGTTTATTAGACATTGCTAAAATATTTTCAGTTGCCGGGTCCATTGGACTTGGTTGTTGTGGTGGCGGCAATATTTGATCAATATTTTTTACTCCAATTGCTTCATACATGTGTCTGTACGCTTCGTACAAGTTGTGCATTTGCGGATTAGATTGAGCTAATTGTAATTCTGTTTGTGCTAAAGAAATTCTTTGTGATTGTGAAAATATATTTGGATCAGCAACAGGAATAATATCTATCTTGTCATCAAAATCTGAAACTTTAATATTTCTTTGTCCACCCACAACATCATAAGGATATTCTGGTGGTAGATAAGTTTTAAACACTCCAGCTAATAACTGGAACTCACTCTTCATCGCTACATATAGTCTTTTATGTATTGCTGACATGACCCTTGAACCACGTTCTAAGAGAGCTATAGTCGTTCCAACAGCTGCTTGTTGGTTGCCATCCCCGACCTGCATGTCAGCGATGGAGGCAAATCTCTGCCCTGCTTGTACCACTGTCCCCATCAACTGCAATAAAGTCGGTGATGGTTCTTTAAATGGTAAAGGCATAAATGCGTCCTTAATGTTTCCACCAGGTGCATCGACATCTCTGAATTCGCCAGGCTGAATTGCTTGAGCCTCATCTCTAACACGTATTCCACGTTGTTTAAACCCCGAAGGCAGATTACTTAAAGTACCTGCATCCAATAATTGTCTTAGTGCAGTAGTTGCCGTTCTTGACAAACCACCTATCATATGAATTAAACCAAAACCATAAAAGCCCATTCCCGGTAAGAATTTAAAGTGTACAAAATACTCTTGTTTTTTCTTAGTTGGATCTTCTGCTGCATAGTTTCTTCTAATCGATAATATTTCTCTGTTTCCTAATTCAAGAGTTACAATGTAAGGAAGTTTAATTCCTGTTTCTTCTCCAGTTGAATCTTTGTCTTCAAAACCCTCTAAATCTATGTCCGTATGAAATTCTAGAACACTAAAAACATCTTCATCACGGGTTCTTTTTACTCCTTCAAGTTCTCTTTCTTTTTTCTCTACTTCTGTTTCTTCATTGTAACCAGGTTGTAATTCTATATCTCTATAAAAACCTGCTACTTGTTTTTTTCTTAAATCATTTTCTGACATTTTTAAAACATGAACTACTGAGTCAGCATCTTGTAAAGAAGCTGCGGTGTAGGGAACTAATAAATCATCAGCGGGTACGAATTTTGAAACGGCCCTGCCCAATAATTCATCGTAATAAACTTTTTTGAATGCAGAGCCGCTAAGTGGTAAATAAAAAAGCATTTGATCGAACTCGGGTTCATACTCTTTCATAACGTCCATGAGCTGATAGTTCATGAATTCTTTTACACGATCAGATTGGTCTTCTCTGGCTCTATCCAGTAACCCAATAACTTGAGTGTGTACGGGTCCATTGGCTGGTAATAATTCTTTGTAAGCTTGCGCTTGAAATTGTGTAACTGCTTCTGCAAGAACTGGGTGAGTTGCACCTGAAGCTCCTTGAAACGGTTGAGTGGGACTTTCGTATTTAAACCCTAATAATTCTAATCCTTTTGTATAAGAATCTTCCCAATCTTTTCTAGCAGATTTATAGGTCATGTAGTTTTCTGTAAGTTCCGACCCTAATTTTCCTAAAACATCTTCGGGTAATAATTCTGCTAAATTATCTCCGTGACCTTCACCACCGGGTTGATTAACCGCTGATGGGTCAAAATTAATTGTAGCACTACCATCTTCTTCTTGGACAACATCAATATCATCAGGACCAACTTGTTCTTCAACAGTTTTCTGTTCCGATATTGCTATTTCTTCGTCGCTAGGTGTCTTAAGTTCAGTCTCTACGTTTGGTAGAGCCTTGTCTATATCTGCCATTTAATTTCTCCGAGTTCTTGATTGTTGTACTTTGTTTTAAAGGAATATTCAAGCCTTGTGGGTCTGGTCCCTTTAATGGTGGGATTTCCTTCCATTTAACGTGTTGCATATTTGCAACAAGAGTTTTGTTTTTAACCGTCATCAAATAACCCCCTTCCTGCTTTTTTATTTTGATACATTTCATATCCACTAATACCAGCAGATAAAGCAAGACCTGGTAATCCAAATCTTCTTGATACCATCTTAAGCATGCTCGGACTTATCCCTAATCTCATAAAGTTTGCCATTTTTGGTGAAGCAAATTTTGTAGCTTGTTCTGTTAATGGGGATGCAAAAGCTGCTCCTAAATAATTCATAGGGTTAGTTGCAATTTCACCTGCTGAATCTCCTTCTGCAATTTGGTGACCAATAAATAAAGGCTCAAGAGCCAACATACCTAATGGTGTTCCCGTAGCAGCGAGTCCTTTTCCAAGTAGACCACTAATGGGACTAGCGGCCGCTCTAATTTTTCCAACACCCGGTTTCATGGGTCCTGTAAATTTATCTGATGGTCTAATTCCTCTTCTATCTTTGTAATATTCTGCACCACCTGGTACCATACCCGCTGCAGTCACGGCTCCGAGAACAGGCAACTGGGCATCTGCAAATGCTGTAGTAGTTGGTTCCATACTAGGTTTTAATACTGGTTGTGTAATCATATCGATTAACATATTCTTTTGTTGATTCTCATCTGATAAATAAGTTGAGGGATCATCATTCATGAATTCTTTAACAAGTCCTGCACCTGCTGCACCTACTGCAGCGAACGCTCCAAACCTTCCACCTTTTTTGGCAACAGATAAAAATTTAGTAGCAAAAGATTTTGCTTTGTTGACTACACCAGGTTGTTCTGGAATTTTATTTACATCTTGTGCAAACTTAACCGGATCTTCGTCAAATTTTTCTGCTACTTGGGTTGCACAATTACCACCTGTAGCAAAACCCATTCTACCGCCATCGGCTCTTCGCATACTTAAAATATTACAAAAATTGTCTGTATTTTTTTTAGCAAGACCTATAACAGTGCTTCTAAGAGATTTAAGAATAGGATCTGTCCCTTCTTGAATAAATTTTGTTAGTTCAGGTTTAGTGTCTATTTGTTTTAAAAGATTTTCAGTGGCTTCTGGTTTAGAAGCTAACTCAGTAAAGTATTGACCAAAACGTTGGTTTTGATCAGTTGCTTGAGAAATAACACTAGTCTGTAATGTATTATTAACTATAGAGTAAGGTTTTTTATTTTTAGATACACCTTGTTTATATTCTGCAAAAAGAAAATCATTTAATTCTTTAACTTTTTTATTCATATTTTGTTTATTTTTAAGTCCGTCTTGAATTTCGTTAACAAAATTTTTCCTAGTTCTTTCAAAAGTACCAGGTGCCCATCCTAATTCTGTGTTTCTACCTGAAGTCATTCCAGCTAAATCTATCATAGCTGTTCTCATTAAATTTTTGTTACCGGATCTAGCAACAACAGCTAGGCCTTGTGCATGTTCTACACTATAAAGAAGTTCTCTTGGAAGTTCTGAAACGTCAAATAATTTTCTTAATGCATTACCTTCTGCAAGTTGAAGCTTACGAACACTATCATAACCAGTAAGTTTTTTAATTTCTTTTTTGCCAAGTGCTTCTTCTATAAGAGCTAAATTTTTACTAGAAGATGTTTTTTTTGAATATTTTGCTTGATACTTATTAAAGTCTTTTGTGAAAGCTGGTAGTTTTGAAAACATGTCGCTTCTGCTACCACCTGTTAGTCCAGAATCATCAGATAATAAATAAACCGCATTGCTTGCAGCAGGGACTACTATTTTTATTCTTTGATTAGCTTCACCACTTTTATTTCTTATAAAATAATCAAAATAAGTTTTTAGTTCTGCTTTAAACTTTGGATCTGTATTTAATTGATTTTCATAAAAAGCTTTTATAATATTACGCTCTCCTTTATCTACATCGATATCAATGGGAAAACTTCCTATTTTATATTTATCAGTACGTCTAAAAATATTTGGGTAACCATCTTTTGAAGGTTCACGAAAACCTGTTTTTGTATATCCTTTTTCTTTTACTTCTTTAGCCCAATCGTCTTTTAAATTTTTTAAAAATTTATTAGCATCTCTTGGTCCATATAGATTTGGTTTAAAATTTTTTTTAAACCAGTTGTCACTCCAATTGTTAATTTCTTTTGCAAATTCGTATGTTGATACTGCACCCGCTTGTCTTGCAGATGATCTACCTTGACGTGTTATTTGTGCAATTCTTTTCATAAACTGCTTAACAGTTTCATTTGGTTTTTGTTCAAATTCAGTTATTGACTGTACTCCTGTTACAGGGTTTTTATTTGATCTAAGATAAATTAAATTTCCGTTTAATAATTTTTTAATATTTTTAATTGGACCTACATAATTTTTGTCGTATTTAGCAACTGTAGGCATTACAGCTCCAGGATTTTAGCTAATCCGCCTTTTGCATAACCGGCTCTGCCGCCATTAGCTAAGTTGTCTACAAACGTTGCAGTCATGGCATCAAACTCAGGTTCGTCTGGTCTAAAACCTTTTGCATCTTCTACGTTGTTCATAACTCTTCTTGTAAATATTACCATTTCTTCTGATGATGCATTTGCTGGAACCATTTCAGCGATTCTTGGTCCAAAATATTTTTGTACTAGAACAATAGGATCACCCATTACTCCACCGCCGCCTTCCATAATATATTTCATATCTTGTGCTGACATAACATCTGATAATGTAGTTGATGACGCTTCATCTCCAACTTTTAAACTGTTAACTAAAAATTCTCTAGATGCTGCACGCTTGCCTGGAAGATCCACTTTAGGAATAGTTTCCATAATAGCTGATGCTTGTTCTGTTTCATTTTTAATGTTTCCAATTCTATTTTCTAGTCTAGACATTAACGGACTTGTATCGGCTGCTGCATCTGCTACATTAACTCCCGCTGCTGCTTCATCGATTGATTTAACATCACCCGCTGCTTCAGTTAGTTGTCTTTCCCCGATCCCTGATTTTGCTCTTAATGAATCTATGCCAAAGTCTCCTTTAAGGATATTAGTTGGATTAAGTGTTTCTTTCATCACCGTCATATTATCAATCAGCTTATTTATTTGGAGATCATTTAATTTACCCCCTGCTGCATATGACATTGAAGATTCGATCGCTGGTATAAGTTTCTCTTGTCCAATTACTGATATCATCTCCGGATTTATGTTTTTTTGAAATAGCATGCCATCCTTGGGCCCGGAACCCAGAAAACTCACATTAGACCTCGTACCGAGGAACTTGGATGTATTAGCACCCAGTTCTGTCGCCAATCTCATTGCAATATCGATTAAATTTTTACTAGCCATAGTATTTTAAATTAGTCCTCACAATTTTTTCCTCTTTGTAATCTTCAGGGTGACGAATCATGCCACCTTGTCGAATTCTCATAATAGCTTGTGTTGTACTATCCACATAGTCATCATGCTCCCCATACGGGAACGCAGCACATTCTTCAACTACCTCTTGGGCAAAATGTTCGTGCAACGGAGCCCATATCTTACCAGATTCAAACAAAGGTGCAACAGAATTCACACGAGTGTGTTTATCGTTTCCACGTGAAGGAGTGAAATTTATTACCGGGATATCCATTTGTCTCAACTCATGAGTCAGCGGTAACCCCGATGCCTTGGCCTCGATTATAACCATGTCCGGTCGCCAATCCAAATATTCTTGGTAGGCAAGTCTTCGTAGTTCTGGAAATTCATACCGACCTTTAAAAGCGTTTACTAATATAATATTTTGCCTCCCATCTTCTGGAGTGAACACACCCCAAGTTGTGATCGCTGAGTAATCCGATGTAGTGCCTTTAGTAAATGCGGTATCGTAACTTTGAATAATATAATCTAATTTAGGTGGGTTTTTTGCTGTCCAATCCCGCCACCACGTTCTCTTAATTAAAGCTCCTTCTTCTCCTGTTGGTTGTTGCATGTACTGGGCATTCCAATTAGATACTGGAATTGAAGCTTTAGTCTTTAATAATTCTTCTGCTGACCAATATTCAGGCCACACGGGTTTTCCATCCGGGAGCAGGGCTGGTAGTTCTACAACCTCCCATTGATCCGATCCTTCTTCACTTTGTGCTTTTAATAATTGTCCGGTTACATCTTTCGTAGACCATCTAGTCATTACGATTACAATAGATCCACCAGGTTGAAGTCTTTGACGTGGACCAGCTGTGTACCAGTTCATCGCTTTCTCAAAAGCTTTACCATCTGCTCTTACATCTTGTTCCTTGTGGGGATCATCAATAATTAATAAATCTGCACCCCTTCCTGTAATCGCTCCGCCAACACCAGCTGCGAAGTATTCGCCCCCTTGTTCCGTTTTCCATTTCCCTGCAGCTTGCGAGTCTTCTTGCAGGCGTGTAGAAAACAGCTCCCGGTATCGGGGTTCATCGACTAAGTTTTTAGTTTTCCGGCCAAAGTCAATAGCTAGATCGGCTGTGTGGGTTGCTTGAATAATTTTTAATTTTGGATTCTTACCAATCATCCAGGCTGGAAGCAAATAGGATGCAAACTCAGACTTCGTGTGTCGGGGTGGCATGTTGACAATAAGACGTTTAATTTTACCTTTAGATAAATCATTAAATTTTTTATTAATAATTTTATGGTGTGAACCTTCAATGAATTCTGGCCAAACATACTTAACAAAACTTAAAAAATTTCCTATAATATTTGGGCGAGCTTCATCTAAAGCTACGCTTCGTTCAAGTTCTAGTAATTTAGCGCTTTCATCTGGAGTTAATCCATCTAGATTTTTTATAATATTTTTTTGCATATCTACAATATGAGTTCAAAACATATACCTTAACTCTATGTATTAAGCAATAAAGAGAAGAGTTAGGATCCCTATTTATTAAAAGGGGGTGTCGACTTATTAGATGTTCATTATATGGTTTGACTGGACTGGTACCTCTATGAAAAATACCCACCCCTTCCGGGGTGGGCCCCTCCCCATATTTCCAAGCGATATGGGTAAATAATTATTGACACACAATATGTGGGGGTATGCAAAAATAGCATTGCAGTTCTTGCATACCCTATGGGATATTCTAGGTTATATTAACTCATGTGTATCTATATCCCTGAACCCTTGTGCCATGTCCTTACCTTCGGTCATTTGAAATCTACCTAGTATATTATTAATACTACCAATAGACTTTGCCATGACTTCTATTCTATCTTCAAGATACTTGACCTTGTTTCTTAATAGTTTTAGTTCCATGTTATCTTCTGTGTTCATTAGTCCCCCTGACTTGTTGGTCGTGTTGCTTTGGTTATTATATTACATTCAATATATCTTCCCTGATTATCAGGTCGCCAATCCCATTGACGTTGCCATGCATTATCTTCTGTTAGTATTATTGGGTGTTCCAATCTTCCAAAGTGATTGATCGCATTATCTCCATGAGTATTGAACCAATCGGTCTGACATTGTAAAGAACAGAAGTTTCCGTTGCCATAATAAAAGTCTGTTCTTTTTCTTGTCTCATTTCTTTTATTATCCTTGCTACCTTTCTTTCTATCTTTGGTATCGTATGTATGGCACTTTGTACCCTGACAGTATTTCATATTAAAATACCCCCAATAAAGTTAATAAAATATACGTTGTTAATATAAACCAGACGTTAACTACCATTACTTCTATGCTCATTTGATTTGATTTAACCTTTCTTGTTTTCTGATTTCTTTTTTATCTTTATACTGTTGCCAATAAAAATAGGCATAGCCAAATACTATGCCTAAAATTATTAAAAGTAAATCTTTAAACATTACTTTCAGACTCCTCTATTTGTTTTCTTACTTCTTTTTCTTGTGAAGAAATCCATATT
>Ga0255048_10003069_pt1 | contig 10307 bp, 10 predicted proteins | sample JV7_2_2_MG_FD_183619 | JGI IMG/M metagenome (GOLD analysis project Ga0255048, IMG submission 183619) | Seawater microbial communities from Jervis Inlet, British Columbia, Canada - JV7_2_2 | ecosystem: Environmental > Aquatic > Marine > Inlet | place: Canada: British Columbia | collected 2016-10-06
CCGGCGTCCCCATGATTGCATTGCTCGAGCTTGCGCTTGCTCGTTCTGAGAATCCTTTTGCCAGGGCAACGGAGCCGAGGCAAAGAAGAAATTGACGGGCGCCCGGCCATCCGGAGATTTGGATCCTGGCAATTGCAACGGCGGCATCGATGGAGCGGAGGCACCGCCACTTGAGACCGAGGGAGCGGAGGCGCCGCCACCTCCGACGAGAGAACCCAAACCTTTTAATGTGCCAGCCAAAGCCAATAATGCCACACCTCCGGCGATGGCACCGGCGCCGGTATACGGCGGGACGAACATTGCCGCGGCACCGGCGGCCAAATAAAAGGATCCAAGTTGCGCCGCGGCACCGGCCAACACGTCAAGAAACAATTTGCCCGCGTTTGCGCCGGCATCTCCAACACCCGAAACGACGGTCTCCATCGTCGATGACACGAGATTACCAATGCCGCCGATCCCGGCCTGAAATGCGGAATAGAGATTTTGACCGAGCTTTTGCGTAAAGCCAGATGATTGCTGGCTGGCTTGTTGGAGAAAAGAGCCCACCGTCTTCGTGGCTGCGACCTGTTCGTCTCGGATTTTTTTGACAAGTTTGATCTCCGTCCGTTTCTTTTCGAGGATGGAGTTTTGCATGTCGAGTTGAGACTGGATTGCATCTCTACTCTCACCGGTCAAAAGACCTTTGATGTTGAGTCGCTCCTGAAGTCGCTGTGCAGAGATCGCCAGCTGTTCCATTTGAATCTGCGTTTGCTGTATCGCCTTGCGCGAGGCTTCGCGGATTGCGTCCGCCGGGTCGGTGCCTCCTCCTCGCTGGCTTCGTAGCTTCTCGCTGAGAGACACGATCTTCTCGTCGGCTGCGAGCCCTTGCTGTTTGAGTTTGAGCTGCATCATCGCGCCGGATGCTTTGCGATCGACGATCTCTGCTTTGATTCGGATCGCTGCCACCTGGCGAGCGATGTCTCGCTGGTCGATCATCGTCTGCCTAAATTGTTTAAGAAAACCAAGACGCCTCTTAAGGATCGGAAGCTTCGACTTCTCGGCCGCGGTGATCGCGAGATCCATCGTGCGGATAACCGCCTTGATCGACTTCTCTTCGTTTAGCTTTTCATTTTTCAGAGCCGCGATCTTCGCGTCCTGTCCGAAGATGCTGAGGCCTGCCTTGAGCAAGTTGTTGCGTTGCTTCGCCGTGGCCGTGATCTTGTCGGCTGCCGCGGTGCCTGATTCCAAAGTCAGGTTCATCAGGCTTTGGGCTCGCCTGGCACCGGCGAGATTTGATGTCATGAAATTCTTACCAAACTTCGCAGCCAGGATCCGGTATGTGTTGATCGATTGTTTGATCCCGGCGACGAGCTGAGCGCCACCGCGGGCGCCGAGTCTGGAGATCGAAGCAAATTGTTCCTCCTCGAAATTCCGCATCAGGGTTCGAGCAGCTTTGATGCGAGCGCCGTGCTCTTGTGCGGCCTCGAGCTTTGCTTGTTGTTGTGTTCGACTGCCGCGGTTTTTGATGATCGCCTTGCGAATCTTCGCCTTGACTGCCTCTGCCTTCTTCGAGATCTCCTTTTCCCTGGCGATGGCATTCTTGACACGATCCTTGTGTTCGCCGACAAAAATACCGCGCATTTCCTTAAATTCTTTTTTTGTGGCCTTGATCGTATGGCCCGCAACTTTCTTCAATCCTCGAACCATCAGACTAATAGGATTCAAGCTCGACGAGATCTTGACGGCTTTTGCTGTAAAGCTCGCCATCTTTTTCATCCAAGTCGGCACGGCATCACTGATGGATTTCATGGCATCGTCCATCTTTGCTTTGATGAACTTCGGGATCATCGTGAAACTTTGCCGAATGAACTCAACGATCGCCGTAAAGCTCTTGATCCATTCGTCTTTGTTTTTGCGGACCCATTCGGAGAAATCCCTCATCGGACCCATGAGAGTTATCTTCACTTCTTCGCCTACCGATTTGATCGACATCTTGATATCATCAAATGGGTTCGAGGCACCGAGCCGGCCAAGCTCTTGATCGAGTTGTTTTAGCTCCGTGCCCCAAGCGCGAGTCAAAACCCGTGCCTTCTCGAGTTCGTCGAGTTGGCGGCCACCGAGGGCGTTCATCTCTTGCTGAAAAAGGAGAGCAACATCCGTTCTGTTCTTCCCAATTGATCGGAGTTGCCGCTCCGTCAAGCGAGCGCCGTTAAGCAATTGCTGTTCGATCGTTGCCTTGCTATCTTGCGTTACCGCGGCGATGGCGTTGATCATTCCTCCGAAATTCTGAATTTCCTTTTTAGAAAATCCGGCGGTCCGGAGTTCGGTCGAGAGCTTAAGCGCACCCATCGTGGTCTTGACATCGGAGAGGGTTTTTTGAAGTTGGTTCGCCTCCTCGATCGAGGAACCGAAAAGATCGGCTCGATGAATAAGATCCATCCGATCATGAACTGCACCGAGCGCACTGCCGACAGAGTCGAAGGCGGAGACCAAAAGCTCGGCAACTTTTTTGACGCCTTCGATCGCCAGACCAAATTTACCGGCGGCATCGATGGCACCGCCGAGCTTTGCTTTAATTCCGCCGGCGGATTTCGTTGTATCGTCAAGCGCCTTTTTAGATTGATCCGTATTGACGATGAGAGGAATCTCAATCCCTTTTGTCATTCCTACTCGACTCCTTCATATACCACGATTCCGCCTCGCCTTCGAGCGCTTCGAGCGTTGTCATCGCATCTTCAAAGAATGCGGTCTCACCGTTGAGCCCTTTGCCGTTCGGGAGAACTCCGTGCTTATAGGCACCATATAGATGACATGTGTCGATGACGCCGGGCGTTCTCATCAATGCGTAAGGGCAACGCTTCTCGCGAATGGGATCCCCTTTTGCATCGTTGCCCAACCAATACACCCAACTTTCAGAGTCATCATCACATCCCCATTCTTTGCGGAAAAAAGGATCATCGCATTTTGAACAACTTGGAAAGCCCTTGCCGCCTCTCAGCTTTTTGAGATAGCCAGTAAAGGCGAGGGCTCTTAATCCTTTTTTTCGTCTTCATTCACTTTGCGTTCGTCGAGCAACCAAATCCCCAAACGTTCGAGGCATGTGTTGCCGATGTACAATCGCACCGCCGGCGGGATCGTGTCGAATCCGAAATCATTTTTCTCGAAGGCGATTGCCTGGCCTTCGATCGCCTTGATACACATGCACGACACCTCCTCCGCCGACCGACCGACCGCGAGCACATCGTGCCCGTCGTCTCGTTCGCCTTTGGGCGGCAGACCTTTTCCTCCCAAACTCAAGGCGGCGCCAATCATCGACGAAGAAGGATGTTCGAAAAACAAATGGATCTCTTTTCCATCTTGATCCTCGAACGGGATCGACTGCCTGGCCCGGGTGAGCTTGGGAAGAGAAGACATTTAGAACCTCACAAGTTTTGGTTTTTTGGGTTGAGCGGCGTCGGTTTGATCATCGACGAAAGCAAAGTTTGCATTCCAATCTTGGAATTCGTTGTTGTTGGCATTTGCAACATCTTGGACTTGAGCATTTCCACCGACCGCCAGGCAGTCCCCTGCGGAATTTCCGACCGTCAACATCAACTCATCTTGAGTGCCGGAGACCTCCCATGTTTCCTTAGGAAGTACCGTCGTGTCCTTGAAGTTGACCGCGGCGGTTGCCGCCCTGCCTTGGATTGAGAACGAGTGAGAACAGCTATAGCGATGCTCGTTGCGTTCATGCCCGAAATCCATTTCCCATGATGCGACCTCGAGCTGGACAAGCCCGAAATGCCGAGCGGCGCAGTCTTTGAAAACGGGAGGTTTTTTAGATGTTTGAGATCCATCCATCTCGGTGAATGCGTCCGTGATATCCCATCCGGTTTGAGCTTGCGTTGAGTCGATATATGCAGCGTTGAAATCACAAGTAAATTTGTTGAATTGCCCGAACTCATTTGACGTCTTGAGCGAACATGCGGCGCCGCGGATCTCGAGAAGCCGGTCATCTTTGAGATGTAGGATCGTCAATGTTTGATGGCCGGTCTCGTCGGGATTCCAGACTTCGCCAGCGTACACGAGATCCGTTGCAATCGGAGCATTGCTAAGAGGAGGCGAGACGGTCAACTCGTCGGGAGTTGATCCCGTATCAACAACTGTTACACGGCGGACCTCGTTGTTGATTAACACGTAATCTCCAACGGTAAATTCCGAAGCCAGGGTAACGGTAAAAGTGGAAACGCCGAGCGTGCCAGCGATGATCGCCTCGGCGTTTCCTGCGGATCGTGTACCGATGACCGAACACATCGCGGAATGACGATCGACTCCGGCGGCGGATCCATCCGCCGAGGGAGCAACAAGGCCCGGGATCTCGACATCGAAGGAGCCATCGCAGGTCTTGAGCCCTTTCAGGCTGGCGGGCATGTCGAGCGTTTGGCGGACGAAATCGCGCGGCAGGTTTTCAACTGCAAAGTTGATGGAAATGTTCGAGGCGGGTTGTGGCCAAAACACATAAAACAGATCGTTGTTTGCCGCCGCGCTTGCCATCGCCGAGACGGTAAAAGTGGCGGTGCCTCCGGTCGAAGCGAAGCCGGTGATGTCGTAAACTTTGCCTTGCAATGCGGCGGTGGCGGTCGTTGACAACCAATAGACCTGAGCACCTTTGAAATAATCCGCAACCAACACACCAGCGTTAACCTCGAAAACGGTGTTACCATCGGTGTTGTCGATTTGGTTGTCGTGTGTTTTTCCGTCGGTCGTTGCAACGGCGATCGCCGTTGTCGAGCCTCCGGTCGTTGATGTAAATTGCCAGTTCGGGATCCCTTGCACGATCTCTTTTGAGATGGACAAAAGCCCAAACTTTTCGCTGATATATGGTACGGCCGCAGAGGTTGGCATCGTTCTCTCCTATGATGTTTTTTCTTCTGTTGGTTTGTCTTCCGGTTTGGGCTCGGGCTTCGGAGGCTCGGGCTTTGGCGATCCCATCGGTCCGTGTTGTGGCTTGCTCATTCGGTATACCTCAAACTAAATCCCCAAGTCCACACGATCCGCCGATCCTCTCCAACCCGCAAGCGCGTTGTTTCGGTCGATTCGTAGATCGCATAACTTGAATTGTAAGTGTAGTTCACAACCTCTTGAACCGCGCGGGCTCGGGCCTCGGCGGTCTTATCCTGTGCCAAGATGTCCGTGTGCAACATGGTACACACCTCCAACCTCATCCTAGAAAACCATTCCGTTGGATTGATCCCTTGGACGTAAGGGTACGGATTCGCGCTTGATTCCGCGACGATCAAAAACGCGGCGTCGATGTTACCATCGAGATCGGCCAACGATTCGATCCGCGGATCTGGCGAATAGTGCAACGAGACGGATGGATGTTGCGCCGAGATTGGATCGGAGGAGAGCAACGTTTTGAGCGCATCGACGGCTCCCACATAGCTCATCTCTCACCTCTCGATCGGGATGGAATTAAAGGCGAAACCCTCTTCGTGAACATCGAGAATCCCGTCATCATCGCGATCAAACTCAACTTTTGCCAGCGCAAGATCCAAATCAGAAAGCGCTTTGGTTCGGAAGTTGTCAGCTCGGAGTTGGTTTTGATCGATGTTGCCGAACGAGTTATGCTCAAAAAACCAACTCAGGCAAAGCCAGAGATGTGCCTGGCGGAATGATTCCGGTTGGAAAAAGTTGCCGGGATAATCATCAATTCTGCGATCGATGGAATCCTCCGAACCTCGGAGATCACCACGGCGCCCGGCATAGCTTTTGACGATCCGAGCGGAGAGGATCCGTTGGATCTCCTCCCAACTTTCGAGCCGATAAATTGAGAGATTCGCTTGTTGGTTTTGCTGTACGATATAAGGATGGAGGGAGGTTATATCGGAATCTGTAAGCGAACTCCGAAATGCACGCTTGACGATCGAAAAATACTGGACTCTTGTATAGGTCGTTGATCCATCGTCAAGAGCCCAAACCGCCTTGAGTCCGTGATCTCGAGAAAACGTTGCATTGCTCCACGAACGAGAATAAGTTGCAACCGATCCGGAGATCGTCGAGACCGGAGTTGATGCAACCAACTCACCGCCAGATCGAGAGAAGATCTCGATCGTGTTCGATCCAGCCAACACGATCTCTGTTTGCTCATCCGAGATGAGCCGAACGGCGATCGCGTCGGTTGTATCCTGCTCGATGTATTGGCGGCGGCCCGGTTGAGAGTTCATCGTCTGGCCTTTTTCGGATTTGCCGATTGTTCCAATTTGGCCAGGCGCTCTTTCATCAGTTGCATTTCGTCTTGAGCTTCGGCGGCACGGGCCTCGGCGACATCTCGCTTGGCACGTTCTTTGTTGAGATCTGCGGTGAGGGATTTCTCCGCAACGCCGGCCCGCCAATCCGCAAACTGGCGAGCTGTGTACTCCTTCAAACGATTCCGCGCCATCGGGTTTTCAGATTCCGGCCCGTATTGGTACATCGCCGAGATCGCCCGATCCGCCGGAAATGCTTGCGGCACGTTGATTGGAATCAACTGCCGTTGGATCCGTCCGCGTTTTCCGCGCTTGAATCCGTTGTCCAATTGCACTCCCTGCTGGAGAGCCGTGCAGGTCTCCGCTCCCCATTTGGTTTTGGGTTTCCAATCCTCGTTCGGTCCGAGGTAAAAGATCGCGCCCGTGCCGACGATATTCTTTCGCGGGTTGCCGACAACAAATTGCTCGAGCAATACGTTATACGGCGATGGCAAAGACACGATGTCTGTTACCATTAGCCTCGGATCCGATGCCCATTCAGACAACACCTGAACACGTTGGGCGGCGGTCCTCATCCGCAACCAATCGCCGCGCATTTCGGGATCTCGTTCGTCGAGCAATTCTTGCAGATATCGCGATCTTTCAACCTCAGTCCGATCCATAACTTTTCCCTTTTATGCTTCGTTGGAAGTGTACAAAAGCAAGAAGGTAACTGCCGAGATATCCGTCGTTGCGGAGACCTCCGTCGTTGTGCCTGCCGTGTACGCTACGATCTTTTTGTTTGTCGCATCCCAGATCCCGTCATAGGCTCGAGTCGAGCTGGTCTGCTTGACCGAAACGACGACGCAATCCGGCTCGGTGGTCAAGCCGAAATCGGTTGCAACGTCCGCGGCAAATCCGCCGGTGGCGTAACTTGCCGGGCCAACGATTGATCCGGATCCCGAACCTCCGGCGGCGGATGTGCCGGCGCCTTTCAAATACAATTCTTGACCTTTTTTCTCGATGACTGTGATCGCCATTTTGTCGATCTCCTATTTTGTTAGAAATTCTTATGCTGTGGAAAGGCCCGTGATCGCGGCTTGTTTGAAAGGATTTGTACAAATCAACTGTGGATACATTTTCAAAAAAAGACTTTTTACGTCGAGATCCTTCGAGACGGTTTGGAGCATAAAAGGCACGCCTTCTTTTGAGAAATCGCCATCCTTCATGTCCGCCAACTCCGCCGCGGGCGTGTTGGTTTTGAATCTCAATTCCAGATTATCCGTGTCGATCACCCAAACCTCATCCGTCGGGATATCGCGGATGATATAGATCGGGAGTTCGTGCTGACCGTCCGCGTACACCGGGCGAAGCGCTTCGCTTGTTCCGTCGCCAGGAGCATATCGGATTTGGCCGGTAAACAGGGATCGATAATTATTCCATTGGACGGAGTTCATCCAGATCTCGTGGGCTCCGGAGATTCCGCCGCGGGCGTTGTGCATCGTTTGGAGGATCGTCTCGAAGTGCGAGAGGGCGAGTGCGGCGCCACCCACGGCATTCAAAACAGGTTGCCAGTAGGAGGAGGTCTGCGCGATGTTGGCATACGTGCCCGAGGCCTTCATAAAGGCTCCGACGCCGTCCACATCACGCCCGCCATTTCCGGTGCCATCGCCGACGAGTTGGATCGCCAGCTCTGAAATCATCTCTTTACATTTTTGCTCGAAGTCTTGGACGATCAAATTCATTCCGCGTCGAGTGACGCCGCGCCCGAGCGTTGCGAGATTGTCGTACTCCAAAGAGATCCCGATCCGCTTCCAGGCAAGCCGAGCTTCGTCGTAGGTTTCCTGCAATGCGACGGGAAAAGGTGTTGCGGCATCAAACGAATTGGCCGTGGCGCCGGCAGAATGGATAGCCCATTCCCGAGCATAGCGATCGTTTTCGTCGGAGCCATCGAGAAACACGCGACCTTTTTCTCTCAATCGACCATGTACAGAATCGCCCGGTGACATCCGATTTCCCGGGCCTTGCTTGACAACGTTGTCAACGATGAGCTGGCCATAATTCTGGATCAAGAGATCCGCGATCGATGCTGTGTCAAAACTTAAAGCGGCCATTTTGTATATCTCCTATGGTGTTGTTGTGGTAGGCTTTTTGCCTGCTTGCAGAGTCATCATCCCTTGCTTAAATCCTGACGCGGCCTCCGCCATTGTTTTGGGCTTTGCTGTTTTGGGCTCGCCTCCGGCAACCCGAGTCCGGTCAACCGGCGGCGGCGTTGCGATCTCGCTGTGCGCCGTCGTGTTGCAAACGATCTTACCAGCCTTTTCGAGACGGACCAACATTGTAAGTTGAGCATCAGGCTTTTTGCCTGCCAACTCAAGAACAAGATCCTTGTCTTTGTCGCCGAGTGTGGCGAGCCGAACATCGACAAGACCTTTTATGATCTTCGACAATCGCGAGACCTCTTTTTGCTCCGCGGCAAATGCAAGCTTCAGCTCGTCGACGTTGTCACCTGGCGGCGGTTCGTCCTCCTCTTCGTCGGGCTCGGGCTCGGGCTCGGGCTCCGCCTTTTCCGGTTCGGACGTTTCCGCCTTTTCCGGTTCGGGCTCGGGCTCGTCATCCTTCGGAGGCTCGGGCGTTTCCTCGTCCTTTTTTTCTTCTTCGTCTTCTTCTTTCATCTCTAATCCTTTAACGATTTGTCGAGTTGGGATCGTAACATCTTGACAAGACTCTCCTTTTCGCCGGGCGTAAAATCAAACCAAGGCGAAAAGGTTTCGTGATATCCTGCCAGCTCTCGATTTCTTGCGCCGGCGATCCCGATGGTTGCAACAACTCCGGCGCCTTTTTTTTCCTCGACGTTCTCCAGATGGATACCTCCTAACATTTGACCGGATACAAAAAGATCTCGTTTTCCATCAGGCCGCCCAAGATCCTGCCGCCTCTTTTTGTATGATTGGGTATAAGCCGGCATCGCCTTGCCGCTCGAGCCGATCCCCTTTTCGATGCGTTGTCGCATCATCACGATCCCGTTTGAGGCTGTGGCCGTAAGTGCAGAAGTGATCGCCTTGGAAAGCCCTTTGCCAAGGCGATCTTCGAGGCCAGTGAAATCAATTTCTTTTGCCATCATGCCCTCGCCGCATTGTTTGCCGCCGTGATATCCGAGGACTTTGCGATCTTCATTCCTTGAGCCTCGGCAAAGTCCGCGGTGATCGGGAGCAATCGATGTCTGCAATTCCATCCGCCGCCGTGTCGCAAAACATTTGATGCACCGCGCTGGCCATTTTTGAGCTTTGCAATGTCGGCTTTTTTGATCGCCAGGCCAGCGAGAACCGCGCAAAATCCGCGCGTCTCTCCATCATCCGGCCCGAGGTAAAGCACCATTGCCTCGTCTTCTGGCAATGCATCGAGAGCTTGTTCGTGTAAATCTCGTTGCACGGCGGACATCCCGGTATTGACGATCGATTTGGCTTGACCGATCGATTTGCCAATCACCTCTGACAAAACTTTTGCCGAGGTGTCAATCGACTTTGGCACAAGTGAGAGTTGCAACAATTCGGATTTCAAGGCGCTTTGAAGATCCTTTGAAACGCCGAGCATATTTGATGTCAACTCGTCGAATGATCCGGAGACAACGGTTGCGATCTCACGTTGCCCAACCATAAAAGAGGGAGCGCCGGGCGAAGCGTTGAAGGATTCAACCGCGACGGCGCCGGCATCAGACAAGAGTTTATCGATACCAGATGTGAGAGGAGATCCCATTTGAGATAAAATCTTTTTGACGAACTTTGCCGACGCCACACCTTGACGAAATTTGCCGTCCGAGTCTTGATGTTGTTGAATAAATTCAACAAGCTTTGGAGTAATGGCTTTGATCTGAGCGCCGTACTTTTTCAAAAGCTCATCCATGGCCTTATCATTTCGCCTCATCTCGGTAAGGATCTTTTCGGGAATCATTCGGCAACCTCGTCTTCGTCGAGGACTTCGATCGTTGCGGGATCGCCATCGACGCCGGGCTCGCCAGTGTCGAGAGTTGGGATGTCGAGAGGCGAATCTCTCTTCGTCTCCTCGAACAATTCAACCTCGTTTTGCGCGATCCATTCTTCCGTCTTCCCGAACACTTCGCGC
>Ga0255048_10003070_pt1 | contig 10307 bp, 9 predicted proteins | sample JV7_2_2_MG_FD_183619 | JGI IMG/M metagenome (GOLD analysis project Ga0255048, IMG submission 183619) | Seawater microbial communities from Jervis Inlet, British Columbia, Canada - JV7_2_2 | ecosystem: Environmental > Aquatic > Marine > Inlet | place: Canada: British Columbia | collected 2016-10-06
GTGTGGCTCACCGACCTGATCACTCAGATCCATACCGCGTCGCGAGGCGTGTATGGAGCGAACCGGGTGCATGCCGATCGATTCCGACAGGATCGATTCGGTGGCCCCAGACTCGATATTCCGAGAAAATGACCGAGGATTCGACGAATGTAGCCTAGATTCCTCCAAATGCGCCGTCGTCCACTTCTTGTTGTCCTTGTCGTACTCGTCGTCGTGATGGGTGGCTTCGCCTTCTTGAAGGTCAAGGAACGGCGACGAATCGATGACTACGCGTCTTGCGCGCAGACGCAACGAAACGAGGCTCCCGCGGTGTTCTCCACAGGAGAACCGATCGACACCGCACGCTTTGAGGTGCTGGTGTCGATGGAAGGCGCCCTCGCGATGGACTTCCATCCGGGTTCGGCAACGATGTACGTGGCGACAAAGCAAGGCACGGTCTCAAGCGTGGTTGATGGGGCGGCAAGTGTGGTGGTCGATTTGACCGGTGAAGTCGCCACGGGCTTGGAGCAGGGTTTACTAGGAATGGCTTTCCATCCAGATGGCAGTTACTTGTATCTGAACTACACCGACATTGACTTCGACACGCACGTCGTCGAGTTCGAAGTCGGCGGGAACGGGGTACCCGAACTCGAGACTCGGAGAGACGTGCTCTTCGTCGAGCAGCCGTTGGAGTCTCACAACGGCGGCCACCTAGAATTTGGTCCGGATGGCTACCTATGGATCGGGCTCGGCGACGGTGGCGGGATAATTGGCGGACCGGAAACCGGCGTATCCGAGAATGCACAGGATCTCAGTTCCATATTGGGAAGCCTGATTCGAATCAATCCGCGACCAAGCCAGGGAGCAGAGTATTCCATCCCGCCTGACAATCCCTTTGTGGGGGTTGAGGGGGCTCGCGGCGAGATCTGGATGCTTGGACTCAGAAACCCCTGGCGCTTCAGCTTCGACTCCGTCACCGGCGACCTCTGGGTGGGCGACGTTGGGCAGTTCTGCTGGGAGGAGATCAACTTCTTCGCTGCCGCCGATGGAGGGGGTTCGGCTGCGAACCTCGGCTGGCCGATGGTCGAAGGCCCAGACAACTGGCGCGGGGGAGACATCGAGGGGGTGACCTGGGCAGCCTACGATCTCGCCCACGCCCTTAGAGATATATCGCTCACGGGTGGCATCGTGTATCGAGGCGACGACCTCCCTGACCTATACGGCTGGTATATCTTCACCGACGCATACGTAGGGAACATGCGCGCGATGAGGATCGCCGACGATGGCGATGTAGAGATCCGCCCCTTGACCGTTGACCGCACTCAGGTCGTTTCCTTCACGGAAGGGCCTGACGGTGAGATCTACGTCATCTCGTTACAAGACGGCGTCTCGAAACTGGTGCCGGACTCCGGTGGATGAGCCATCGGTCATCCACCAGGGTCCCCAGTTTGAGTCGCTCATATCCGGTGTGATCTCAGGGGGTGAGCGCAACACTGTTGGTGAGATGCTTGTTGTCTTGTCGAGGAGGTTGTTGTGGCTGTGTTTACGGATGCGGAGCGGATGGAGGTGTGGGACCGTCGCCAGGCTGGGGAGCTGAACCGGTCGATTGGTCGTTCTTTGGGGCGTACTGGTGCATCGATTCGGGCGTTGATCGAGTCCACGGGAGGTGTGCGGCCTGCAGCTCGGAAGCGGCGTGCTCAGCATCTGACTCTGGTTGCACGTGAGGAGATCTCTCGTGGTTTGGCAAGCAACGAGTCGCTGCGTGAGATTGCTCACCGTCTTGGTCGAGTCCCGTCGACGGTGACTCGAGAAGTGGCTCGTAACGGTGGCCGTGACACGTGTCGGGCACACCGGGCCGATCGGGCGGCGTTCCGGCATGCTCGCCGCCCGAAACCCTCCAATCTCTCTGGCAACAACGTGTTGCGTGGTGTCGTTGAGGACAAGCTTGCCGATTGGTGGTCACCCCAACAGATCTCGGGGTGGCTACGGCACACGTATCGGGAAAATGAAGGGATGCATGTGTCACACGAAACGATCTATCTATCGCTCTTCATTCAGAGCCGTGGTGAATCGCCCCGGGTTTCATGGAGACTGTGGTTTTCCCCCGGTTTGGCGGAGTCAGTTCGTTTGATTCGACGCTGTGACGGTCAGGGATTCGTGGTGCATTCTTTCATACTCGATTGGTGTGTGCATTCCGAGGGCTGGGTGGCGTCGTTGGTGGTTGTGGAAGATCTCGAGATATTCGAAGATCGCGTTCGCGAGTTCGATGCGGGTGCGTCACCGTTTGCGGTTCAAGAGTTCGACTTGCATGCGGGCCCAGATCGATTCAACCATGGCGTTGTCGTAGCAATCGCCAACGGAGCCCATCGACGGCATGAGCCCGGATTGTTGTGCCCGGTGCGTGAAGGCCCATGACGTGAATTGCGTGCCTTGGTCGGAGTGAATGATGGTGCCATCCGGGTCCCGGTTGCCGATTGCCATCCCCAACGCGGAGGTGACAAGGCTCGATGTGGGTGACGAGTCGATCGACCACCCCACGACACGGCGGCTGAATGTATCCAGCACGACAGCACAGTAGACCTTCCCTTCCCGTGTGGGGTGTTCGGTGATGTCGGTTACCCACAGCCTGTCCGGTTCAGTGGCGGTGAACTGGCGACCCACGAGATCAGCTGCGGTGGCTACCGCGACCGGTTTGCGGCGCCGTCTGCGGTTTCCTGGCAGGCCTTGAAGGCCTGCACGTTGCATCAGTAGCGCTATTTGATGTCTCCCAACAGTGATGCCGTAGCCCATCGTCAACTCGGCATGCACCCGGTTCGCTCCATACACGCCTCGCGACGCGGTATGGATCTGAGTGATCAGGTCGGTGAGCCACACATGACGAATCTGTCGTATCGACGGCGGACGTGACCGCCAGTCGTAGAACCCGGACTCTGACACATCAAGCACCCTGCAAGCGGTCTGGATCGGCATCCCCTCCCCAGCAATCACCGAGATCGCTTCGAACCGCCTTTTGGGGACGTCACCTGATCCTTCAACAGCTCGTTCGCCCGCCGTGTCACCGCCAACTCAGTCTCGAGCTCGCGGATCCGCCTGAGGGCGGCAGCCAGCTCCGCGGTCTCTGATGTGGTCAGACCGGAAGCCTGGCCGGTATCGATCAGCTCCTGTCTCCGCCGGTTGTAGATCGTCTGCTCACTGACCCCAAGGTCAGCAGCGACCGACGCAACCGACCTCCCAACAGCCAACAGATCAAGCACCCTACGACGGAACTCAGACGGATAACGATGCGACATACAGACCCTCCTTGATGGGTCTCAGACACCGCCGATTCAAACACGCCAACTCCACAAAACCCGGGGAAAACCAGAGCCTCCGGAAAACCCGGATCGGTTCACATCTTCTCCCCCGCAAGGTTCACGAGGACGTTTCAGGATGAGGCCAAACGGTTAGGTTTGACAGCTATCGGTGTCCACGGTCTTCGGCATTCGCTGGCAACAACAGCTTTACGTGCTGGTGTGCCGATCAAGGTAGTTGCTGAACGTCTAGGCCATTCCTCAACGTCCGTGACGATGGACAGATACTCGCACGTTGTCGAGGAACAAGACCGTGAGGCAGCAGTGATGCTGGCTGAGATGATCGTCGGTACAGGCCAAAAAGGTGACGCAAGAGGCGACAAATACGCAAACGGCCTGAAACGAGCGGCAACCCCAAGGGGTGGAGCCCAAGGGGTTGCCGCTGGTGCAGGTTGCCATGGGCAAACTGCCAAGGTCCAGACCTAGGGTCTGGACCCAGTGTCGGAGAGAAGACTCGAACTTCCACGGGACAATGTCCCACTAGGCCCTCAACCTAGCGCGTCTACCAATTCCGCCACTCCGACGTGGTGAGGGCCGGGAGTATACCGATGCCCCCCTGAATACGGTCAGAAGACCTTCTTGACCTCAGGGAAGTGGCAGGCGACCCAGTGGCCCGGCTCGAGCTCAAGGAATTCGGGTTGATCCACGTCGCACGTGCCCTCCACCGCAACGGGGCACCGCGTGTTGAATCGGCACCCAGGAGGTGGATTCGAGGGGTGCGGGATGTCGCCCTCGAGCAGAATGCGCTCCCGCCCAACCTCAATGGTTGGATCCGGAATCGGAACGGCCGACAGCAACGCGTGTGTGTAGGGATGCATCGGTCGGTCGTACAAGGTGCTTCGATCGGCGAGCTCCGCCATCCGACCGAGATACATGACGGCGACCCGATCCGAGATGTGTCGTACCACAGAGAGGTCGTGCGCAATGAATAGATACGTCAGGTTGAACTCATCCTGGAGATCGTCGAGCAGGTTCAGAACCTGAGCCTGAATCGACACATCCAACGCTGACACGGGCTCATCAAGCACAATGAACGACGGATTGAGCGCCAATGCCCTTGCAACGCCGATGCGCTGCCGCTGGCCACCTGAGAACTCATGGGGATACCGGTTCGCGTGCTCAGGCTGCAGACCGACAACCCTCAAGAGACGCTTGACCTCTTCGAGGCGGTCTGTCTTCGATCCCTCACCGTGCACCACCATCGGCTCAGCGATGATCGAGGCAACGGTCATTCTCGGATTCAGCGATGCGTACGGATCCTGGAAAACGATCTGAATGTCTTCCCTGACGGCGCGAAGTTCCGACTTGCTTGCGGTCGCAACATTGATGACCTTCCCATCAAGCTGCTCTGATCGAAACCACACATCTCCAGATGTCGGTTCGAGGAGGCGCATCACGGACCGGGCGGTGGTCGACTTTCCACAACCGGACTCCCCCACGAGACCCAGCGTCTCACCCTTCTTGACCTCAAAGGAGATATCTGACACCGCGTACACGGCGCCGACCTGCTTCTTGAAGAACACGCCACGCTTGATGGGAAACTCTTTGACGAGGTGATTGACGCGCATAATCACGTCGTCGGGAAGCTGGGACACATCCTCGGTAGGCGTATCGACGTCGTCGCTCATGACCTCGCTCACGATGCAACCTCCGTCGACTGTTCGCCGGAGACAGCGATCGTCTTCAGGTCGAGTTCGTCTGCACGGTGGCAGGCAACCAACTGGTCGCCATGCTCGGCACTCTGGAGCATCGGAAGCACCTTGCCGCACTTGTCAATCGCGAACTCGCAGCGTGGCCTGAAGCGGCACCCGATCGGGAGGTCGATGACAGAGGGAGGTGCGCCTGCAATGGAGTGCAGTCGGTGCTTCTGCTCCTCGTCGAGGCGAGCCATTGATCCGAGTAGCCCCCACGTGTACGGGTGCTGAGGGTTGTGGAAGACTTCATCGGCCGTTCCGTACTCAACGATTCCGCCGGCATACATCACCTGGATCGTGTCGCAGAATCCCGCGACCACACCAAGGTCGTGAGTAATGAGGAGCACAGCTGTGTTCCTCTCGGCGGCCAGCTTCAACATGAGGTCCATGATCTGTGCCTGCGTCGTCACGTCGAGCGCAGTCGTCGGCTCGTCTGCGATAAGAAGGTCGGGGTTGCACGACAGTCCCATTGCGATCATCACTCGCTGACGCATACCGCCAGAGAACTGGTGCGGGTGGTCGTTCAGCTTGCCTTCTGCGTTGGGAATCTGGACATCCTCAAGAGCCTTGATGGCAAGCTTCCGTGCCTCGGATACGGACACGTTCTGATGCAATACAATCGTCTCGATGAGCTGGTCACCTACGGTGTAGACAGGGTTGAGGGCGGTCATCGGGTCCTGGAAGATCATCGCGATCTTGGCTCCGCGAATCTCCTGCATCTCATCTTCGCCGAGGGTGAGCAGGTTCTCTCCCTGGAACTCGATCGTCCCCGTCACGATCTCCCCTGCTGGAGGTTCGATGAGTCGCATGATCGACATCGCAGTGACTGACTTGCCTGAACCGGACTCCCCCACGACGCCACGCCGCTCCCCTGGAGCGAGATCGAACGAGATACCATCGACGGCCCTAACGACACCCTCCTCGGTGGAGAAGTACGTGCGGAGATTGTCAACGTTGAGCAGTGGTTCCGGCACGACGCCTACTTTCGTTCGATCGTCTGAGTCGGATCGAGCGCATCGCGCAGCCCGTCGCCGAGGAAGTTGATGGCGAGCACCGTGGTTACGAGTGCAGCGCCTGAGAACACCATCTCCCACCAGAATCCGCGAACGGCCTGCCGGCCACCCTGGGACACCATGGCCCCCCAAGTGGGCGTCGGCGGCTTGACACCGAAGCCGAGAAAGGACAGGGCTGCTTCGATGATGATCGCTGCCCCGATTATGAGTGTCGTTTGGACGATGATCGGACTCATTGCGTTCGGAAGTATGTGGCGGAAAACGATTCGATTGTCACCAGCGCCAGCTGCTCTCGCTGCTTCAACGAATTCCTTCTCTCGCAGGGATAGGAACTCTGCACGGACAATTCGCGCGAGACCTCCCCAGGCGAGGAAGCCGATCAACATCGCGATCCCAAACGGACCTGTCCTGATGAAGGACGGTAGGAATTCAATCTCAGGCAATATGCGGCCAACGACGATTGCGACCGGCAACAGTGGCAGGCCAAGCACGAGATCGGTAAACCGCATAAGCGATTGGTCGACACCACCGGGATAGAAGCCCGCAAGCGAACCAAAGACCGTTCCAAGCGATGCCACGAGGAACCCTGTGACCAACCCAACGGTGAGTGATGCGCGACCGCCGAAGATGATACGGGTGAACACACTCCGTCCAAGGTCGTCGCTCCCCAGAAGCAGCGCGGTCGGCGAGGCCTCGAAGGTGACTTGTTGTGAGTCAATGATCTCGGTGTAGAACACCTCACCGTCGGAAGCCCTTGGCGAGATATTGCGCAAGATCCTGCCATTTGCATCGACAAGCCCCTTGGTCGGGTCATCGATCCATCCAGCGCTCTCCATCGCAGGGGCGAGGATCACGACGGTCATAAGGAGCATCAGAAACACCGTCGAAATCATCGCGAGTCGGTGTCGCCGGAGACGCGACGAGAACAAGTCCCATTGTGTGACCGGTTCGACTGCGAGCCCCAGCGCCTCGTCTGGTTGGACGGGCGCTTCCCCTATGTCGCCACCGGGCTCAGTCATACCGAACTCTCGGGTCCAGGACGCCGTAGAGAATGTCGGCAACGATGTTCATGATGATGAGTCCGATGCCGATCACCATGACAATTGCCATGACAAGCGGATAGTCGATCTCGGTGATCGCCTTGATGTAGAGGCGTCCGATCCCAGGCCAGCCAAAGATGGACTCGGTAATTATCGCTCCGCCGATCATGAACGCGAGGTCGAGTGACACGAGCGTGACGATCGGGATCATCGCGTTGCGAAGGGCATGCTTCACGATGACCTTGCGGCGGGGAAGCCCCTTCGCCTTAGCCGTTCGCAGGTAGTCGCTGTGCAGCACTTCGAGCATCGAAGCGCGCTGGAAACGCGCGTATCCGGCGAGCGAGATCAGTGCGATAGACACGGCAGGAAGAATCAAGTGTTGGAGGGTGTCGACGAGCTTCCCCATCGCGGACATATCCGAATAACCTGGGTCGTTCATCCCCGTCACGTAGAAAAGCTTGACGCCTGTCCACTTCTCAAGGTAGAGCGCGAGCAGAATCTGCAGGGCGATGCCGATGATGAAGATAGGAGTGGAGAAGGCGATGAACGCCCCGATGGTGCCCAACTGGTCGAAGAATGAATACTGTCGGACCGCTTGGTAGATGCCAAGGGGAACGCCAATGATCAGCGCAATTGCGAGAGCCGTCAATCCCAATCTGAACGTTGCTCCCGCTCGTGACCACACGAGGTCCCAAACGTCGCCACTTCCGGAGAACGATGTTCCCCAGTTGAACCTGATGGTCGTGTTCGACACCGCGACGAACAGCGCAACGGCCCAGACGCCGACAACCGCCAGACCCTTCCACTGCCTTCGGACGTACTTCACCAGGCCATAGGTCGCTGCCGCGCCTCCGACAATCGCAATGATGGGCAGCGCGTTCTGGAGACTCAACTCCTCAATGGTCGTGTAATTCTTCAGCCACGTCATGTACTGCTTCCACGCTGGCTGATCAAGACCCCACAGCTCGGTGAGTTGCTGAATGTACGGACCCATGCGGGGATTCAGCTTCAAGCGATCCAGTGGGCCACCACCCGTCATCTGCAGAAGTGAGAAGACGATCGCGCTCAGGGCAAGCAGCGTGACCATTCCGTAAACAAGTCTGCGGGTGATATATGCGAGCAAGTTGGGCCTCCGACTTGTGAGCGTGACAACTATACATCTTGAGAGCCGAACAACGCAGACGATGTGGAGGATTTGTGTTTGGAGGAGGAGCTGGCCGTTGGCCAGCGGCAGAGAGCTGAGCTGAGGCTCAGCGGAAGATGAGGAGCTGGCCGTCGGCCAGCGCAAGAGGCAGTTGCTTGCCGCACGCGAAGAGGGAGCCCCGAAGGGCTCCCTCTTCCTTGTGCTTCACGGAATAGTGAAGTGCTACTAGACCACCCTTACAGGTCGGTCCGGTACCAGTTCTCCAAGTTCCATGTGTGGCTTGCCTGGGTCGGATTGTGCTTGAAGCCACCAATCTCGTCCTCCCAAACTGCCGCCGTCACGAGACGGGCGTACAGCGGGAACATCACCAGGTTGTCAGCGAGAATGTTCTCAGCCTCATTGATGAGGGCGAGAAGTTCTACTGGATCAACGGTTGCGTTCATCTCGTCACGGACAACAGCGTACCTCTCGGAAGCTGCATCCTTGACGGCGGACTCGTTCGAGTCTGCGTAGACAGCGTTGTCGCCCTCGTACTCAGAAGCGTCGAGCTCAGATGTGCCCCAACGGTAGTAGTTGGAGCCAAGCGGTGGTGGTCCCTCTGGATCGAAGACATCGTGGATGCTCACAAGGCCTGAAAGACCAGGTGATCCAACCCATGCCCACTCACCGAGATCCCAGTTACCGACGTCGAGCGTCTCTCCGAAGAACACGGAGGAGTCTTCGAGGCTGTTCTCGTACGGGATACCCGTAGCTTCGAACATCGCCACGAACAGCTCTGACATCTTCACACGCGCGTCGTTGTTCGACGTCGTGGAGAAGACAACCGAGCACTCGCGACCGGTCTCTTCAACGGCTGCTGCGTACGCCGCCGTGGCTGCTGCCACGTCAGGTGCGTACTGCGACCAGGAGTCCTGGCTCAGCGTTGGAGAGAATGCCGTCACATACGACTGGAGTGGCTCGACCTGACCAGCAAGGATCTCATCCGTGAGGATGGTCTTGTTGATCGTGTGAGCGATTGCCGTACGCATGTTCAAGCTCTCGTTACATGTGTTCTCGTTGCGCTCGAGGCGCTTCTGCCCGAACTGGAAGTTCAAGTGCTCCCACACCGGACCCGAGAGAACCTCAACACGAGCGCCTTCTGGCTCAAGAGCCTGGAGGGTTTCGATGGTCTCCGAGTTTGGCGGAGGCTGAATGATGTCGATCTCACGAGCCTTGAAGGCATTAATGATCGACTCAGTCTCTGGGATGAACTTGAAGGTCACGCTGTCAAGGAAAGGCAGTGCCTGACCCGTCTCAGCATCGGTCCTCCAGTAGTTGTCGTTCCTGACGACCTTGACGAATTCGCCCTGTGCCCACTCTTCGAAGATGAACGGACCGGCCGAAGGCCACATCTTGTCGTTCCAGTCATCGAGGAATGTTGCAGGATCGATCGCGTGTGCCGGAAGGATCGTTCCAAAGATCAACTCGTACAGCACCGTCGGTGCCGTAAGGGTGTATGAGAACGTCTTGTCTCCGACAACGATCGAATCCGGATCAATGTCCGAGTACGTCGACTTGTCGATCGGAAGATCAGGATCCATGATGATGTCGTAGGTGAGCTTGAAGTCGTTGCCCGAAATCGGGGTTCCGTCTTCCCACACCGCCGCATCAACGATCTGATAATTCACGGTCATGGTGCCGTCGTCGTTGAGGACAACGCCACCGTTCTGTGTCGTCGGAAGCTGCGTGACGAGCTCTGGGATGAGCTCAAGCGTGAATCCGTCGATCTCTTGAACGCCCGTCCAGTACGACTGACCGATGATCGAGACAATGAAGTTGTCTCCACCTGGTGCAAACGTGTTCAGGGTGGGGGGTTCTTGGTCATCTGCGACGATTGCCTCGCCACCGTACGGATGCTCTACCTTGGGCTCCGTAGTTGTGGTGGTCTCAGGCGCTGCCTCAGTTGTTGTTGTTTCTTCTACCTCAGCCGCTGTGGTTGTGGTCTCATCGGTGTCGCCGCCGTCGTCAGACGAGCAGGCTGCCGCTACAAGAGCGAAAGCGATGAGAAGAACCATGAACGCGACTCTGCGGCTGTTCCGCAATCGATT
>Ga0255048_10003072_pt1 | contig 10299 bp, 12 predicted proteins | sample JV7_2_2_MG_FD_183619 | JGI IMG/M metagenome (GOLD analysis project Ga0255048, IMG submission 183619) | Seawater microbial communities from Jervis Inlet, British Columbia, Canada - JV7_2_2 | ecosystem: Environmental > Aquatic > Marine > Inlet | place: Canada: British Columbia | collected 2016-10-06
AAAAAACACCACACAAAAGAGAATTGGAAATTATACGAAAAAGGTCGCAAGGCTTATGAAAGTTTCAATCTATTAACAGAACAAGAAAAAGAAAATTGTAGTCAAGAAATTAAAAGGCTTCATAAATGGTATGAAATAGTAGTACTTGGAGGTTGGCTTGAAAAACAAGAAGGAACAATATTAAATAATTGGGAAATTGGAGAATTTGACGATTCTTTACCTTATATTTTCGGTCAAGATTACGGCTTTGATGATCCAACTACATTGGTAAAAGTTGCCATTAACAAGAAGAAAAAACTCCTGTATCTTGATGAATGTTTTTATCTTTCAGGACTTGACGAAGGGAAAATATTTGAATTAAATCATAAGATATGCCAACAAAATTTAATAGTTGGAGATTCTGCTTCTAAACAATTAATTAATTCATTACGTAATAAAAAAGGACCAAACGGAAAAGGAATAAATCTAATTGGAGCAGTCAAAAAAGCTGGGAGTGTTCTAAGTGGTATAATAAAATTACAGGAATACACCTTGATAATTACTCAAAGAAGTGTAAATTTAAAAAATGAGTTAAATAATTACGTTTGGTTGGATAGAAAATCTGATACACCAATTGACGATTTTAATCATTTAATTGACCCAATTAGATACGCTTTAGGATATTTAGACCGATAAAATGGAAGTGATAGACAAAATAAAATCTTTTTTTAATTCTTCAAAAAATCAATCTTTCAATAATACTTCTTCAAGGAGTCAATGGTCTTTCTTTGGCTTAAATAGTTGGAGTGGTCATTCTAACCATGATGAGAGAATTCTTATAAATGAGGGCTATCTTTCAAATGAAGATATTTTTGCAGTTCTTGAAAAGTTGGTCCATTCTTCAGCAACTATCCCAATTAAATTATATGAAAAAGATGGGGATAATTGGGAAATGGTTGATGATTCTAATAACGAATTATTAAAACTTCTTAAAAAACCAAACAAAAACCAAACGCTAAAAGAATATAGAAGGGAACAATACTTGAATTATTTATTGACTGGAGATTCATTTGAATTAATGAATATGTTGCTCGGTTTTACTTATCCAACGTCAATGAATATTTTGCCTTCTCAATATGTAGAAGTTGAATTGGAGGACCAAAATCAATTCTTTAGCCCTGTAAAAGATTACATTTTTTCTTACGGTGGTCATAGAACGCTTTATGATGCTGAACAAGTTCTTCATTTAAAAAATTTAGACCCTTCATATCCTTGCAATCAAAAAGGACTTTCTCCATTGCAACCAGCTTACACTTCTTTAAGTGCTTCAAATCAAGTTCATAATGCTGAAAAAAGTATGATTGAAAACAAGGGGGCAACTGGAATGATTAGTTCAAATAACAATGATTATCCTTTAAGCGCTGAAGAAAGGGAAGAAATTGACAAAGAATTTAAAGGAAGAACAGGAGGTTCAAACAATTATAATAAAACAATTACAGTTTCTTCAAATGTTAAATTTCAAACGTTGGGATTATCTCCAAAAGATTTGACATTGACTGAAATTGATATTAATAAATTGCGAAAATTCTGTAACATTTACGGAATGTCATCACAATTATTCAATGATACTGCAAATAGTACCTATAACAATGTACTTGAAGCAAAGGCTTCTTTATATACAGAATCAGCTATTCCATTGGCTCAAACTTTTGTAGACAATTGGAATGAAAATTTAATTCCTATATTTAACAAACGAGATAATAAAGAATATTGTCTTAAATTAGATATTTCAGAAATTGAAGTGCTTCAAAAGAATAAAAAAGAAGAAGCTGAAAAGAATAAAATTGTAACTGAAGCAATTCTTTCAGTCGCTTCAATGGTTTCAATGAATCAATTATCAAGAGAATCAGGTATAAATATTTTAATGCATTCTCAAGGATTAAGTGAAGAAGAAGCTGAAATGATTATTAAAGAACCAATTGAAGTTCCAACAACTCAAACAGAAAATACAAATGAAGGATAATAAAAAAGGTTATAAAAACGCTTCATGTGTTCTTAATGTACAAGAAGTAAAAGCTGATTCAAAAAATGGAATTGTTGAAGGGTATTTTTCAGGATTTAATAACATTGATTCTGATTCTGATAGAATTCTTCAAGGAGCATTTTCAAAATCAATAAAAGAACATGGTCCAAGTTCTGAAAGTAATCGTAAAATTGCACATTTAGCATACCATGACACAAGAAGACCAATTGGAGTTCTTGCAGAATTGAAAGAAGATTCAACAGGTCTTTATTTTGTTTCTAAAATGGGAAGTCATACTGAAGGGCAGGACTTTTTGAAAATGTATGAAGAAGGTCTTATTCGTGAACATTCGATAGGATTTAATTACATTAGTGATAAGATAAAAGAAAGTAAGGAAGGAGATCAAACAATCTGGGACATTCAAGAAGTTAAACTTTGGGAAGGTTCTGCTGTTGTTTTCGGTGCAAATTCTGAAACTCCTAATTTATCAATTATCAAAAGTCAAGATGATTTGAATAATCATTTAGAAGAAATCAACGAAAGAATGGAGGTTTTTATTAAAGCATTAACTGACAACAATCTTTCAAAAAAATACAATGAACTTTTTGTTCTTGAATTAATGCAATTGAAAGAGCAATATAATTCACTTTTAAAGTTTGAAAAGCCGATTGAAAAAATCACTTTACAGGACCAAGAGCCGAATTTAAAAGAACAGGAAGAAGAATTGAAAAGAAGAATTTTATTAAGCTAAAAACTAAAAAGATGCCAAAAGGATTTATTGAATTAACAGTAAAAAGTGCTGATGAATTGTCAAAAATGTCAGCTGAACAATTAGCAGAATATAAAAGTGCTAATGAAACTGCTCAAAAAAATAATTTAGAAGTTGCTAAAGCATTTCAAGAAAAATCTGAAGCGAAAGTTTCTGAATTGGAAACAGCTTTAAAAGCACAATCTGAAGTTATTGAGAAATTAAATAACACAAAGAAAGATTCAACTGCTTCTTTAATTGCTGCAAAAAACGAATCTATCAAAAAAGCGATTGGAGAAATTGCCTCAAAAGGAAAAGCTTCTTTTTCTTTAGATACAAAAGCAATTACTTCAGCTTCTGTTGTTGATGGAACGGACCAATATTTCTACGGAATTCAAGGAATTGGAAAACAACCAGTACGTCAATTAGTAATGGAATCTTTGTTTGCTTCTGTAAACGTTGGAGCAAATTCAGGAGGAACTTTGAGATATACTGATCAAGATGTTTTGACAAGAAACGCTGATAACGTTGCAAATTGTTCTTTATTTCCAGAATCAGATATTACATGGGCAACAAAAACAGATTCAATTAAAAAAATCGCTGATTCTATTCCAGTTTGTAAAGATGCAATGGAAGATTTTGGTTTTATTGAATCTGAAGTAAATAACTTCATTCTTGAAAATTTACGTTTAAAATTAGATCAACAATTATTATTAGGAACTGGGACAGGTCTTCAATTAAATTCTGTTGATTCTTACGCTCAAACTTGGTCTGTTGGTGCTGGTTCTCCAATTGAAGGAATGGCTTTAAGTATTTCAAATCCTACAATTTATGACGTTTTAGCTTCTGCAATTTGTCAAATTGTGAATAGTGGTCAAGCAAATAGAGCTTATTACAATCCAAACGCAATTGTAATGAATCCAACTGATGTTTGTTCTATGAAATTAGAAAAAGATGCTGATGGTAATTACTTGTTACCTTTGTATTTTTCTGCTGATGGAATGAGTATTGACGGTGTACCTGTTTACGCTTCTCCATTAGTTCCAGCAAACGTTGCTTATGTTTTTGATTCTACAAAAGGAACAGTTTACACTGAAAGAATGATTCAAATTGAAATGGCTGATGAACATGGTACTGATTTCTTAGAAGACTTCGTACGTATCAAAGGTTCAATGAGAAAACAATTATTAGTAAGAAGTGTAAATCAAAACGCATTTTTGAAAATTGATGACATTGCAGCAGCAAAAACAGCTTTAACAAAACCTTAATTTTCATCATTAAGCTTGTGGTTTAATTATCACAAGCTTTTATTCTTTTGAAATATGATTATAAAATTTATAAAAAATCATCCAGTAGGAATAAAAGAAGGGACGGTTCAAGATGTTGCTGAAAATTTTGGTCAAAGAATGATTGAATCTGAATTTGCTAAAAAAAGCAATAAAAAAGGATTAGAAGCATTCAAAAAAAGCATTAAGGACCAAGAGGCTGAAAGATTGAAAGTTCTTGAAGAAATAAGACTTGAAGCACAAAAAGCAAAACTTGAAGCTATAAAAAAGCCTTATGATTGTGGTTGTGGTGGTAAAGTTGAAGATTGTGAAGAATGTACTGAAGATAAATAATATTGAATCATGGGAATTTTAATTGATACTGAAGATTTCAAAAATCAAGACTTATATGCTAAATATTATATACCTTTTAGTTCAAAAGTTTGTGGTTCTGAAGAAAAATTGAAAGGATATATTGAAAGATATGAAAAAAAGTATCTTATTCAATTGCTTGGTGTTGAATTATCAAAGCTTTTCATTGCTGATTTAGTAGATCAAGTTCCTCAAACAGATATTTATTTAGATATTTACAATTCTATTCAAGAAGATTTGACAACAGGAAGCGTTTCATATTCTGATTATTGTGGTTGTGATAGGGAAATTCTTTGTACCAATGGAATGAAATCCATGATATTGGGCTTTGTTTTCTTTGAATATATGAGAGATCAACCATATCAAAAAGATTTGACAGGTGTCAATCGTTCAAAAGCTGAAAATTCAACTGATAGAGAAGTCCTTCCAAATGAATGGGGGTTGTTTGAATATTACAATGAATCAATTTCAGATTATCAACAAACACAATATTACATTTTATTGAATAAGGAAAATTACTCTTTATTTAATGGGGTTAAGAAAAGAATAGGAAGTCCATTTTAAAATATTAAATACAAAGTTATGGCAGGAAAAACAGGTAATTGTCCAAACCAATATTTTTTAAGTGTTGGTCCTGATAATGTTGATGGATATGATGCAACAGCCCCTTTTATTACTGACGGATTAGCAGCTGAAGGAAATACTGAAATGTCAAACAGTGGACCATATCAAATTCAAGCTTTTTTAGTTGGAAGCAATGGAGATGCTAAATTTTCAATTGAACAATCTTCAGACGGTTTAAATTGGGATACTGTAATTGATGGAATTGATTTGATTATTCCTTCAAATGATTCTGTTACTTATGAAGATATTGTTTTTACAGGTGCTTTTATTCGTGTCAATTATGACAATGATTTGAATACCGCTGGAACTGTAACATTTATTTTAACACAAAAATAAAATACTATGGGACAAACAATAAGAGCTGACCGTTCAAGTGGTGGAGGTGGTGGAGGTGCTGTTGATTCTTTTAATGGAAGAACTGGAGCAGTAGTTCCACAAAATGGAGATTATAATAGCGGTCAAGTAACTGAAGTAGTAAATAAAAAATATGTTACTGATGCTGAAAAATTAGCTATTGCCAATACTTCAGGAACAAATACAGGAGATGAAACTCCTTTATCTGTCAAAACGAAGTACGAAAGTAACGCAAACACAAACGCTTTTACTGATACTGAAAAAACAAAGTTAGGAAGTCTTTCTGGAACTAATACAGGAGATGAAACAACTTTAACAATTCAGACAAAAAGACCTTTAAAAACGGTTAATGGAACAAGTTTAGAAGGTAGTGGAGATATTCCGATAAGTGGCTTTGATCCAACAACTGAAGGAGTTCTTACTGATTATACTGATAGCCAAAACAATAATATACAAACTACTAATTCAACAGCTGGACTTACTTACTTGACATTATCAAAAACAGGTGTTGATTTAGCTTCTGATTATACGTTTAATGTTTCTTTTAGTATTTCACATGATGCGACAAATTCAAATGGTTTTGTCGATATTAAAGATTTTGGTGTTTCAATTTTAACTCAAGTTTATACAGTTGAACCAAAAGACACAAATGACAGAGTTTGGGTTTCTTTATCTGGTAGAATTACCCCAAATCCTTTAGGTGGTGGACAATTTCAGTTACAGCTTGATTTTGGTACTGATGATTCAGATGATGATACAACAATGTATTTTGCTAACATTTCACTTCAAAAAATTAATGAATAATGGAAATAGTAAAAGAAAATTTAACAATTGAAGTTGTTCCATTTCTTGATGCCTTAAAAAGCATTACAGGAATAAATAACAAGTTATATGATTCAATCACTAATAAGTTAATTCTTGACGTTGTTGAAGGTTGGACCAAAGAAACAGAACTTGACAACTTAATTACTGAACATGATTTAAGTAATTTTGTTTTTATAGAAAGTTCTAATGTTGTTAATTTTAGTGCAAAAGAATTAAAAAGAAAAATCAAAAAAGAATCTTCTTTGAAAAGTAAGTTGGTCCAATTTTCTTATAATTCATCTGATGAAAAAATTAATTTCAAGTTTAAAATTCCTTTTGGACAAACTGAAATTGATTTGCTTGATTCAATCATTGATACACTTACAGGAGTTGATGCACTTACTGAAAGAATGTCATTATATGATAAAAGAAAAGCTGATGGTTGGAATCTTTACAATGAACAACGTTCTTCAATAGTTTTAGCAATTGATGCTGGTCTTTTAACTCCAGAACAAGAAGATTTTATTCAGACAAAAATAAAAGAAGTTGTATTTTACTTAAATATTGCTGATTGGAAAACTGCTGAAAAAAGGATAATTGAAACCATTGTTGAAGGTGCTTATACGCAAGAGGTAAAAGATAATTTTACAAATCTTATTTCAACATACATTTCAGAAAATTATACTGATTAATATGTATGATATAATTGACATATTAAGAGATTCAATTGAACAAGAAGCGACCTTTAAAATTGGAAGTGTTGTTGCTGTTGATCAATCTAAAAATATTTATAGAGTTACATCATGCGAAAATAAAACATATTGGTTAAAACCATGTATGAGTGTTGAAGTTCAAGCTGGGAAAAAAGGAAAAATTATAAGTGTTGAAAATAATAAATCTTTTCTTATTCAGTTTGAAAGCCCTTTTGGTGGTGTTGCTATTCAATTTCAACTTCCAGCACCTTCTTTTGTTCATGGAACTGTACCTTTTGCAAACATTGAAATTTCAAATATTGGAATAAAAAATGATGAATGTGAAATGCCTGTTTCTTATTTGTTTGAATTATTCACTCAAAAGTTTCTAAAAAGAGAAGCTTCTAATCATTTTATTGCTGAAAATTTAAGGATTTTCTTCCTTGATGATTATGGAATTGATGATTTAACAACTTCGGACCATTACCAAAATGTAATTTATCAAATGCAAAACTTTGCGTTCTTTGTTTTAGATAATTTAAAGAAGGATATTAAACGAGTTGATAAAACATACATTGAAGACAATAGTTATAAGCTCATAAATAGAGTAAAGGCTGGAGTTTTTAAAGGAACAAAAGGTAATGAAAAAAGCTTTTTTAGTCGTGATTTGTCAGGAGTTGAATTGAATTTAAGTATAGCAATCAAAAAAGACAATGATTGTTGTGATTGTTGTTAAATAAAAATTAGTAAATTAATTAAAAATTAAAATAAATATATATTATGGCAGTTTGTAAATGTGATTCAGGACTTGTAAATAGTGGTATTCCTAATTGTGTAACAGGATTTGAAAGAATTGTAAAATTGTTTTTTGTTTATCAAGTTGCTAATGATGGAACTTCAAATGGAATTCCTTGTAATCAAACAATTGACGAGGCTTTTTTAACTGAAAAATTGAATGAAGCTGATTCTTCAAAACGTTGGTATCCAACAGGAAAGATTTCAACTGTTACTGAAGTTCGTAACGATCCAACAACTGAAACAATTGATAATGTTGATTTCATTGTTGAAAAAGGTTCAAGAACTTTCAATGGTTTCTTTGTTGATACTGCAACTTCTTCTCCAACTTATTTAAAATTCTTAAAGTCTGCTGAATGTCCTTCAATCATGTACTTTGGTGTTGATGTGAATGGAACAATTGTTGGAATTGAATCAGTTGAAGGAGTTGGTTTAGTTGATACCTTACAAGGTTTAAAAATTCAACAAAAATCAATGTTTTCAAGACCTGTTCCAGCAACTTCAACAACAATTGCAAAGAATGAATTAACTTTCACTTTAGATCAATTAGTTCTTGATGAAAACATTGCTTTTATTTCTGCTGCTGAAATTACAGCTGATTTATTAAATGCTAATGGCTTACTTGATGTAACTCTTGACGATTTATCAAGTTCTGTAACTGAATTAGTAATCGAAGCTAAATTGGTTTATGGTTCTTTATGTAATAAATTACCTTTTTCTGGTGCTGATGCTGTTTTGGATTGGTCACTTTTTAACATTACAGAAGGACTATCTGTTCCAATTACAACAATTGTTGAAGATCCAGCTGGAACATATACAATTTCTTATTCTGCTCAAACAGCTTTAGACGAAGTTCGTTTGACTTTAGCAAAAGATGGATATTCTGCAACTGTTTTAGAAACAGTAGTATAAAAAACAAAATAGTTTTTTCAAAAATATCTGAAAGGCTATCAATTCATTTTGATAGCCTTTTTTTTGTATCTTTAAAATATGATTGATTTCTTAGAAAGTATTCTTGCATTAGAAGGAAAGGAAGATGAAATTATTGAAGAAATAACAAATCAACCTGAAACACAAGATTTTTTAATTAAAGCATTACAGGACCAATTATTTGAAACTGGTGCTGATGGAAATGGCGAATCTTTGGGTAAGTATTCTTTCTTTACTGCTCAAATTAAGAGGGCAAAAGGACAGCCAACAGACAGAATTACGCTTGTTGATACTGGGGATTTTTATGAGTCTTATTTTATAGATGCTTTCAAAGGTGGTTTCATCATTGATGCTGATGGAGAAAAAGAAGATTCAAATTTATTTGATAGATATGGAGATGATATTTTGAAACCTGATCAAGAAACATTGGAAGAAATAGCTGAATTTTACGAAATGAAATTATATGAATATCTTGAAAAGAATGTTTTCTGTTAAAAAAGAAAATGCAGTTTATGCTTCAATAAAAAACCTTCCAATTTCAATTTGGTGGGAAATTAATTATGAAGGCAAGTTTGAAAAGTTGGTCCTTGAAGGTTCTTTTTCTGAAAATGAATTGTATAATTTTTACTTGGTTTTGCTCCAAGAATATTACGATAATTTCGGAGTAAGTGAAGAACATTCTGAATTCATAAAAGCCAAATTAAAATATACTGAAAAATTAGCTGATTATATTATTAAGCAAACTAATGAATCAAAAATGTTTTTGGAGATGGCAAAAATCGAAATGCAAGAACTGATTCCAAAAGAAAAGGTTGAAAAAGAAAAGGTTGAATTGTTTGAATATATTACAAACATTGAAAAGAATTTCGGTTTTCAAATTAATGAAGACGAATTGACAACATATAAATTTTACGCTTATCAAAAATCTTTAAGAAATGGCTAAAAAGATAACCAATGAAAGCTTTATTGATTCGGATTTTCTTGTTCCAGCAATTAAGCGAACCAAAGAATTAATTGAAGTTATAGATCAATTATTTGATAACTTAAAAGAAGTAGGTAAAGAAAGTAAAACAGCCCTTGAAGGACTTAATCCTTCGCAAAGTGTAAAAGACTCTAACAAATTAAATGAAGTTCTTGAAAAGCTTTTAAAAACACAACAAGAAATAACTGATTTAAAAGAAGACAGGGCAAAAGTTGATAAAACCTTAAAAACTTTACAAGAAAAGAAAATAAAACAAGATAAAGAAGCTTTACAACTTGCAGTACAAGAGAAAAAAGTAAGTCAAGAACAACAAAAAGTCTTATTACAAGAGGGAAAAGTTCGACAACAAAACTTGAAAACTGCAATTATAAGCAGAAAAGAGCGTGAAAGACAGTTCAAAGCAAGGGAAAAAGAAAGGAATCAGCGTAAAAAAGTACTTACTGAATACCAAAAGGAAAGCAAAAGGCTTAATGAATTAAGAAATAGATACAAAGAACTTGCTGTTGCTGAAAAAGAGAACACAAAAGAAGCAAAAGACTTATTAAAGGAAGTTACAAAACTTGACAAAAAACTCAAGGAAATTGACGAAACAGTTGGACAAAACCAAAGAAGCGTTGGTAATTATGAAAAGGCTTTAGAGGGATTAAATTCAACAATTGGAAAGCTTGGAGTTGTAGCTGCTATTTCAAAAGGAATTGAATTGCTTGGTTCTGTTTTTGGGGATACTCGTG
>Ga0255048_10003074_pt1 | contig 10299 bp, 13 predicted proteins | sample JV7_2_2_MG_FD_183619 | JGI IMG/M metagenome (GOLD analysis project Ga0255048, IMG submission 183619) | Seawater microbial communities from Jervis Inlet, British Columbia, Canada - JV7_2_2 | ecosystem: Environmental > Aquatic > Marine > Inlet | place: Canada: British Columbia | collected 2016-10-06
ATGAGTAATCCAGGAACAACATTTTTTTGTCCAATCTGTGGAACTCCATTCTGTGTAGAAGAGGGAATGAGGTGTCATTGTGATTTGGTTTTATCAAATGAGGAGAATAAACAGGAGGATTGAATGAAAAATATAAAGATACCGACTGAAACAATAAAACAAGATATCAAAGACACAGAAAAAGAGATTAAAGACCTTTTTGATGAATTGAATGTGTTAAGCAGAAACCGTATACAAAACAGGGTGAGGATCTATTTTCTTGAAGGTAAAATGAAAAGTCGAGTCGATTTTGTAAAAGAATTAAAAGAAATCCTTTCAGATAGAGAGACAGAAGTAGATTTTGAATGTGATGAATGTAATCGTAAATTAACCAAGGAAGAGTGGGATAAAATTTTCGATAATAAAGAAGGTTGGTGGGTATGCAATATATGTAGAAAAAGAGAGGAGGGGTGAATGAAGATTTTAGGAATAGACCCAGGAAGCGAAGAGTCGGCTTTGTTTGGGTGGGATAACGAAAAAGAAGAGCTGTTTTGTGATGCAAGAAAAGTAGAAAATGATAAGGTTTTTAATTATTACAAACATAATTTCGATGTCGTTGTTTGTGAAATGATAGCTAGCTACGGTATGCCAGTAGGTAAATCTATTTTTAACACGTGTGTATGGATTGGAAGATTTTGGCAAGCTTCCCCTATCCCATTCGAAACAGTCCTTGTCAAAAAAATAAGGGCACATCATTGTGGTAACGCAAGGGCTAAAGACGGCAATGTAATCCAAGCCCTGAAGGACAGGTTCGAACCAGATTTAAAACCAAGACAGAGGCCAAAGGGATTGTTTAAGGGGGTTTCAAGGGATGTTTGGCAGGCAGCCAGTACTGCCATATATTGGGGTGACATGGAAAAGATTGGGATTAAATAATCTATTTGAAAGGAAATTATGACAAACAAACCAGAAGAGAATACAGATCTAAATGTTAGTGAATCTGACATATTTAAAGATACACAAGAAATTGGGAAAAAATGTAGATGGCAACATATTGAAGAAAACGACTATCAAACTATCTGTAACAATTTGTTTACATTTCTTGATGGAACTCCTAAGGAAAAAGGCTTTGAGTTTTGTCCTTATTGCGGAAAAAGATTAACTTCATTCTATTAAATAGGATCATTATGGATAGACATTTTGAGGTAATTATGACTGACCAAGAGTATGAAGATTTTGAAAATGAACATGAACAGGACAATAGAAATATTTCCAATTTTATGGATCAATGGAAAATTATAAATTATTTTATTGAAGAGGTTAAAATGGAAATTGATGTATACGAAGTAGTAAAGAAAATTATTGGTTCTATAAAACCTACAGGCCGGGCTTCTGAAGACGAAAAAAGGTATGAGAATTTAAAAGAGCTTACTAGCCTCGCCGACGCAGTTCTTGAGGATATTTGTATTATTGAGCGCACTTGCAAAAAAGATAGAAATTCAACCGTGAAAAGAGCGTGCAAACACTGCTCTGACTTTTTAGACTCAAATAATATCGGAAAAATAAAGTAAATTAGTAATTTTTGAGAAAAGGGGTTATATTGGTAGTATGAAAATACCACTATCAAAATTAAAACTTGAAAACTTAAGGGAATTTACGAAGAGATCTGTCATGGAAACATGACGGGAGGTTGTGGTGGCCTTCATTAATCTTCGTAAATTTCCTTTTTTTTTTGCCCTGAGCACCTATGAAAACCTATTTCAAGCTGTCGAGGGAAATATTTGAATCTGCAATTTGGACCGATACACCAGACCTTTTGAAGTTATTTATTTACCTCATAGGTTCAGCAAGATTCGAGAAAAAACTTAAAAAATTTCATGGATTTAATCTTTGTCATGGTGAGGTAGTAACAAGTTTGACGCAAATAGCTGAAAATAATTCTTATAATGAATTCGGAAGGCTCCAACAGTGGTCGAAACAGAAGGTTTCCAGGATGTTAAAAGTGCTAACCCAACAGGGCTACATAAATATGAAAACGGACACCTATGGGACACATATAAGTATTTGTAATTATGGCAAGTATCAGGACAAAGAAACATACAAACGGACGAGGATGGAACGGGGATGGAACGGGGATGGAACGGGGATGGAACGGGGATGGAACCATTATAAGAATGTAAAGAATGTAAAGAATGTAAAGAATGTAAAACCTATAGGGGGAGAAAATTTAGAATTTTGCTTTATTGTTCCAGAAAAAATAAATCGAGAAGCTTTCGGGGAATGGGTACAACAAAGATTGGATATAAAAAAACCGATGACGGACTTGGCAAAAAAGAAAGCTTGTAACTTTTTGCTCAAATATAATTATGAAACTCAGCAAGAAATAGTAGACAAAAGCATTAGTAGCGGTTGGAGTTCTCTGAACCCTCTAACTTCAAACGGAAATAACAACAAAAAAGCAGAACCTTTTGCTGGAGCGCAAGGAGCAAAAGACTTTATTAACAAGGCCAGAATGGAAAAATTAAAAAATGGATAAAGAATTTTTTGGCAAACAAATGGTTGAATTTTTAGCTATTTTTAAAAATTACAAAGCCGATGATAGCACCTTGGAAATATATTATCAAAGATTGAAAGAAATATCCGAAAGCGATTTTCAACAGGGAATAAACAGCATAATAAACAACGTAACAAGCATTTACCCAGATACCAATTTTGTTTCTTTAGTTCGGGACCAGCTAAGAGAAGACATGAAAGACACGGTAATGACAGCCTGGGAAAAAGCATTCAAAGCAATCGGCCTTGTAGGTGCATACAATTCAGTAAAATTTGATGATCCGGCAATTCATTCAACAATTGATCTCATGGGAGGTTGGGTCCTTTTTTGCGCAATGACAGACGATGAAATCAAATGGAAACAAAAAGAATTTGCAGATATTTATCGCGGAATGCACAAGAAATCATCGCATTCCATGCTTTTGCAGGGCAAAGTTGAACAGAATAATTCTGCAAAAGGGTATGAATTTGAGGAACCGGTTTCTGTTGGAAACGAGAAAAATAGGGTTAAGTTATTAAAATATTCAACATGAGAACGAACAAAACATAGCCATTCTTTGATTTTAATGGCTAATCGGTAGTCTTGTATACCTAAATTGAAATTTGGTGCCTTTACGGGCTTCTGAAGGGGTAATTTGACAATGCACTATATTTTAAATTTAAAAACAGATGAAACATTGAAATTTTATAAACATAAAAAGCAATGTATTGCTTGGTTGTTTCTTAATAATCAAGTGTTTGAGTATATGTCAAGGATAGAACGGAGGTTTTAGGGCATGAGGAAATATATGAGTTTTCCAATGACTGTAAATCAGTTCAGAAACAAAACTAAAACTGTGACTCGGCGGTTCGGGTGGCATTTTCTATTACCAGGGGCCATTTTGCAGGGAGTTGAAAAGGCTCGGGGGCTTAAAAAGGGTGAGAGAATAAATCACCTTGGAACAATCCGGATTCTTTCTGTTAGAAAAGAGCCATTGAATGAAATCACTCAAGAAGATTGTATAAAAGAGGGATTTCCTGAAATGAACCCAGAGGCGTTTATTTTTATGTTTTGTAGGGAAATGAGATGTGTTAGTTATGACAGCGTAAAACGTATAGAGTTTGAATACCTTTGATTTTAAAACAATTCAGCTCCAAGCGGGGGGGTTGGATGAGGGGTCGGGGTCTGAGGAGTTCCCTGGCCCCTCGATTATTAAAAAAGGAGAAAAGTGAAAAAATGTGATTGCAGAAATCTTGAGAAGATAAAAAAATCCATTGAGGAAATGTTACATTTTGAAAAGGAATGGAAGAGAAAAGGTAAATTTAGAAGGAGCACGTCGATTAGATTAAGCGTGAGGATATTTACATTAAAAAAAGTCCTTGATTTGTTCCCAAATGCTAAGAGGAATAAGCAGGAAGAATGATTTTCACGGTATTGGCTATTGTGGTCGATGCCATAACCCCGTTATTCTCTGATACAAAAAGAGAATAATATCTATTAATTCATAGGAGGAGTGCCCATGAGTACCGAATTAATGAGTAAAGAAGTTGAAGTAATCTTTACCGATAAAGGTTTTATTAAGATAGGAAAAACTAACAATGTCCAACTGAGGTCAGATGAACTCGGATGGGAATTCGGTTGCAAATTCAAAATCCTTACTATATAAAAACCTTATAAATATATTTCTATACATAAAAACAATGCCAAAGCCTAAAGCATACACAGACAAACAAATAATAGCAGCTCTCGAAAAGAATGGGGGTTTTGTCACTTACGCAGCCGCAGCCATGGGGTGTCACTATACGACTATAACCAAGAGGGTGGAAAAGTCGGCAGTTATCAAGGAGGCCCTAGAGTCTATTACTGAGAAGAAGCTAGATTTTGTAGAAAGTGCTTTGATGAAAAGAATTAAAGCCGGAGATTTAGGAGCTATTTGTTTTTTTCTTAAATGCAAGGGGAAAAAGAGGGACTACGTAGAACGACAAGAAATCACCGGCGCCGATGGCAAGGACTTAACTATTGAGGTGGTTAGCTTTAAGACTATAAAAAAGAAAGGAAGAAATGAGAGACATAAAGATTTGTAAAGAAAAACATGACACGGAAAGATATTTTAGGTTTGTGGCTATAGTTTATACCCCTGGATATCGAGTAAATTGGTCATTATGCGTCAAAACGGGAGGGAATTTCCCGGAAAGAGAGTGGGTACAGGATAAGATGGTCAAATCATTTAAGAGAGAGAATCCAACGATTAGCGGGGACATTTCTGTATTGATAGGAAGCATGTTCGAATTCAAATCAGAACAAGACTGGAAAGATTTCGGCGCCTCCTGAATCAAATGAAAATCATAGTCCCCCATAAATATACCCCAAGAGATTATCAAATCCCTGTTTTTGAAGCGATTGATAATGGTGTTAAGCGTGCTGTATTGATAATGCACAGGCGTAGCGGGAAGGATAAAACTTTAATCAATCTTGTATGCAAAAAGGCCCATGAGCGAATAGGGACATACTATTATTTCTTTCCTACATATACCCAAGGCAAAAAGATATTATGGAATGGCAGGGACAGGGACGGGATGAAGTTCATGGATCATATTCCGGAAGAGATAAGGATGCGGACAGATAACACTGATATGTTAGTCGAGTTGAAGTGTGGATCCTTATTCCAGGTTATAGGAACTGATAAATTTGATGCTGTTAGAGGCAGCAATCCTGTAGGTTGTGTTTTTAGCGAATTTGCTTATCAGGACCCTAACGTGTGGGGTATCATTAAACCGATATTAAAGGAAAATGGAGGATGGGCTGTATTTAATACAACACCGCAAGGAAAGAACCACGCATATGATTTGTATAATATGGCAAGGGATAATAAGCACTGGTTCTGTCAATTACTAACAGTTGATGATACTAAACGTGAGGACGGCAAGCCAATATTTTCTAAACAAGACATTAAAGACGAGAGGGATGAAGGAACACCCGAGGAAGAGATTCAACAGGAATATTATTGTTCATTTGAAGCGGGGTTAAAAGGTGGATACTACACACAAAATATCGAGCTGGCGCGCAATGAAGGTCGTTGGGATGCTAATGTACCATATGATGGGGCTACTCCTGTGTATACTGTCTGGGATCTTGGGATTGGTGATTCAACTTCTATATGGTTCATTCAAGTGGTGGGTCAAGAGATTAGGGTTATTGATTGTTTTGAAAATTCGGGGGAGGGGTTAGGTTATTATATTGCTCACCTTAAATCATTGCCATACAGGTATGGGGATCATTTCGCACCTCATGATATTGATATAAGAGAATTTACGACAGGGGTCAGCCGATTGCAGACAGCTCGCAACATGGGTATTGGGTTTAGGATGGTAGAAAAGCTGTCCATTGATGATGGGATAGACGCTGTGAGAGCAATATTTAAAAGGTGCTGGTTTGATAAAGAAAAGACAAAGGAAGGGCGGAACGCATTAACAGCATATCATAAAGAGTGGGATGAGAAGAGGAAAGAATTTAAGCGCGTCCCCTTTCACGACTGGTCAAGTCATTACTCTGATGCGTTTCGATATATGGCATTGTGCGCTAACAAGATGTTTGTGGGCGAAGTTTCTTATGGCGAGGATCGGGTAACAGCTAATCAAGATTGGTGAAGAAAGGGGCCGTCACCAGAATAATTTGACATCTATTAACTTTTATGTGATAGAAATAAGATATGTTCCAAGAATTAAAACAAAGAATAAGACAGTTTAGGCAGAATCCGGGGCAAGGAGAAATCGCCGTATCCGAAAACGCATTATTCCAGGGATCGTTGTTCCGTGCATTCAACCCTGACCAATTAGCTCGGCGTAAAGGGGGCCTTAGGGTTTACGATGAGATGCGAATTGATGATGAAGTTAAGAGCGCGTTAACCCTTAAAAAGTTCGCGGTCTTGGCTCCGGGTTGGATGATTGAGCCTGCAAGCCAGGATAATGAGGATTTAATTATTTCTGAATTTGTTGAATATTGTTTTGGTAAACTCCATGGGACTATAGCAGATTTCTTGTTCAATACTCTAAGCGCATTAGACTATGGGTATTCTATCAACGAAATAGTATGGCTTATTTTTAAAGAAGGGCCATTCCCTGGGAAAATAGGAATCAATTACATAAAGCATAAAAAGCCTCATTTTTATGAATTTAGCTTAGACAGATTTTCTAACATCCTGCCCAACGGGTTAATCCAAACTATTCTGGGTGGTCCCCAACCTCTACCTGTTGATAAATTTGTCATATACACCTACCAGAAGGATTTCTTTAATTGGTACGGGACGAGTGATTTGAGGTCTGCTTATCGCAGTTTTTGGGCCAAAGACAATATTATTAAATTCTGGAATATATACCTCGAAAGGTACGGGATGCCATTGGCCATAGGGGAGTTAAACACCTCTGACCCTAAATCCAAAACGGCACTAAAGAAAGTACTCAAAAATTTACAATCCAAGACCAGCGTTACATACTCTAAAGGCGATTTTGATATAAAGTATTTAGAAGCAGTGAGGCGTAGCACGTCTGATTATGAGAAGTCTTTACAATTTCACAATAAGGCCATAGCGAGATCAATATTAATCCCTGACAGATTAAATGCTTCCGGGGGGTCAGGTGACGGCGGCGCCTTCGCACAATCGAAAGTGCATTTTGACGTCTTCTTATGGGTGGTGAATTACCTCCGGGGAGAGATAGAAGATTCGGTAATGCAGGAGCAAGTGATCAGACGTCTGGTGAATATGAATTTTGGCAATGTTCGCGAACTCCCCCAATTTAAGTTTAAGCCGCTAACCGATGATCAAAAAAAGGGGCTCGTAACGGCTTTTAGTGATTCAGTTCAAAAAGGCGCGATTAGTCCAACATTTAAAGACGAAAACCATATCAGGGCGATTCTTTCTTTCCCTGAAAAGGAAGAGGAAGATTTACCTGTTGAACCTATAGCCAGTGGGGCGATAACAGGGACAGGAGACAGCAACGAAGCGCAGGGTAATGCAGCGGGGAGAGCGGGGCCTGGGAATGAGGGAGCCCAGGCCCTACTCAAACAATACGTTATGCGCGACAAAAACAATAGAGAAAAATCTATCAATTTCAAACAAATAGAAAAGGATTTGGATTCTATTGAAGAAACAACCACGGAGGCTCTAAAAAAGACATTAACAAAACAAAGAGACTGGTTGACGGATAAGACATCAAAAACCATGAATAAAGGGCAATTAACTTTTAAGTTTATTAATGATTTGGTCCTTAAATTTTCAGGAGAGCTAAGAAAAACTGTTAATAAGATGAACAATGTCACGTATGACCAGGGCCGTAGTGATGGGAAAAAGGAATTGCCGAAGAAATTCGCAGCAGCATGGAAAGCTGGGAATGCATTACCACCCGAGAAAGCAATCAATTATTTGGAATCAAAAAGCAACTTTACAGTTGCCAGTATAGAGGATCCATTATTGAAAGAAACACAGGCCGTTCTGGTTGATTCACTGAGGACAGGTAGGTCCGTCCCGGAAACAGTAAAAAGATTGCAAGACGCATACATCCCATACCTTGAGGATGGCAATGTAATAAAAGACACAAAGCAATTAACATCGTTTAGGCTTGAGGCAATTGTCAGAACATCTCAATCCGAGGCATACAATTACGGGCGCAGGCAAATAGGTGATGATCCTGATTTAAAAGATTTCGTTTTAGGGTATCAATTCAGCGAGGTTATTGATTCGAGAACAGTAGAGGTAAGCCGTTTTGCAGATGGGAAAACAATCGAAATAAAAAACCCGTTACTTGAGACGTTGCAGTATCCCCTGCATTGGAATGAACGAGGCGTGTTTGTCTTTGTCACTTCCAATGAGTCTCCAGTTATATGGACTGGGGACGAAGATTTAGCGACTTTATCCGCAATGGCAAAGGAGACTAAGCCATGAATAATACTTTTAGTGTATACAAAGAAGGGATGTTTTCAAAATGCAAGACAGGAAAAGAGGTTAATGATACTTTAGAATACTTGAATAATAAAATGGATGATTATATTAATAATGCAAAATATAACCATGATATGTTCTGGATTAATAAATTAATGATTAGATTTTCTATGCCTAAGATTAAAGCGTCTAAATATTTTTATCAGAACGGCCCTTTATTAAGACAACTTCAATATGAACTGCAAACACAAAAACTATAGAGTCATAGATCCAATGGATTCAAAGTCTATTATGTGGATCCCTATCTTTTGCCATGATTGCAAATCCTACACCTCTTTATCAGTTAAAACTATATACGGGAAGAGAACAACGAAATGAGTGAACCAGCATTGATGGGAATAGGGAGTTATACTGTAATCAACTCAATATTCTACATTGAGCCGGTTAATGGGGAATTGAGATGCGTGTGCCATAAGAGACTTTGTGACGTAAACAAGTCTGGGAAATTATCTGTCCAGATTAAATGCTCACGTTGTGGTAGGATCGTTGAGAGATAAGAAAATTTGACAAAGATCAATATTTAAGATAAAGAAATAGAACAGAGCTTTATAAAAGCCGTCTAATATGTTTGGTATCATCACTTTCCTCAAAAACTTGAGGATTGGCCTTGCATATTTTTCGGCTTTTTTTTTGAAAGGAAACAAAATGTCTTTTATAGATCAAGATGTTGAGAAGCATAAAAAAGGATTGTCTGACTCCCAGAAAGATTTCAAGCATATCCAAACATTTAATATCCAAGATATCGAAATATTCAGTACGGGCGTCTGGAATGGGGATAAGTACACGTCTAAAGATTTGGACCAGATTGTGGACTCATTCGATAAAGTTGGTTTTGATCCACCGCTAAAGCTTGGGCATGATGAAAACAAAAGAGATGGACAACCTAAGTTCGGGATAATCACTGCTTTAAAAAGGGCAGGAGAAAAGATTTTAGCAGATTTTAGTGAAATCCCTCAAGCCCTTTATGAAGCAATGAAGCGCAAGAACTACGACAGAGTATCTTCTGAAATATATTTTAATTATTCAGAAAAGGGGAAGATATTACCGAGGGTATTAAAAGCTGTTGCCTTACTTGGCGCAGATATACCGGCAGTGACTAATTTGGAGGCAATTGCTGGGCTATACAATCAAGACAGTTCTCATACCAAATGGGTTAGGTATGAGTTTGATAAAAACTTTAGACAGGAGGCAACCATGCACAATGATGGAGATGAAGCAAGAAAAAGAGAAATTAAAGAGTATAAAGAGAAGTTAAAGGCGGCAGAGGAAAAAGGTAAGAAATTCTCAGACGAGAATGATTTATTAAAGGACGCAAACAAAGAATTGGAAGAAAACAAAAAAGATGTAACCGCGAGATTAATGAAGCAGGAAGAGATTTCAAAAGCAAAAAATATAGAGAATACTGTCGAGAAATTAAAAATAGAGGGGAAGGTTTTGCCTAAGTTCGAAAGAGAACTTAAAAAACTTATGCAATCAGCGAATACAGAGACAAAGGTTTATTGTTACACTGAGACAAAAGATGCAAAAGAGACAAGTATTGAATTAACCCAAATGGAAATGATTGAAAAGATTTTCTCAAATATGCCTAAGTTAGTCCATTTCAAAGAGTTATCGATTGGCAAAGGTGAAAACAATGAGGATTATACTGATCCAGGCGTAGAGGTAGATAGACGCACGAAAGAATATATGAAGGAAAAGAGTCTTAAATCATATTCAGAGGCTTGTAAAGTCGTCCTTTCCAGAGACGAAAAATTAAAAGATGCCTATGTGGGCACCAGTAATTAAAGCAGCC
>Ga0255048_10003078_pt1 | contig 10289 bp, 6 predicted proteins | sample JV7_2_2_MG_FD_183619 | JGI IMG/M metagenome (GOLD analysis project Ga0255048, IMG submission 183619) | Seawater microbial communities from Jervis Inlet, British Columbia, Canada - JV7_2_2 | ecosystem: Environmental > Aquatic > Marine > Inlet | place: Canada: British Columbia | collected 2016-10-06
ATCAAGGAAGCGCTCGGGAAGGTCGCGCTCTGGGATCTGGATCCTCTAAATCTGTTTCGAATCTCTTGGCACAACGAGGCGGTAGTCGAGGGCGGTGGTTTCGGCGGAGTAAACGCAGTCGAGTGGCCGTCCGAGCTGACCGGGGTGCCCGCCCGGATCATCAGTCTGATCGGCAAGTGGTTTCCCACCGGCGCCCACAAGGTGGGGGCAGCGTTTGGGTGTCTCGTTCCGAGACTGGTGACAGGGCAGTTCAACCCGACCACTCAGAAAGCCGTGTGGCCTTCCACTGGCAACTACTGCCGCGGTGGGGCTTACGACTCGGCGCTGCTCGGGTGTGAGTCGATAGCGATTCTCCCGGAGGGCATGAGCCGGGAGCGATTCCAGTGGCTTGAGACAGTCGCCGGCGAGATCATCAAGACACCAGGATCGGAGTCCAACGTCAAGGAGATTTTTGACAAATGCAAAGAGTTAGAGGCATCAGGCGAGGAATTGATGATCTTCAACCAGTTCGACGAATACGGGAACTACCTGTGGCATTACACGGTCACCGGACCGGCCATGGCCGAAGTCCTCACGCGTGCCCTCGGCGACGGCGACCGGTTTTTCGGGTTGACGGTGACCACCGGATCCGCAGGGACAATCGCTGCTGGTGATTACCTCAAGTCACTGTTTCCCGCATCGAAGATCGCCGCAGGGGAGGCTGTCCAATGTCCAACGATGCTCTACAACGGATTCGGTGAGCATCGGATCGAGGGGATAGGGGACAAACACATTCCTTGGGTGCACAACGTTCGCAACACCGACTTCGTGGTGGGTCTCGACGATGAGGCAAGTGTCGACCTGCTCCGGTTGTTCAACGAACCTGCCGGCGTCGACTACCTCATCGATAAAGGGGTCAAGCCCGACGTGATCGAGAATTTCGATCTGCTGGGGATTTCCGGCATCGCCAACCTGGTATCAGCAATCAAGCTGGCAAAACACCAGGAGCTGGACGGTCACGATGTCGTCCTCACTGTTGCAACCGATTCTCTCGAGATGTACGAGAGTCGTCTCGCCGAGATGACCCTCGAGCGGGGAGAGCACACCAGTCTCGATGCCGCCGGAGCCTTCCACCGCTATCTGATGGGTGCTGGGACAGACCATGTGCACGAGCTCGGGTATTGGGATCGGATGCGGATCCACAACCTCAAGTACTACACATGGGTGGAACAACAGGGCAAGACCGTGGATGCGTTGAACGCCCAGTGGTACGACCGCGATCATTGGACTCAGGTCCAGGAGATGGCGGACCCAATCGATGAGCTGATCGACATCTTCAATCAGAGCATCGCCAAGTTGTAGTCGCAGCCGTCGCTACCGCATCGAGAGAGAGTTGGGAGCGGGTGGGGTTTATGGAATGTAAAGTGAAGGTCGTCGCTACCTGATTGGTGAAACACCGATGGCCGAGAGTCGCAACGTCAACAACAGCACAAACGCCGATCGCGTCTGCATAGCCGAGTTCACCATTGAGCCGTTCGACGAGGGCAACCCCGGTCGCCATGTGACTCAAGCGCTCTCCGCCGTGGAGGAAACCGGTCTCTCCGTGAATATGGGGCCATTTGGCACAAGTGTGGAAGGGACGACCGAGGAGGTCTCGGAGGCAATGAAAGCTGCTTTGACAGCAAGTCTTTCCGAAGGAGCATCCAGAGTCACTGTTACGGTCACCCAACCAGATTCCAACGCCGCACCCATAGCTGAGCACCCGGTACTTCAAGCCCTACTGCCGCTTCTCCAGGCCGTTGGCGCCGAGCCGATTCCACCACAACGCATGTCACGACTCGACGTTCCGATCGAATGGGAGGGAGAGCTGATCGGGGGGATCCGATTGCAATCTCTCGAGGGTGCAGTCCGCCGAATGGTCGATCAAATCATTGCGGAGATGGGGCGCGACATGAGCGACCTGAGTCGTGAGGAGAAACAGCAGGTTGTGCGCACCCTCAACGACCGCGGCGCTTTTGCACTGCGAGGCGCGGTGGAGGAGGTAGCCGACATGATGGGAGTGAGCCGTATCACCATCTACAACTACCTCAGCGCAACCCGTCCCGGGCCCGAGCCCGCCGATGTTGCAAGTTGACATAGTGTTAAGAACATGACCGCTACGACCCCCGGCCTCGTTTGCTCACATCACCACCTCTACTCGGCCCTGGCGCGAGGGATGCCGCCGCCACCCAAGACTGCGACCAACTTCCTAGAGGTTCTCGAACAGGTGTGGTGGCGTGTAGATGTGGCGCTCGACCTAGAGATGATCAGGTGGTCGGCGATGCTCGGCGCTTTGGAGGCTCTGGAAAGCGGGACAACTGCCATCGTCGATCATCACGAGTCGCCGAACGCAATAGAAGGTTCACTTGACGTCATTGCCGACGCTTGTGCCGAGGTGGGTGTCCGGGTGCTTTGTGCTTATGGGATAACTGATCGTCATGGCCCTGACGGGGCCCGGCGCGGTCTCGAGGAAAACGAGCGTTTCGTCAAAGCCGGGGGGCGCGGCTACGTCGGAATCCATGCCGCCTTCACCTGTACCGATGACTCCCTTAGGTCGGCCGCTGGATTGGCTGCAGATCTCAACACGGGTGTTCACATCCACGTAGCCGAAGACATTTCCGACATCGAAGCTCCGTCCAAACTTGACGGCCTAACCCGCGACGACTGGTTGCTGGCCCACAGTGTCCATCTGCCCACAGAGCACACTTTGAGCGGCACGATTCTTCACAATCCGAGATCGAATTTGAACAACGCTGTTGGATATGCCAACCCGGTCCGGTTCTCCAATCCGATTGCTCTTGGTACCGATGGTATTGGCGCCAACGTGATTGAGTCATTTCGACTCGCCTATGTGATGCAACGTTCTGTTGACGTGAGTTGTGGCCCCGACGACGCTTGGTCCTGGCTTGAGAACGGCTGGAACATCATGCCTGAAGCCCGAAACGACCGGGTGACCTGGTCTTATGACCCGATGGATCCCTGGCACCTCGCCTTCACTCCCGGCGTCCATCCACTTGAGGTGAAAGTCGACGATGAGGTGGTGTTCACCAACGGAAACCCGACCAGGGTCGACGCAAATGAGGTGCGCTCAAAGGCCGCCGAACAGGCGGCACGTCTCCACGCAAGGCTCTAATCGTGTCTGACCGTTTTCAACCGATCTCGATGGAGCAGCTCACGGACTGGGTCTTCACTGAGCTCGAAGAGAAGGACTCCCTGTTCAACGTCCCAACTTCAGGGTTTTTTGTCCCGTCATCCGACGACCCTTTCCGGGTGGAGAAGTACGGCGTGGAGATGGACACTCCTTTTGGTGTAGCGGCGGGCCCCCACAGCCAGATGGCCCAGAACATCATCGTCTCCTGGCTGGTGGGTGGTCGGTTCCTCGAACTGAAGACCATCCAGACCCTCGACGAGTTGGACATTTCCAAGCCTTGCATCGAGGTTGAGGACGAGGGTTACAACGTCGAGTGGTCCCAGGAGCTCAAGGTCTACCAGTCGTTCGACGAATACTTGCGCGCCTGGGTTCTGATCCACGCCCTCCACGACAAGTTCGGATGGCACGGGGACACCCCCGGGATGATCTTCAACATGAGTGTTGGCTACAACCTCGAGGGGATGCTGCAGCCCAACGTTCAGTGGTTCTTCGACGTGATGGCTGACGCGTCCGAATACATCCCTGCTTACGTCGACATCGTTGCCGAGCGGTATCCGGCGATAAGGGATATCGAGATTTCAAACCGTCTCTCCGACTCAATCACCCTTTCAACAATGCATGGGTGCCCACCTGACGAGATCGAGAAGATCTGTTCGTATCTTCTGGAAGAGCGTCGTCTCAACACCTCGGTCAAGCTCAACCCGACACTTCTCGGCGCTGATCGAGTCCGGAGAATCGTCAACGACGACCTGGGCTTCGACGACATCCCAATCCCCGACGAGGCCTTTGGGCATGACCTCATGTATGACGATGCGGTGCCAATGCTGCACAGCCTGCGTCGGCTCGCCGGGACACTCAATCTGACCTTTGGGGTCAAGTTGACCAACACCCTCGAAGTCAACAACTGGCGTGACACTTTTGCCGACGACGACATGATGTACCTGTCAGGACGCTCACTGCTCCCCGTCACCGTCAACTTGGCATCCAAGCTCCGCGAGGACTTTGGCGACAAACTGCTGATGTCTTTTGCCGGCGGCGCCGACTGCTTCAATGTTGCCGGGCTCATGCGTTCCGGGATGACAAGTGTCACGGTCTGTTCGGACCTTCTCAAAACCGGCGGATATCTCCGGATGCTCCAGTACACCGAGAACCTGGCCAACGAGATGGCTGATGTGGGCGCTGCCAACCTTCAGGAATACACCATCAAGACTGGCTTGGCCCAGCCAAGCGCCACAAGCTTTCCTGAAGTGCTGCGGTACGGAGTTCTCACCAACACCGGCCTCGAGTTGACCCTCTCCGATGCAGTATCGCTGGGTGAGTCTCTTGCGGGGATGAATGGAGCATCGGCAACTGCGTCGGTGTTCGACTGGGCGGCGCAGACAGGGATGGATGCAGTTCGAGCCGACTCCCTGATCGATGCGGTGACCGAGGCGACCGCTCGAATCAATCTCAGACAGCTCTCCAACGACGTGCGAGAAGACTGGCGCTACCAAAAACAGTCATTCCGGACCGATCACTCGAAGACACCCAGAAAGCTCGGCCACTTCGACTGCATCGAAGCACCTTGCCTCGATGAGTGCCCAGTCGACCAGAAGGTTCCCCAGTACATGAACGCCGTGCGTGACGGGAGATTTCTCGACGCTGTCGCCCTGACAAGAGAGGACAACCCGATCCCCTCAATCCTGGGCCGTGTCTGTGATCACCTTTGCGAGAACACCTGTGTCCGAACCCATCTTGACGAGCCGTTGGCGATCCGACAGATGAAGCGATTCATCATGGATCAGGAGTCACAGCCAGTGCTGCTGGTGCCGAACCCCAAAACCCGCACCAAGGTGGCAATCATCGGCGCCGGCCCCGCTGGTATCTCAGCAGCCCAAGAACTCGCATATACCGGGTTCAAAGTCACCGTCTTTGAAGAGCATCCCTATGCCGGCGGAATGGTCGGGGGAACCATTCCCACCTATCGGCTCCCCCAACACGAAATCGACGCCGACATGGCAATTCTCGATCAGCTGGGGGTCGAGATCAGATACGGCCAGAAGGCCGGAGTCGACTTCACCTTGAGCCAGCTTCGCGCCGAGGGCTACAACTCTGTGTTCATCGCGGTGGGTGCCCAGCTCGCCAAGAAGCTCGATCTCGAAGGTGAAGAAGCCAAAGGAATTCTCGACGGGATCACCTTTCTCAGAAGCGTTCGCGAGGGTCACCCGATCTCGGTCGGACCACGGGTGGGTGTCATCGGCGCCGGGGACACTGCAATGGATTGCGTCCGCTCTGCTGCTCGCGTCGGTGCTTCCGAGGTCAGTCTGATCTATCGGCGAACTACCGATCAGATGCCAGCGGACCCTGAGGAGATTCGCGCAAGTATCGAAGAGGGCGTCAATATCATTGAACTGGCAAAGCCCATCGGTCTAAACATCGGGTCGGGCGTCTTGAAAGGATTGGTTTGCGTTCGCAATGAGTACCGCGGGGAACGCGACTCGTCGAAACGAAAGGTCCCCTTCGAGATCCCCAATTCGGAGTTCGAGATCGAGCTGGACACATTGCTGCTAGCCATCAGCCAACACTCGATCCTTGACTTCTTTGGGGACGATGTTCCCGAGTTGAACAGGTGGGGCTACATCGCAGTGGACCCTGAGACCTTTGAGTCTTCGGTACCCAATGTGTACGCCGGCGGCGATGTAGCCGCGGACGGTCCTTCCTCGATTGTGAAGGCGGCCGCCGACGGCAAACTGGTCGCAGCCACCATTGCCGAGGCTCAAGGGTTAACCCGGGTGCTTCCAAAGCAAGAGGATCGTCCGGTGGATTTGGCTGACATGATGCTTCGACGTGGTCGTCGCCAGTATCGAACGCCGATCGAGCACACTCCCCTTGACCAGCGTCATGGTTTCGACGAAACGGTGCTCGGATACACCGTCACCCAGGCCCAGGAAGAGGCGGGTCGTTGTCTTGACTGTCACGAGGTCTGCAGTCTCTGCGTTGGTGTCTGTCCCAACATGGCACTGCTCACTTATGAGTCCGATTCGATACGTGCCCAAATCCCCGAGGTATCGGTGAGCCCCCATGGTGTCGAGATCGTTGGGGCGACTCGGTTCGTTGCTGGCCAGGCCTTCCAGATCGCCGTACTGAGCGACTTCTGCAATGAGTGCGGCAACTGTGTGACTGCGTGTCCGACCTCTGGCCAGCCTTATTTCGACAAACCCCGGCTCTATCTCAACCGTGAGGAGTTCGAGGCTGAGACTGACAACGCATTCATGATGTTCTCCGACACATCGATCGAGTCGAGAGTCGGCGGCGAGACCCACCGCGTAGTCCTCAACGGGTCTATTGAGTACACCACTCCATCTCTAACGGCTCGACTGGATTCGAACACGCTGGAGTTGATCGAAGCCACCGCGAAAGACGACGCGGCCGGAGCAACCGTCTCACTGATGCCGGCCGCAACGATGTTCACCGTCCTGAAAGGCCTGCGAGACTCGATGCCTCATATCCCCGTGATGGCTGCAGAAGACGCATCGGGGACCCTGATCGGGCATCCGGGCTACTTGGAATAGCCGACTCAGGCCCGAAATCAGTTCTGAGAGGCAGGCAGGTTGTCACTCCCAGAATAAGAAGCAGTCTGCTGGAAGAAACAGCACCTCCATGTGCCCTCATCAAGTTTCCAGATTGAGGTGACCCATCGGTTCGGCGGTTCGATGGGTTCTCCATGAAGCAGCCCATGGAGGTTCAGGTGGTAGCTCAAGATGATGATGTCGGGACTCAATTCGACAGTGGTGGCGTGCGTAATCTGGTACGACTCGATCGCGTCTACAACCGGCGAGTTCTCGACGATTGAGTCCCTGGACACACGTTTTCCGTCTGCGGTGACCTCCATGTAGTCGTCCGAAAACAGGGCTGCCAGTCTGTCGCCGTCGTTGTCCATGACGGCCCGCCAGACACTGTGCTCGAGTTCGAGGATCGAGGTCATGGGGAAAGGAGAATGGCAGACGGCCACGTAGCGTGTGCAGCTACATACCGCCACCGTATGTAGCTGCACACGCTGGGGATGGGTGTCAGGTCAGTGTGGGCCGGAGACCTCATCGGGGGATCTGCCCACGACACGTTGGTAGTTCTCAGGATCAGTTGCCGACTCAGTGATGATCAACAGGACAGCGGAAGAACTGTCCAAACCCACTTTGTCACGGGCCTCGGATTCGGCGAGGGCTAGTAGACCGCCAAGACATGCCGCCCCCGATTCGCCGGACACCAAGCCGTTGTCGGCGTAGAGACGCATCGCTTCGTCAGACCAACGATCGGTGATAGCGACAGTCCAGTCGAGACCAGCGGCCAGCGCCGGGTAAGCGATTTTGGAGGCTGTCCCACAATTGAGCCCGACCATCGAGGTTCTGAACTGGCTTTCGATAGTGATGACTTCTCCGACCTCGAGCGCGGCCTGCACACATGCCGCTTCTAGCGGTTCCACACCAATAATCTCCGGTCGTGGGTTGGCGTCGTGGAAGTGGGCGACGGTGGCAGCACCGAGGGCGCCGACGCCCAGCGGGGTGAATACATGAGTTGGAGCCGTGTCGATTTGGGTGTCGACCTCATCGAAGATGGTCGAATAACCCTCGATTACTCGCCCCGGAGTGTCCTCATAACCCTCCCAGGATGTGTCCGACACGACGAGGGTGTCATCGGATGCCGCCGCGGCCGACAAGGCAATGGCGTCGTCGTAGTAGCCATCGACCACCACCACATCCGCGCCTTCTGACTCGATCGCGGCGATTCGGGCCGATGCCATGTCGTGAGGCACATAGATGACGGAGTGGAGCCCGAGCAAGGTGGCCATACGGGCAACAGCTCTCCCGTGATTTCCGTCGGTGGCAGCGGCCAGGGTCAACGGGCCGAAGGGTCGCAGTCTCTCGGCGAGCTCGGCCAGCGTGTCCCACCCTTCCCGATCGATCCCGGTGTGATCGGCGAGAGCGGAGAAGGATGCCCAAGAGGCACCCAACATCTTGAAAGATGGGAGCTCGAGCCGTCGCGACTCGTCCTTCACCAATACTCGGCCAACTCCAAGCCTTTCCGCGATGCCAGGGAGGTCGTGAAGATCGGTGTAGTGATATCCCGGTAGACGCTGGTGGAATCGAGATACCTCCTCACCGGGTCTGGTGACCTTGTACTCGTGATGTATCTGTGGGTTCTTGCGGAGGACGCTGTTAACCATGGTTGACACGGAACGGGAGTCCTTCCCGGTTGTTCAAGACTGATACAAGTCGTTCGGCTTCGCCGGCAGATTCCCGTTTTGGCGTCACCGCGACCTCTTCTCCGACGGCGGAGAGAAGGAACCCTTGCCCGTCGGCCATGTCGAAACGTTCTTGGGTCATGAAGAGCTTGGGTTTGACTTGGGCTGGGTCACCGTCTTCAGGACAGAAAGTGAGACAGTTGCCGCACTCGTTGCAAAGTTCGGCCAAGACCATGTACTGCTGTCTCCCATCAACGCCAGATCCCTTGGGCGTCATGATGTTCAAGAAGGCATCGTTGGGACAGACCGTGACACAGAAGTTGCAGGCAACACAGCCCCACATCTGAAGCTCGTGGTCCACCGAGCGTGGGAGTTTCTGATTTCCACCAAAGCTGTACTGAGCGTTCTCGTCGCCGTGGAGAATCGAATTCATGTGTTCTTCGACGGGACCTCGATATCCGGCTTCCCGAGCACCGGCCCAGCTGTGCTCATGCCACTCCGTGAGGCTTTGAACGCCGGCCTCCTTCAGTTTGGCGGTCATGTGACGGAGCATCGGCTCCAGACGGCCATATCCACCGGGCTTGAGGAGATCTGAGCAGATCGTTGCGGGTGCCACCCCCATCCCCAGAGTCTTGGCCAGGTTCTCTTTGGTCACTCCTGCCGAGAAGCTCACCTGAACATCGCCCTTGTGGCCCGCCACACGAAATGTGTCGGGCATGGCGTTGATCAATGCGTCGAGAAGCGAAGTAGCAAGAACATGAAGTGGTGGTCCTGACAAGTACATCGGGTCAGCCGGCATCCAACCCTTGTCGTTGTCAACAACCAGCGTGTTGGTGAGCTTGATGCCGAATCGTCGTCCTTCGGCTTTGGCAAAGGAGCGAAGATCTCCGATCAGCTCGAGGCCACGCTCGAATTCGAGGTCATCGGGGAACTTGTGACGGTCGAGTCGGATGTGGTCGTAGCCAAGGTTCGTCTGGAGGATGTCAGCGAGTTCTCCAAACCCGAGCAGTGTCGGGTTCAGCTTGACGATTACGTCCAACTCGTGCCGTGTCATCAGGTGTTTTGCTATTCCCTCGATCTCGTCCGGCGGGCATCCGTGGAACGTCGAGAGTGTCACAGTGTCGGCCACCTTGGACTCGAAATCGAGGTCTCTGTATTCGGCGAAGGCATCTGGAATCAGCGGTCGTAGACGATCGATCTCAGACGTAGCGTCTTTCATCGAGTCAATGAACCACGCCACCTTGTCGGTGGAGATACCTGCGAGGTCGTATCCCACCGAGAGGTCGAACACGTGTGGTCCTGGGTCGGGCCCTACCAAGTGTTGAATCGGCTCCCAGTGGGAGAGGATTTCGATGGCCATCCAGGCTTTGACATATTCCTCGAGCGATTCGTGGATCGCCAACTCCTGGCTCCACTCGATGTTGAATCCGATCGTCTCCATATCGATGCAGGGCCTACCGATGTCGAGTTCGTCCAGCACCTGAACCGTCTTCAACTCGAAGAGCCGAGCGCCTCCCAGCCAACCCAGGATGATGTTCTGGGCCATCTGACTGTGTGGTCCTGCCGCGGGGCCAACAGGTGTCGCCGTAGGGCGACCTAAGAATTCCATAGTCAGATCGACGTCGTCGTCCCTCGACCAGAACCGCCCGTTGGGGAGGTCGAAGATCTTTTGACGGGACTCCCATTCGTAGTCGATGCGCCCCAGCAGCTCATCGAATGAGTACGGGGTCAGGGCTGGGACTTGTACATTTTGTAAACCGGTCATCGCTTCACACAGTCAGCGGTTGGTGTGTGTTGATGGGCAATTGGTTTCGCCACACGCCGTCCACCTGTTGGAAGGCAGCGGCGACTGCTCCTGCGGTAGGAACGAGGCCAATCTCGCCCACTCCCTTAACTCCGTAG
>Ga0255048_10003079_pt1 | contig 10288 bp, 16 predicted proteins | sample JV7_2_2_MG_FD_183619 | JGI IMG/M metagenome (GOLD analysis project Ga0255048, IMG submission 183619) | Seawater microbial communities from Jervis Inlet, British Columbia, Canada - JV7_2_2 | ecosystem: Environmental > Aquatic > Marine > Inlet | place: Canada: British Columbia | collected 2016-10-06
GGGTCACCGCTGCGGGGACCGTCGAGCGGTACACCAGGGCGCAGACCACGGGCACCCACACCGACTCGGAGTTCTACATGGGGCTGCGGCGCGGCACCGCGCAAGATCCGGCGGCCTAACCATGCCACGCATGAACCGACCCGACACCACCGCGCACAAGGCGACGTACGGCTCTCGCCCGGTGCGGTGGCGGGTCGCGACGTGCGACGAGTACGGGTGCCGCCGGATGGCGGAGGGCTTCTACCTGGCGTTCCCGCTCAGCCACCCGAACGAATCGGCGATGTCGGCGACGGTGCGCCAGGGCGACCGCCGGTTCGCCGAACTGCTATTCGTCGAGGACGGCCCCCGCTGGGCGTTGAACGTCGTGTCGTGGGGGCCGGTCGGGTCATCCGAAGTCCGGCTCGACCCGATCCGCCAGAAGGTGACCGACGACCTCGGCGAGCCCGCCCGCGTGTTCGCGTTCCCGGTCGGGGAGCGGTGCTTCCTCGAACACCGCGTCCCCGAGGGTGCGCCGCTGTTGCAGCACGCGAACGGTGCGCGGCACCAGGTAGCGGCAGAGCGGTCGTTGCGAGCAGTGCAGGCACCGGAGTTTCTGGAACGGCTGCACGAGGACACCGACAAAGCGAGCGAAGCACGGCGGCGCGAAGGCGTCGGCGAAATGAAGGGGGCCAGCGATGGCTAAAGAAAATGGACTCGGCGCAAGCCTGACGGTCGACGACTCGGGCGGGACCCCCCGTGTCGTGTCAAACGACATCCAGTCTTGCACCTTCGACACCCCGCGCGGCGAACTGCCGGTGCCGGGGATCGACGTGTCCTCGCAGGAACGATTGCTCGGGCTCGGCGACTTCACTGCGTCGTGCGTGGGCGCGTTCAACGACGCGGCGTCGACCGGCTGGTTCACCGTCGTCAGGGACTCGGTCAGCACCGACGTAGTCCGCACATGGGCGTACGCGCTCAGCGGTCAGACGCTCAGTCTGGAAGCGAACATCACGACGAACAGCTACGCGCGAGGCGCTGACGGGTCGATGGCGATCACCACCGGCTTCGCGTTGCAGGATGGAACCGATCCGACCTGGTCCTAATGGATCAGGCGGGCTAATCACAAGGGGGACAACCCATGCCACAGGTGCCAGAAATGAACGACATCGTCCTGGACCTGAGCGAGATCGCCGGATTCGACGGCGTCGAGGTCAGGTGCAAGTCGGTGTCAATGAAGCGCGCTCAGAAGATGGGCGAGCAGTGGGCCGACGCCGAGAACGGCGGATTCGAGCGGATGAACCGCGAGTTCGTCGAACAGATCGTCGTGAGTTGGAACCTGACGCTCGCCGATGGCGAGCCACTACCGAAGACGCTTGAAGCGGTCGAGGAGCAGATCCCCTGGCTGTTGCAGACGCTTCGGATGGCATGGAATCGCGGATTGCTGACTCCCCCAAAAGCCTGATCGCTGCGGGGGCCGAGTGGCAGGTCGCGGGCGGGGATCTCCCCGCCGAGATTGCGACGGCGAAGATGATCGACGGGATCGCGCAGCGATACGGTCAGCACCCCGACGCCATCATCGGCGGGGATACGTTCGTGTTCCGCATGATGCACCTGCTCGACGCGTTCGGGCTGCTCAACCCCGGCGCGAAGAGCCCCGGACCGCCACCCGCGAACGCTGACCCAACCGGGCTCGGTGGGTTCATGGAGACGATCTAATGGCGGGTAACGAAGTCCGTATCGCCGTCGTCGCCGACGACAAGGCGAGCGCGACGCTCGACCGCGTCGACAAGAAATCTTCGGGACTCGGCGGCACGCTCGACGGGCTGAAAAAGAACTGGCTCGCGGTCGGTGCTGCCACTGGCGTCGCGACCGTCGCGCTCACCGGAGCGGGCCGCGCGATCATCGGGCTCGCTGGTATGGCGTCCGACCTGGTCGAAGCACAGAACCGTGTCGACCAAGTGTTCGGGGAATCAGCGGCCAGCGTGCGGGAGTTCGCGACGACGGCGGCTGATTCCCTCGGTGAGACCGAGACCGCCATCCTCGGGGCCACCGGCGGCTTCGGCTCGATGTTCAAAGCGGCGGGTATCGCGCAAGACGAAGCCGCGCGGATGTCGGTCACGATGGCGACGCTCGCGGCTGACCTCGGGTCGTTCAACAACATCGCAACCGATGAGGCGCTGCTCCGGCTCACGCAGGGATTGAGCGGCAGCACCGAGAGCCTGCGGACGCTCGGGATCTTCCTGTCCGAGTCGGCGGTGAAATCCAAGCTGCTCGAATCGGGGATCGTCCGCCAGGGAGACGCGATCGGCGATGCCGAGAAGATCCTCGGGCGATACCTGCTCACGCTCGAACAGACCGCAGACCAACAGGGCGACTTCGCCCGCACGTCCGACGGCCTCGCGAACCAGCAAAAGATCCTCGGCGCGAAGGTCGACGAACTGAAGACGAAGATGGGCTCGCTCGCTACCGGGCCGCTGTCGGCGGTCGTCGGGAAGCTGATCGAGATCACAGACGCGATGGATGCACTCGCGGCGGCACCCGAAGTGAACCTGCTCGTGCGGCTGACCCGCGTGATTACCGATGTGCGGGCTAGCGAGGGCGACGGATTCTTCGACAAGGTCCGCACCGCAGGCGGCGCGGCGCTGAACCCCCTCGGGTTCCTCGCCGGGGAGTTGGATGTGATCGGCGATGTGGCGGGCGGAATCCGATCGGACCTCACCGGGCACGGTCGACCACGATTCGATCGCGCATTCGATGACCCGATGACCGCCGACGCGGTTGCGGGATTCGAGGCGCTACTGGGTCGCCAGCGTGACAGCCTCGCCGGGCGGACCCCGAACATCGGCGCGGGCGGCGGGCTCAGTCCAGAGGACTACGCGCTGCAACTGGAGAAGGCCACCATCGCGGGCATCGCTGCGCGCAACGCCGAGCGCGAACTACGCGCCGAGCGGGAAGAGGCCGAGCGCGGGACGGTGCGGGCGTCGGACGCCGAGCGCGCGCTGGCGTCGGAACGGCTGCGACTTGCCGGGGAAAACACGAGCGAGGTGATCGACGCCTGGTTCCGTGGGGGCCAGGAACTCGTCGACATCACGCGCGAGCAACAGGAGGAGCAGCGGCAGGCGTTCGAGGAAGCCGCCGAAGGGCTCGGCGAAATGCTCGGGACCAGCGACGAGCTATACCGCACGTTCTGGGATGACTTTATCGAGGAGACACAGCGCGGGGTCGACGCGGCGATCGAAGAGGAGCAGCGTCTATCCGAGCAACGGATGAGCGATCAAGCGCGCAACGCACAAGCGTTGCTACGGGGGTTCCTGGCGAACCCCGAAGCGGGCATGAACACGCCGGGGCTGATCGACCTGATCAATAACCCGAGCTTGCTACCGTCGTCAGTGCCCGCGCCGAACGTCGCGGTCAAGGCGGTGATCTCGATGCCGAGTGGTGTGCTCGCTGACCTGGTCGTCGAGGGCATCGAAATCGCACAGGGCAACGGACAGATCTGATGCCAGCAGCTACGATCTCGGTCGATGTCGACCTGAACAACGACGACGACTACGGCGACGCCGGCGAGACGGGACTACCGGCGCGTGCCAATCCGGGGATCGTGATCCGGCGCGGGAACGATGTGGGGCAGCGGCTCGTACCACCGATGGTGTCGACCTGCACCTACGAACTCGATAACCAGGACGCGGCCTACTCGGTCGGCACCGCCATCGGAGCGAACGACCCGACCAGGGTGATCGCGACGCACGCCGCGACCCCGTACGAACTGTTCAACGGGCGCATCGACCGCGTGACGCAGTTCCCGCAGATCGAAAAGCAGTCGGTCGGCATCTTCGCACGCGGCCCGCTGGCGCTCTTCCCGAGGCGGCGCGGCTTCGCGACGACGCTGCGGGTGGCTGGCCGGGTGGACGAGTGCATCGATGACGTGCTGACCGCGCTCGGGTGGCCGACCGGGGCGGGCTCGCGAACGATGGATACGGCGACGCGCTCGGTCCCGCTGTTCTGGCTCGACCCGGGCGACGACCCGTGGCAGGTGCTCACGATGCTGCTCAACTACGAGGGGCCATCGGCGAACCTGTACGACTCCGGCGACAACAAGATCGTGTTCGAGGCGCAGGATTACCGCACCACCGCGACCCACGCGACGGTCGTGCAGAACACCTACCGCGACAAGACGACCGAGCCGATCTTCTGGAAGCTGCTCCGGTACGAGGACGGGATCGACCGCGTCGTCAACGACTGCGCGATCGCCTGGCGCACGCTGGCCGTGAGCACCGGCGACCCGCAGATCGTCAACACCACCGAGAACGTCCAGAACACCGCGAGCACGACGGCGTCGGGCACCATCCCGAGCGGGGTCAAGGTCGGCGACGTGGTGGTGTACGTGATCAGCGCGAACGAAACGACGACGCAGACCTGGTCGGTCGCGACCGGGTGGACGCGGTTTAGCGCCGGGCTGTTCAACCCCGGATCGCTGGTGTCGGACGTAGCGAAGAAACGGATCACCAGCGACAGCGAGGGCGGGTCGTCGTTCACGGTGACCATGAACGAATCCCAGAAGTACGTCGTGACCTGCATCGCGATCCGGGGGCTGCGCGACGTTGGGGATATGAGCACGAGCGGGATCGTCGATGCCGAGGCGCAGTCGAACGGCACCAATTCGCAGATAGCGCAGATCACGACGACCGAAGCCAACACGTTTATGATCCACGTCGGCACGAACCACGTGGCCGTGTTTTCGTCCCCGCCCGCCGGGAGTACCGAGGTGATCCAGTCCGGCGGTGATGAGGTCCGCAACGCGATCGCGTTCGAGAAAAAGACCAGCACGGTCACCAACGAGAACAACACCTACACGTTCACCGGCTCGCACGACGCGGTCACCGCGACGATCGCGTTCATTTACGACGATGTCGACACCGTCTGGTCGCACTCTGGTCAGCTGAGCCTCACCGATTCCGAAGTGCTGACGCTGACGGTGGATTTCCCGAACGGTCTGCCGGTGACTGCGGCGATCGCGTGCGTCGAAGACGTGGACTATGTAGTCAGCAGCGGATCGTCGCTGGTGTCGCTCACGCTCGACCGGACGGCGGCATCGTCGATCACGATGACGCTCACCGCTGCCGCGTCCGGTGGGCCGCACGTGATCGATCCGATCACCGGCGTACCAGACGAGGCGAACATCCTGGGGATCAGGCTGCGCGCGCAGGCGTACGAAGAGACCGCGCGCGGGCGTGCCACCAGTTCCGACTCGACCAGCCAGACGAGCTTTGAGAAACGCGGCCTTGGTTCCTATCCGACGTGGCCCATCATCGACCAGGACGAAGCGCAGAACGTGGCCGACGCCATCATCGCCGACTACAAAGACCCGCGCGCCGTCGCGCAGTTCCAGGTCACCGGCGACCGCACGACCGCAACGCTGACCGATGTCCTCGAAGCGGTGGTGAGTGACCGGCTCAGGCTGATCGAGACGCGGTCGTCGATCGACCTGACCGGGTTCCTCGAATCGATCGAATATCATGTGGGCGAAGCGAGCCGGACCGAGGCGATCTTCGGTATCCGTGAGGTCTGATCGCGTAGGTGAAAAGATGAATATTCACGCACTACCCAACTTAGTAAATACGCCCGCAAGATCGGGGCTATGACGATGGAACCAGCCGAACTCGACGAATTGCTGGACGAGTATTTCCCCGACCTCTCGGACCGTCCTCGGGCGCGCGAGTTCGGACGGCTCACCCCTGACGAGCGCGGGGTGTGGCTGTTCGCGCAGCTACAGCAAATCCGCGAGCGGCAGATCGAAACCTTCGAGCCCCGGCTCACCAGGATTGAGCAGTGCATCCAGAAGATGACCACCGGGAGGAAGGTAACCCCGCACGTGCTGCAATCGCTCTACGCGACGATCGCAGCAGCCGGGGCGTGGTACTTAGCGATCACCGGACGCGCCCCATAGAGGACACCGACCTCTTCGGCTGGACCCTCGGGGTTGTGCTGGTGGCGCTGCTGATCGCATGGTGGCGGGACAACAGCTAGCAAAGGGGGACACCTTGCAACTGATACCAGTGATCATCGAGTACCAGGACACGCCGTTCGAGGTCGAGCACGCGCACCGTTTCACGGCGGGCCGGATGGTCCAGGACATCGCGCGCGTGTTCAACCGGATCACGAAGCGGTCGATGCGATACACCACCGACGTGCTCAACCTGGCGTCGGCGGTGCCGATGGACCCGATCATCAAGACGGCGGGCGTCCGCAATTCGAGCGACGGCTGGTGGGACGCCTGGAACGTGATCCGCGACCACGGCCTGCACGAGTCGCTAGACGTGTTCTGCGTCTGGCACGCGAACCGGCTCAACGACCAGACCGGGATCGCGCAGCCTGCGGCCCCGCACGACTTCGACCAGTACATCCCGTTCGAGGGGGCCGAGCCCGAGGTCGCCGACCCCGAGATCGGTGGCATCGCGACGAACGGCTTCGGCCAGCTGGTCAACGCCCTGGGCGCGGAGTTCCAGGGGGAGGCGTATCGGATGATGGTGCTCTACGCCGCGCACGAGGTCGGCCACGCGCTCGGGCGGCACCACACCCCACACCCGGATACCGGGCTGAGCGATCCCGTGTTCAACGCGCGTCGGTCGATCATGGGGTACGGCTATGCGGACTTCGCCAGCGGCAAGGCGAAGGGCGGCGAGTATCCGAACCCGCTGCTCGCGACGCCCGACGAGATCCTGACCTGGCGACGGCACGCGATCTTCGAGGACATCCCCGAGCGGGTCACCAGCACCGAGCCGGGGCTGGCCGACGACGTGATATTCGTCCGGCGTGAGGACCAGCTGGCTACGCTGGATGAGATCGACACCCCGAACGGTCGGGGCCGGTTGCTGCTCGGGGCGATGACGTCGGAGTTCAGCGACCCGATCGAATAGGACGGGGCCATGCGAGGCTTCCTGATCCGACTGGCGCAGAGGTTGGGGGAGGATCTATGGGTGTTCGTCGTGCTGCCCGCGCTGGCTCTCGGCGCTCTGGCGCTCGCCGCGATCGCCGTCGCCAAAGCTTCCGGCTACTCGCTGGCGGACTTGGCGCAGTTCTTGCGCTGACGGTCGCGTTCGCGGTGGGGGTGAGTTGGGAACACGGGCGGTGGCTCGATGACCACGGGGAGCGACCAGGCGAGACCACCACGGTAATCGTCACGGTTACCCCGTCACCCACGCCAGAACCGACACAGCGGCCCACAGTGACGCCAGAGCCGCCGCGACCCACGCAGACGGTGCAACCAGCCACGCAGACGGCAACACCCACTCCAGCGCCGCCTGTGGAGCGGCTGGTGCCGATCTATATCTACTGCGACTGGACCGAAGTGCTGGCGCGGATCTTCGTCAGGGACGCGGACGGGGTGCGAGTGGGTCAGGCGGCAGCGGAAGATCGGGTGTTGGTCTGCCCCGAACCGTGACGCTGAACGGCCTGCGATGGCGGTGGCTACAGAGCGACGGGGGGAGCGAACGACCCCCCGCGCGAGCGGATGGCGACGACGATCTGCGCGGGGCTCTCGACGACCCGGCGGACAGACCCGGCGGCCCCGCACGTCGTCAGCGCCGAGCCCCCGTTGATCTCGACGAACGATTCGATCGCATCGATTCGCACGTGGCGGGTCCGTCCGTCCGTCTGATCCGTGACTGTGATGAACTGCATCACGACTGCACCGCCTCGGCTGCGTCCATCTTCGCCGACATAGCAGCGTCGTCGGCTTTGGCTTCGGTGATGTCGGCGATCTCGTCTTCGGTCGGGACTTCGTTGGTGCGCCCGAGCACGAAGACGACAAACCGCTTTACGAACGGCTGCATCCCCTCGACCTTCTCGGCCCTGGTCTCGTGGCTGATGTAGAGCAGCCGCCACCCCTGCGCGAGTAGCACGTTCGAGCGGCGGGTGCCGGTCGTCACGACTTCGACGATGTCCGCGTGCAGCGTCCCTTCGATCCCGGCGGTCACGACTGCACCCCCTCGCGCTCGACCAGCCCGACCACCGGACCGACCGCCGGGCACGATGACACGTGCTCGACGTCCTGCCCGCAGTTGCGGCAGCGGAACCCGCTAGACGTTTTGTCGATCTGCGGTCGCCAGGATGTGTTGACACCCTCGGGGGCGTGGACTGTCACCCCGCGCCAGTGCTCGCAGTCCGGGTAGTCGCCGAGGGCGGTGGCCCCGCAGTCGCCGCACTCGTATGTCGATTGCTCGGCCACGACGACCGGCTGGGGGGTTGCCGCCGCTACGCGACCTGCTCGCGCTCGCGCCTGAATCCGCCCGAGGGCGGTGCGCTGCACGGTGTCGTACGACTCCGACGCCGCGCCGTCCTTGCCCTCGGTCCAGACCGCGCGGCTATGCCCGTCGCGGATCGTCCAGCCCGCGCACCCGAAGGCGGCGATGATCGCCGCGCCCAGGTCGGGCTCGCGCACCGAGGCCAGGTACGTCCCCTCGTCGTCGTAAACCTTGTACCGGGGAGACTGTGCCATCTGCTGATCCTTCCTCTGGGCCGTGTGGGTGGCCCTGCGTCGTGTGTTCCTTTATTATGAGGAAGAACCGAGCGGGATGCAACTGGAAAGGGGGGCAGATGGCGAGCCCGAAAACGACCGCGCCGAAGGCGGTGCGGTGTATCCGGTGCGAGTACGAATGGACGCCGCGAACTGCGGTTCCGAAGTCGTGCCCGCGCTGCAAGCGGTACGACTGGAAACCCTAGACGGCGAAACAGCGCCGGGGCCGAAGCCGCGCGGCGCTGTTCCCACACTCAGCAGTCCAGGAAAGGACGCGAGCATGATAGCAAGTCCCACGTGTCAGACGTGCGGACGCGTCGAGGAATCGGCGCTCCACATGAGCGGGCACACGAGTCTGTGCCCAGACACCTACCACCAGCACCACCCGTACGTTCCCCCCGAGCAAATGGCGATGCCGATCGGGGGCGACGATGACGACGCCGCGTGACGGAGGGCGAATCCCGATGCGACCGCTCGCGCCGGTGACGCCGAGCGGTCTCCCGCTGCCGCCTTTGAGCTATGACGAGAGCCGCGAGGTCGACGGCTGCACGGTGCTGCTGTACGTGCGCGGCGACACGCTGATCGCGAAGGCGCGCGCCGGAACCAAGGGTCGCGAGCGTCCCGATAGCAGCGGGATCTATTTCGAGGCGAGAGGCCGGGTCACCGCGCGTGCGGTTCAGCCGAAGCGCCGCTGGTGGCAGTACAAGGACAAACGCAAACGCCCGCTCGAAACCGTGGATCAGGTGATCGTGCGTGCGGTCGCCAAGGTCAAGACAGCGCAGGCGCAAGCCGCAGAACGGCGAGCGCACGTCCGCCGCGTACTAGGGGGCAACGGATGACAACACCAAGCGAGTCGACAACGGCGCAAGGATCGGAACTCGTGACCGTTCCCGACTACGAGGTCACCGAGGAATACGCGATGCGGGCAGCCGCGCGGGTGATCGTCGCGGTCGGTGATTCGGTTGATCCTCGCGGTCGTACGCACCCTTCGACGCAGGTCGGGATACCGTCGTGGGCGATCACGGCGCTATCGCTGGCGCTGGACGGACGGCCCACCGACTCGACGGCGGTGCTGCGCAGCTGGGGCCGGGCCACGGTTCCAGACGATCCCCCGCCGGTCACGACGGACGGGCTGTGGCTGGCGCTCGAAGAGGTCAAAGGCGCGCTCGAACTGGTGACCGACCAAGTGCGCACCCTGATCGAATCCGAGGTCGCCGAGCTAGACGCGGAAGCGGAGGCACACGAAGACTCCAACCCCACCCAACCGTTCGCGACGGGCGGCAACCCGCTATAATATGATGAGCAGCGGCCCACCCACACGGGCCGCAGGAAAGGATCGATGATGACGACGAGAGAGAACCCGACGATTTGGGAGGCGTTGCGCGAGTCGTTCGACGACCGCCTGGTCGGGACGATGACGATTGACGGGCGACCCGTAAAGTACCTGAACGCGCAGGCGGTCGAGGGGCGCTTCGATGCGGTGCTCGGGCCTGCGAACTGGAACGCGAGCTATCAGGTGTTACACGACTCGCTCGGCGCGGAGGGCGGCGGGGCGCTGGTGGTCGAATGCACCATCAGCGTCAATATCGAGGAGGAGCGCGACGAATCGCTCTGGATGGCGAAGACCGAGGTCGGCGAGTCGAGCGGCAAGGATGGCGAGGTCTGGAAAGCCGCCTACTCGGACGCGTTCAAACGCGCCGGGCGGCGCTGGGGCGTCGGTCGCTATCTGGCGTTCGTCTGATGCCGTTCTACAAGGTCACGATCACCCACACCTACGAAGCAGTGATCGACGCA
>Ga0255048_10003083_pt1 | contig 10279 bp, 13 predicted proteins | sample JV7_2_2_MG_FD_183619 | JGI IMG/M metagenome (GOLD analysis project Ga0255048, IMG submission 183619) | Seawater microbial communities from Jervis Inlet, British Columbia, Canada - JV7_2_2 | ecosystem: Environmental > Aquatic > Marine > Inlet | place: Canada: British Columbia | collected 2016-10-06
GTCCATTGAACGAGGTCCGACTCGTCGAAGTTGTAATCAAAGCTCTCCATCGTCGCCCACCCGATCCAAGTATCTCCGGCCGCGTTCGTCGCGCGGATGTGAACGGGCTTGTCCGTCACGGTTGCATGGAGATAGTTCGTGTCGATGCAGTATTCGAGCGCGGCATCGTTGTCGTCGCTCTGTCCGTCGACTGAGCCCGCCCAACCGCGGCGCGTCGTGACGTAATCCTCCCAGCCGGCGTTCTCCTTGTTCGTCGCGTCGACATCCGACTTCGAGAACGAGAGCCCGCCTCCTTTTTGCTGAGGGAGGTCGGAGAAAGAAGGAGAGCCTTCACTCTCCGCCGTGTCGATGGCATACAGCCAATTGATCCCAGTTTCTACGGCCATGAGAGCCTCCTATGATGTGACGTTTTGCACTTGGAACTCGAAACGGATGATGGCGTGTCTGACGATGTATTCCGATTGCTCTTCGCGTTCCTTGAACGCCTCTCCGGACACCCACATCGACTTTACTATCTGGAACGGAGCCGCGATCGGGAGAAGCTCCTCCGAGGTCGTGAGCGAGCGAACGATGGCATCGACAATCTGGTTCGCCTCCTTCATTCCCGCCGCGCCTGAGTAGACGTGGATGGCGTGTTCGAAGCTGCTAACGTTCCGCGACTTCGAGCCATCATTGTCGAACGTGACGATGCCGAGATCGATGTAAGGAAACTCCGGAGAGTCCGGAGCATCATCGTAGATCCGGCCGTCGAGGTTGGTGAAGAAAGTCTCGACGCCATACGTTGCATCGGTGAGGCGTTGAAAGATCGCCTCCTGAAGAGCGGCAAGAGGGACAAGTTCAACGGACATTCGGCCGAGCCTTTCGCATCGCGTCGACTGCTACGATCTTCTGGACGCGCTTATCGAACTTCGGCCCGACGATGTCGATCTGCTTATAGAAAAACGGCCGGCCCGTCCGCCCTTTCCTTCCGCCCTCCTCGACGACGCCATACTTCGCATAAACCTTCACGCCGGCCGAGATTGTCTTCGCTCCAAACTTCTCCGACTTGCCGCGACGGACGCGGATAGAACGACGGAGAACGCCATCGTCGACATAGACCTCGGCGCGCGCGAGATCCCTAATCTCTACGGAGGAGCGCTCCGTTTCTCGGGCGACACCTTTCTTGATGAACTTCGTCCACCGTCCGAAAGTCGCGACAACCTCGCGAGTCCCTTTGACGTTAACGAGAGACTTCTTCCCCGTTCGAGCGCTTATCCCGGCATCCGACTGACGATGCGAAGTTCGAACGATGCTCTGTTGGCCGAAATAGCTACTGAGACCCATCGCGCTTCTCCCGACAAATCAACCAAAGCTCGCGATTACGTTCGTCGACATTTCGGATGCCGATGATGTTGTACCTCGAGCCTGAATAAACGACTTCCATCGAGGTTGTCACGCCTGCGACATAACGGATCTCGAAGCGCTTGACGGAGTCTCCGACGATGGCTCCTCCGACCGACGCGCTATCCGACTCGACGTCGTGAATCTCGGCCCAGGGTCGATGGTGCTCCGCCCAGACGAACGTAGCTCCTCCGCTCCCGTCATCGGTTCGAGTCTTCGACTCGATGGTGATTCGCTTCCGCTTCTGTCCGGCCCTTACGTTCGGCATCAGAGTTCCGGGATCTTGTACGGGAGCATCAAGCTCTCGATAGTGAAAGGCACCTTGCGAACAATCGTCGCCGCGATGGTTGGCTCTCGGTTTTCGTACCAGTTGGCGATGAGGAGCCCGCAAGCGCTCGCGAGAGCACCGGGGACATCTTCGCCGTCCGGCCCGTAGCCGGTTTGATAAGTCACGCGCGCGCCATCGAAGACGTAACGCGCGGATGGCCATTGCTGAAGATACGCCAGATGGATCTCGGCCGGCTCCGCGGCTTCGTCGACCTCGAAGTCCGTCCCCTCGACGAGCGCCGTATAATTCCCCGTGTCGAGATCCCTGTACTCGAGAGTCGTAACGGAGATGAGCGGAGGCCGCGGGAGAGAGATCGGCTTACTATCGATCGGGAACTCGAGGAGCCGAAGCTGGATAGTTTTCGTCGTGAGCGCGCGACGGGTAAAACGCTCGACGTACTCACGCGCTGCGACGACAAGACGAGCGATGAGAACATCGTCATCCGATGCCGTTACTCGGCACTGTAGCTTGGCCTCCTCGAGAGAGAGCGGCTCAGCGACCGATGCGGTTGTGATCTTCCAGGACATCGGGACCTACTTCTTCGGCTCTTCGGCTTTCGGCTCTTCGGCCGCGGCCTTCTTCGCTTTCGGATCCGCGTCTTCCGCGATGAGGTTTTTGATCCACCGCGCGGCGCGTTCGGGCGAGACGTCGAGGACGTCGCCGAGCTTCCCCCATCCCGGCTTCGAAGTGATGATTCTGATTTTTGCCATGCTGGCCTCCTTCTTTACTGAGGAAGAGACAACCAACCGACGCGGAGATAACTCCGCGCCGGCCGGGTCTCAAAACTAATCGACGATCGCGGACTCGACGATGTCCTGCGGATAGCGAGGATCGCCGAGGATGTACAGAATGCATCCGAGCTGAGCGTTCACCCCGATGTCCGCGACTCGAGCGCGGACGCAATCGAAACCGCCCTCGACATCAAGCTCTTCGGCGTTGATGTCGACAACCCAGATGGCTTGATCCTCCGCGGACGTCGCATCCGTGTAGGTTGCGATGGGAGTCGTCCGCTTCGTCGCGGTATAAGTCCCCGTCGCCGTCAAGACCGTGTCTTGCTTGACGTGAATCGTCTCGAAGACGAGCGCCTTCGCGCCCGTACCCGCGACCGCGGAGGCTTGCTCGAGAGTGAGCGTCGGGTCGTCGCCGGCCGTGCCTACTCCCTTGAAGAATACGATGGTGATCTTCCCATATCCCTTGAGGGAGACCCAGTCGCCATCGTTTGCGCCGGTCGCGAGATTGACGGGGGGAACCGCCGAAACAATCTGATGACGCTCTACGAATTTCGTTCCCATTCTTTCGGACCTTTCTTGATTTTTCGGTGGAGACTACGCGCGCGCGGCGAGAGCGACGAACGGGCTTGTCGTGTTCGTTCCGTTGAACGGAGTTAGCGCCGCGTTGACCCATGGCTCGCCGTCGAGTTCGAACAAGAAACGGAAGGCCGTTTCCGCGTAGTCGAAGCGAAGATGCATCGACATCGCTTGATTGACTCCGCCTCGAAGGCCGACCGCGTACGCGGAGAGATCCGCGAGAACGATGTCGCCGAGATCGCCAACCGTTTGACAATACTCGATGGGGATCACTGGCCGTCCGAGGATCCGTCCTACCGGCTCTTGGCCGAAAGTCCCTGGCGGGATATAGAGCGGCCATCCTCCGACATTCTCCGTCCCCGCAACATTCTTCGCGGTTCCGTGGAGCCTGAAAAGCTCCGGCTCGACGTCCGGATTGATGAACCAGACCGCGGTCGGCCAGGAACGCGAATGCATTCGCGCTTTCATCTTGTAGATGTTCTCGGCCAGAACCGTGTCCGCGACCTGGCTTGTCTCTTTCGCGACGGAGATGAGCGCGGCCGAGTTCATAATCCCGAGCGGCTGCCCCGCTCCCGAACCGTTGATGATCCCGTTCCCCGTAAGGAAGTTAAGCTCATCACTCGCGGCGCGCGTGAGGAATTGACCGAGAGCGAGAGGCGAGTTCCGGAGGAGCTTGTCCGTGACGTACCCGAAAACATAAAGCTCGTTCGGCTCGAGTTTCATCTCGGCGAGCTTCGGCTTCGAGGCCGTCATCTGAGCGGCCTCAGACTTCCAGTACCCGCGGACGCCTCCCCATCGCGAACCGTTGGCGCGGCTGGTTTCGTGGACGCGGACAAAAGTCAGCGACTCACCCTCGACCGTGTACTGGTCGCACCGCGCGAGGAGTGAATCACTCGCACTCACGAAGCGATCATAGATCCCCGTAGCGAATTGCGGAGGAACAAGAAAGCCGCCATCCGGCCCGACTGCCTGATTCATTCCGGTAGCCGCGGCGAGAGGCCGCAAGCGCTCATCGATCCGTCCGCCCATATGCGGGTCGACGGCCATCACCGCGATGCCAAGTTCGCCGAGATCGGCGAAACCTCCGCGAGCCTCGAGTTCGTGATCTCGAGCCTCCGCGGCCGGTCCTGGCGGTGCGTCGTCGCGGACGCGGCGCGTCGGGTCGACCCGTTGTTCCGTCGCATCAGCGGCAAGCTGGAGCCGTTGACGACGGCGCGCGGCCTTCTCGAGTTCCTCAGCGGAAGCGAGGTCGCGATCGTGAGCCTCGAGGAGCCCATCAACCTCCGTCGCTTGTGCTTCCGTTAGCTCTCGGCCTTCCTCGGTCGCGGCCGCTTGGATTGCCTGAGCCTTCTCAAGATGCGCCGCGGCATCTTGGCGCAGTTGGATCGGGTCCATTTTTTTTCGATGTCCGTATCATCACGTTATTGCTCTCGAGGCCAGGAAGTAGGCTAAGAGCTTGCGTCGTGAGATACGGCATCCCGGCTGGACTCGGCAACCGGAGGCCGCTCCTCCCCGTTCCCGAGCACCTCACGCGACGGCGTGAGGGAGGAGTCGAGGGAGCTTCCTTGCTTCCAGACTTACCCTCTCCGCGCGGCGTTGTCAATCCGCGCCCGCGCGATGGCTCCATGCCTCGAGCGCGGAGCTCGGACAGAATCCCGGAAGTCCTCGAGAGCTTCGTCGAGACTTTCGACCCGATCGATGAGCCCCATAGAGAGAGCCTCCGACGCGAGGAAGACTCGCCCATCCGCCCATTTCTCGACGATCGGCATCGCGACTCCGCGGCCCTCCATCACGGCTTCGAGGAAGTGAGCATTCACCGCGTCGACACGTCCCTGGAAGTACGCCAGATGCTCATCGGTGACTTCCGCGCCCATTGCGCCCGCTCCCTTGAACTTCCCCGTCGAGAGGACGTGAACGACGATGCCGGCCTCCTCCGCGGCTTGCGAGGAGTCCACGAGAACCGCGACCGTCCCGATCGACCCTACTTCCGTTGTCCGCGAGGCCGACACGATGTCCGCTTGCGCTCCAACCCAGAACGCCGCGGACGCCATGAGATCGTCGCCGAACGCGCGGACGGGTTTCACAGAGCGAGCCGCGCGGACATCATCCGCAAGCTCAGCCGTCCCGCCAACCGTCCCGCCAGGAGAATCGATGAGAAGGAAGATGCCGGAGATGTCCGGATCCTGCATCGCGGCGCGGACTTGTCGCCGGATCTTTACCGTCGAGGCTCCGCCGAAAGAGCTTTCGCCTTTCGTCATCTGCCCCTCGATCTCGATGAGCGCGATGCCGGATCGGTCGACGTCGAAGCCGGCATCGTGTCGGCTCTCGACCGCGCCGAGAACGAGAGCCGCGCGCTCGCGCTTCGCCTCCCTCGCTTCGCGCTCCTCCTCGGTTTCTCCGTCGCCATCATCCCAAGCTCCGGGAGAGAAGGTCCCATCGCGGACGGCTTGAACCGCGGAGCAAAACCATCGAGGCTCGACACTCCAGAGCCCGAAGTGCTGAGCGGCGCATCGTTGTCGTCTGTTAAAGCTCATCGATAATTCTTTCTGCGAGCACTCGAGCCCGCGACTCCCAGTCCAAAACAAAATCCGCGAACTCTCCGCGCACAAACGCCGCGAGCGCGTTGGCTTCTAGCTCCTCGAGATGGCTTCTCACCGCGAGGTCGACGGAGCCGCTCTCCTTCCCGATCGCCATCAAGAAACAAACAGCCGGAGTCCGGAAGATATCGTCGGCCGTCGCCTCTTGCTTCTCGATCCATCCCGAGAGCCACGACGAGAACCGCGCCTCGTCCTCTTCGAACTTCTTCGCCGCACGCCGCATCGCGTTCGCCTCGAGCGCGAGGACTCGTTCCGCGGCTTCAACGAAACTCGGGAGGAGATACGTCGTCGCCTTGTCGCGCCGCTCGCCGCCCTCATCTTCCGGAGCTACCGCGCCGGGTTGCGCCTTGTCTTTCTTCGCGTTCGCTCCCGACGCGGCGTCTTCCGCGCGCTGCAAGTTCATCGGGATGTAGTACGTGTCTCCGCCCTCGATAGGGTTCTCCCCTTCCTTGTCGCGGATGTCGTTTTGCGAGAACGCGCCGACGTGGAACATCCGTCGATTGTATTCCGATCGAGACTTCTGATCCCCGCGGAGAAGCTCCTCGACGCGATGCTTCGCGAAGACGTCCGTATCACTACGGAAGCGGAATATCTTCTTTTTGATCTCTTGCTCCCATCGAACGAGCCAAGAGAGAAGCCCTTCCATCACATACTGGATATTCTCGCTCTCAATGTTCGAGAACGTCGCGCGCTTCAAGTGCTGGATTTTATGCGGAGGGACTCGGAACCACCGCGCCATCTCCTCGACCGAAAACTCTTTCGACTGGATCCATTGAGCCTCCTCCGGCGCAATCGTCAGCCGTTGCCATTCCATCCCCTCCTCGAAGACAAGAGGCTGACCCGTGTTCTCGACTCCCTGATACTTCTCCGCGAATTGCTTTCGAAGCCTCTTCTGAGCGTCACCCCCAAGCTCGCCGGGATGGCGAATCACTCCGGACGGCCGCGCGCCGTTTCCGAAAAACGCATTCCCGAACTCTTGAACCGCGAGCCCGGTTCCGATCGACTCGGCCGCGACTCTCGCGATCGACCATCCCATCAAACCGTTGCCGCCGAGCCCGTGGACGTGGAGAACGTGGTCGCAATCGAGAAGGAAAGCCTCGTTGTCGTCGTTGCGGATCTCGTAAACGATCGAGCCCGAGGGAGCGCCCGCGGCTTCGGGAACCTTGAGAGAGAGATTCCCATCCACGCTATCCGTATCGCGATGGACTCTCACGCGGTTTGGATGAATCGGGTAGAGAGCTTTCAATCGGCCGCGGCCGTCAAATTCAATCTCCGCGTACCCGTTCCCCCATCCTAGCGCGTGAGCCGTGAGCGTCTCGCGAAACGCCATCGCGGTCATATCGGGATTAGGGTTGTTCAAGAGGACCCAATACGCCGGATGGTCGTGAAGCTCCTCCTTCCCGCGCGGCTTCTCTTTGCGGTACGTGATGAGAGGGAGCTTGCCGACGTCCTCAGATATCACGCGCATCGCTGCGTAGTATCCCGAGAGCGCCGTCGCGGTCTCCGGCCCGACGCCGGCTCCGGCCTTCGTTCTCCGGCCTCCGCCCGCCCAATCCGTGAGCCACTTCGCCGGGTTGCGGAGATCACTAAGGCTGATGCTCGCGAGGAAATCGCCAATCATTTCGCTTTCCTCCGTCCGGTCGTGAAGAGGTCGACCCAAATAAGAGCGCCCACCGCGATGGGCGCGGACGGCCGATGCACGAACCAAAGCCCGACGCCAATGAGCCCGAGAGCCACGACAACCGGGAGAACCTCGACGGCCGCGACGGCCAGGAATTTCTTCATCTCACATCTCCAGGAAGCCGCGCCGCTCATAGACGCTTTCGGCTGAGCAAGGTCCCGCCATCCATCGGCCGATCGCCATAATAGCCGCGACCATCCCATCAATTTTTTCGAAGCTCTTCTTCTTCGACGGTCGGAGTCTACCACTATGATCCGTGTCGACGGCCAAGTTCTTCGCCATCCACCGGAGCACCGGATGCCCTCCGTGCCGGAGCTTCTCCGAGATGATGAGCCGCTCGAGCTCCTTCGTCGGCGCGTTCATATAGAGAAAACTCTGTCCGAACATCACGCGCTCGATGTTCTCACTCTCGAGCATCGAGGCGACGGCCGTCGCGTTCGCCGGGTCAAGCGCGACCTCTCGGATCTTGAAGCGCTTGGAAAGCTCGACAACTTGAGCGACGAGATATTGATGATCAACGACGTCCTCGGATCCGACCGTCTCGAGGAGAAGGCCGCTCGCGAGCCATTCTTTGTATCGGACTTTGTCACGCACCGCGCGCGCGGCCGCGGCGCGTTTTGGAATGTAGAGAAACGGGAGGAGCGTGTACCCGATGCCCGTGTCGCCTTCGTCTTTGAAAACCAAAACGATGGCCGAGATATCCGTCGTCGCCGAGAGGTCCATCCCACAAACGCAATCACGGCCCTCGAGCGCTTCGATGTCGATCGGTTCGCCGCAAGCATCCCAAAGCTCGATCGGGAGGAAGCGCTCGTCTTGCTCCGTCCGCATATTGAGATGGAGCCGCTTGAACTCGTTCTCGAAGCGCGGGATGCTTTGCGCTCGATTGCACTTCTCTTGTAGGTACTCCAGAGAGACGGAGACTCCGAGGTTCGGATTCGCTTCCGCCCATACTTCCGGAGCCGTCCAGTCCGCCTCTTTATCCGTCTCCCAAATCGCCGGGAGAAAGTACGGATCATCGACGTCACCATCGCGAACCTTCTTCGCGTAGTCGTGCTTCTCATTGCAGACCGAGTTCGGACGCTCATAGTCGGCCGTCGTGATGCAAAACGTGATGGGGTCCGTCCTCGTTCCCATCGAAGTCTCGAGGACGTCGATTAACTCGGGCGAGTCGTGAGCGTGAAGCTCATCGATAACGATCATGTGAGCGTTGAAGCCGTGTTTCGTCTTCGCCTTCGACGTCACGGGTTGAAACGTTCCGCCCTTATACGTGATGGCCTTCGTGAAAACCTCCGCAGACGAGGAGAGAACGTCGTCCTGGAGAATCATTTGCTTCGCCATGTCGAAGACGATGGTCGCTTGCTCTTCGTCTCCCGCGGCTGAGTAGATCTCCGCGCCCGGTTCGCCGTCCTGGAAGAGCACAGCATCCGCCGCGCCCGCGGCTAAGAGGCTCTTACCGTTCTTGCGCGGGACGTAACAAAACACCTCGCGATAACGCCGCGTTCCGTCCGGTCGATACCATCCGAAGAGGTTCGCGATGATGCCGACTTGCCATCTCTCGAGGAGAAACGGCTCGAGCGCGAATCGCTTCCCCTTGACGTGGGTCAAACAGAGTTCGAAAAAACGAACAACGCGCTCCGCCTTCTCTTCGTTGAAGACGCACGCGCCCGCGTCGCGATGCGGATCGTATCCGGGGAGCGCCATGATGGCGTCCTGGAGATCATGCGAGGAGGTCTTGCTTTGCATCTATTACCGTCGCCTCCGCGGTCTTGCCGGTCGGCGCTCTGACTTCTCTCTTCCCAAAAACTCCCGCGACGATGCTTGTCCGCGCCGCGGGAGATAATCCGATCTCTCTCTCGAGCGCGCGGAGTTGCGTCGATAGCTCCGCGGCCATCCTTGCCTCCGGTCGAGCGCGCACGCTCTTAACGCGCTTCTCGTCTCCCGTCCCTTCGTACGTCGTGAAGGTATGGCCTTCGGCGCGGATGATCTTCTCAAGCTCACGCCATCGACCGTATAAGACGCAATAGCGCTCGATGACTTGTCCATCGAGGAGAGTGAGAAGGCCCATCTCGTCAAGGATCGGGACGAGCATATCCCAAAGGTCGAGCGCGTCGCCTTGCACGATGGGAGAGACGGGAGGTCGACCGGCCGCGAACTCGACCGCGGCATCCTCGATGTTTCCCATCTCCTCCCGACGTTTCACGAGGTTAGAGCCTTGCCGTCGAAGAGTAGCGAGCGGAGTTTTCGGAGGACCCTTGCCGGCCATTTCACGAGGCTCCTATAGGCGAAGAAAAAAATCTCGCGCGCGCGCGCGCCCGGTCAACCCAGGGGTCGCTCAGTCAAGCGAGGCGTTTTGTTGCGAGAACATTCACCGTCGTGACGGCTGAGTATGTGACGGCGACTTGACCGGAGGCGTTGTTATACCTCCCGGTTTCGAACGGCCCGAACATCAGCCGCTTCGACGCGCCGACCGTCACCGCGAGGTTGTGCGTCGAGCCTTGATCGCACTGAGCGACGCCGGCAAAAGTCACCGTGATGGAGCTTCCTCCGTTGTCGACGATGAAAAAGGTCTTGCCGTCGTTGGCGAAGACGTCACCTCCGCCCGCGGCCGCGACTTCGTCATCCGTGATGTTCACGCCGGTCGTCCGGCTGATGTTCGAGACTGTGAGAGTTGCCATCTGGATCTCCTATCGCACGAAAAAAGGACGTCTCAGAGGAGTCAAGACGCCCTTAGAAAAGAAGTGAAGAGAAAACGCGGGCTCGCCGCGCGATCGAAAGTAACGCGGGAGACGTTCGCACGCAAGGCACGAAAAACGGGAGGCCCTGCACCTTCCCGCGCAAAGTCTCCCGGAGAACCGTCCAACACTCCCCCCCATTCGAGGGAGATTCCGTCGAAAAAATCACGAGAAATCTGGACAGCGTTTTTTCTGCGGTTTCTACCGGGTGGCTCGATTTTAGCCGCTCAGACTTTCCCCCGATATTGCGTCGG
>Ga0255048_10003084_pt1 | contig 10275 bp, 11 predicted proteins | sample JV7_2_2_MG_FD_183619 | JGI IMG/M metagenome (GOLD analysis project Ga0255048, IMG submission 183619) | Seawater microbial communities from Jervis Inlet, British Columbia, Canada - JV7_2_2 | ecosystem: Environmental > Aquatic > Marine > Inlet | place: Canada: British Columbia | collected 2016-10-06
ACTGTCACTAGTACTTATAATCGTATTAGTAACTCATTCGCGGCGGCACCGCCCGCGGTTATCTGGTCGGCGCGTCCTTTGGATTGGAGATAAGATGTATTTACTAATATTCTTTTACGCGGTGTTCATAGCACCTCTATTGTACTGGTATAGGGAGAAGAACACCCTCATGCTATTACTCTACCCGCCTATCTCGTTAATTACTTTTATCTATATTGCGGGGTATAAATGAGACGTTATTCGATCACATACACCGTTAATAGCCATGATCCAATGTGCAAAAAAGAGAGCCGCAATTATGCAAAAAACTTTAATTATAACACGAGTGATATCAGTAAGGCGATTGTCCACTTCACCGCTTTACTTGATTCGTGCTATGGGGAGGGTAATTATCACATATATAGTGTGGAGTTGATACTCTTCGAGCTCGAAGCGTTATATCCATTAGAGCGCTTGTAAGGGCTCGCATAGGTCCTGGACCTACTGATACCTATAAAAGCCATGTAATTGCTCTGAGTGTAGCTTAAACCGCTCTGTATAGCCCGTTATAGTATTGCCTATAGCGGGCTTTTTGTTTTGGTGGAGGGTTATTGATAGGAGATTTCGGTATGCTATCAGGGGGCGATTAGTGTTTATGGTTGCGTTGCGCAACCAATAACGATTTTGTTATACTTTTAGCCCGCACAACTCATAGTCATAAGCCACTCATAGCCAACTATTAACAAGCTTAAAGTACACTTAAAATGAGCTAATAGCAAACCTATGAATGACGAAAATGTTATAAAAAATCTATGAGCTATGGGCAAGCTATGAGCAGGCTATGAGCAGGCTATGAGCTACGGGTAGGCTATAGGCAGGCTACAGGCAGGCTATGAGCAAGCTATAGGCAGGCTATGAGCACCACGCCCCCCCCGTCACAAGGGGGCCGGGCACGAGGGAGCTCGGGCGAGGCACCCATAATAATTTTCAGCATTTTCTAGCATATCTCAAAGTCAATAATGCACAGACTTATAGTCAACTACCCATTACTTTTAGAGTGCCTCGCGTACGCCCGCGCTATGCGTATATATAATATATGGCGTTAGTTGAGCACGAACTGGCCGCAAATATAGAGCATACGCAAACTATAGGGACTTTTTATTTTAGCTCTCAAAAACTTTACGTATTATTTGTAAATCACTCCCAGTGTACATTTTAAGTGTGATTTTAGTCCGAAAAGTGCCCGTTGTTTTAAGTTTTGCTGGCCAATCGTGTCATAAACAGCATTTTTTTAGGACACTATTTTCACACTATTATCTCCTCAGAATTTATTCACTACTCACTGAATTTAAACACCCTACAACAATGACGCTTGCTTGTTCCAGTGAATCTTTGTGTGTTGGAAATGTGTGGCCACTTTTGAAATGCGTTTTTTTTATACCCCTTTTTGGCGAAGATTGTACCAGCGATATTTTATAAACTTTATGTATTGTTTACAGCACCTTTACCAATTGCGAAACACATGTTATAATAGTTGAAACAAGGAGAAAACATGAGCGAGATAAACGAATTAGTGGAGATGTCCGGGCTTAGCGAATCAGATATAAAGTTCGCAGAGAAGTATATGGAGACGTACTGCGCCACTACAGCTAACAAGTACGCTTTTCCCGATAAGAGTCCACGTTATGGTGCCAGGCGTCTGAAAGGGCGTGCAATGTCCGAGTATATCCAGAAACGTAGAGCAGAACAGATGGAAGCTATCTGTATTGATGCGAACCGAGTTCTGGCAGAAGTAGCGGCTATGGCATTTACGGATATCAGTGATGTTGTCGATTGGGACTCAGCGCAGAACTCTTTCAGTTTAAAAAACAAAGAAGATTTGACACAAGCCCAAAGAAAGTCTATAAAGAAAATAAGCCTGAAACGAACCCCCCTTGAACATGGTGACAAAGTCGAGATCTCTGTGGAGATGCACGATAAGATCAAAGCAATCTCAATGTTGGATAAGCATCTGAACATTCTTGGTGATGCCAAAACCCTCGTACAGGTCAATCAACAGAACAATGTCAGTATAGAAGCTTCCGATATGACGGATGAACAGCTTAAGAATCTTATATCCGGACAGAATGTTACTGAAACGTTAGGGGAAATAACAAAATGAGCTATAAACAAACACGAGCAGACTTTGAATATTTGGAAACAATCATCGAGTTAGAGGATACTGTTGAGCAAATGAGCGACCTAACTGATTTTATGCGGAATCCTACAAAGAAGTTTGCACAAGAGTTATATGAGGCGATGATCAGTGGGTGGTTCGGTGAGCAGTACACTACGCATAGTCGCTTTTTAGGCTCTACTGAATTTAAACCTGACAAGCGGACCAAACGCATCGCAGATAGATATCGTATTGATCTGGATTATCTCGATGACTAAAATAACAGTTGACCTCCGTGAAGCGAGATGCGAACTTGCAAGACGTTCCTTTTGGGAGTATCTCAAACTCACCGACCCCAGATTCTATAAAGAATCACGACCCCATCTAAAAGAACTTGCACAGATTCTGCAGGACTTTTCCGAGAATAAACTACTTTCACCTAATGGTAAAGCCGCAAAGATTCTTCTGCTGAACCTCCCTCCTCGTACCGGAAAGTCATATACACTCACGAACTTCTGCTCGTGGCGTATTGGAAAGACGTGGATTGATGCTGAAGCTAAGACCGAACAGATCATTACCGTCTCCTACAATGATGATATGGCGATGGACTTTTCGAAGTACTGCCGTGATAATATTATCCAGGAACGAGTAGATCCGACAGACATCGTCTTCAGTGATATTTTTCACCGCCGCACGAAAGGTGGTGTTGAGCAGAAATGTACTGTTGGCGCAGGGGCTGGTGGAGCGAAGAAATGGGCTGTTACTGGAGAATTTTTCAACTATCTTGGCGCAGGATTTAAAGGTCAGATCACCGGTAAAGGTGCGAGCCTCGGGATTATTGATGACCCGATAAAGAACCGGGAAGAGGCGTATAACGATAATACGCTCGAATATATCTGGAATTTCTACAAAAATACATTCCGGTCACGTATCGAATCGGGTGGCCGGCAGATTATAAACCATACCCGTTGGCGATCAGAAGACCTGGCAGGACGTATCCTTGAGCTCTACGGCGATAAAGTATATGTTCATAAGCGTGGAATCGTAGAGAATCCCAAATGGGAGAGAGTCGTCACCACTGATCATAATGGTCGTGTGACTGATACCCGGGAAAAACTTATTGGAGGGGATCTGCTATGTGAAGAACTTGCCAATTGGGAAGATATAGAGGACTTTTTCCTCGCAATCGACATCGACATCCTAATGGCGAACTACTTCCAACAGACGCTCGATATACAGGGGCGTTTGTATCAAAAGTTCCAGACCTACGATCCGGATAAGTTCCTTCCAACAGGTGTCCGGAAAAATTACACTGATACTGCAGATACCGGTGACGATTACCTGTCATCTATTTGCTACATCGAATATGAAAAACAAGCATATGTGATTGACGTGGTCTATACCACCTCAGCGATGGAAGTCACCGAGCCTGAAGTGGCGAATATGCTCCATCTGAACCATGTAAACTCAGTAAAAATAGAGTCAAACTCTGGTGGTCGTTCGTTTTCAAGAGCTGTTAAGAGAATTTTAACCGAAGATCACAAGAATCATACCTGTGTTGTTGAGGCCTTTGCTCAATCTCAGAACAAGAACTCAAGAATCCACACAAACGCACCTTGGGTGCAAAATAACATTTTTTTCCCATTTGACTGGGCAAAACGATGGCCCATGTTCCATAAGGCGTTGACATCGTACCAAAAGCAGGGTAAAAATAAACATGATGATGCTCCAGATGCTATTACCGGCGTTGCGGAGAATTTTCAGTGCCTCGGGGGCATGCCGATATTCAATCCACGAAAGCATAAGAAACGAGGTTTTGCCCAATGGCAGTAAAAAGACAGTTAATCATGACTTCTGGCGTAAAGCAGAAGCACCCCGAGTACGAAGAACGCGCACCACAATGGGTCCGCATGCGCGACGCAATTGCCGGTCAAGATGTCGTGAAATCAAAAGGGAAAGACTACCTTCCCGAACTGAATGCGAACGAAGATAAAGACGCATACCAAACTTACCTCGATAATGCTGATTATTTTAACGCTACCGGGTTGACCTTTGAAGCTTTCACAGGTATGATCTTCCGGAAGTCACCGCAAATCGGAGACCTCACAGTTGAAAAAGTACTTGAACACCAACTTCTCTCCAATGTAGACCTCGAAGGTCGCTCAGCGTATGAGTTTACTCGCGATATCGTGAATGAAGTCAATGCTGTTGGTAGAGTTGGTGTACTTTACGACATCCCCACCGCCGAAACCACTGAAATGACTATCTCTGAAAAAGAACAGTCAGGCATCCGCCCATATGCCAAGATGTACCACGCTGAAGCGATCATCAACTGGAAATTCCAAAACATTAACGGCATCAATAAACCAGTGATGGTTAATCTCCGGGAATCAGTTGAGCAAGAAGATACTGATATTTTCAGCCATGATACCGTCTACCAGTACCGTGTATTGCGTATTATGAACGGCGCGTATATCCAGCAGATATATAACCACGACGAGGTGCTAGTCGATACAATCATCGATATTCGTGATAATGGCGTCCCTTTCACCCATATCCCATTTGTATGTATTAACTCGTCTCATTTGGGACTTTCCACGAAGAAACCACCCCTTCTCGACCTGGCTGATACAAATTTTTCCCATTACCGCGCATCCGCATCACTTGGCGCGAACATTTTTATGTTCTCTCGTATCACTCCGCTTTTCAAAGTGCCACATCAATATTGGAAAGAGTTCATCGACCATCCAAAAGAATTCGGCGTCACAAAATCAATCGTGATACCCACTTCTAAAGATGGTGGTGACTCAGATGCCGCTTTCCTCGAACCGAAGTCTGACTTCACACCAATCGTAAATCACATGGATCGCCTAGAGACCCGAATGGGTGCCCAAGGTGCCAGAATGTTATCCGGAGGCAAAGCAGGTGTCGAAGCCGCCGCTACTGTCCGCCTGGATATGTCTGGCGAGCTCTCCATCCTTTCAGCGATCGCGGACACAATAAGTCGCGGTTTGGGAGAAATTTTCTCCCTGTTGATGGGTAAACCGACCGAAGTGAACCTAAACTCTGACTTTACTGCGGCTCCAATGGACGCTGGATTGATCTCAAGTCTCCTCATGGCACTGCAGGCTCAGCGTATTAGCGAAGATCAATTTGTCGATGCTCTCATCCGTGGTGATGCAATCAAGTCTGAAAATAATATAATTACCGACACGGAGTTCACTCCGTCCCCACCTACTGCCGAAGCTCTCGGTGTCCCTGCCGCCGATGGCGAGCTAAAAGGACGTGAGGATAACGTCAAGAAAAAGGAACCTCTCAGTGGCCCCAATGGCCTTGAGAATACCGACTAATCAACACAACAACAACAAGGAAAAAACACATGAAAAAAGACCTAGACATCACCGACGTCAACGATGCTAAAGCAAAAATCTCTGACATTACTGTCTGCGGAGATGGGGATATGTTCCAACTCCTATGTAAGGCTTCAAGTAAATCTCAAGGATGGATGAAGTCCACTAAGGCTATGGTTGCACCAGGTGGAGTGGTCCTTCAAGTGACTACCCAGCAAGGGGAAAATGTGGCAGAAGCCCTGACGTATATCCCTGACGCCACCATAGTTGATGACATCAATGGTGGTAAAAGACTCGTAAGTATTAGTGTCGCCGAAGGTCTACTGAAATATGCTCCACTATCTACGGAGGAGGCCTAAAGCTGACGAAATCGTATACTCTGCTGAGAGTCAGCAAGCCGCCATCGAGAAAGCTGTAGCTGATGCAATCGCCGCGAATAATACAAAACGCGATGAGCAAGAGCAAGGTCTGAAACAGAACCGAGATTCTTTACTCGCGCAAGGCCGCGAATTGAAGGATAAGCTCCAGGCGAACGAAGATGAGTTGACCAATCAAAGGCTCAACGAAACCAACGTTGCCGAGATCCGCAGTGAAATCGAAACAAAATTGAGAGGCGAATACGATACACAGCTCTCAGATCAGAAAATTGCGCTTGACAATCTACAAAAAACGATGGATAATAAGACCATCAACAGCGCATTAGATGCGCATCTCAACGACTTAAAGGTTAAGTCTACTCTAAGAAACGCTCTGAAAGCAGTGATTCTGGCTGAAAACAAGATCAGTTTGACAGACGGCAACGTAATGATCGGGGATCAAGACGCAAGCAGTTACATGACAGCATGGTCTAAAAGTGATAAATCAAAAGATTTCATACTCGCTGAACCGAGTACTGGTGGTGGTAGTAACGGTTCGAATACAAGCGCAGTTGAAACAGTTGATTTCAGTTCTTTATCAGGCACCGATGCATTTATGCATGCCTGTGAAGCTAAAAAGTAAATTAACCGGAGAGACACATGTCTATTACTCTATGGCAAGAAGCCCAGCTCGCGAAGCTGGACCCAGCCGCACTCGCCGCGCAGATGCAGATCGCGCGTTCTTCTTCAATTTTTCAACTGCTCCCGTTCATTCAGGTAAGTGATTATCAGCACGATGTCACGTATAGTAATGAAGATGCTCGCGGAACTTTCCGTGCCATCAACGAAGAGCTGTCCGAAGGTTCTGCCAGTTCTGCGACTTTGCAGTTCAGTCAGGCCATCCTCGGTGATAAAGCTGAAATTGATCGCAACATCATCAAGAACAAAGGTATTCAGTCTTTCGCCAAAGAAATGGCTCAGAAATCCGCTGGTGTTGGTTTCACATATGCTGAGAACTTCATCAAAGGTACGAAGTCCGCTGACCCTCGTCAGTTTGATGGTCTCCAGACTATCATCGAAAACTACCTGCCTGCATCGCAGTCGTTCTTGGCACCTGTGCCAACCGCCGGTGGTGATCCACTAAGCCTCCTCCTGCTCGACGAAGCTATTGACGCTGTTCGCAACCCGAACGCCATCATGGTTTCTGCTTCTCTCGCGAGAAAGTTCTGGGCCGCTGGACGTGACAGCTCTGTCGCTGGTTTCGTGAACTACCTGCCGAATGATCCTGCAACTGGTCTTGGCGTTGCCATCACTCAGTATAACGGTATCAATATCGTTCCGATCAAGAACACGTTCAATCGTGACACGATCCTTCCGTACAACGAACCGGCATCTAATGGTGGAGCTCTTCAAACGACTTCACTCTACGTTGGTAACTTCAGCACTGAAGGTATCTACGGTACTCAGAACGGTTCTGTCGAGAGTAACATCTACGGCCAAGTCCCAGGTTCTGTCATGTACAAAGGTGACGTTGAATGGCAAGCAGGTATGGGCGTTGACCATCCGCTGTCTGTTTCTCGCATCAGTGACATCACTGACGCCGCAATCACAGCTTAATAGGAGGAAATTCTAATGGCTAAGAAAAACATTACTGCACTTCCTTTCGACCTCGCCCTATTGTTCGGCGAAGCAACCACCGTTACCGCTTCTGGCGTTATCGGTGCCGTCGTTGACCTCAAAAGCCTCGGCTTTAACGAAGGTACTGTCGTCGTAGACGTCACTGCTTCCGACGATGCCTCAGCGAACGAGACTTACGTCGTTACTGTTGAAGTTTCAACTGACCTCGCTTTTACTACTCCGGTAGCGATTGCGACCAGAACACTCTCTAAAGGTGTTCTCGGCAGTCAGTTCATCCCGGTGAATAACCAGGGTGAAGAGATGTACCAGTACATCCGCCTCAACAGTACTCTCGGTGGAACAACTCCGAGCTTGACTGTAAATGCTTACCTATCTGAGTCAATCATCAGATAATCAGCAACAGAGCCTCATCTTCGGATGGGGCTTTGCCCTGACTACCTAAAACGACGTTCACTAACAAAAACCAAGGAATAGACATGCATATCAAAATTTACGACAAGAAAGGCGAACTCAGAGCCAACCGCAACGGCGAACCTCAACTCATCCACGCTGTGGACGCCCAGAACGCTGTTAAGTCGGGTATTTACCGCGCAGAGTACGAAGACGTCAAGATCGGCGATCAGGTGAAGCGTATGATCGTTTCTATCCACGAAAAGACTGTGGCTGATAAGAAGAAAGAAGCCGCCGCAAAGCGTAAAGCTATGACGGCTCAAGCAAAAGCGCTTGAAGCTGAAGAAAAAGCTATCAACGAAGAAGCCGCCGAAGAAAAGAAAGACGAAAAGAAATAAGGTAATCCTATGGCCCGCCCTCGAACACGACGAATAAATTTAGCTCGAAAAACTCCCGGCTTCCGCGTCGGGAAGACTCGTGGGGCCTCGGGGGCTGTCATGAACAATCTAATGATGCCTCGCGCCGCAGGTGGTGGTGGCACTTTTTCGGCCAACACTGCGAACCTTAACGGTGTTGATCAGTATTTTACCTTTCCCACTGCTTCTGATACTGGCATAACGGGAGATTTCACTTTTATCTGTTGGATTAAAAAAGGCGAGGGCAACGCGGACTTAATGAGCGTTTGGGATGGTGCCGCACCTTTCTTATGGATAGATAGACCCGCAAGTGGGGGGATGGGAGTAAACCTCAACTGGACTGGGCTATCGTGGCAAAGTACACTGGAGATCCCTAATGATAGTGCTTGGCATATGGCGGTATTATCAAGATCAGGTTCAACTGTGTCATTATCTGTTGATGATGGCACGCCAGAGACTACAACTTATGGCACAGTAATATCGCTAGGTATCGAGCTTTTTGCTATCGGTGCTCATGATGGAGGTAATGCCTATGCAAATCCTACACTAGGTTCTATGGGTTATCAAGGCGCGTGGAGTAGGGCCTTAAGTGGTGCTGAACAAACCTCACTATATAACGCTGGTGTGGCGAAATGCTGGGATTCTCTGACAACGGGCGAGAAAACAAGCATCGGCTTCTACTTCTCTTTGGAAAACCATACGGGCTTTACAGGTCAGGAATTGGTTGATCAATCGTCTACAGTAACAAACCTCACCAACTATAACGCCACGCCATTCACTGGCACAGGCTTAGATGTTGAGTGTACTCCATCAACTACTGTCACCTATGCGGCCAACACTGCGAATCTTAACGGTGTTGATCAGTATTATACTGCTACAGCCCCTAGCTATTCAGGCGACTTTACGGTCATGGGTAGATTTAAACTAGATTCACTAGTTGCTTTTGCTGGCGTGTTAGATAACTTCCAAGGTAATGACGGGATAAGTTTGAGTTTTGATGCTGGCGGAGATAATCTACAATTCACGCATGGCACAGGGAGTGGATTTGTTACAGTCTCAAACTCAACCGTTTTAAGTACTGCGACATGGTATTTCTTTTGTGCGCGACTAACAGGCACAACAATGCACTTATCAATAAATGACGCTAATGACATCACTGGGACTTTATCAACTCAGGGTACATCTGCAAATACCATGTTTTATGGCGTTCAAGAGAGTAGTGGTGCTCCTGCCGCAAGTACATATCTAAACGGCACTACTGGCTTCATATATTGGTATGATGATTATTTAACTGACGCAGAGGTAACTACCGCTTATAATGCGGGTGAGGCTCTTTGTACTGAGTCAGCTCTACAAGATAATTTTATTAATGCTTATGAGTTATCTAATTACACAGGTCACACAAGCCAAGAGCTTACCGATACTATAGGATCTAATAATTTAACTGCCTTCAATACACCAACTTATACAAATAATGGCTTAGATGTTGAGTGCTAATAAAAGGAAAAAATCATGAGTAAATTTATAGAAGGTTTTAAAGCTAAGTGTGTAAAATCTGGAACTGAAATTACTACCGGAAAATCATACACTATAATAGATGTTGCTGAGACTCATTTGATTGTATTATCAGACGAGAATAGGAATTATAGGCATCCAGTTGCACACTTTGAGGTAATTGAAGATTTTTGCCCTTGTTGTTTGCAAGAGGTGCAAGATTTATCGGCACTTAAACAGGCTGAACTATTTGAATTAATGAAAGAATTTACCAAGCAAGCGAGGGCTTTAAGATGAAAATGCCAATTACTTATATAATTTGTGAGTATGCAGACTACCAAGATTTACCCGCAAAGCTTTCATGTTGCCATACTGAAGGAGCAGAGAGAAAATCTCTTGATGAGACTAAATTTGTTACCTGGTGCGGCATGATGATGCAATGCACTGAGGAGTGTGTATGTATGACGTGGCGAAATGGCGCTGAACTAGAACTCACG
>Ga0255048_10003087_pt1 | contig 10264 bp, 8 predicted proteins | sample JV7_2_2_MG_FD_183619 | JGI IMG/M metagenome (GOLD analysis project Ga0255048, IMG submission 183619) | Seawater microbial communities from Jervis Inlet, British Columbia, Canada - JV7_2_2 | ecosystem: Environmental > Aquatic > Marine > Inlet | place: Canada: British Columbia | collected 2016-10-06
GAGTTCCGGGAGTCGCTGCGTGCCGCCTGCGCCGGGGATGAGGCCGAGTTGGACCTCCGGCTGACCGAGTTGGGTCTTCGGGCTCTTCGAACAGATCCGCGACGAGCAGGTGAGTGCGAGTTCGAGCCCACCGCCGAGACATGCGCCGTGGATCGCAGCCACGACAGGTTTGCCGTGGTGCCTGTGGAGTGCCTCGATGCGGTCAAAGACACCGTGAAGTGCCGTCAATCCCTCGACTGCCTGGTCCGGTGTGGTCATGCCGGCGAACATTCGGATGTCCGCACCGGCGAGAAAATCCTGCTTTGCCGATCCGATCACCACGGCCTTCACATCTTCCTGTTCCAGCCTGTCGACCACGTCAGCGAGTTCCGTGATCAGCGCGACGCCAAGCGTGTTCATCGACTCGCCCTTCCGGTCGATGAGGACCGTTGCCACGCCGTCTTCGCTGACTTCGAAGTGGAAGTTCTCGTAGGTCATCTGATCACCTCTCCAGGACCACGGCCGCACCGAGACCGCCTGCTGCACACTGGGTGACGAGGGCGGCGCCCCCGCCTCGTCGTTCGAGTTCGTTGGCCATAGTCAGGATCTGACGTGCCCCTGTCGCCGCGAACGGATGGCCGATCGATATCGAACCTCCGTAGAGATTGAACTTGTCCATGTCGATCCTGCCGATGGCCTTGTCCCTCCCGAGGCGCTTCTGGGCGAATGCATCCGACTCGAAGGCCTGGACGTTGGACAGGACCTGTGCCGCGAATGCTTCGTGCATGTCGATGACATCGATGTCGTCAAGCGTCATGCCTGCCTTGTCAAGAGCGAGGGGTGTCGCAAAGGAAGGTCCCATGAGAAGTTGCCAGTTCGGATCGATCGCGGCGAATGCGTGCGACTTCAGGTAGGCCTTCGGCTCGTATCCGAGCGCCCTGGCCACCGACTCGTCCATGAGCATCAGCGCCGATGCACCATCGGTGAGCGGGGAGGCATTTGCTGCGGTGACGGAGCCGTACTTCCTGTCGAAGACGGGCCTGAGCCCTGCGAGCTTCTCCATCGTCGAGTCCGAGCGGGGAATCGTGTCGCGCTCGACCGTGTCCGTGAACCGCGGGGGAACGGGATAGGGCATCACCTCTTGATCGAAGATGCCGGATTCCCATGCTTCGACGGCCTTGGCGTGCGAACGAACAGCGAACTCGTCCTGTGCCTCGCGGGTGATGCCGTTGGCTCTCGCCATGTCCTCTGCGCTGTGTCCCATGGTCTTGCCTGTCGATCGCTCCGCGATGGCAGGCGGGTTCGGTGCGAGATCCTTGGGCCGCACCTTGGAGAACGCCTTCACCTTCGATGGGACGTCCTTTGCAGCATTGGCTTCCATGAGTATCTCGACGAAGCGGTCGGAGTAGGTGATGGGCGGCCTCGACAGCGAATCAGCTCCGCCGGCGATCACGATGTCCGCATCTCCGAGAAGGATTGAGCGGGCACCGTTGACGAAGGACTGGGTCGACGTCGCACATGCTCGCGATACCGAGTAGGCATCGACCGACTGCGGGAAGGGGCCGGCAAGGACGATCTCGCGTGCGATGTTCGGTGCACCGATGTCGGCAACCACGGTGCCGTAGATGATCTGGTCGACGGTTTCGGCATCAACCCCTGTGCGTGCGACGAGCTCTGCTACGACCCTGCTCGCGAGGTCAAGCGTTGACTCCTTGCGGAACACGGATCCGGACTTGGCGAAAGGTGTGCGAAGGCCGTCGACGATCGCAACACGTCTGGCCTTCTTCTTCGGTGACATCACAAGCCCTCAATTCTTGAGTGAACACTCAAGATTGTAATGGACTCGCAGCGCTCGTCGGTTGGTCTGTTCTTGCGTAGATTCCGATCGGTCTACGCAACCGATATCTACGCAAGAACGGGGTGGGTGGTCGGGGGCTCTAGAAGTCGGCTTCCTGTCTGAGGCCGAAGGCCGGGTGACGGAGGCGGGACAGTGCCTGCTTCTCGAGTGAACGGACCCTCGTCGGGCCGAGCTCGAGATGCTTGCCGATCTCCTCGTGGGTGCGTGGCAGCCCATCTTCGAAGCCGACCCGCTTCGACAGGATGTATGCCTCACGGTCGGGAAGACGGTCGATTGCCTCACGCAGCGCATCGATTGTCGAAACACGCTCAGACTCAGCAACGGGATCGTCCTCATCGTCGTGGGCGACGAAGTCACCGAGTACGGCACCGTCTTCACCGACGGGTGACTCGAGCGATACTGAATCAGCTACGAGCTGTGCTTCGAGTACCTGATCGATCCTCAGACCTGACTCCTCCGAGAGCTCCTCTGAGCTTGGCTCTCGACCGAGCTCGGAGAGCAGACGGTTCCGCGTTCCATTGAGCGTGAGGAGCGTGTCGTGCAGCGAGTTCGGGAGGCGCACCGTGCGCGACTTCTCAGCAACTGCGCGCTGCATTGCCTGGCGGATCCACCACGTGGCGTACGTGGAGAACTTGAACCCCTTGCGCCAGTCGAACTTCTCGACCGCACGGATGAGGCCGAGGTTTCCTTCCTGGATGAGGTCGACGAACTCGATGCCGTACTGGCTTCGGTAGCGCTTGGCCTGGGAGACGACGAGCCGTAGGTTCGCCTGGGCGAAACGGTCCTTGGCTTCCTTGCCCCTTCGTGCGGCGCGCTTGAGCCTGACCCTTTCTGCGCCCTTGACACCGCCGGCCTCGAGCTTCTCTTCTGCGTCCCTGCCGGATTCAATGGCCTGCGCGAGATCGACTTCGTCGTCGGCGGTAAGGAGTTCATGGTTGGCGATGTCACCTAGGTATGTGGTGAGACTGTCGCCAACTTCTGTTGGTGAGAGTGCGGTTCGTGCTGTCATGTTGTGAATTCCTTCACATAGTCCTGGTCCTGAAGCACCGAGATGATTGTCTCACAGGTGCTACCAAAGGAGGGGCCTTCTTTGGCTTTGGATGTCTATGAGACGCTTGCGGGACCTCTAGGGTTCCCACTTCCGCTTCGTGCCCTGGGCATGAGGAAACGGCGCGCGTCGTACATGGAACCTGGGCATCGTATACCAATATCGCGCATCTGCATAGTGCAAATCTTCAGACTCGTTTCTCAACGAGAATCCCTCTGTGGATGACCATCTCGGGTCGGTCGAGCACCGTGACATCGTCATGAGGGTTGTCGGGGAAGAAGACGACATCAGCAACGTTTCCGGCACGCAGTGCGGCGTGCCTACCGACGTAGTCGAAGGCTGCCGTCGAAGTGGCGATCGTCGCGGCCTTGTTGCTGAGTCCGTGATCCCGCAGGAGCACCGCCTCGGTTGCGATCTGACCGTGGGCGATGGCGAGATCGCTCCCTGCGAGCACCGTGAGCCCCACATCCTCGGCAAGGGGAAGGTTCTCCGACATCTGGTCGAGTCCTGCAGTGAAGAGCTTTCCGCCGGACGAATCGGGACCGAGCGCATCGATCCAATACTTCTGGTTCCCGATGGTCGGCACCCATGCCCCGTCTCTCGCCGCGAGAGCACGAATGTCCTCCTCGGTAAGGAACGGACCATGTTCGATCGAGTCGACACCGGCTGCGACTGCATCAGACGCTGCCAGGGCCATCGTGTGGACGGCGACTCTTGCCCCTGCGTCATGGACGACCTGGACAGCTTCGGTGAGCGTGTCAATCGGATAGTTGCTCACGGGCCCCACGCCTCGCCGAGGCCAGTCGCCGACGATCTTCACCCATCCTCCGCGGGTGGCCGCCTTGGTCCGCACATGCTCGACGAGATCGTCTGGCTCAACTTCGACGCCGTATCCCTCCATGTAGCCACCTGTCGGGTGGATCATCGCACCGGCGACCTCAACAAACGGTCGGAGATCGGCATCGTGGTCGAGGGATACAAGTGTCACATCCGTGTTCCCTCCCTTGTCGAGGATGAGTAGCACGCCTCGCTCGACGTGCGCCCATGCGGTGACGGGGATATTTGCACGCATCGTGTCATCTGATAGACCGGCGATGTCATTGGAGGACGTCATCGTCAGGTGGGCATGGGCGTCGGCGAGACCGGGGAGTGCCCACAGGTGTGCGGTGTCGATGTGTCTGGTCGCACGGTCGTCCGGTTTGACGAACTCGGTGTCTTCGATGGCGAGATCGTATGGGTCGCCTTCGGGTGGTCGAATGGTGATGAGTGTGGTCATTGGAACGAGCGTACAGCCCGACAGCGTCTCAATCACGTAGTCTGAGTGTATGCCCAACGTTCCGTTCCAGCTTCCTGTCGTCCCGATGGAGGCCAGGGTGCGTACCGCCTGGCCAACAGATGGCTGGGCGTATGAACCCAAGTGGGATGGGTTCCGAGCCATTGCTGCCCATGATGGCGAGGCGAGAATCGACTCACGGAAGCAGAAGCCGTTGCTCCGGTACTTCCCAGAGCTCGCGCTCGTGGTCGAGAGCCTGCCTGCGGGATGTGTGGTTGATGGCGAGGTGCTTGTGGTTGAGCATGACAGACTCGCCTTTGACATGCTCCAGGCACGTATCCACCCGGCCGCGAGTCGTATCGAAAAGCTGTCGAACGAGATTCCGGCCACCCTGATTGCATTCGATCTGTTGGCCGACCGAGGCGAAGATCTCCGGTTGGCTCCCTTCACCGAGCGCCGGGAGCGCCTGGCAGCGCTCATGGGTCACGTTGATGATGCGTGGAGACTGACACCATCCACCACGGACGTTGTCCGGGCGAAGAGGTGGTTCGACGAATTCGAGGCGGCAGGCTGTGACGGCGTTGTGGCCAAACAGCTCGATGGTGCATACGTCGAGGGCAAACGCGAAATGATCAAGATCAAGCACCGTCGATCAGTCGACTGCGTCGTCGGCGGCTACAGGATTCACAAGGACGGGGACAAGATCGGCTCACTGTTGCTTGGCCTGTATGCAGCGAGCGGTTCGCTTGCGTTCATAGGGCATTGTTCCGGCTTCACGAACCACGACCGGGTTGAGCTACTGGCACGATTCGAAGCCTTACGGGAGTCGGCGTCGTTTGGAGACGATGTGCGGTCTCCCGGTGGGGAGAGTCGGTGGTCGGCGGGCAAGGACCTCTCGTGGGTGCCCGTCAGGCCAGGTGTCGTGGTCGAGATCTCCTATGACCAGCTCACCGGAGACCGCTTTCGTCACGCCACCCGGTTCGAGCGCTGGCGTCCCGACAAGGACCCGCTGGACTGCACCTTTGACCAGCTCGAACGTCCACAGGGTCCGGGTTTTGGCGACGTGTTAGGTGTGATGTGAGGGCAGATCAGCTGGGGCGGGTCCAGGAACGAGGGTAGGCGCTGATGAGGGCTGCGGCGGCTGTCGCGACGATTGGGATCCACCAGTTGACGGTTGCATCCCTTGTGACAAGCCCCACGAATGCCGTTGCGGACAGGGCGACGATGGTGGTGACGAGTCCGATGGTCACGAACCTCCTCGACATCGGGCGGATTGCAGCGTTGATCTCGATTTCGAAACGAGCGAAGAGTGCAACGAGGCCAGCCAACCCGACTGCGAGCACGAGGTCGAACACGGGCCGGGTGATCCACCACAGCGCTGTACCAGGCTCGATGGAGAAGACCGCTCCCCCGAATGCGAACATCCCTACGGCACCCAGTAGCGAGAGCGATGTGAGGTGCCAGAGGTAGATCGTCATCATGATCCCTGACACCGCAACGATCCATCTCCACATCGTTGGTCGCGAGGCAAGCCGACCGACAACATCCTTGCTCGCAAGAATGATGCCGATCTGGGTGAGCGCGAGGATGCCCACGGCCATGTTCGGCGGTGTGATGTTGTTCGGTCCGCCACCTGGGATCGTCACCATTGCCACCGGGTACCAGCCCAGGGTTGTCAGCGCCACCAAAGCCGCGAGCGACACTGCGGTGAGTCCGAGGCCGAACCGAACCGTGATGCGTCCCCCTGTCTTGTCTGCCGACGACCATGCGTAGCCGAGCTGGTGGACGAACGACCATACGAACACGTAGTTGATCCATCCAACACCGGGAACGTCCAGGGCGATGTAGGCGACATCGAGGATGACGGCAATGGCGGCGAGCACCGCAACAGAGGTCCATCCTGCGCGTTGCCACCATCCGTATGTGAAGGGTGCGATGGCAATCAGGGTGAGGTAGACGGCAAGGAACCACACAGGAATCGTCGCGCTGAGAACACCCGCATAGACGAGGTTCGCGTCGATGAACGGTGAGAGCACCACTGCAAGGATCGTCCATGTGAGGATCACGGGGACTGCAGGCGTGTAGAGGCGTCTGAACCGGCCGACAATCCAGGTTCTGCGGTTTGCCTTCTTGCGGTCGAGTGCTCTTGCGTTGGCGTAGCCCCCGACGAAGAAGAACACGGGCATCACCTGGACAACCCAGGTGAACCAACCGGCGTAGGGGATCCACTGGAGCGTGTTCATGACGGTTGCTGTGCCGTCCGGCTGGATCCAGATCGACGCGGCAAGCCAGTGTCCGAGTACGACGACAGCCAGTGCAATGACACGCCAGGTGTCGACGACCCGGTTGCGTTCGGCTGGTGTGTTGTCGACTGCCCGATCGACGCCGGCCATGTAGCGGGACACCATCAGATGGTTCTCGTGCGGTAGAGCAGGACAACGGGGGAGAGAGCGAGAACGGCGCCGACCATCGCCAGCATCGTATACGACGAGCCCGCAACGATGACGCCCGACATCGCAGCACCGAGTCCGCCACTGATCCATGTGATCGCATCTGCCGTGCCCTGGACTTTCAGGCGATCCTCAACCGGTAGACCGATTTGAAGTTCTGTGCTCGATGCCACAAACCCGAAGTTCCAGCCGGCTCCGAGGAAGAACAGACCGACCACGAGTATCGCCGTGTCGGCGGACGGCGCTGCAGTGGTGATGAGCGACGCCCCCAGCAGGGTCACGACGGCGAGCATGAGGATCCGGCGTGGACCGTACCGGTCGACCAGCCTCCCCGTGATCGGGGAGATGGCGAACATTCCAAGGGTGTGGGCCATCATCACGATTCCAATGGTGCCGAGGTGTCCGTCATTTGCGCGGATGTGCAGTGGCGTCATCGTCATGATCAACACCATCACGAATTGGCTGGTCATGAGGCCAACGATCGCGAGCCGAACGGTCGGAATCGAGAGGATCTCCCGCAGGGGCGAAGGCTCACCGGGGTGTGGTGACTCCGGGGCGATTGTGAGGGTGAGGGGTTCCGGCCGCAACCCTATGAACATGAGAATCGCGGCGAGCGTGAACCCCACCACGCCGACCGTGGTCGGACCCAATAGGGGGTCAAACCCTGCTCGAGACGCCAATGCACTTGTCGGGCCGAGCAGCAGTGGACCAGCGACTGCTCCGATGGTTGCCGCCCATACGATGAGGCTGATGGCGGAAGCTCGACGATCAGATTCCCTGAGGTCGCCTGCCGCGAACCTGGCGAGCTGAGACACGCTTCGTCCGAAGCCGAGAACGGCCATCGCGATCAGCAGAACGGGCAGGCTCCCGATTCCTATTGAGACGGCAGCCAGAACCGTTCCAGCGGCGGCAAGGGCGAATCCAAACGTGAACGATCGCCGACGGCCGATCCGAAGGCCAAGGGCGGAGAGCGCGGCCGCGCCCGCGGCCGCACCGAAGGTAGCCATCGTGTTCGGCAACCCTGAGAGGCTTTCCGAGCCGGTGATCTGCTCTGCGATGAGCGACGAGACGGTGACCACTCCGATGAACGCGGTCGATGACAGCGCGTTCCCCGCGAACAAGGTTCCGATCAACCGGTTGCGGGTTTGGGCGTTGACTTCTGTCGGCACGGGGTGGAAGGTAGCTCGCTGCGCTCACGGACGACCGATCGGTCGCTCTGCTCCCTTGCGGACGACCAACGAGAGGTTCGAGCGGGTTCTGGGCCTTGCTGTAGTGGTTTGAGCAAGGCTTCTACCTGTCGTCTGTCGTCTGTCTTCAGTCCTCAATCATCCGTCGTTTCGACGGCTGCACCCTCGGGGGCTCCCCCGGCATCTTGGGGTAGTGCGGGGGCCAGGGGGCGTCGCCGATGCCGTTCTCTTCGTCCTGCATCACCCACTGGATGCCCTGATCGAGGCGGCCGGCGGCCTCGTTCATGCCAACGGTGAGATCGCCAACATCGGACCACCGGTCCTTGAACGACATGAGGTCGAACCGCTCCGGGCGGACATCGTCGAGTTCGGACCAGCCGAAGGGTGTCGACACCCACCCTGTGTGACGGATCGAGTACGCGGAGGCAACCGTCTTGTCCCTTGCGTTCTGGTTGTAATCGATGAAGACACCCGAGCGTTCCTCCTTCCACCATGCCGTCGTAGCCAATGGATTTCGCCTTTCAGCCTGTCTGGCGATCGCGAGACACACTCGGCGGACCGCGTAGTAGGTCCAGTTCGGCTCCAGCCTCACGTTGATATGGATGCCACGGTTGCCCGAGGTCTTCGGCCATCCTGTGAGGCCGATCTCGTCAAGCAACTCATGAATGGTGTGGGCCACATCGATGACGGCTTCGAACCCGTATTCGTCGGTCGGGTCGAGATCGATGCGAAGCTCGTCCGGATGATCGAGGTCGGTGGCTCGCGCGTTCCACGGGTGAAGATCGAGGCAGTTCATCTGGGCAAGCCACACGATGTCCTGAACCTCGAGGGGGAGGAACATACGGCCGGGTCTCGCCGAAGGGAATACGACATCGATGCTCGAACGCGCCGAATCCGGTACCCGTTTCACGTAGAAAGGATCGCCCGCGACACCCTTGGTCCATCGTTTTAGCATCGTCGGGCGGTTGAACACGCCGGCCAGGGCGCCTGAGCCGCACAAAACGAAGTGCCTTGCGACATCGAGCTTCGACCAACCCGTCTCGGGGAACACGACCTTGTCAGGGCTCGAGATCCGAACGGGAACGCCGTCGACATCGATATGGGTTTCCGCTGCCACATCCGAATTATGCCCGACGAGACATCGCACAGTCACGGATTGCAGAATTGGGCTGCTCGCAACCACGAGAGGGGAGGAGCACGTCGGAGGTGGAGATCCAGGCATACGACACAACGAGGACCACAAGAAGGGTTGGCGGTTGCTCCCCATCGCCGGAGTCATCGGTGTGTTCGCAATTCTCGTCGGAATCTGCGCGGTTTCTTCGGGATTCTCGAGATCATTGCGGCGTTCCAGATCAAGAACGCGTAGATCGCACTCCAGCGAGTCTGTCGAAGGAGTCGACGATGGCGTCGGTGAGCAGATCCTTTCGGTACCAGATCGCGGTTGCGTGGCCTCCGCGAACGACACGCAGCTCGGAACCAGACCAGTGCTCTGCCAGAGCCTCGACGGACCGAGCCGGGATGTAGCCGTCCCTTGATGCTCGCACGACGACAGCATGCGACGTGTGCGGTGCGGGTTTGACGTTGAGAACCGATATCGCTCCGAGCGTCGATCTCAGCCTCCCCTCCTGAGATCGACCCCCGAGCGCATCCCATGCGATTCCCTCGCGCAGTACACCGTCGAGGAACACGGGAGCCGGCGAGTGCGACGCCGCAAGTGGCGCCGCCGCAACAGGGACAGGCATTGTCGCCGCGACTATCGCCGCCGTATTCCCTCCCATGGAGTAGCCGGACACCGCGATATCCCAACCCTCGTCATGGAACCACGTGAGAATCCCGCGTGCTTCGATCACGGCTGCCGCCCCCATCACCATGAAGTCAGACACCGTTGCGATGGGTTGCCCGTTGCCAGGGTTCGGATGGCGGGAGCCGTAGTACGGGTTCTCGAGGATGATCGACCGAATGCCCTTCCGTGCGAGATGTCCGGCCATTGCGACCCGAACCTTCGGGTCGTGCTCGTTCCACGCAGGCATGAGGACAACGACGCGATTCGTCTCTACTGGTGGGCGCACCGAGACCACCGATCCTTGGCGTGAGCGCGTCGGGAGAAGCGTGGAGGGGCTCGTGAATGTCCCGTGATCGATCTCGATCCCGTACTTCTGTGTTTCTCGCGAGAGCCAGGCGATCTCGAGTGGCAGCGGAACGGTTCCTGCTATCGGTGTAGGTGCGAGTGATACCTCATCGCCCCAACCGCCGGTGAAGAACTGGAGCCTTGACGGCCCGCGGGACAGGATTGCGCCGGCCCCCCTGTCGATCGGATGCATCATGATTCAGACGCCATCAACCGGAGCGAGGATCCATTCCTGCATGGTGCGAGGCTACTCCGGTTCAGGGTCTGGTACGGGGCAATTACGTACCGGGCTACGCAGGAGACAGCGGGCGAGCACATGTGGCGATATGGGTGGCTATCTA
>Ga0255048_10003089_pt1 | contig 10251 bp, 23 predicted proteins | sample JV7_2_2_MG_FD_183619 | JGI IMG/M metagenome (GOLD analysis project Ga0255048, IMG submission 183619) | Seawater microbial communities from Jervis Inlet, British Columbia, Canada - JV7_2_2 | ecosystem: Environmental > Aquatic > Marine > Inlet | place: Canada: British Columbia | collected 2016-10-06
ATACACATCGTTTAAAACCCCATGCAAGGCATTTAGAATGTCGAGGATTGAAGCGTATGGTATGGGAGGAGATTCACGCTTCCCGAATAGCGACAAAATCCACCCGACCCAAAAACCTGTAAAGCTCTACGAATGGCTCTTAAAGAACTACGCTAAAGAAGGGGACAAGATACTTGATACACATCTTGGCTCAGGTAGTTCAGCGATAGCGTGTCATAACATGGGTTTTGAATTTACAGGATATGAGATAGACGAAGATTACTTTAAATCCGCCAAGGCAAGACTTGAGGAACACCAAAAACAGCAACAATTATTCATAGGATAAAAAAAGATTGAAAAGAACTAAATTAAATAAGAAATCCAAGAGACCAACGGCAGTTAACCGCAGGATATGTGATTATATGTGGGGTACGGTTATTGTTTTAAGGGATCGGTTTTGTAAGTATTGCAATAAAAATCCTGTGCTGGTCGGTCATCACATCTTTGCCAAAGGGGAATGTCCGGCAACCCGATACGATACTAAGATCGGGATCGGGCTGTGTGGTGGGTGTCATGAATTTAAAGCCCATGCCAACCCCGAAAAGTATAGACACATAAACATCAAGCATGTAGGTGGTCAGAAGGTTTACGATAATTTATTCATCCTGGCAAGCCTGAAATGCTCACCCCACGACTATGCTTTTGTGGAAATCATGCTATGGCAAGAACTTGGAATATATGACGTTGTGAAGCCTGAAGGCTGGCTGGATTGGTCAGAAAATAAAAAACAGGGATGGCTTAGAACAAAAAGAAAGGAGTCAAGAGAATGAAAACAATCGCAACAGTAATCATCGCAGTAGCAGTATTTGCAGTCGGAATTTCAGTGGCACAGCAGGAGCAAAATCCGCCATTAGAAACAATCGCTCAGGTTTTACAGAGTCAGGTCAACCAGTGCAACAGTCAGTCCGCGTTATTACAGGCAATATTAATCGAGAAGAACAAGGAGATTGCAGAGTTGAAAAATCCGAAAGAGGAAGTGGCGGAGAATATAGATTGAAACCACTCATACTCATAGCGTGTGTCCTGCTGGCTGGCTGTGCCTGGAACAAGTCAACAACCTTTCAGAAGGCATCTTACGTCTGTCTTGTCGGAACGGTCACGGCTGATATGCTTATAACCGACCACATGCTAAAGCGACCGAATACCTATGAAAAGAATCCTTTGCTTGGCAGGCATCCTGGTTCTGACACTCTGGCACTGTTCGGGCTGACGACAATCGCAGTGCATACCGTAATGGGTAACTATTCAGAGTTCTGGAGAACGTATCTGTATCCGGCTCAATGCGGTGTATCAAGTTACGGTGTGGTTAATAACATAAGGATATTAGGAAAATAAAGGTTGACAAATGGAAAGAGGTAGGTTAGAATTTAATATGCAGGATATGGTTTGCATAAAAAGTAGAGTATTTCTGAGACGCCACTGGAGGCTTGTCACCCGACAGGTTTTAAGAGCCATATCTCTTTCCGGTGGTGTCTTTTTTGTATTCTCCGGTACTAACCGCCTCTTTCCGACAATAGAGAACGTACAATCAAAATTAAATCCTGCCCTGCTGGAGAGCAACAGGAACCTTAGCGTTACTAGCACTGGTCGTGTGGATAAGACTTGTCTTCTTATCACGATGCGGAGATTGTAGCATCTTATAAACACGGGAATGAGTACCGACCCTTCGGGGTTGTCCTGACTGGACATAGCTAAAGAACAGCTAAGGGAAAAACTCATTTAATGCGTAATTATAGAAAGCTGACGAAATGATAACTAACCGCATATATTCGCACGACCTGAAGATATACACACTGCCGTTCTACTTCTGGCAAGAAAGCGGTTGTGCCCATATACAGCCAAAATTATGTAAAGGACAGTTTGGGTTTGAAGAAAAGAGGATGGCAATAATAAACAAGCTGCTATGTGAGGTTCAATGACACTTCAAAGACGAGTTAATGCTCTGATGTTTGCAAAGTTTAAGTTAAACGAAAGCTATAGATTAGTGATACGGATGAAAAATGGAGAGTGTCTGTTATGTGCGACAAAATGACTAACGTTAAAGCAGACCTGTTTCTACTAAGGAGAAGCCATGACATTACAGGAACGGGTTAATTACTTAATGATGGCAAAGTATGTGTTAAATAAGGACTACCTGCTTGAAGTGTGGTGGTCAATAAATAAAGAGTGCGAGGTATGCGTAACGAAAAGTGAAGAAATCAATGACAAACATGAAAGCAGACCTGTTTCTACTGAACACTAACTCTGATGACGGTCGCATCAAGTCTGTCCTGAGAATAGACGGGATGAATTACGAAGGGTACGCAAGTCAACAGGAAGATGGTATGCATGTGTATGTGTTATGTCTTGATAAGACTTTTGTTTTTAATAAGAGAAGAGCAAGGGAGATATAATGCTATTTTTCGAGTTTGAATTGACGTTACTTGGTGATGACGAGATAGACATGGTAATAAGGAAGGTAGAGAAAGAAATGCAGCTTATGAATCGTGTAAGCTTTTTAATAATATCTAGGTTAAGGATAAAGAGCAATGAAATTTGCACTGTACAGGAAGTGCCCTGAGTGTGTCCAAAGTAATGGTCAAGTTTGTTACGATGGCAACACGTTGGAAGATTGTCCGTGTTGCAAAGGTATAGGAGAACAGGTGAGGAATTTTGAGTGGGGTGATTGCGAATTAACGTCATGGAAAGACCCGACAGGAGAGGTGCATTGGTGCTTAGAGCCTGATGAAAAATATCGTTATAACGGTTGGATAATAAGGGAGAAGCCATAAGGGGTTATATTGTGAAATCTAAACGTGAGCAAACAATAAAAGCTATTGAAAATTGGGATGATTTACGAGAACCGGATGCCTCTTGGCAAGAATGTAAGGGTGTTCTGGCAGACCGCATCCTCGAAATCTGCAAACCAGACAGGGAGATGATAGCTGAAGAAATACTAAAAGACAGGGAAGATGTATTGAATTACTCTGTAAAAGGTCATGTGTTGGCACGTTCACCCAAAGATGTTGCAAATGAAATCATAAGGCAATGGAGAGAAGATGAAAGAGGGGGGAAGGAATGAAATCACTATCGCAACGTATCACAGAGGCTAGAGGTGAGTGCTGGCATACTTTCAAGAAAACAGAAAACGAATTGGTGCATCCTAATCACATTATTCCTTCATGTATTCACTGTGAAATAATGGAAGGTATGGCAAGAAACCCTAACTATGAACAAGATGCTAACAAGTATATGATGCTGTTTCAGGAGTTGCCATATCCATATAGAAATTTAATGAGTAATGGTGTGATTGACAAGCCCTACTTTTGTGGTGAGATAGATTGGGATGCCGAGATGTTTGGGGAAGGTTTTACAGGTCGAATCGGCACTGCCGTATGCCTTGCTTGGCTTGAGGCTTTTAAGTGTAAGGAGTGTGTAGATGGCTTTGTTTTTGATGAAGGCGGTTCAGGGATATGTAACGTGCCTTGCCCGAAGTGCAATAACGGCTCAACATTTAAAAAGGAGGTAGCAGATGACTAAGTTTTTACTCACGATAATCGCAGTAGTAGCAACGCTAGGTATTCTTTTGACGGGAGCCTATGGCGAAACAGTGAAGCTTTCATGGGTCGCACCAACAACAAATTCCGATAATTCTGTACTCACAGACTTGGCAGGCTTTAAGATTTACGAGCATTTAGGTGCGAACTTTATCGAGAGGGCTAACGTATCGGTTGGTCAGTTAACAACAACACTGACCGTACCTGCTGGTAATCATTGCTTTGTAGCGACTGCTTATGATGACAAGATACCTGCCAACGAGAGCCTTCACAGCAACGAAGTGTGCGCAGACATTTTAGACACAACAGCACCAGCTACTTTTGTGATTGAGATTATAGGGAATTAAAATACGAGGGCATCAGGGACTTACGTGATGGGGCGTATGTCAGGGATTAGACGCATTGACAGGGTTTAGTGTACACCTTGGTGTCCTCATTTACTGCTTACAGGATTCAATGTAAATATTTAACAGGTCGATATCTGAACGAATAAGCATTTTGCCTTCATAAATTGCTCCGTCTATCTCGACCTCTATCCATTGGTCTTTCTCTTGAGGTATGTAGCCGTAAAATAAATCAGGGGGATTTAATCCGCCAGATTTAAAAGTAGCACATCCCACCATTGACACCAACCCTATGGTTAGTGTACAATAAAGTAATGAAGAATAAATCAATTTATAAAACTGTTTCACGAAAAGGACATCCTTTTGGTATTCGAGGTCGTGAAATTTTGTATCATCGCTTTATTATGGAAGAATGGCTCAGAATACATGACCCTAATTCCTCCCATCTTATCGAAGTCAAAGGGATTAAGTATCTCAAACCTACTTGCATTGTACATCACATAGATAAAGATACTCTCAATAATGTTATAGACAATCTTCAGATATTTGAAAATCAAGGCGACCACAGAAATGCTCATATAGACTTGATTCAAAAAATTAAATGTGTTGATTGTGGAAAAGAAGTCAGAAGCAGACTTGGCAGATGTAAAGAATGCAGAAAGAAGATATATAGTAAGAATTTTAAAAGACCTATTATAAAATGCGTTGTATGTCATGAACTAAAACCCCATCACGGAAAACAAAAATGCCAAAGTTGCCACGGTAAAGATAGGTATCGTCAACTCAAGTCTTTATCTTCCAGTTCTTAATCTTCTTTATACTGTCCCTGAAATGAATATTAGCATCAGACATAATAACAGGGAGCCTTTTAAGAAACTTATTTTTATCTTTGACATATTGATTGATAGCGTCTAACTTCTGCTGTGCCTTCCCCTGTTTAAAGATAAAATAAACCGCCCCGCCCAATACTATAAGCAGGACAGTTATGGAACCTACCAGCCAGCTCATTTACTGGTCAGGCAAAGCTCTGTTAAGTTTCATCTTGGCAAATATCATGGACAGCCCACCGACTAAGGAAGTCAGGAAGTCCTCAAGCCCGATAGCTGACAGGTTGTCGGAACCTGCCGTAACATCACCGGCCAACCAACGATATGCTTGGATTAAAATACCCACGACTACTGTGATAATCATCTTGTTGCCTGTAAAAAAGTCTTTCATTTCTTTTTCTCCTTTCTTGAATCTTTGGGATCACCTGCTAATTTCTTAACGTCACCAACTACAATAAACCATATAACTGAAAGGGTGAGTATTACAGCACCCACAATTGCCAGTATGATTATCCAGATACTCATTTCGTCTGTATATGCACGGCATTATTATTAGACTCAATAGCTACCAAGCCCTGACGTTCACATTCTTCCATAAAGTCTTTCTTGTCTGCTGGATTATCTATTGCGTAGTCTTTGGCAAGGTCAAGTAAATGTCTGGAGTTGTCCTTACCACCGACCATCTTGTTACGCTTCTTGGAACGCAGTCCTGACGTAACGGAAGCTCCGTACCGCATGGCTATGGGTCTGACTATGTTGGCAAACTCACTTGGGCTCATCTTTTAAACACTCCCCGTTTTTAAGGCAGTCGATAACAAGCAGTCCGCATATCGGACACTTCTGCCTGAGATGCACTTCTCTTCTGTACTCTTCAAGCAGGCACACCTGGCACTCACAACAACCCTGATTCCTGCGTGGACAGCCGATTCCTTTTTGGCAACACCGTAGCCGTTCTTTTTCTGTAGACATATCATTTGTTTATCTCTTATTTATCGCTTTAATGATTTCGTCTTTAACGTGGTCAAGCTTTTCGTCAAGAGCGTCAACTTTATCCTCGACTCCCTGAATCTCCTGCTTTAACTCGTTATCGTCTTTCTCCATCTGAGCTATTGTAGCATGGGTTCTGTGTTCAAGTGCATTTTTCTCTGCCTCGGAATATGTGTACCTGACAGCTCCACCTGTAAACATTAAAACTAGAGTTATCGTCACCCCGACTATCCACTGAAACATTCTCAGACTTACCTTTGTATCGCACTTGTCATGTAACCTGCTTATGCTCTTATGAAAGTTCACCTTTATTACGGCTATCACCCCGTCCTTGGGATTAACCATATCGTCTATGTGCTTGTCTGCCCTGTCGTGTCGTGCCCTGCATGATTCATTTATTTCGTGTTCTGTCATTGCATTAAGTCCCCGTAATCGGTTTTCCTGTTCTGCTGTATAGCATCATGCTTGGCTGTGTTGCCAGCCTTGCGCGCTTCGCTGTTGTCAATTTCCTGAATTTCTTTTTTGAATATCTCAATCAGCACGTCCTTTAAATGCCCACTTGGTGTTAAAGAGCACGGCGTGCTGGTCGGACTTGGCGGTGGACATTCTGATGGCAGGGGATACTTTTTAAATAACGTGTCCCTCACCCTTGCCTGCTTTGCGTCAGGGATAGTCAGGCTTAGTTTTAAGTCCGCCCCGTACAGGCAACTGGATGTGAATAAAACTGCCATGATAATTAATAATTGTTTCATATAGTTCTCCTTAATTGTCCACCAGGTAGCCGTCAAAACCACCATGCCCTTCCATAGAGCCAGCGTTTATATCGACCTGAATATATACATCTGTTTTCTCTGTAAATACTTTGTAGGGACTAAAGTAATGTTGGAAATGTATTTCAGTATTCAATCTCATGCCTATTGTCATCTTCACCCTTTCCACAGGCGAGCCGCTTGCAGGGTCAACACTTCTTTGTTTTAAATCAATTTCTGCATTTTGCGCGCCTGTACTGTCTTCAGATGAAAAGTAATAATTAGTAACATGAAGTGTCTTGCCTGCTGGTACTGTATAAACAGCCATTTCTGTTTGTCCAATAGAAGGCTCTATCCTTGCCCATACCGTACCTGCTGATGTTTCCTGTATATCTACGTCATTGGCATTGACATTCCCTGTTCCAGCCACAGCAACATAAGCCCTGAATACCCTTGTCCATGTAAGTGTCGCAATAGCTGTTGTGCCTGCACCACCTAATGCTTGAGTTGCTGACTGTTTATCACCATTAGCATCTAAACCCTCAACTGTTATACTTGTCGCTCCCGTTCCACCGCTCGAATCAACACCTGAATGGGCAATCGACATTAACACAGGAGATGCAAACGCCTGAAAAATACCCTCGTAATTAGCTGTAGTATCATGTCCGTTCCATAAAGTACCATCCCCCATGCCATCAGCATGACCGAATTTATTGATATGCTCGACCCCTGCAATATTGCCCTCAGTAACTTCAAGCATGAAGTCGCCCTTCCTTAACTCAGTCGCACTGGCAGGGATGATTAAAAGTAATGATACGATTAACAGCCATATAAGTTTTTTCATATAATCCACCATTCGCCTCCTGATACATATAACCTCATAGATTCGTGTTTGGATAAAGTCTGTGTTAAAGCATCGTCTATCGTTTCAGCACCACTGGCATCTATAGTCACCGTGTTGTCAGCATTGATGCACTTCACATATATAACTCTCTTGTCCTGCCCTGACACTGCCTGAAGGTTGATAGTAACCGCACCACCAGAGGCATTAACTATAATTACGTTGTCGGTATCAACTACTGAATAAGGTGACTCAGCACTTGTGATGATCGTATCGTTTAAATGATACTCCTGCATTTCAGCCGTACCCACAAAATTAACGTCACCTGTGGCGTCTATCTCGGTGTAGTTGGTTCCTGTACCGTCACCTATATTGACAGCAGTTGTCGGGTCGAGCCACAAGTCAGTATCGTCAGAGAAGATACGGTCTATCTGTGAAGTACCGAACACAATGTCTGAGCCTGCGTTTGCCCCTGCCAAGACTATTCCATATACTGTTGTTGCCCCTGCATTGGTTTGGTCTTCTATCCACAGCCCTGCTGTCGTACCTATGGTTCCGTTGTAATCAGGGAACGCTTCGGCATAGAAATGTGCCCACTTTGTTCCGTTTATAACATCCGTTCCAGCATCATCTGAGTGAACCCCCGAATAAAAGGAATAGAAATTGGGTACAGTCAGCGTTCTTGCGTTACTACCAGTTTTCGTGAATTGCAGATTATAACCGCTATTAACAGCGTTCCAAGCTCCAGCAGTTGCACCTTGCGTTACAGTTATTTTCCCTGTATGTATATTGGTTGATGCTGTACCACCAGGATTATCATTACGCATCCCTGTATCAATTAAATTAACAAACTGTCCGATAATGTCATAACCAAAACCGCTTGCCTGTGAAAAATTTATTTCCACAACCTCTGCTATAGGAGTAAATGAATCGGGAGCAGTCCAGTTATTGGTTAATTTAAACGCTGTTACATTATCATTATCTGCCGTTACACCGAACTTATGTGCATCTACCACCGGTGTTTCGTTCACACCAACATTACCATCAGTACCTTCGATTGTGAAATTGTCAGCACTATCCGTAGTTTGTATATTAAAACCGCCGTTAGCTTGATAAGTGCTTGTAAGGTCGACAACTAAAGCCGAACCATCCCAATACATACCAGCATCTTGCCCTGCACCAAACACGATATCACTTCCTGAACCGTCACCGTCTAAAACTATCGCTCTGGCAGTGCCAGCAGAGGCTGTCAGGTTATCAATAAAGATACCTGTTGTGTTAGTGGAAAAATGGTCATCAGTAGGGTCTGTTAATTTTATCCAGTTAAAAGTATTGCTGATTAAAACCACACCACCAGCCGTAATCGCACCGTCAGCTACAGCCTTTAAACCGTTAAATTCAGTAACTGTGGTCGTAGACGTTGAAGCTGAATTACCCACATAATCGAGCTTCAGTAGATTCAGCTCTGTTGTAGTTAATCCAGCACCTGTTATCAGGGAGTTATAGCTGAATTTGCCTGCTTCGGCTAGAGCCACATCACCGACCGATTTCATAGTATTGATTGCAAAAGCACCACCTAATACATCGATTATGGCTTCTTCGTTCGCTTCCCTCAAAGTCGCTGTTAATGCTAATGCAATAACACTTGTCACTGTGGCATTAACAGCGACTTTATATTCTGCGCCCCATGACCTGACGCGACCGTCACCCATATCTCTTGTTACCCAATCAGCTTGATAATTAAAAGCGTAACTTGAAACACCAGATGGAACAAATCCAAAACCCATAACGTCCCTGTCCTCGTCAATAAACATCATTGTCTGGTTTGTGGTAGTTACACTAAAATCAGAAGTGTTTGTACCTAAGTCAAGTGTTGCTGTAGTTCCGTCACTTGATAACTCTGCCCCTGACCCTGCATCACCTATTTCTAAAATAGCAGGGGTTCCTGTATGGTTTAATACTATCCCCCCACCTGTCCATGTCGCTGTGTCTGTAAATGTTGAAGTGCCGTTTACCTCTAAAGTGCCAACTATATCAAGCGTGGCTGAAGGAACTAACACCCCGTTTTGCCCTATCAATATCCCGTCACCACTTCCGTCCAGAAAAAACATCCTGTCCTTATTGGCTGACTCAATTCTTATATCTAAGGCAAGCCCTCCTTTATTCAATACAATTGTTTCTGAATTACCTTCTATGACGTAATCATTAGCCCCTGTTTCAAATATCAAACCTATGTCGCTGTCCATAAGTATGCCGCCATTTGTCCATTTCCATTGTTCTGCTATTAAGCCTGAAGCGTTTGTGGTTAAGGTATCAGGAGCACCCGTTACATAGGTGAAGTTTGGGCTGCTATCTATCCCCCCAGTGGACGAGCCGGTTAAAACTTCGTCTTGTGTTAAGCCTGTTATCGTACTGGCAGGGAAGGTTATGGACGTTGTAACATCCCCGTTATCCGTAACTGCACCAACAGGGAACCGAAGCTGATAAGGCCATGTTTGAACCGCTACTGTTTCGTCAGATACATCCAAAAATATGTTAGGACTTATCTGAGCCGATACAGGTAGAGTGAATAATAAGATAATTAATATGGCAAGTAGGCTTCTCATCGCTAACTATATTCTACAATTCCCAGTTCGGTTGAATCAGTACCGCCACATCTGAAGAAGATGCTGAAGTCGTGTCGAACGTTACGGAATAACATGGTCTGGTTGGGGAACAGTTGATTACCGTCTTTATCAGCAGGCGCAAGTCCTGTACCACCCCACCACGCTATCTTAGAGCCTACGTTCTGTATGGAGATACCCCGTTTACCTGCCGTGAGGGTGAGTTCTACCTGAGTGTTAGGTACGGATAGTTTGGCTGTATGCGTTATTGCACCAACATCGTCAAAGGGGAAAACTGTGAATTGTAGCGACATTATGAACCACC
>Ga0255048_10003092_pt1 | contig 10245 bp, 22 predicted proteins | sample JV7_2_2_MG_FD_183619 | JGI IMG/M metagenome (GOLD analysis project Ga0255048, IMG submission 183619) | Seawater microbial communities from Jervis Inlet, British Columbia, Canada - JV7_2_2 | ecosystem: Environmental > Aquatic > Marine > Inlet | place: Canada: British Columbia | collected 2016-10-06
GCGTCACGTGAGTCATTGAGAATGTCGCGTATCGGCAGTGTCTTGCCGTGCTCTATGCCGTCGCGTATGGTGTTCTTGGCTACGTACTCGCTGTCTATATCCCTCTTGAGTATCTCACGCATCAACACACGCACAGCCTCGTCCTCCTCTACCCTGCCAGCTGCTATATAGCCACCCATAAGAACACTAGCTCGAAGCAACGCGCTGTGCTTCTCCCCGTCGTCGGCCTTGCGTATAAGCATAGCCGCAAGGTTGAGCTTCATGTAATCTGTACCTACCGACTGTATCTCCGCCGTCTGTGTCTGTGCTTTCTCTGTGACGAACTTACCAAATACACTGGCGTCTTCGTTGACGATGAGGTCTGGGTCGTACGACTCATAACAGCCTCTGCTCTCGTTGATACCCGTGGGATCGGGTTCCACCCCATACTGGTTGTCGAAGTACTCAGACAACGCACGGAAGTGGTCTCTGTGTCTGTCGCTATGTGCTACGCGGACGAGGGCTTTGAGGCCATCGCCGCTGGGCGAAACCCAGCAGGCGTATACGTAGGGGTCGCTACCTATTAGCGGTTTCGACTTTTGCGTATCGATATGATCGAAGTCCAGCACCACCAGACCGCTGTGCCTGATGATGTCTTGGTCTTTCCTCCCGCTGAACTCCCCACTGAATAGCACAAGGGGTAGCTCAGACTTCTTGCTTTTGTCCCCACCACGGATGACGTCTATCTTGTCTTTTTGCTTTCCATCGCGGATGCGGTCGAGGAGGTGAGACACCTCCACGTGGTTGGGGGAGTCTGTTTCATATTGTGACTTGAATATTGTTGCCTTCATGGGACTAACGATTGTCCAACGCACTTGTAGCTGATAACTTTCGTGACACGTGCGTCTTTGTTTTTGGATTTTGAGTCGTATACAGCGGCCTCTACCCTTTTCATAGAGAGCCTATCCTTCATAATTTCTTTAGTGGTGATGTACCGCGTGACGATATGTATCGTCCTCTTGCTCCATGTCTTCTTCTTCGTGCCCCTGCTGTACATAACCTCTATCTCTACGTAGTAGATACATCGATCCTCCATTTCTTCTTTAGGTGTTGGGCTATCCATTCGAATGTCACCCACTTGTTGGACATAGGAGCTATGTCTTTGGCCTTAAACAGCACGCAGTTGTCGCCCCTCTTATTTGGGATCAGGTACACAACATATTCATCGTCTCGTTCGTCGTCAAACCATTCAATGAATATCTTCGAGTCTTCATGATCCCATCGCCTACACCAGAACGTTCCGTGATTGCATCGGAAAGAATGGGGGCTGAGGAACTCAACGTCCTTCAACCCCCACTCCATAGCTCCGTATAATGCAATTACCTTAGAAAGGTAACCCGTCATTCTGCTGTTGCGGTTGCTGTTGCGGTTGCTGTTGCGGTGCCTGCTTAGCGGCGTTCTCACGACGCTTCACGTTGTACTCGCTGTTGGGGTCATCAACGCATGACCATGGCTTAGCCCCACCAGTCATAACCTTGATGGTCACCATGCGGTTGCCATCGGCGTCAGCCGGCTCAGCAAACTTCTCAAACATAGTCATGGCCTCAGCCAAAGACATCTGGATCTTGTAGCCTACGAGGCTCCCGTCTTTCTTTTCAATCGGGTAGGTACGCCCGATGAAGTCTGGTTTTTTGTCGTTACTCATAACTGAAAGTAATTAAGGATTAAATAAAGGGTTTTGAAAAAAACGAAATAGCTTACAAAGACAGCGGTGGAGACAAGCACCGACTTATACTTCAAACTCAATGAACTCAACCATCGGGTCATAGTCCTCTCCTCTGTTAAGGTACTGGCGTATCAACGCCACCGCCTGATTGAACTTCATCTCCCCCGCAAACAGGGTACTCTCACTGCACTTGACAAGGGCAGGGGTGTAGGGGTAGGTCTTCTCTTGTACCACCCAGTAGAACTCTTTGGTGCCCTTCATCTTGCTGTAGATATACGCTTGTATATCGTAGCTGAAGTCACGTACGCTGTAGCGAAACTTGTTGATGCTCTGCGTAGACTTGCTGTCTGTGATATAGCCGTCACCAAGGCAGTCGATGTACCCCTTCACGGGGATTCCGTTCAGATCGCCATCAACGAGCACCTGATAGTCGCCCGTCATGTGCGAGTCGATAAGTCCGCTCTTGCGTAGCCTGTCGATCATAGCTTCAGACTGCGTATGCATCTCCGTGCTGATGATCATCTTGCCCGCCTCGTCAGCGTCAAGGTGTAGCCTTTGCAACGCCTCCTTGTACTCCTTGGTGAGCTTGTAGTTCTTGGACTGCTGTGTCTTCTCTGAGAGGCCCCCTAAAAGGGCCTCCTCGTCAAAGATGATGTAGCTGTCCGAGACCTTCTCCGGCTCAAAAAGCATCATGTCGTACAACGTCCCGAAGTCTAAGGCGTCGCTCTTGTACTTCAGCTCCCCACGCATATAGCGATCGAACTGGACGATATCACCGAGTGCCTGCTTGAGGCTGCTGTACGAGAGGTAGTCCTTCCCATACCGCGACTGCAATAGCTCTCTCACGACACGAACTTTTTGATGCCCGCCTTCTGGTTGTCTGTCAACACCTCCCCGTACTTAGCCATGATGGCTTCGTAGGCTGACTTTTTGTCGCGCTGACCCTTGATGTACTCAATAGCCATGCTCATGATGTCTTTTGGGGTGTCCTCGGCCTGCGGTTGAGCCTTGGCCTTGGCCTTAGGTGCTGACTGGCTGTTGTCCATGCTGTCTGCGTCTTTGGTGTCGTCAATCAACAGCATACCATTCAAAGCATACTTACGAGCGTAAGACGAAGAGGCACCCGTCACCTGCGAGCCATCCATACCTTTCTTGTTCTCCTCTTCTCGCGCATAAGCCGTAACACTGACTGACTCACTATCATCATTCGTGCAGGTGACTTCAGCGCGAACATAAAAGCGATCACCGATAGCCTCCAACGTATCGTTGATGGTGAAGGTGAGGCCGTGCTTGACAGCCAACGGCTTAAGAGCCTCGAGGATATCCTCTGCGTTGCGATACTTGTACTTGCCGAAGCTGTTGTACTGACTCTTCGGAGCCTTGAGTTCCGCCTGTAGGAGGCGTAGCTGTTCATGAATTTTCATCTGTAGTAGATTTAGAGTAAATTACTTCGAAGTACTCGCCGTCGTTGCTCCTCCAGTTGGCAACCTTGCGAGAGGGGGTGACGTAAGATCGCCCGCCCCTGTTGTACATAAAGACCATGGTCTCTACGCCATCTTGTGTGCTAGTCATGTTGAATAAATTGATGTTACGTTGCAAATATATGATTGTCGATGCAGTTATACAAGCCCCTGTGCGTTAATCTGTTATAAGTTGGTGGCACAGAGGGCATACGTCAGCAGTTCCCTTGACGGCGGATCTGGTGACATGGGTGGCTATGTTGTACATACGCTTGTACCCAGACTTGTACATATTCTTTCTGTGGTTTTTGCAGTGGCGCATCACCGTCGATCGGTGCAAACCAAAGTAGTTGGCTATGGCTGTGTAGTTCGTTGTCTGTGCAAGGGCGGTCATAAAGGCCGCCCGCAACAGCACGTTCTCCTCTCCTTTGGCTTCTAGGTCTAACGGGATGCCCACGGCTACCTCATAGTTGAACAGCAAGTCATCGATCTCTTCGAACTTCACGGATGCGTACTTTGTCTGCGTTAAGGTTCGTCTGTGTATCCCATACCTCACCAACCCACCATCCCCTACGCTCTGTGACCTTGTTGGAGGCCATGCGATAGCGCATCTTGCACTTCTTGCCGTCAGGGAGGTCAAAGTGCTGAGACTCGTCGAGCCTGTTGATTGTGATAACAGCCTCCCCTGACTCATCACCAAACAAGTATTCGATGCGTAGCTCAGTCTCCTCACCGATATAGCTTGCGGCTGTGTTGAAGATAAAGCTAGCGTCAGAGGGATCGGCTTCGTTGTCCCAACGGATATGGAAGTAGTCTGTTACATAGCCACTAGCCCCCATCTCCAAGGCGTAGCGGATGTTGTTTACGTGGTAGTCTTCACGTGTGTAAGTTGTGTCTGTCATGACTTGTGTGTTTATCGGGGGTCAGGCCACCCGAGGAATAGTTTGGATTCAAAGTTTAACAGCATACACTCTATCACCATGTCGGGAGCATCGCCCCTCACGATGCGACCCCACAACTGGGTCATGTATGCCTTGCGCTCTTGTTCATTCATCGCAGTCAAGCATAGCAACGTCAAACAGCCTGCGACCCTGCGTCATGATGATGGGTATCTCTTTGTTGTCGATACTGCCTATCTCGTGGGTGTACACCCAGTGGGGGGTCTTGCGTGGGTTGAACGACAACTCAAGGTCGTTCCTCCAGTCAACCTGCTGTTCTTTGTTGACGAGGTACACGTCTTCGGCCTCTATCCACGCACAAACAGTTTTGTTGGCTCCGTCATGTATCTTCTGTGCTGTCCCCGCTTGGTTGCGTAGCTTGCAGTCGTGCATGACGATACTTATGCTCGACGGATCGTAGTAGTCTATGCACCCCTCAGGGCTTGTGACCTTCCACTTCATAAAGTGTTCTCCTCGTCCGAGGTTGAATCTAATCTTGTAGCTCATAGATTGGGATATTTATTTGGTTGCTGTATTTGATGGCGTACTTCTCAGCCTGTGTCTTTGTCTTGAAGAATGAAAGTGTGGTGCTTCTGCTACGCTTACCATCGGGGGTGCAAACATACACACACCACACCTTCAGTGTCTTCTCTACGCGTACATAAAAGTGGCTCACTCGACCCGCTCTATGTGTACATCACTGCCCTCCAACTCCTCCCCGAAGTTGTAGAACCCGTCTTCTGTCTTCTCCATAGACCATATGTTGCATACCCACTGGACATCCATATCCTCTATGTCGTCGTCCTCGTCCTCCAACCATACGTTGGCGCATAGGTACTCGTTGATGGGTAACCACATATCGTGGGAGGTGTGGTCTTCGGTGTCTGAGGTCACCTCGACGTGACCGAATAGCTGTGACTTGATCTTGAATTTCATGACTCTAATGTTTGGTGTCTGTACTCGTTAACCAGTTCCTCAACTGACAGGTCGATGATGTCTGACTCGGGTTGTTTGTCTGCCCACGCTAACACCTCCTTGAGCGTAGCGTAGCCCCCATGCATCGAGTCATACTTACCACTGAAGAGGTCTACTTCGCTTTCGCTGATGTAAACCCAGTAGCGGGTTCCGTCCTTCACGTAAGCGTTGTGTAACAAGACAGATACGTTGTTGTTTTCCTTCCGTGCCGAGAACCCTGATTCGTTCAAGTGCATGGTTGCTTTCGTGTACTTATCCATTATTTCTTGTGTATTGGGTTGAACGCTTTGTATACCATCTCGAGGTATGCCTCTGAGTCCTCGATGAAGCTTGTGTCGTGTGATCCGTTCTCACCTAAGTCCCACCCGAGGTAGTGGAAGATGCGGGCTATATTCTCGAGGACTTCGAATGGGTCGGACTCACGAAAGGCTTCTATCTTCTGCTCCTCCTGCCGTCTCTCCACCTCTTCCCTCATCCTGCAGGCGAGGGCGTAGCTGTTGATGGTGTCCTCCGACACCTCAACCCACACCTCATCCTCGCCCTCAGTGTGGGTGTCTACGTACACCTTGCCTGCGTTGGTGAAGGCAAAGCAACCTGCATCGCGCAGTCCTTGCGCCGCTTCTTCACATAGTGTTTTTCTGTGATTGTTCATCATGCTGTTATTAATCGTTTGACTGGTTGGGGGTGAAGTGAGTCAGAAACTCCTCCACCATCCATGAACGCTCGGGGTAGCTGAACCCCTCACGTGCGTACTGGTGGACGCGTACGTCCGTGTCCCCCGATTTGATGTAGGTGCCTGCTAACAGCAGAGCGTCGGTGAAACTGATTTGTTCGGTTAACTCCTCGTTTGAGGAGTTGTCTGAGAATGTGTATACGCGCATAGCTTGTGTGGTTATGTGTTTGACTGGATGTGAGACTTAACAGCCTCTGAGACCCTGTACCAGTTGATACTGGCTACTGCATAGTCAACGATGTTGTTGAGGATGCCTTCAGGGTCGATGAAGCCGTCGACCACCAACTCGAAGAAGGTCTCTTGGCACCACTCGGGGGTAACGCCTTCGTGCTGTCTGCCCAACGGCAGTTTAACAGCATAGGAGGCAAGGACAGGGATGTATTCCCATTCGTAGACCATGTCGGTCAAGTGCTTGTCGTTTCTCATTGTGTCTGTGTCTGTGTCTGTGTCTGTGATTCACTATCATCATCACCCCCGCAGGGGCGATGACTTAGGCTGTTATCGGGTCAACTGCTTGAACGGCATCGGCTCGGTGTCCCAGTCGTCCGCATCGATGGTCTCCCAATCGCTGTAGTAGATGAAGTCGTCGGCGTAGGCCTCCTCGAGGTCAGCGTATCCCGCGCTCATCACGTAGGACTTCGCGTCCGCCTCATTCTTGATATACAACTCCCCATCGCACACGCAGAACCCCTCATCGAATCCCTCACCCGTGATGCTACACCACCGAGGGAACTCGTTGGACTTGACCACTGCAACCAACGTCTGACACATACCCTTTGCGTTGGTTATCTCGCACCGCCCGAAGTAGTCGCCGTCCTCGAGTGACCAGTGCATGAAGCCGTCAAGTTCGGAGACCTGCTCATGCTCCCACTCTTGCACCATGCTTATTTCGTCCTCATACATACCGCTTGTATCGGCACTGAAGAAGTAGGGGAGGAAGTACTGGTTGACGCTGAATTCAAAGGTTGTTGTTCTCATGACTAGAAAATTAATGTGAGGAAGATTGTGTAGAGCAGGGCAGTGACCGCCCCCACAAGGAGGGCGGCCAAAGCCGTAAGTAGCTCGCGCTTCATATCTCAATTCCGATTCCTGCGGACTTCACCGCATCGATGACCAACTGCGGGAGGACGTAGCACCCGTCATATCCAAGTAGGGCGTATCCCTCTTCGAACTCTTCAATCTCGAGTTCACCCGCCACGTAGTAGTCGCTCCCGTCGGAGTTGATATCCCACAACTCGAAGCTACCGCCCGACCCGTCCTCGACGTGGATGAGGGCTTCACCCTTGACTTGCGTCCCGTCATTGAGACGCCCGTCAATTTTGATGACTTGCTCCTTAAGGTCAGGGGTGGCGTTGTCGGCGTTGTACTTATCAACCCACCGCTCAACCTCCGCATCGCTCAACCGAATGAGGAACCACTCGCCGTTGCCGAGCACGTTGACGCAAACGTTGTTGTGCCCATCCGTGCAACCCTTGAGACCCTCCTTGCGCATCTGCGCTACTGCTAAGTGCTTATTCATGGCTAGGCGAGTTAGAGGTTAATGTCGGCCATGTTTGCGATATCGAAGATAGCCTGTTGGTTGCCCAACCGACCGAGACGCTTGGCAAAGGTCTTCCCCGCTACGTGGAGGGAGATGTCAAGGCAAGTGAGGCCGTTCGACTCCCACATACCTACGTACAACCCGTACCCCAAGTCATCCAAGTTGAGTTGGTTGATGAGTTCCATACGCTCGAGGAAGCCGAACATGAGAACGTCCGTGTCCGCCGTCCGCAGTTCACCCAAGGCAGAGGCTCTCTTCAGTCCCTCCCTGCGTGGACTATGACGCAACGTCCCACCCTTGGGGGTGATGACTACGGCCTCTCTAGCCGCAACCCACGTTGGGATTTTGGTGTAGTCAGCAGTAGGTGACAGACTCACCATGTAGCCGTGGCCAGTGGTGACAGGGTCAAGGAAACGGCCGTCAGGGGTGACGACACCGCTAGCTCCGCCGTTGGTACGAGTAGCCTCCTGCATCTGAGCGAAGAGGTTCATGGATTGGGCGCGAAAGTCCGCCCGAGAAAGTTGAATGTTGTTCGACATAGTGAACAGAATTTTGGGTTAACGCCGCCCGTCCCTCGGACGACGATGCAAACATACGGCAACGTTTCGTTGTTGCGCAAATCTGATGTGTTAAAATAGTGTTAAAATCCAAACCTGATTTGAATCATGTTTGATATACATATAGTAGGGGAAAGAAGGTTGGGTCAATTGATGGATATATTAGCATATCTAACCCCATTAGCATCCCACCTAACTACCTGATCCTCACCCAGTTACACCCTTCTACCTCTACACTACTCGAGGTGGGTGGCCGTAAGTGGTTGGGTCAGAGGGAAATCCCAAAAGTTTGCAGTTCCGGTCGGTCAACGGGAGGGGAGGGGGTCGGCAATCCCGTTTCGGGTCGGGTGTGGGTACGCCATGTAGTACGTATAATCCCCACCCCCTTTATTTCTGACCCATTTTGCACACCATGCATATACCCACCGCACACAGAGGCGATCTAAAAGTCTGTTATTGATCACATCTGAGTGGATTTTAGCCGAAATCCACCCTCACCCCTAACAGCTTTACTTAAAGTAAATTCTACCTAATCCCCGCAAACCGTTGATATACAAGCTGTTATACCCCTTTAAACTTTTTGCACTCTACGCTTGACTTTGTCATTTTTTTCTTGTAACTTTGCTAAGCTCGTTCAGCTCAGGCACTCGGGGGCGGGGCCTTTTAGAGGCCCGCCTCAGACGAACAGAGGGGGCTAAGCTCATAGCTGCTTATAGAATCGCAGCTACGGCTTACGGGGCAAAGCTGAAGAATACGGGTGTGCTGTGCCTTGTCCCTTCATAAAGGATGTGTCAAGATAACAGCTTCCTTTTCGTCTTATATTCGCACTATGATTGTGCGTAGCAACGGAAAGTATCAAGTAAGGTCTATGAGGGGGAAGGTTCTTGGGACTCATGACACGCTAGACAAAGCCAAAAGACAGCTGCGTGCTATAGAAGCATCAAAGAACAAGCAATGAGGGTATTGAGAAGTCAAGGGGACCCCACTAAGGTTAGTACCCCACAGTGGTATGTGGATCTAGCCGATCGGATACAGACGTCTAACTACGTCCCTACACCTACACGTGAGGACAGCCTGTTCCTCTTGAACAACAACAGGGAGATAGATAAGCTCATCAGTCAGGGGTATAAGAAGCACTCGAATCCCTTGGGTAGCTCACAGTCGTGGAATAAGGACTATGTGGATCTAGTGGATCATATGATCAGCGCTAGGGAGGTAGAGAAGATGAATAACTCTATAGCCGGTAGTCCTGACGACTACTTTGACTTCTCTCGTGGGCCTATGGTGGGGTCTTCGGACTGGGCATATGAAGGTGGGGACGACCTCGGGATGCCTATGCACTATATACATCCGGCTATAAAGCCTCAGTGGAGTGCTGACTATGTCACACAAAACCAGCTGTCACAGCCGTATGTGGAGTCGTTTGGGTATGAGGACATCATGATAACGCCGTGGGATATGCTTACAGCTGATCAGAAGAACGAGCGTATACAGATGGCTATAGACAGCAACAACTTCGGGGGTATACCTCAGAGCGTAGTGGATAATATAAACAGCGGGATGACCCCTGTATTTAAGGTAGCTACTGCCGTAGGGGGTCAGGGCTCTCAGGCCCCTGCCCCGCAACCAATAACCCCACAGCCATCTAGGATGACACCCATGTCATCTATACAGGCAGGACAGGTAGATAACAGCCTCCCACAGCAGTCACCAGTAAGGCCTGCTACACTTAGCGGTGGGGGTTTAAGACCCCCACAACTTACTATGCAGGCCGATCAGAGGTCTAGGGTAGGGCAGTATCAGACAGGGGAGTATCGATGGGACCCAGACAAGAAGAAGTGGCAGATGGATCCGTGGGATAGACAAGATCAAGACGCAAGCAGAAGGCAATGGCGTATAATTAAAGCACCTAAGTTCTAATGATCTCAAGACGACGCAGAAGCAACAACGTAGCTAACGGGGTTAGCACGAAGAAGAGAGACGTCAATGACCTCCTTAACAGCCTAGACCTCTACGGGACGGTACAGCTCCCCTCAGCCGAAGTAGTAAGTATGAGCGGGGGCTCGCAAGGGGTAGATATGCTCGGGAGGCCCGTGCAGATACCTGCCTCAGGCCCAGACCTCGATATACTGCTTAGCGGGCAGCAGAGGCTGTTAGAGGAGCTATACCCGAAAGGATGGGCTGGGGAGACCGACGAAGAGTATGACGCTAGGCGTAGGCAGCAGCTCGACTTCACCAGACGACAGTATATGGGGGAGCTGACCCCAGATGAGACATACATGTCCGATTACTACAGACAGTATGGGAGTTTAACAGCCTCCGGTACCGCTACCCATG
>Ga0255048_10003093_pt1 | contig 10245 bp, 18 predicted proteins | sample JV7_2_2_MG_FD_183619 | JGI IMG/M metagenome (GOLD analysis project Ga0255048, IMG submission 183619) | Seawater microbial communities from Jervis Inlet, British Columbia, Canada - JV7_2_2 | ecosystem: Environmental > Aquatic > Marine > Inlet | place: Canada: British Columbia | collected 2016-10-06
ACCCCGCGGGGGGTGTCAACCACCCTGCTACCCCACCCTCGGCCGGCGTCGACGTCGAGCTCGCGCGGCCTCCTCGGCCGTTTTCTCACGATGGCACCGCCGGCCACACGTCGGGCACCGGGTCCCATGGGCGGGGGCCATGTTCGCCTCGTCGTCGTCGCCACCCTCGGCGACCGGCCGGACGTGGTCGGCCTCGTCGGCACCGGGGTGGCCACAGATGTGGCACACACCTCGATCGCGTCGGATGACGCGGCGAGCTCGCCGTTGCTCGGCCGAGCCGGACAGGGTGGTACGGGGGTGGGCGCCGGGCCGGCGGGACCAGGCGGCCGGTTCCGGATGGTCAGGGCACGGCCGGAGATTCGGGCATCCGGATCGGGCCTCACGACACGGTGACGCGGGGCGACGGGGCATAGATCAAGCGTACTAACCACCGTGCACCTCGTCGGGTGGTTGTCCTGTGTGCTCGAGCTGGTTGGCCTCGTCGACGAGCTCGAGCGGGGTGGGGTGGGGGGGCTCGTCGGTCTGTGCCGTGGCGGTCTGATCCGGTTCGGTTCCGGTTTGGTTCGGTCCGGTCTCGCGCGCGAGGCCGGTGGTATCTGGCCGGCGGTCTGATTCCGGTTTGACCGGGGCCGGATCGGGGCTAGAGCCGGCGGCGAGGTCCTCGTCGGTGGTGCCGGGGCGGAGGAGGACCATGCCGGCTTGGTCGGGGGTGCGGTTCTTCTTGCGGCCGTTGCATCGGCGACAGGCGACGACGACGTTGGTGAGGCGGTTGTCGCTGTCGGGGTCGACGTGGTCGTAGGTGCCACCGCCGGCGCCTTTGCGGTTGAGCCAGTCGACACGGATGCCGCAATAGCGGCACCGGTTGTGGTCGCGGGCCTTGACGTCGTTGCAGAGGCGTCGGTCTCGCTTGAGGGCCTTGTCTCGGGTCCACCGCTCACGCTTGGTGTCGTCGTCCCACACCTCGGCGAGTGGTTGGTCACGGAGCCAGTCGACCACCTCGTAGTTGTCGCCGTCATCGCGCCAGAGGCCGGCGTCGACGAGCTCGACGGCGAGCCGGCGGGCACGGGCGGCGCCGATCTTGCGGGCCACGGCGACGTGGAGGTCGGCGCGGGCGAGGATGCCGTTGTTGCCCACCGCCGCGCAGTAGAGCCGGACGATGTGCCAGAGGGCCTCGGCGTCGAACGTGAGCCGCTCGAGGGCCGCGCGCTCGCGGGGGTGGGTCTTGAGCCAGGCGGCCACGGGTTACCGGTGGTCGGTGGTGCGATGGTTGCCGGTGCAGATGAAACACACCACGCGGGCAGGGCACCGCTCGACGGGGTGCGGGCCGGTGCACTGGTAGCAGACAACGATGGCGGCCGGGCCGAGGTCGAGCTCGGTGTCGGCGGCCGACGGGATCGGGCCGAGGTCGAGCGGGAGCTGGTAGGGGCTAGTCACGGCCATGCTCGGCGAGGTGGTCGACGAGCACGGCGGCGGCCTCGGCGATGACGGCCGGATCGAACACTCGGGCGAGCTTCTTGAGCTCGTTGCGGAGGTCGGGGCTGTAGTGGTCCCATGGGAGCCGCTCGGCCACCTCGGTGTGGTGGCGCTCGTAGACATCGGCGAGAGCTCGGAGGGTGTCGGCCTGCCGGGCCGGGTGGCCGTTCGCGTAGAGGGTGACCGTGAGCTCGGTGTCGGCGGGCTTGGGCTCGTCGAGCTCGTCGAGCTCGGTGTCGAGGCTTGTCATGTGGTTGCTCCTGTCGTGGTGGTGTCGGTGTCGGGAATCGTGAGGGTGCCGCCGGTGGGGAATCGGGCGACGATTCGGCCGCCGGGGAGGACCTCGAGCACCTCGATGATGTCGGCGCCGAGCTCGAGGGTGGTGCGGCGGTGCTCGCCGACCTTGGGGCGGTCGTGTTTCCACGGGACGATTCGGCCACCTTGGCGGCCGTGTTGGGCGTCGAGGGCGCTCTGTGAGGTCGTCATTGCGGTCTGACGAGCGCGCGGAATACCGCGCGGCCGCGGTCGGTCAGTCGTACCGGGTGGGCTTGGCCGCCAGATGGGGTGCGGCGGGTGACCTCGAGGCGTTGGGCCTGGCCGGCGGCGATGAGGGCGGTGAGTTCGGTGCCGACGGCGGTGTGTAGCCGGCCGGTGAGGGCGGCGAGCTCGTGGGCGGTGCACGCGTCGTTGACCGCGCGCCATTGGGCGTAGTAGAGCTCCTCGAGCACTCGGTTGTGGGTGGTCGCTAGAGCGTGTCTGCCGGGCGTGGGGCGCAACGGTGCACGTCCGGCCGGTTTCGCGGCGCCTGGGGGCTCAGGGGGGCCACTACGGGCCTCGCGGCCGGATGCTTCGGCCGTTCTGACGGCGTCGACGGCCGCCGGGCGTGCGCGGTAGACACGGGCGGGCCTCTGGCGGTCTGTGAGCCGGGTCTCGTCGGTTCGGACGGCGAGGTCGAGGCGGGCGAGCTCGGCGAGGCGGTTGTTGGCCGTGTGGGCGTAGATCGCGGGTGTCACCTTGCCGGCGGCCTCGTGGGCTGTGAGACCGGCGACACCGGCGTTGACGAGGGCACGGAGGACCCGATAGGCGGCCGTGCCGTAGGCGGGCGCGCTCACCGGTCGGCGTCGGCGAGGTCGTGGTCGAGCTCGAGCTCGCCGAACCGGTCCGAAATGGCCAGATAGGCGCCGGCGCGAATCGGCGACCGCTCGGCGAGGACGTCGAGCTCGAGCCGGTCGCGCGTGTTCGTGAGGATGGCGCCGACGGCCTCGGCGAACCGGCGGTCGGCCTCGAGCTCACGATTGCGGACGAGGAGCCGCCGATAGGCGACATCGCGCACCTCGAGGAGCGCGAGGGCGCGGGCGGCCTGGTGACGGGCGCCGGCACGGGTGCGGGTGCTGCGCTTGACGCGGTCCTTGTGGAACCGGATGCGGTCGGCGAGTGAGGGCTCGGCCGGTTCTGTCGTGGGGATCCTGTTGTCACGCATCGCGGCGGGCCTCCTCGACGACCAGGCGGCCGAGCTCGGTGGGTACCACGATGATGTGGCCGATGGAATCGACGGTCACGAGGCCGGCGGCGCGGAGCCGGGCGCATGTCTGCCAGTAGAGCGAGCCGGCGGTGGTGCTCGTGACGTTGGAGCGTCGGAGCTCACCACGGTCGACGGATAGCTCGAGGCCGGCACGGTCGACGTCGGTGAGACCGTCGAGGTGCGCGCGGAGCTGTCGGCGGGTCGGTTTGCGGGTGCTGGTCATGGTGTGAGGTCCTCCTCGGTTGTGAACAGGGTTGGGGCGGGATTGCAGGCGGGGCAGGGATCGGACGGTCACGACTCATCCGTCCACTCGTCGCCGCACTGGTGGACGGACAGTTTGATGATGTCCTCCGGTCGGCGGCGTGTGATGTGATCCAGCACCTTGGCCCCGACTGCCTCCATGCCGTCGGGGCCGTCAGGAGCGGTTCGATAGCCGGTGAACGTCGTCCCGTCCTTGTACTCAAGGTGAACTCGGTAGATCACGTCCCACCTCCGTTCCGGACGTGTCGGCCGGTGCCAGCACGCTCATGGGCGGCGCGGCGGGCGAGCTCGGCGTTGGCGATACGGCGGCGCTCGAGGGCGTCGAGGGGGCCGAGGAGCTGAGAGATGCGGCCACGGGTCACACCGGCGAGCTCGGCGATGTCGGCGAGGTGGAGACCTTGCCGGCGGAGCTCGCGGCACAAGTCGAGGCGTAGCGCGGGGAGCTGCTCGATGGCGTTGGCGATCGCGGCGAGCTGCTCGGCGGAGGTGGTGGGGTCCTCGAGGCGTCGGCCGAGCTCGGCGAGCTCACCGGAGGTGTCGGCGAAACTCACGACGCGCGGAGCTCGAACAGAACCGGGCACGCGGCCGGCGGCCGGTCGGGGCGGTCACCGGCGTCGCGTAGGTGTGTCGTGAGGTCCTCGACGACGGCACGGCAATGTGGGCACGTCTTGCGGCCGGGCCTCATTGCTCGAGCTGCCACCGGTCGAGGTGGTCGGACTCGGCGCCGACGTGCTCGTCGTGGGGGTAGCGCTCGGCGTGGTCGACGCGGCCGGCGAGCTCCTCGAGGACGAGGTCGCGGGCGTACTCGGCGCCGTGGCCGGTGGCGTGGCCGGGCTGTCCTACGGGCTCGGCGGCGAGGTGGGCGTCGATGGCCTCGAGGACGTCGGTGGGCACGGCGCGGAGCCGGTAGAACGCGGCGACGATGGCCTCGTCGGCCGAGGTGGCCACCTCGTAGAGCTCGTCGACGGTGAGCGGGTTGGGGTGCGGGTCGTCGGCGGCGGCGTAGGCGGCGCCGAGCGCGTTGGTGGCGCGCCGGGCGGCGGCGTAGAGGTCCTCAATGGCGGCGGTGTGCCGCTCGAGGGTTGCGGTGTGGGGCATGGTCTCGGTCTTTCTGTCGTTGGGCTAGTTGGGCACGAATCTCGGCGATCTTGCGGTTGCCGAGCTCGATGGTGGCGGCGGTGTGCCGCTCAGCGGGGCGAGGTGCCGCGGGCACCCACCGGGCGCCGCGGTTGGCCTCGAGCTCGGCGATGCGACGGGCACGGAGGTCGTCGATGGTGATGCCGAGCTCGGCGGCGGTCTCGCGCTCGAGCTTGAGCTCGTCGCTGGTGACGGGGGGCAGAGACATCGGTCATACGGCGAGCGCGAGCTGTTGGGGGGCCTCGTCGAGCTCGGCGCCGGGGATGAGGTCGCCGACGGTGACAGTGGCGACGCGGTTGCGGTGCTCGCCGATGCCGGCGGAGCCGGCGAGGTGGTCGACGAACGGGATACCGGCGGCGGCGAGGTGGTGGGCGTATCGCTTGGGTAGGAACGCGACGACGACGGTGTCGGGGTCGAGGAGGCCGAGGCGGCGAGCCTGGGCGCGGGCGAGGCTGTAGTTGCGGGCGAGACCGGTCTCGAGCCGCTCACATTCGACGATGGTGCGGTTGTAGGCACCGAGGGGCTCGTCGAGGGCCACGAGGCCGTGGAGGGCCGACACGATGACGACGTCGGCGCCGAGGCGTTCGGCGTGGTGGCGGGCGTACCGGTGAAAGCTGCCGGTGTAGAGCTCGCCGGCGGGCATGGTGGCCATGATGGTCGCAACGGTGCGGCGGTCGTCGCCGGCCGGGTAGTGCTCGAGGGCCTTGGCGCCGGAGCACGGCACGAGGACGACGAGGCGGGGCTTGGGGCATGGGTTCTTGGGCACGAGGTCAGTATCGCGTTAGTGACCTAGCGGCGTCAAGCATTCTAACTCTCAAGAGGTTGTCTGGCCGGCCGGCGGGCGGCGGTTGGCGTGCCCCACGCGTCGAGGGCGCCGGCACCGAGGGTTGTGCCCACAAACCGGCGCCACCGGTGCCGTCCGATCGGCCGGCCAGACGAGCTAGCCGTCGCGCGCCGGCATGCTCGACGGCACGATACCGCGAAGCTGCTTGGCGACCGGTGTGACGCGCCGAACAATGGCGGTGGCGACGGTGGCGACGGTGGCGACGGCGAGGAGGACGGTGGTGGCCCATGCCGGCACGGGGCCGACCTTGCCGAGCTCGTCGAGGATGATGCCGGCGATGACGGCGATGACGGTGAGCGCGGTGGGGGCGGCGGTGAGCACGACGAGGAAACGGTCGAGGGCGTTGCGCATGGCCTCATTGTGGCCGGAGGCGGTCACCGCCGGCGGTGATGGTCTAGTTGAGCTCGGGGCACCGCTCGAGGTCGTGGTCGCCACCGCATTCGGGGCACACGGGCTCGTCGCCGGCGCGCCGGTCGCGGCGATTGGTGCCGATGATGGGCTCGACGGGCACACCTTCGATGACGGCGATGCCGTTGCCGAGGGCGATGCCGACGAGGGTGCCGAGGAGCCCGAAACCGGCCTCGGAGGGGATGCGCTCGAGGGCGAGCAGGACGGTGACACAGATGATGGCGAGGCCGGCGAGGCCGGCCTTGAGCGGATTGACGAGGCGGGCGTCACGAGCTCGAGCTCGAGCTCGACGAACGGGGTGGTTGCTCACTCGTTGAACCGGCGCCGGTCGAATCGGAGCTCGTGGTACATGAGGCCGGTGTGTCCGGCGAACAGGAGCCACACGGCGAGCGGTGCGAGCGCGTCGTCGGTGGCGTAGGCGAGGCCGCGGAGGAGCCCGACGAGGGTGCCGACACCGACGTAGGTGCGGAGCGCTGACACCGTCGGCCACACGGCGACGATGAGGGCGGTGCCGGCGGCCGCGCCACACAGGGCGAACCACCAGGCGGGACCGAGGAGCGGGGTGTTGTCGCTGTTGGCGCCGGCGCCGAGCCAGACGATGGCGAACGCGGCGAACGCGGCGCGCAACAGAACCGTCACGCGACGACGGCCTTGAGGTCGACGATGAGGTCGGCGTCGGCGACGCGGAACATGCCACGGATGACGGCCTGGCCGGTGCCGTCGTGGAGGCCGAGCCGGCCGAGGCGGGCGAGGACCATGTTGGCGACGGGCACCGGGTGCCGCGGGTCGTAGTTGAGGGTTGAGTCGTCGCCGAGGTCGTCGCCCCACAACACGAGATAGCCGGCGGCGGCGGGGTTGAGGACGGTGACGTTGACGATGGCGTAGCCGGGGTCACCCTCGGCGGGGATGGGGGCGTCGGCCGGCATCGGAATCACGAACGTGTTGTCGGCCGGCGGGCGCTCCATGTCGAGCTGGGCGGATTGGCCGGGCCGGGTGTCGACGAGCCGCGGGAATGCACTGTCGTAGCCGTAGAGGGCGGTCATGGGGGAGCTCCAATCGGGTGGGGGCGGCGGAACGATCGGCGACATGATGTAGGCGATGTCGTCGTCGGTGACACGGTCGCCGGGGCACGCGGTGCAACCGGGGCACGACGGGTTGTCACGGTGCGGCCGGCCGACGACGTCGTCGGCGAGGATGCCGACGCGGCGCCACTCGTTGACCACCCACCGGGCGGCCTCGAGCTCGGCGGGGTGCGGCGACCGGCGCGGGTCGGGGCCGTAGACCGAGTCGAAATTGCCGACCAGACACACGGCCTTGCTGATCGTGTTGCGGCCGGAGGTGGCGCCGGGGTACCGGTCACCTCGGCCCTCGACGATGGACGTGATGCCGTCGGGGCCGTGGTGGATGATGACCGAATAGGCGACGGCGCGATAGGTGGGGTCGGTCCGGTTGCGGGCACGTTCGTCCATCACCTGCACGAGCCGGATGGGGTCGTCGTCCCACTCGGCGGGGCTGAGATCGGGCGTTGAGCCGGCGGTGTGGTGGACGTAGAGCTCTGGCACCTCGAGCGGTTGTTCGTCCATGCCGCGCCGGTCGGCCTCGTCGTCGGTGAGACCCCACGCGGAGCGGGGGAGATATTGCGTGTTCGGTGGGAGCGTGGTGGTGTCGAGCGTGGGGAATGTCATGGCCGTTTACCGTAATCCGTCGCGCTGAGCTCGCGGTCACACCGGGTCGGACCACGTGACGATGATGCGGCCGTCGCCGGGTCCCTCACCGCCGGGGGTGTAGGCGTCCTCGATGAGAATGTCGTAGAGGCCGGCGGTGAGGTCGAGCCACCCTGAGCCGCCACCGCCACCGCCGGCGGCGTCGAGGGTTGGGTCGGGGGAGCCGCCGGCACCGCCACCGTAACGGCCACCGCCACCGCCACCGCCGGGGTCACGAAACGCGCTGACGTCTTTGCCGTTGGCGCCGGCGTTGAACGTGCCGGCGTCACCGTCGGTGCCGTTGCCGGCGAGGTCCTCGCCGGCACCGCCGGCGGTCTGTGTCGCACCCTGGGCGCCGGCGCCGGTGCCGAATATCTCGACGGATGTGCCGACACCGTCGGCACCCTCGTAGAAACCAGCGTCACCGCCGGCGTAGGGGTCGGCGGCGCCACCGCCACCGCCAGGAGCGACAACGATGGCGTCGACGAACGCGCCACCCACACGGCGCACATCGGAGGAGCCGCCACCGCCACCACCGAGGTTGCCGGAGCTCGCTTTGTTGCCACCGTTGCCACCGTTGGGCCACCCACCGGCGCGGTTGTTGTCGCCGTCGCGGCCGGATTGGCCAACGTAGAGGTCGAGCACCTCACCGGGGGTGACGGGCATGGTGACGACGACGCGGGTGCCTCGGCCACCGAACGTGGTGGCGTTTGCGTTGCCTTCGCCACCGCCGGCGCCGGCGACGTCGAGGGTGACCTCGGTGACGTTGTCGGGCACCGTGAATTGCTGAACCGCGCCGGTCACGTTGAATGTCTGGGAGTTGTCGGCGGTCGGGGTCTCGCTCACGGCCTGTTGGGCGAGCACGTAGAACATGGCCTCACCCTCGGTGTCGGCGGTGACGTCGACACCGGCGGAGGGGTGGGGGCCACCGTCGGCGACGGTGGTGACACGGATGCGGTAGTCGACCGCGCCGAGGAGGTCGGTGGTGAGCCACGACAGGCGGGCGGTGACGAGGCCGGCGTCGACGTAGTCGAGCTCGAGGGTGCGGAACACTGTGGTGGCGGCCTCGGCGTCGTACACCTCGACGTTGGCCGTGCCGGCGCCGACACCGGTGAGCTCGAGGTCGAGGTGGTGGTGTGCGACACCGCCGGCGGAGAACCGGAGCGGGACGCGGGCGACGGTGTAGTTGCCGTCGTTGCGAATCTGATACGGGGAGCGGGCCGGGCCGGCGAACGCCTGCCAGTCGGCGCCGGACACGCTGCGGGCGTCGGTCTCGGAATCGTCGATGAGGGGGTCGACGAGGAACGCGAGCTCGACGACGTTACGCCAGGGCTCGAGGGGGTGTTCGACGTAGCGGACGACGGTGGCGCGGAGGTCGTCGCCGAAATCGGGGTCGGTGACGCGGACGATGTCGCCGACCTCGAGCGGGGAGTCGACACCGGTGAGCTCGTCGATGTCGAACACGTCGAGCTCGTATGTCACGACGGGTTGGGCGAGGGTGGCGAGGCGGGCCTGTGCGGCGGCGAGGAGCTCGGTGTCGGTGACGTAGCTGGTGTCAGACCAGAGCCGCGACCGGGTGTAGAGGGTGCGGGCGTCGTCGGTCGACATGCCTTGGTCGGTGTAGTAGGTGAGGTCCTCGAGCCAGGGGACACCACCGTTGATGCCGGCGATGCCGAGGTCGTTCTTGCCGTACGGGTAGAGGCGGGTCACCTCGGGCGCTCGAGCTCGACGTCGGATGGTGTCGACGTTGCGGCGGTACCGGAACGCGAGGCCGAGGTCGCGGCCTCGGGTGTCGATGATGTCGACGAGGTGGTTGACGGTGTCGAACCGGAGATAGCGGGCGGTGATCTTGGCCCACCGGCGCAACAGTTGCAGGGTGCTGCGGTCCTCGGCCTCGAGGTTGTAGGTGGCGGTGGCGGCGCTCGAGCCGGTGCCGATCGACCAGGCGGAGCCGGCGAGGATGGTGGCGAGACCTTCGGCGGGGGTGGCGTCGGTGAGGGTGACCGCGCCGGGTTGGGCCTCGTCGGCGAGCCGGTACCACAGGGCGTGGGCCTCGACGGTGACGGTGGCGGCGGTGCCGGCGCGGAGCTGCTCGAGCTCGTCGATGTAGAACCGGCGGCCGTTGGTCTCGAGCTCGAGGTCGGGCGCGAGTAGATAGCTCTTGTCGCTGTTGGCGGGGATCGTCAAGAACAGGGTTTCGGTTTGGTCGAGGCGGGTGTCGACGTAATGCTCGAGGAGGTCGCCGGCGATGGTCATGTGAGTACACCTTGTCGGGTGCCGTTGAGGTCGTGGCACCAAATGAGGACGCGGCGCGGCCGTCGGCGGAGGATGGCGGCGGTGACGGCGGCGGTGCCGATGGTGTGGCCGTGCTGAATGTCGAGCGGGGTGGCGGTCGGCACACCGGAGGTGACTGTCGCGGCGGCGACGGTGTGGCCGTGCTGGACGTCGACCGGCGCAACCTGAGCGGTGGCGGTGACCGTGGCGGCGGCGACGGTGTGGCCGTGCTGCGCGTCGACCGGGGCGACCTGAGCGGTGGCGGTGACCGTGGCGGCGGCGACGGTGTGGCCGTGCTGGACGTCGACGGGTGCGGCGGTGACACCGGAGGTGACGGTCGCGGCGGCGACGGTGTGGCCGTGCTGGACGTCGACCGGGGCGACCTTGGCGGTGGCCGTGACGGCGGCGGCGGCGACGGTGTGGCCGTGCTGGACGTCGACGGGTGCGGCCGGCGAGCTCGCGGTCACCGTGGTGGCGGCGACGGTGTGGCCGTGCTGGACGTCGACCGGCGCAACCTGAGCGGTGGCGGTGACCGTGGCGGCGGCGACGGTGTGGCCGTGCTGGACGTCGACCGGCGCAACCTGAGCGGTGGCCGTGACGGCGGCGGCGGCGACGGTGTGGCC
>Ga0255048_10003096_pt1 | contig 10239 bp, 11 predicted proteins | sample JV7_2_2_MG_FD_183619 | JGI IMG/M metagenome (GOLD analysis project Ga0255048, IMG submission 183619) | Seawater microbial communities from Jervis Inlet, British Columbia, Canada - JV7_2_2 | ecosystem: Environmental > Aquatic > Marine > Inlet | place: Canada: British Columbia | collected 2016-10-06
AGATGCGCCGTGGCACCTTCCGTCAGGATGGGCGACCCCATCAGCTGATCGTCCTGTCGGATCTGACACGCACCCTGCGCCAACAGGAGCGCGCGGCATGGCAGCGTCTGGTACAGGTGCTGCGCCACGAGATCAATAACTCGCTCGCGCCGATCAACTCGCTCGCCGACAGCCTGCGCATGCTGGTGCGGCGCGACCCGCTGCCGACCGACTGGCAGGACGACCTCAATTCCGGTCTCAAGGTAATCGCGGACCGCTCGGGCGGCCTGAGCCGATTCATGTCGTCGTATGCGCGGCTCACGCAGCTACCGCCGCCGGTTGTCGCCCCCGTACAGGTCGGCGAGTGGGTGCGACGAGTGATAGCGCTCGAGAGCCGGATGCCGGTCACCATCGAGGACGGCCCGCCCATCAGCCTGATGGCCGACGGCGATCAACTCGATCAACTTCTGATCAACCTCGTGGCCAACGCCGTAGAGGCTGCCCAGGAGACCGATGGCGACGTCGTCGTACGTTGGGCGGCCCTACCCTTCGGCGGCCAGGAGTTCATGCTCGAGGTCCTGGACAGTGGCCCCGGCCTGCCCGACACGCAGAACCTGTTCGTGCCTTTCTTCACGACGAAGCCTGATGGCTCGGGCATCGGCCTCGTTCTCAGCCGGCAAATCGCGGACAACCACAGTGGCTCTCTCACGCTCGAGAACCGCCTGGCGGCGCGCGGTTGCTGCGCACGGCTACGGCTGCCGCTCAACGCCTAGCAGGTCAGATTCAGGCCCGCCATGCTGCGTCCCTTCGGCACGGCCGACTCCAGGGTGCCGCGCCGCCAGAGCCCGCAGCCCACCGGCAATCCGTGATACCGGGCGATGACGAAGCCGCGGTTCGGCAGCGCCCCGCGCGCGTCTTCCGCCGCGAACTCGATCACCTGCCGGTCGAGGAAACGCAGCGTTTCGTCGCGATCCAGCTCGACGACGTTACGGCTGGCGTCGAGCCCGAACTCTATGACCGCCACCAGGGTCGGCTTCCACACCTCGCGGCCGGTGCGCAGAAAGGGAATCCCGACGCCATCGACCGGCGCGATCTCGCCCGGCTCCACATCTGCCGCCGCGATCCAGATGCTGAAGCGCCCGCGCTGCCAAAAAGAGCATCCGCGCAGGGTCTCCGGCGGGGTGGCAAACTGCTCCTGCCACCACTCCAGATAGGGCGCGCCGTCGACCAGGATGTAGCGATCACCCAACGGCCACCACCTTCCGAAGGCGGGCGATCGTGAAGCCACCGGTGTCGTTGTGGTGCGGCCAGTACCGCGCCAGATTGTCACAGTCGGAACGTAGTTCCTTGCCCGCCCAGTGGGTAACCCCCGGGTCGTGGCGCAGCCCGGCAATCGCGAACGGTTCGATGACGGCGTCCTCCCCGAGGGCATAGTCGAGCACGAGTTCGTTCTCCTCGGGCGCGAACGTGCAGGTCGAGTACACCAGCACGCCCCCAGGCCGCAGCAGCTTCCAGGCGCGTCCGAGCAGCGTCGCCTGCAGGCCACCGCGTCCTTCGACCTGGCTGTGGCGAGCGCGGCGAGTCGCGGGGCGGGACTCCCGCAGGTTGCCCTCGCACGAGCAGGGAACGTCCAGCAGCATGCGGTCGAATGGACCTGCGTCGAGAGGGAAGCGGATTCCGTTGATCGGCGTGATCACGACGTTGCGGATCCCGAGCCTCTCGCAGTTGGAGCGCAGGGGTCGAAGGCGCTGGGGGCGGAGGTCGTTGGCGACAACTGTGCCGCGGTTGTCCATGCCCACCGCGATGCAGGCCGTCTTGCCGCCCGGGGCCGCGCAGAAGTCGAGAATCATCTCGCCAGCCTCGGCCGCGAGCACCCTGGCGGGTGCCAGGGAGATCTCCTCCTGAACATGCATCAAGCCCAGGTAGTGCTCGAGCGTACGCCCCGGCTTGTCGAGGCCGCGTACGCGCCAGGCGCCTGCGCGCCAGGCGAGCGGCTCGACCTCATGGCCGCGGGTCGCGAGCAGATCCCCGACTGTGGCACGCCGGTCGAGTCCCGCCGCGACGGCCAACCGCTCGACATGCTGTCGCCGCAGCGGGTTCTCCCACACGACGAGGGGCAGTGGCCGGCGGCTGGTATCTACCAGAGCCTGCCAATCGTCGATCAGGTCCCGGTAGCGTTCGAGCCCGTGCGCAATGTGTTCCATGGGATGGGCAGCATACTCCCCCACAGGACCGTGCCCCTCGTAGGTGCATTTGCACCCCGCCGCGGGTTAGCCTGTCGGCGAGAAAAAGCTTCCTCCGACCTGGGCTGCCCTTGCGACGTTCTCCAACCCTCAGTCTGCGAGCGACCATCCTGCTCGTGGCCGCGGCGATACCCGCCGCCGGCTACGCCGCCGCGCCGGCATCCGAATCCCCCCGACTGGGAGGCACGCAGGCTCTGCTGGTGCGCGAAGCGTTGCAGGTAGTCGGGATCGTCGGCGAGCAGATCTGGGCCGGTTGGGGCACGACGCCCAAGACCACACTGGTCGTCGGCGAGGACGAAGAGTTCCTGATCCCCCTGGGTCTCGACATCGACGTGCCCGGCGATTTCGTCGCGACAGGAGAGACCGTCGCCGGGTTCCCTGTGTACTCGCGCCCGCGCTCGCTGCCACGGACTCTCCGCGCGGCCTTCCCGGTGGACGGCATTCCGATGGCGGTGGTCGGCACTTGGGATTCGACCGAGGAACCACCCAACGAATGGGCGATCTCCCTGGTGGAACAGTGGTTTCACCTCTTGCAGCTGCAGCGCGGCGAGCAGGCCAAGGCTACGGGGCTGCGGATCGGCGCATCCGAGGTTCCCTCGTGGCGAATCGTGTACCCGTTCCCGTTCGAGGATGAAGACGTTGGCAACGCGATGGTATTGCTCGGTGTCGCTCTGTATGACTTCGGCACGACGGCGGCGAACTTGCCGCGCACGTCGCAACGCTCATTTCAGGGCCAGACCGCGCGCGCAGCTCTGGCGAATCTCCGGACTGTACTGACGATCAAGTACGGCGGCTCGGCCTATGATTTCTTCCGCCTGCGCACATGGCGCGACGGGGTTGCCCGCTACAGCGGCGTGCTCATTGCGCGGCTGGTGGCTGCGGCCGAGGAGCGCAAGGTCTATTCCTCGGTCCCGGGGTTCTCGTCGCTCGAGGAGCACCGGAGCTACTTCCGCGTGTGGCGCGATGGCTTCGCCAATCAGATATGGCTGATCCGCACCGCTCAGCTCGACGGGGATCGCCACCTCCCCTCGTTGGATGCCCTCGGCCACGGCATGGCCGTGATGCTCGATGTCATCGCGCCAGAATGGAAAGAGAGCTACTTCGAGCGAGGCATCTGGCTCGACGACCTCATCGCGGACGGTCTGGAGAACCTCGCGGAAACGCCGCGCGCCTCGGCCCGCCAATAGCCGGGCCCCAAGGCCGCTAGATCACACGCCGCCCGGAACGACTCTCAGCGCCGAGGAACCGCTGGATCTTCTCGGGGGCCATGCCAGCCTCGCCCAGGTGCCAGGCGCGCGATAACCGGAGCGTAACGAGGTTGACGTCCGCCGTGATACCCGCGGCTTTCGCGTTGGCCCCCAGGAGTTGCCGCACCTCCAGCAGCTGGATGCGCTGCGCGCGATTGCCGAGGAAGTATGCCTGGGTGGTCTGCGCGCCCGACCCCGCGTGCGCCAGGAGCAGGCGCCGCGCGTCGCTCTTGTAGACGTCCAGCAACTCCGCCAATTCCAGCTCGAGCGTCACGCGGTGACGCGTGCGTCCTTCGCCGCGCAGCACGATTTGGCGGCGCCGGCGCTCGACATCGCCGAGGTTCAGGTTCGTGATCTCCAGCGCGTTGGCCCCAGCGTAGTAGAGCGTTGCCAGGACGGCGACGTCGCGCAGGCCATGCACGTCATCACGGTCCGGAACTGCCAGCAGGCGCTCAACTTCATCAACCGAGAGGATCTGGACTGGGGTTTCCATGGCGCCACGCTTTATTGCCCTGATCGAAGTGCCGCGAAGAGAGGCCGAAAGAGGATCTTAGCATGGGCTTTGCCGCGGTAAGCTGCCCTGGCAGGCCGTGGCAGAAGGCCTGCTAGTGTGCTAGGAGCCAACGGAGGTCCTAGGATCATGAGCCTTTTCGACGAGCCCTCGATCAGCCGCCAATGGGTACTGCGCCGCCTGCAGAAGGCGCTGACCACGGATCTGGCCGCCGCGGCCTTCCAGGCCGGGCTGAGCCGCTCATGCTCCAGCTCTGACCGAGAGCTGCTGGGCGAACTCGCCGAGGCTGCCGAGACGCGGGCCGGCGCTGTGCGCGAGATGATCGTCTACGAAGGCGGCACCCCGTATCAGTCGATCGGCCTGGCCCGGGCCTGCAGCCGCGTCGGCGGACTTCTTCTGGGCCCGTTGGCCTTCGTCTGGCGACCCGCGCTACGCCTGTTGGCTGAACATACGCTGCAGGAATACGACGCGCTCGTCGCCCACGTACTCACGGCTCCGGGCATTAGCGATCGGCTGCCTCCCCGTGCAGGCCCTCTCCTGGAGTCGGCACGCAGCGCACACGACGTGCTCAACGGGCGGTGAGAAGCGCAGCGAGCGGTGCCAGCGCAGTCCGATAGTGCTCGTTACTGTCTGCCAGGTGCGCGTGTATCATTTGCCGATCTGTCCCATCCTGCCGAGATGTCCCTATGTGCCCCGATTCCTCCCGTCCCGTTCGCCACCAGGCCATCGCTGTGGGTGGGTCGGTCGACGAATCGACGGCCGCCGCCACCGACTCCCAGAAGATCCGGCTGGAGAAGCGTCGCGGTGCAGTGGTCCTTCTCTCCGGTGGAATCGACTCCGGCACGGCGCTCGCCGTCGCGATCGCGGAGGGATACGACTGCCACGCACTCACCGTCGACTACGGTCAGCGGCACGACGTGGAAATCGAGCGTGCGCGCTCGATCGCCCTGTTCTTCGGGACGCCGCATCAGACAGTAGGCGTCGACCTCGCCAGCTTCGGTGGCTCGGCGCTGACCACCGACGAGGAAATACCGCATCACGGCCCACACGAGATCGGCGGTAGCATCCCGTCGACCTATGTCCCGGCGCGCAACACGGTGCTGCTTTCGGTAGCGCTGGCCCGCGCCGAGACGTTGGAGGCACGCCATCTGTTCATCGGCGCCAACGTCCGCGACTACTCCGGCTATCCGGACTGCCGCCCCGAGTTCCTGCAAGCGTTCGAGAACGTCGCCAATCTCGGCACCAAGGCCGCCGCTGACGGCGGGGAACCGTTCCGCGTGCATGCCCCGCTACTGCAGTCGACCAAAGCCGAGATCATCCGGCGTGGCGCTGAACTCGGCGTACCGTTCCAGCTGACGCATTCCTGCTACGAACCGACGCCGAACGGTCTGGCCTGCGGGCTGTGCGACGCCTGTATCCTGCGCCGCAAGGGCTTCCATGAGGCAGGCGTCGAGGACCCCACTCCGTATGCCGGCTGAGACGGGCGAGTTGGCATCGCCGGGGTCGCCGATCGAAGCTGCGACCACGATCGAGATCAACGAGATCTTCGTGTCGATCCAGGGCGAATCGACCCGCGCGGGCCGGCCGTGCGTGTTTCTCCGGACGACCGGCTGCCCGCTCCGCTGCTCATGGTGTGACACTGAGTATGCGTTCCACGAAGGCGTGACCTGGACGGTTCGCGACCTCGTCGAGGAGGCCTGCCGACACGGCATCCCGCTGGTGGAGATCACCGGTGGCGAGCCTCTGGCGCAACCGGCAGTCGCCGAGCTAGCGCGATTGCTGCTCGCGCGCGGGCTGACCGTTCTGGTCGAGACCTCGGGAAGCCATGACATCTCTGTATTGCCGCGGGGCGTGGGGCGCATCATGGACCTGAAGTGCCCGGGCTCGGGCGAGGTCACACGCAACGACTACGAGAACATCGCCCGTCTACGCGAGGGCGACGAGGTGAAATTCGTGCTTGCCGACCGCGACGACTACGAGTGGGCGCGCGATCGTGTTGCCGAGTACGATCTGGTCGGCCGCGTGCCGGTGCTTTTCTCGCCGGTCCGGGACCGTCTCCAACCCGGCGACCTGGCGGCGTGGATTCTCGAGGACAAGCTCGACGTCACGCTGCAACTCCAACTCCACAAACTTCTGTGGCCCGGCCTCGAGCGAGGCGTCTGATGACCGATGATCACTACGTGGAGCTCGCCACGACGTTTCGGCTCGAGGCCTCGCACCAGTTGCCCCGCGCGCCGGAAAGGAGCGTCTGCCGCAGGCTCCACGGCCACTCCTGGCAGATCGATGTCCGCGTCTGCGGGCCGGTGCAGCCCGAGAGCGGCTGGCTCATCGACTACCACGAGATCGAGGCGGCGTGGCAGCCGCTGCACGAGGCCCTGGACCACCGCCACCTGAACGATGTCGAGGGCCTCGACAACCCGACGAGCGAGAACCTGGCGATCTGGATCTGGACCCGCCTCGGTTCCGCCCTGCCACAACTCTTCAGCGTTACCGTGCATGAGACGTGTACGGCGCGCTGCGAGTACTTCGGCCCGCACGGGCGCAGGAGCTGACACGTGACCGACTCCGAGAACACCTCACCGACCGCGGCCGGTGGCTACACAGACGATCACGCCGCGGCCGGTCTCGACGCACGACTCCCAGCGCTGGATGTCTTCCCGAACCAGTTTCGAGAGTATGTGATCGAGATCGATCACCCCGAGTTCACCTCGCTCTGTCCGAAGACAGAACTCCCTGACTTCGGCACGCTCACCATCGAGTACGAGCCCGACGCGAGCTGCCTGGAGCTGAAGTCGCTGAAGCTGTATCTGAACGGCTACCGCAACGTGGGGATCTTCCAGGAGAACATCGTGAACCGCGTGCTGCGCGACATCGTCGCCGCTGCCCAGCCCGTGTGGTGCGAAGTGAGTGGGGAGTTCACGGCCCGCGGCGGATTGAGCACCACGGTCACCGCCGGCTATCAGCGCGACACCGACTGATCAGCCCCCGAGCAGTAGTTCGATCGTGGGCAGCGACTGCAATACGACGCGTCCGACCACGCCGAGTGACTCTGCGCTGATCTTGTCGAGCGTGTCGAAGGGCGAGTGCCAGAAACGATTGCCGGCGCCATAGGTGAAGTCGATCAGGTCGATAGCATCGACACCCGCGTCGATGAACGGCAGGTGGTCGTCCAGGATCGCGTGCGGCGTGTCCGGAAACTGTGTGGAATAGCCGAGTTCGCGGGCCGCGTCCCAGACCACGTCGTTGATCCAGCTCGTCGAGTTGATCTCACGCGGTATCTGCAAGTCCGCGTCGCCTACCATATCGAGCAGAATCATGGCGCCGATCGATTCGAGTTCGCCGGCTTCCTGCCAGCGTGCCACCAGACTGCGCGAGCCGTAGGTGCTGTCGGTGTCGCTCCAGGCGACGACCGCTTCTTCGCCGTCGAAAAACACCAGGTCGACGGGGAGTCCGGGCGGATGCTCCGCCAGTGCGCGACCGATCTCCAGCAGCACCGCCGTGCTCGACGCGCCGTCGTTGGCGCCAACGAAGTCCACGCCGCTGAACAGCTTGGTGTCGAAGTGGCTGGCCAGCACGATCCGAGGCGCAGCGGGCGCACCGTCGCCAGGTGCGACCCGGGCAATGATGTTGGCCATCTCGATATCGCCAATCGGGGTCGCGGCAGTGAACTCGTCGCGTTGCGGTTCCAGCCCCGCAGCGCGCAGTTGCTCATCGATGTAGCGGCGATTGGCTTCGAGGGCTTCACTCTCGAGCGGCCGCGGCCCCAGCCCGACCATGAACGCGGCATCCGCGAAGGCGCGTGCCTCGTCAAAGGCCGCGACAGCCGGGACCGCCTGCCCGGCGACGACAACAGCAACCACACCGAAAGCGGCAGCGACAACGAAGATTCGCGGGAAGAGTCTGGCTCGCATATCGTTCCTCGATCCGGGTGGATGTCCGCGCCGGCCGGTCCACCCGGCGCCGCTTCGCCTCGATCCTAACCCGTCCGCACCTCCGTTCCTCGTCGCCGCAGGTCCCCGATGCCCACAGCCGCGGAGTTTCACCCGCCTGCCTGGCCGAAAGGTGGGATGGGACAAACGATCTGGGCCAACTACGCGCCCCGTTCCGATGACCTGCGGCGTTTGCAGGCGACCTCGCGGCCACGAATCCTGGCAACGCCCGATGGCGACCATATCCGCGTGCACTGGAACGAGGCTGGCACACCCGGAGCGGCGATCCTGGTGCTCCTGCACGGACTCACCGGCTGCGCGCAATCGCCCCAGGTGCTGGGTCTGGCTGCGAAGGGCCTGGCTGCAGGTTTCGCCATCGTGCGCGCGGACCTGCGTAACGCACTGGGCGAGACTCCGAGTATCGGCGTCGGACACGCGGGACGCTCCGAGGACATCCATACGATTCTCGACCATGTGACGGTCCGGGCACCGGGCCGCGCGATCGCGCTAGCCGGATACTCGCTAGGCGGCAACGTCGTCCTCAAGGCGCTCGGTGAACTGGCGGACCAACCGCCACCCGAACTGACGGCCGCCGTGACGATCTCGGTGCCGATCGATCTCAGCGCGGCCTGCACGGCGATCGACGACGAGGGGAACTGGATCTTCCGTCGCTACTTCGTGACGCGGCTCAAGAGAATCGTGGAGCGTCGTCGACGCGAGGGGCGCGGCCGGTATGACGGGATCGACCTGCGCGGCGTCGAGTCGATCCGCGAGTTCGACGGTCGCCTCGTCGCCCCGCTGTGCGGCTTCGACTCCGCCGAGGATTACTACCGGCGCAGCAGTGCCCTACCGATCATCGGTGACATCCGCGTGCCGACGCTGCTGATCCAGGCGGCCGACGATCCCTTCATTCCCTTCACCGCCTATGAGAGCGCGTCAATCGCGGCCAACCCGGCGGTGGCGTTGCTCGCCACTCAGAACGGCGGCCACGCGGGCTTCTGGGGCCGCCGAGGTGTCGACGCCGACCGCTTCTGGGCGGAACATCGAGCCATCGAGTTCTGTCGGCAGCAAGCTGGCCAGGCACCAACGGCAGCCGGCTGATCCTCGCGAGAATAGGACGACTGCGGACTCCCGGCCCGCGGCCTCGTCCTTGGACCGGGCAGACGGGACGGCTATGGTGTCATCATCGACAACGGTCCTCAGGTGCCACCCGTGACCCGACTACTCCTTCTCCAGCGCCCGGCCAGACCTACGGCGGCGCTGCTGCTGGCCCTGTGCTCCGTCGCCGGCGTCGGCTCCGTCGAGCCCGCTGCCGGGGCCGTCACGCCGGACGCGCCCGCACTCTACACCGAACTGCGCGATGTCGACCTGCGTCACGTGGGCACCCTGCGGGACGTCGTTCACCGACAGGATCGTGTCGAATTCCACATCGCCGATGCCCAGCTTTACCTGACCGACCCGGTGGCCGGGGTTCGCACCGGCGCGGTGATTCTCGGCAAAGGGCGTGTGCGGGTGACGCCGCCCCACGCCGTGGAACGCCAGCAGCTGGAGAAGTACCTCGATAGCTCGAGCATCGACCTCGAATTCAAGAAAATCGTGCTGCGCTTCGACGAGGACTCGGCGGTTGCGCTGGAGGCGCTGGCGGAGCCCGGCGGACGCGCGGACCTCGGCGAGGCCCGCAAGCAGTATCGCGACCGCCACAAGAGATTTCTCGAGCAGCAATTCCTGAATGTCGATGGCCGCGTGCTGATGGATCTTCTCGACCGGGAGCGCCCCGGGCCGAAGTTCTTCGCTGCCGATATCGACGCCAAGGGCTGGTTCACGATCACGATGGACCCGCGCGAGCGCGAGGAGATCCGCATCTACAAGTCGCACGGCAGCGAGCGCCAACCCGATACCTGGTCGGTGTTTCACTTCGAGCGCGACTACGATGCCGCCGCCGGGCGACGCCTCAGCGCCCAGATCGGGCCGGTGCGGGTAGAGGAGCACTGGGGCCCCGATTTCGAGGTGCCGGAGATAGCGGTGGACCTGGCATTGGACGACGACGACGATGTCGAGGGACTCGCCACGCTGAGACTCACCGCGCTGCACGGCACACGGGTCACGCGCTTCAATATCTCCCCGGCTCTCGAAGTCCTCGACCTGCGGTGGTCCGAGGATCAGGGAGACTGGCCCCCGCGCACGGTTTCGGAAAAGCCCGGGGAGGTGCCTCAGATCGCCGGTGAGCCGCTCGCGTTCGTGCAGGAGCATCTTGGCCGCGGCATCCGAGAAGACATGTACGACTCACAGGTAATCGTGCCGCTTCCTCACGCGCTGGCGCCGGGCGAGTC
>Ga0255048_10003097_pt1 | contig 10236 bp, 13 predicted proteins | sample JV7_2_2_MG_FD_183619 | JGI IMG/M metagenome (GOLD analysis project Ga0255048, IMG submission 183619) | Seawater microbial communities from Jervis Inlet, British Columbia, Canada - JV7_2_2 | ecosystem: Environmental > Aquatic > Marine > Inlet | place: Canada: British Columbia | collected 2016-10-06
CTGTCGCTGAAGTGGTGTCTGGGTGTCGCCGTGGCATCGGCGTCATCTGGCAAGGACGCACAACGAAGGCGCAGTCTGGACTGCGTCAAGGCGGAGGACGCAGCCAGTGGTGTCGAGGGCCGGAGAGACACGGCATCCATTTCTGCGACAGACCACTAGGTTGACGTTCTGATTCAGCCGGCGACGGAGCGGAGGTGGCAATGTGTCGACAGAGTTCTTTGCGACGTCGCTGATCGTCGTACTGATTCCGGGTACCGGGGTGGTATACACGGTGTCGAGCGCGATCGGCGGCGGCTTGCGCCGAGGCCTGTTCGCAGCGGTTGGCTGCACGCTTGGGATCGTTCCCCACATGTTGGCGGCGATGCTCGGATTGTCGGGCGCCATGGCGGCCGGAGCGGCTGCGTTCGAGGTCGTGCGCTGGATTGGTGTGGCGTATCTCGTGTTCATGGGTGTTTCGATGGCCCGCGACAGAGGTGCGTTGCAGCTGAACGACGACCCGAGCAATGCCAATGAACCGATGGGTCGAGTCATTCGGCGCGGCATCCTGTTGAACCTGCTCAACCCAAAGTTGACTGTCTTCTTCTTCGCGTTCCTACCACAATTCCTCCACACTCCACCGAGCCTCCTCGACCCTCGACTGGTCGGCCTTGGCGGGATCTTCATGGTGATCACCCTGGTCGTGTTCGTCGGCTACGCCTATGCGAGCGTTGCTGTTCGAGACAAGGTGCTCGGGAGACCGAGCGTTTTGATCTGGGTGCAGCGGTCACTTGGCACGCTCCTGGTCGTGTTCGCCGCACGGCTCGCACTAATGGACAGGTGAGTTCGGTGTTCACCTACGACAGAGCAGTCAATGCCCATGACCGCCATCTGTACGTCCGGAACTGCCCGGCTTCAAGCCACCAGTAGGCATCTGTGAATCGCCGTCGCCACCCGACCCGACTCATCCACCCCACGCAATCCATAATGCCGTCAGCCACGCCGATCAGGGAGTGACCGCTCCGACACCACTCGAACAAACCGCCTAGAAGCAAGGACAAGGGGCCCAACGCGGCATTGCTCATACTCCACCTGCCCGAATGTGACACGGACGTTGACACTTGATGGGAAACCGAATGAAGCTCCATGAGATTGGACTGTTCGCCAAGGATCCCAAGGCGAGCAAAGAGTTCTACCACGACACCCTTGGACTCCATCTTCATCATGAAGAGGACGGACTATCCGTTTTCGATGGCAGGTGGCCCGGAATCGAAATCGGCGCCTGCTCAGGCTATCCAGATCGGGTGCACATTTCTTTCATCGTCGAGGATGTTGACAAGCTAGCCAAACGGCTTCGTGAGAAAGGAATCCAGTTCGCAGGTCCCGGCCGACATTCACCTCGGAAACCGTGGCATCACGCTCGTGGATCCCGACAGCCTTCGTGTCTCCATACAGAGCCCACCGAGGCATCGCCCGACTGGCTCAAGAAGATGGTTGAGTAGATCGCCGAACCAACAGACGCACCCCTGACCACGAAGACGTCAACTCTCGCTCCGACAAGTATCGTTCGAGCCGTGGGATCTTCGACATACGCGCTCGCCATCGACCTCGGGACCTCAGGTCCGAAGGTGGCGCTCGTGTCGGACCGCGGGGAGATTGTGGGAAAGTCGACCGAGTCCATTGACCTCCTCCTCGACGGCAGCGGTGGCGCAGAACAGGACCCTCATGCCTGGTGGAGAGCGATCACCGCTGCGACCCGAAGGACGATTGCCTCCTCCCCCAGCACCGAGATCATCGCCGTGTCGGTCACGTCACAATGGTCGGGCACCGTTGCGGTCGACAGCGCCGGTGAGCCCCTCGGCAACGCGATCATCTGGATGGATTCTCGCGGCGCTCCGTACCTGCGCGATCTCACGGGCTCCGGACCGATCAGGTTCGAAGGTTTCGGTCCACTGCGCGTCCGTCGGTGGATCAGTACGACCGGTGGCGCCCCATCGGGATCGGGAAAGGACCCAATCGCCCACATCCTCTACCTGCGCCACGAGCAGCCAGACATCTATCGGAACGCTGCCAAGTTCCTCGAGCCGAAGGATTACCTCAATCTTCGTCTCACCGGCAGGACCGTGGCGTCATACGACTCGATCGCGCTGCACTGGCTCACGGACAATCGGAACCCGGACTCGGTGGAGTATGACGACACACTTCTCGGATACGCCGGACTCAGCCGCGACCAGCTCCCTGCTCTGGTTCACGCCACAGACGTGATCGGTGGCCTCGCCGAGACTGCCGCAGACGAGCTCGGGCTCATGGCAGGAACGCCCGTCATCGCAGGCACACCGGACGTTTCGTCGGCGGCCATTGGCGCCGGGACCGTCGCCGATCACGCAGCACACCTCTACATCGGTACATCGTCGTGGCTCACCTGCCACGTCCCGTACAAAAGGACCGACCTGTTCCACTCGATCGCGTCGCTGCCTTCTGCGGTGCCCGGCAGGTGGTTCGCAGCCAATGAGCAGGAGACCGCAGGCAAAGCCATCGACTGGCTGGCTTCGATCCTCTTTCCACACCGGCCCATGGACGACTCGGTGTACCGAGAACTCAACGACATCGCAAGGACGGTTCCCGCGGGGTCCGGGGGTGTGGTGTTCACACCGTGGCTCTATGGGGAGCGCACGCCAGTGGAGGACTCGACACTGCGGGGAGGGTTCTTCAACCAATCCCTCGAAACAGGACGCGACGAGATGATCCGTGCCGTGTTCGAAGGAGTCGCCTACAACACACGCTGGCTGCTCGAGACGGTAGAGCGGTTCACCAAACGACGTCTCGACCCGATTTCGATGATTGGTGGCGGAGCTCGCTCGGACCTGTGGGCCCAGATCCATGCCGACGTGCTCGATCGCACGATCCTCCAGCGCGACGAACCGCTGTGGGTCAACGTCCGCGGCGCAGGGATGCTTGCCCATGCAGCGCTCGGGAACATCGCGTGGGCGGACATCGACAGCACCGTAACCACCGCGGCCGAGCGCTTCCCTGACGCTGCAAACCGGTCGGTGTACGACGCCGGATACGACACATTCCGCAAAATCCACAAGGCAAGCCGCGGCATCTACCGTCACATCAACACCTGAAGGATCTATGAGCGCCTCAGACAGAGCCAGAAGACTCATCGACAGGCTTCCGCCCCGTCTCGCCTCTGCGCTGATCGGCGGAGCACGACGCGTCCCAAAGGTACGCGACCTGCTCGAGGCCGAGTACGAGGCGATGCTCGAAGCCGCACCCGTAGTGCGGCCGCAGGCCGAGGTCCCTGTGTACGAGCGTCTGCCCGAGACCGGTCGCGACCGAGGCGCCATCATCGCCGAAGTCTCTGCGCTTTCCGAAGCAGAGCACCCAGAGTGGAGCGACGGATACGCCTCCGGGGCGGTCTATCACGGTGATCCCGACCACATCGAGTTCCTCAACCAGGTGTACGCGCTCCAGTCCCAGTCCAACCCGCTCCATCTCGACGTGTGGCCCTCTGGCATGAAGTTCGAAGCCGAGGTGGTAGCGATGACGGCCGGCATGCTCGGCGGCAGGGTCGCGGCGCAGGCCGGAGACGAGATCGTCGGAACCGTCACGTCCGGAGGCACCGAATCGATCATCATGGCGATGAAGGCCTATCGAGATCGCGCTGGCATCGCCAAGCCTCAGATGGTCATCCCCGACTCGGCACACGTCGCCTTCGACAAGGCAGCTGCCTACTTCGGCTACACCCAGATTCGTGTCCCGGTCGGACATGACCTGCGCGCCGACGTGGATGCCATGACCAACGCCATGACAAAACGAACCGTCGTCGTAGTCGGTTCGACGCCAGGGTTCCCTCATGGCGTCATCGATCCCATCGCTGAGCTCTCAGACATGGCACGCGAACGTGGAGTGGGGTTCCACACCGATGCATGCCTGGGTGGGTTCGTTCTGCCGTGGGCGGAGAGGCTTGGATACGACATCCCCCCCTTCGATTTCCGGCTTCCGGGTGTGACGTCGATGTCGGCCGATACGCACAAGTACGGATACGCCGCCAAGGGAACGTCTGTCATTCTGTACCGCGGCAAAGACCTTCGGAGACACCAGTTCCATGTTGCGACCGATTGGCCTGGGGGGCTGTACTACTCCCCCACCCTTGCGGGGAGCCGTCCCGGAGGCCTCCTGGCTGCGGCGTGGGCTGCGTTGGTGTCGATGGGAGAGGACGGCTACACGCGTGCCACGAAAGCAATCCTCGAGACCGGCGACGAGATCAAGACGGGTATTCAGGACATCGATGGGTTGTTCGTGCTCGGCGACCCGCTGTGGGTGATCGCCTTTGGATCCGACGACGTCGACATCTACGAGGTCATGGCCCGGATGGCAGAACAAGGATGGAGCCTCAACGGCCTGCACCACCCACCGGCCGTCCACATCGCCGTCACGCTCCGTCACACCCGGCCTGGCGTCGCGCAGCGCTTTGTCACCGACCTGTCAAGCGCCGTCAACCAAACACGGGCTGCCGGAGGTGAGGCGACAACCGGGGCAGCCCCGATGTACGGCATGGCGGCAACTTTCCCCTCACGCACCGCGGTCAGAGATTTGATCACCCGCTACATCGACAAGATCTACGAGATCGAAGAGGAGTAGGCAGCTGACGCGTTTCTGCCACGCGAAGCGTACGAATCTGACGGATCACTCCCGCCCCCATGAACGAAGGCCCTGTCGGCGATCTCGAGTCCGCCGCCGGCTGCTCTCACGATCACGAACGTGACAGATCCCGTAGACATCCCGCCTGCGTATGCTCCGCGTGCTACGACATGCCGGCCATCCCCTCGTCGAAGAGGAGGAGTAGCCAGGCGACCCACTCGCCGAATCCCGCCGGCTGCTCTGGATGGGACGTGACGCCCAAGGTCGTCTCGCCTTCTCCAATTCTCCCGCGGACCCGCCGCGGGTTCTTGATTGACGGCTGGTCGACTTCGAGATGCGATCGGTCGAGCCATCAGGGTGGATTCTCCGCCGAGTCGCGAACACGACGGAGGGGTCAGGAACCCGGCAAGGTATCGCCAACGGATCGCCAACGTATGTCGGATACGCTCCAGACGCACGCGACCAAGGAGAGAGCAGTTGACCTATTCATTCGCCTGCAACGAGATCGTACCGGGATGCGATGGCGTCGTCTCGGGCGAGACCGTCGACGACGTCATGACGAGTGTCGCCGAACACGCCGCAAACGCACACGGAATCACCAAGATCGATGATGAGCTCGTCGAGAAGGTGAAAGCGGGAATCACCACCGACTGAACCCACCGACGGAAGACGGGCGCTCTCAGATGGGGCGAGCCATCGAGAGCGCTTGCTCGCGTGAAAGATCCATGTCGTGGACGGTCTTGGCATGGATCACTGCCGCTTCGACCAACTCGTCTTCGTCAATCCCCTCCATTACCGCCCCGCAAGGACACTCGATCACTTTGCTGATAGCCATCCTCGTTCTCCTCTGGCAGACTTAGGCCGAGAGTACCTCATCGACCTTGTCGGGAGCTTGGCGTGATGACCCGGATCTACCTTCTAGGCGGGGTGATGATCGAGGCAGGCGGCGGGCTCATCCGAATGGCCGACTTCCCCGGTCGGCAAGGGCGGCTCACCTTCACGGTCCTCGCCTGGGAACGCCGCCAGATAGCCCGCGATCAGCTCGCTGACATCCTGTGGCCCGACCAACCCCCCGACTCCTGGGACACGGCCCTCAACGCGATCGTCTCCAAGCTTCGAAAGACACTGAGCACCGGGTCGGTTGAGGGTGTGCTCGACTGTTCCAACGGTGTCTACGAGTTGCGGCTACCGCCGGGAAGCTGGATCGACGTGCAGGTCGCGATCAACGCCCTCGATCGTGCCGAGGGAGCCCTGCGCGCCGCAGACTTCGGAGCGGCATTGAGCGAAGCGACGGTGTCGTCGGCCATCCTCAGCCGACCGATTTTGTCGGGTGAGACGCTTCCCTGGGTCGAGGCGCGTCGGCGCGAGCTGGCGGACCTCTATGTGCGGACGCTCGACTGTCTCTGCCGGGCGTGGCTGGCCAAGGGGGATTGTCACCTGGCCGCGCGAGCCGGCCGCAGGATGGTCAACTTGGCACCGTATCGGGAATCCGCGTACGCGGCATTGATGAGATGCCATCTGGTCGCCGGGAATCGGGCCGAAGCTCTCAAGGTCTACTCGGACTTGGAGCGTCTGCTCGAAGAGGAACTCGGCCTTTCTCCGGGCTCCGACGTCGAAGAACTCTATGTCGAGGCACTCGGCTGAAGCCGGCACGTCCAAGTTGGGCTTCCGCGCCCGCGTACGCGGCGCCAACCACTGCCATATGAGGGCATTTCACAGGGTTCGCTGGCTTGACCAAACGGCGAATACGCAGTCATCCCAGGGGTTTGACTACTCATCGATGTTCACCGATTCGCATCGCTTCTCAGCAGCACGCGTCCCATGCGCGTCCTGACCCTCACAGCCATGAGCCGTCCAAAGCATGACTTCGGCCGTCGACACAACCCGCCAGCGGAGACAGAGACCTCCTGGAGGAGCGGTTCCCCGTCGCTCTGCCTAGGTCACCCCTGCGTCTTGCAGGGCGGTCATCCAGCGGTTTGCGATGACTTCGTCACCGGCGTCGGTGGGATGCCACTGGTCTCGGAGATCACTCAGGCTGAAGCCGGTCTCCATGTCGACGACGATCACCGACGACTCATCGGTTGACAGGCTGGCGAACGAGGCGATGGCGTCGTTGAAGGCAGGCCAGTCGTCGGAACACTTATCGAATTCGGGGACGGGTCCGGGAGCGCACGGAATGATTTGGGCGACCAGGATGGTGATGTCGGGACTCACTTCTTGCAGCCCGGTGATGAACGACTCGAGTTCCTCAGCGGTACTGGCGGGTCCCTCGCTCCAAATGAGGTCGTTGCTGCCGAGATGAATGAGGGCGACATCGGGCTGGAGAACGTCGACGCTCGCCGTGACGTCGTCGATCACCTCGTCGACGCGATAACCCCACCACCCTTCGTGATCCTGATCAAAGACGGTGGCACACCCATACGGCTTGCCACCGTAGGGCGACGAGATCCTGCCAACGAAGTCAAAGGAGACTCCGGCGTCGTTCAACATTCCATCGAGGTAGCAGCGGTACGTACTCCAGCCCGTCTCGCCCGATGTGATCGAATCGCCAATCGGCATGATCGTGACTGGTCCCCCTCCGCCAACAATGCCACACGCAGAGACAACCAACACCAACAGCCCAACAACCAGCAGACTGATCGAACGCCGCACGGCTTGTCGGCTGCTACTCCCCGAGTGGGTACTTGCTGGATTGGGCGATGAACTCGGTTGCCAGTTCGAGGAGCTTGGCGCCTGTCTCAGCGGTAAGAGACGCGCCCTTCTCGTGGTAGGTCTCGACATCGAAGCCGGACATGGCTTCAGACTCGCCAAGATGGGTCCGCTCGACCGGCCACCATCACGAGAGTCAGAAAGCGCTGTCACAAACCACCTCCGGGCGATCCTGTGTTGAACTCAGGGCCGAGTGTCCTCTCCAGCTGATGGCTCCGTCAATGAGCTACCGGCACTATTTCTCCGAAGCATTGGACTCACCATCGCCACCACCGCCTCCGTATAGCCCACCCATAGCGGCGGCGACTTCTCGTGCTGCGCGGGGATTTGAGTCAGGGCTTTGCCCTGAACCTATCGCGGTGGAGGTAGAGGATCACGACGGCCAGCGGAGTGTGGATCGCTGGCAGGCTCCGAGCGAGCCAGCGTGGGAGATAGATGTCGGTGACCGATCCCGAGTCGGCCCCGGTTGACTCGGCGAGCTGTGTGGCGGACAGGTGAAGCCGTTGACCGTGTAGATAGCGGTCTCTGCGACGACGATCGCTGCCGAAGCCGTGACGAGCCGATTCGTCCGCTTGGTGATGCCGGAAAAGACCAAGTATGCAACGCCCGCCTCGACGGTTGCCCAGATGGCCGTGTGGATCGTCTTGATCAGCCGCAGACGAAGAGTGATGGATCGCTCCGATGGCACAGGCCCGAATCTACACACCGAGCAACGGCGCCGCCCATATCGGCATCCATGAGGGAGTGGGCCGTGTCAAGGGCGCGTTCGTTTGATCCTGGCTGGGGATCTTGTCGTTGTCGGTGGGAGGGTTCGAGCGGGGCCTGCTCCGTACCCCGGTGTTGGTGATTGATGTTCCCCCGTTTCTCCGGACAAACCGGGGGAAGATCACTCAGACTCCTCAAACGCAAACCAGCCAACGTCGTCTACCGGACGCTCATCGCAGACACCCAAGCAACCCCACCCGCACAAGCCGCTTGACATAGGAGAAACACCTACGAGCGAGTACGCTTGACCCATCTACACGAGGTGAATGAGAGTGAGTTCAAGCAACACATGTGCCGCCGGTGGAGGGGCGATCTACGGTCTCGGTATCTTTGGTGCGCTCGTCTACTTCTGGCAGCAGGCAAACTCGTTCTGGGATTATTTGGGCTCGATCTTCCAGGCGTTCTTCTGGCCGGCGTTCATGGTCTATGAGGTCTTCTCCGCCCTCGGCAGCTGAACAACGGGGACGTCCCCAGCTCAGCCGGCCCAAAGACAGTGGGGTTGCGATCGCCAGAAGCAGGATTGCCGGGACGTCTATTGGCGTCCTCGACGACAAATGCAGAAGCCCTGAGGACATCTCGGCACCTATGCGCCCCTCGTGAGGCGGACACGTTGCCGGATAGCTGGCGCTGCTGGTTGAGTCGTGGTGTGGTGCGCTTCCTGGCGACGCGTTTCGACTCAGATCGTTTTCGTCTTTGAAACGTATGTCTCGATCACATGACCTTCGTCGACGATCCATGTCCGGTATCCCTTGGCGCGGAGGATGTCAATGCCGGGTGCGGGTAGGTGATAGGTCACAAGCTCAGCGATCCCGCCGTCGTCCAAGTCCTTCGCAGCCCTGAGCAGAGGGTTGATGGCCATCACCGTCCAAGATCACAACCAGACAACGACGACGATGCAGATCAACACCCACGTAACGTGACAAAAGGGCCTCCCATCTCGAGCCTGCTATTGACACCCCGAAGCATCAGGAAAGCCAACGGGAAGCAGAAGCCCCTCCCTCCTCACATCACCTATCGGCACGCGTATCGATCAGTGGACACTGGGCAGCCGGGGAAGACTATCCGTTCCGACAACGGATTCGCGTATAGCGGAGATCCTCGCACAAGATGGCAAGACGACCGGCAAGACCAGTGACGATCGCCACTGCGCCAACTATCAGCGCGATGAGTAGGAGCGGGTTCAGCCAAATGGCGGAGGCGACAGTGGCGGCGATGTTGTAGATCTGAGCGGTCATGCTACGCATGGTGAGGCATAGCGACCCAGAGTTCTATCGGGTATGACCCCGGTCCGCCCCCGAGTCCCTGAGACCGGTCCGGGGTCGCCCCTAACGGAACCTATGCATACTCGGTTGTCGCTGACGGCTGCTGTTGTCAGTGAGCCAACAAGAGAAGGAAAGGAGGTTCCTGAAGCGCAGGGTTCTCCTCGGTTGCGTGATCGGAGCACTGCCCGGAGTGTTGTTTGGGTTGGTGCCGCTTGTGTTGGAATCGTTCGATGTGATCACATCCGATCAATCCCAGATCGGGTTCATCGGCGTGCCTCTGCTCTTCGTTGGGGTTCTTCTTGGAACGTGGATTGGCGCAAGCGAATCGGCACACCCCGCGAGAATGACGCTCGGCGTAGGGATCGGATTCGTCCTTGGGCTTTCTGCAGGAATCGCCATCAATTCGATACTCCGAGCGGCCGGTGTGTCGGCTTCACTCGTTTGGATCTTCCTCACTCCAACAGCAATGACTGGGTGGCGGAGTTCTGGAAGCTTGGCGGAGCGACCACACAGGCCCTCCACGGCTGTATTGAGCTGGTCGCTTCAGGCGGTTCGCTGGATGGGCTGCGGCTTCCATGTCCCGTTGAGGATGTGAGGTCCCGGGTTGTACATGCGGAAGATGATCCGGAACAGCTCGCCATCTGGTGTCGTTGGAAGCCAGTTCGATTCTTTGTCTGTGCCGGGCGATTCTCTTTGAATGTAGATGTCGATAGACCCGTCGGCATTCCACTGCAATCCGGGGGTGAGGCTGCCAACTGCGTATCGGTTGATGCTGCTGTCGGTGAGGAATCCTGGTGGGTGGGTGTACATGGTGAATGACCAAAACTCTGCAACGGGTGGTAGTTGGTCCTTCTCGTAGTGGATCGCGTATTCGCGT
>Ga0255048_10003101_pt1 | contig 10234 bp, 17 predicted proteins | sample JV7_2_2_MG_FD_183619 | JGI IMG/M metagenome (GOLD analysis project Ga0255048, IMG submission 183619) | Seawater microbial communities from Jervis Inlet, British Columbia, Canada - JV7_2_2 | ecosystem: Environmental > Aquatic > Marine > Inlet | place: Canada: British Columbia | collected 2016-10-06
ACCATGGCGATAGCATCGTCTCGTTCTTTTGCTGTCCTGCGCACTGCTGTTTTTGTTAATTCGCTCATGCTTTCCTCCTGGTTCCATTCGCCTCTGCCCTGAGTTCTTCATTGCTGGCTGTCATTGGCTCTCCCCCGTCCCGTTGCAGGATGGGCAGACCTGTCTTGCCGGTGCGCCAGCATACCAAAGCCACTTCTGCCCTTGACACTCTTCACAACCCTTCTTCTCCCCCACCTGCGGGGAGAGGGCGGCCATAAGGTTGCGCATATCTGCGTATGTGATCGGTGCACTTGCAAGGCCAGACACTCGATTTTGGAACACCTTGCCGCCGTCTCGTTGGGCAACGTCTGCAATCCAATCAGTGACCACCTCCCTCAACCTCCCGACCTCGGCTTCGAGTTCGGCGATGCGGTCTTCTCGCCTGTAATAATGTTTTGACAGGCCACAAAGGCGGGCAACCACAAAACTAGGGTCATCCTTTGCGTAGTCCTTCAGTGGTATTTTCCCCAGATTGTGGACATCAATCAGCATTTCGGGGTAGTAGCCCCTTTTCTTCTCACTCATCCCCCGCCTCCTTCTCCAGCCGCCGCACTTCCTCAGTCTCGGCCCAGCTCGGCAGGTCGAACAGGCGGTACAGTTCGGGGTTGGCCATCAGCCTCTCCTGAAACGTGTCCCGTGCTGCGCTGTGGCGAAACCAGACGGTCGTGTCGCCATATCGAGTCGGCATCTTGAATCCCGTTTGGCTGTACACGTTGACCTCTATTGTTGCGTCCGGGACAAGCAGGGTCGATGCCAATCCTGCCAAGCAACCCAAAACCACTGCGATTAGAATTGTTTTCTTCATTGTCCTGTCTCCTTTTCCCCGCCCGCGATGGTGCGCAGCGTGTTGATTTCGCAATTGTCACACGAACATCGGTTGCCCCGACTGTCCCACGACAGCACATGGAACCTAGCGCCATTGAAGTGTATGTGCTTCTCCGTCCCGTCATCATTGAATTCTGGAACGTAATTCCAAAGGTCGTTAACCTTGACCGTTTTTGTTAAAACACCCATTACCGCCTCACCTTCCGCCACGCCCAGAGCAGGGGGCGCCAGATTGGGTATGTGGCCAACTCAGCCGTAAGCTCGACTACCGCCGCGCAGCAAAGAATAACCCATAAAAACCCATTGAATATGTGGTCAAATCCGCTAAGGCCGTGCGCCCTGCCGCCACACCATCTCGCTAGTTTTGCAAACAGCATCTCACTCCCCCTCCGTTGTGCTGGCCGGGCGGTGATATTCTTCCACGCGTTTGATACTTTCCTCGACATCTTCAGCAACACCATCAACGATTCTGGTGGGGACATTGAACCCCTCATACCACTTCATTGCCTCGCCAAAAGAATCGCAATCAATCTTGCCCATCCCGCCGGGGTGCCTGATAGTCCACTTCTCGGTGCTGGCCGGGCGGCGGGTGAGATCCCCAGCCTTGGCGATGATGTCCCCCAGTGTCGGCAACGCGCCTTGGTACGACTGGAAGAAGATATCCACCTCGGCTATCACTGCCTCGTACTTGGCGCAGTTGGGACAGGTGTCCTCGGCACGGCGGCAATAGACCATCGCGTCAGTGCCGCACGACACACAGCACCCGTCCTCGTCTACCTTGACCATCAGTCCACACTCCGGGCAGTCAGAATATTGGCGGGCCTTCAGGGCTTGCTCAAGTTCGGTGATGCGGGTGGCTTGCTCTGCAATTTCGGACTCGGACAACGACAATGGGTCGAGGACCTGCATCCGCGCGACAATATCTGCTGAGAGTTTTTGACAGTTGCAGTTGGGAATCTGCCCCGGCGATCCGAATACGGTTTGGTAGCCTTTGCCACACTTGGTACAAGTCGTCCTGTAATCACTCATCTCATTCCCCTCCTTCGGTTCTCGCGGTTACGGTGGCGGTGACGGGTAGCTCTTGTGAGTTGGTGCTATGATGGTTGACAGTGAACCCACGACTACCATCAACGGCTGTGTATACTGCCGATGGCATCATAAATCCCTCCACCACCGCCAACACCTCGGGGGTGTCGGACAGGAGGCACAGCAGTCCCGCCTTCTCCGAAACGGTTATCGCACGGTCTCGCGGGACCAGCGCCTTCACCTGCGCCAGCCTTGCCCGTTCGGTGGCGAGTTGGCGGGAAACGCAATCAAATGTCTGTGAACATTCACCAGACTCGGCATTGAACACCGCACCGCACTTTCCAAGGTAGACGTTCGTGTTGATCTCTCCGCCGCTCGCCGCACTGTGGCACTTCGGGCAGCTCGTGTTATTTGGCACCATTGGATTCCCCGTTCGTTTCTTTGGTCTCGATCTCCGGCATGGTCGCCGGCCGTTCCTTCGATTCGTCATGGCTCCAATTGTCGCACACGCGGTCTGGGTTTATTACGCGGTGGTGGAATGACCAGGCACATATATCACCGAATGGCGTATCCGGATGGAATTGGATGCAGTTGCGGCACGATTTCATCATTCCCCTCCGATTTCTGCCAGCATCCTGGGTAGATCTGCTGTCTGCCAATGGTTGCCGGTTGTCCGGCCTATGAGGAATTCGCTCAGTCTGGGCTGCCCAACTGTGGTCTGGTCAAGGCCGACCTTTCTTTCCCCGGCCGTCAACGGCCCCCGCGCCAGGTAACCACACAACCATTCGTCTACTTTCCAGTACAACTCGTTGAATAGGTGGCGGTCTGCACGGTTGGCATCTCTGAGGATATCCCGCACCTGGGTTCCGCTTTTGTTCATCAGGGCCGGGTAGATCCGATCCCAATATTGGTCTCTATCCATGCTCGGCCTCTAATTTTGCCACCCTGTTTAAAAGGGGCTGTTGTGCTTTTTCGGACTGCGACCTGGCAAACGCGCGACCGGCGTCAAAACCACGGGCATCGATTATTGAGGTCATTTCATTCGTCAACAAGCGCAGCACCGCGTTGCTGGCCTTGATCGCTTCTTTCTCTGGGTCAATCCTCTTGGTCTCCCTGATATGGGCCATGATCGCCGTAACGTTACGGGCAAGGGCTTTATCCATGCCCAATGATTTGAGGACGCCAGCGAGCACCAGCCCGCGCTCTGTGGCCATGTCGTTCATGGTCTCCATCTGAGAATCGCTCGCGAAAGAAACGGGGGGATTTACTGCTCTTCCCCTCTTCTTTTTGTCTGCCTCTGCTTCTGATCTACTCTGCTTCTGGGGCGTCACCTTGGCGTCACCGTGACAACCAGTTGGCGCCAAGGTGACGCCGGACTCTATAAACCCATACTCTATAAAGAGTTCAATCTCGGGTTCTTCATCCATGAAACAGATTTTTCGGAGTAATTTGGGGTCGGCCGGTATCTCGCCGTCTCTTTCTGCGGCCAATATCCACAGCAGGACGAGACGCCCCCGCTGGGCATCAGAAAGCTGGACCCACTCAGGGTTGCTCATCAAGCATCGGTGGATTTTTATCCAGGGTGGGCGCCCGCGATCAGAGCGGTAAGACTGCCAGCGAATCCAGTTTCTTATCTTGAGGTATTCCAAAAAACAACCCTAATCATTGTGCCCGGGATGGGGATTAGGACCCATCCCGGGCGGCCACGGTCTTGTGTGTCAGGAGCAACCCCAACGACCGCAGATGACAATATCACGCGATCAGATCAGCAGTCAACTAGAAAAGCGCCCGCTGATCAGGCCCCCGGTACTGGTAGCACTCGCAATACCTCGACACCCGTCCGGTGTGGGCGTTGGTCTTCCGCCTGATCACCGTCTCGATGGCCCCTGCGCCGTGCTCGATCCGCAGTTCTAATATCCTCGCGGACAGCCTGGCGCACCCGTAGAGGCTCTTTGCCGTGTCCTCGTTGATCTTTCCCCAGCGCAGCAGGTGTTCCCAAATGCGGGCGCGTTGGGCATCAGCGGCGGTCATCGCAGTACCTCACTTCCTCGCGTTCGATGCGGGCCTCTGGCGGCGCGTTGATGGCTATCTTGCACCGGTCAACCTCGCAGTTGTAGACCTTGATCTTGCACACGACTTCGCCCACGGTGATGTAGAAACTCTGGCCGTCTTTGCGTTGGATTGCGAGGTTTCCCATCAGATCACCTCCAGACTAGAAACGCCATCATTGTCGATCACCAGGATATTCGTATCCGCGATCTCAGCCATCCCTGCGATATGAGAGATGAACAGTAGATAGCCCCGGTGTTCTGCGATCTGCCGAAGGGTGGTCTTCGCCCCGTCAAGATGTTCTGGCTTCATTGTGCCGAAGCCCTCATCGATAACAGTCAGCCATACCCGAGAGCCCGTAAACTGGGCATGGAGATCGGCAACCGCGTTTTGCAGGGCGGTGTCAATGACAAACGCCTGCATGCCCGAGGCAGCGAACCTGTCATGCGTCCCCCGGTGGTCGCTGAAAGTGATCACCACCTCGTTCCTGACTTTCCCGCTGGTCAACTCCTTCTCGCTTTCCACATCGATGCGGATATCGGTGTTCTCCAGATACCTGTTCGCCAGAGACTTCAGAGCTGGAATTCCGAACTGTTCCAGCAGAAGGAACGGAATCCCCGACCGGTGCAGCGAGTCGGCCACGAACGACAGGTCATTGACGATCAGGTTGATCCCCTTGATCTGGTTTTTCACGTCCTCAATCTGGTCCGCCGCGTTCTGCTTCTCCATGATCCGGCCTTCGGCGCTGGACTTGGAACCGTTGATCCGCTGGACATCGGCGTCGATATCCTTGATTGACCGCTCGTTGTTTATCGCCGTCTGCCGCAGTGCCGCGAGTTTCCATTCGTCCTCGTCCCGGCCCCCAAGCGAGTGCATCAAGTCCTCGATCTTGTCGGTGATGTCGGCCTTGGAGTCGATCAGGCGCTCCTCGTTCAGCCCGGCCTCGGTGCCGTTGTCGATGATCACCTGCAGGCCTGTGAGCTGGCTTTCGATGGTGGACTTGCGCTCAACCACGGTTGAAAGGTCTTCAAGGGCAACTTCGGCTTTCGTTACGGCATCGGCCTTTGCCTTGACCTCCCGCTGTGATTCCACCCTTTTCTCCTGGAATTCGCCTTGCTCGCGTTCGTATTCCTTTTGGGCGGCCTTGACCGCGGTGTCGGCAGTTTCGCAGCTGGTGGTCAGGTCGGCCACGTTCATGCGGTATTGTTCGATGTTCTGCGATGCAGCGTGGGCATCGACCAGGAATTGGCAGGAACCGTGCAATTCAAACCCGCACGGGACGCCGCCGGTCAGGGTCTGCCCCTTCTCTGCTTCACCGAGCTTATGCCGCGCGCCCTCAAGCTCCCGCCCAAGATCGTACCCCTTCCGCTTCAGGGTCTCCAATTCAGACGCCCGTGCAACGCCCTGGGTGGCCATAGCATCGTTCGAACGCTGTTGCTGGCCCAAGACCTCGGCGTGGGCCATGCGGGCCTCCTGTACCGCAGTCTTGGCCGCCTCGGGATCAACCAGGCTCATGCCCTCCAACTCAACCCGCAAGCCCCGGGAGGTGCTCAGGGCTTCATTGCCGCGCTCCATCTTCGTTCTGGTGGCCGACAACTCTTCGGAAACCTCGCCCTTGCGGGTTGTCAGATCGCCCAACCGGACAGCCTCAGACGCCATCCCGGCCAGCTTTTTCTCTTTTTCGCTTATTTCCGTTTGGGTGTTTGCCAGCAGTATTTCAGCGCCTTGGCGCTCTGCGCTTTTACTGACAAGGGATGCCTCGAATTCAATAACGCTCTGTTTCAACTCGTCCACGTCCCCGCAGACATGGTTCAGGGCCTCCCGTTTGGTCTCCAGGTCCCTGAGGTCCGTGGTCTTCTGGCCCATCAGGCCTTTGGCCAACTCCAGCCGGCCGTCAAAGTCCCGCTGCATCACCGACAGCAGAAGATCGTTCATCGCAGAAGGGGTCATCCCCAGAAGCGACCCGGCGGCGCCCTGCCCGGCGAAGCTGGTGGACAAGAACAATTCCAAGGGCCCGATCATCGTCTCAAGGAAGTCCTGCGTCTCGGAGGCAGTCCCAAGGTTCTGAGTCGTCCACTTCTCCCCGTCGTGTTTCATCAGGTAGAATTCGCTGCGGGCGCTGGTGGATGTCCGGATCAATTCCCGGCGGGTCTTCCACAATTGGCCGGCGTGGCGGAACTCTTCCTCGATCCAGGCCTTGGCCTCACCGTTGCGGATCAGCTTCTCCATCTTCCGGCCGCAGGTATTCTTGTACCTGGCGAAAAGGAACAGCTTGGAGAAGTTCGATTTCCCGCCGTAGTTCGGCCCATCAATGGACGTTACCTTGCCCAATTCGCTGAATTGAACATCGATTTCATCGTACTGGCACCAGTTGTGGGCCTTGACGCTCACCGGTTCGCATTCGTAGTGGGCGTCGAGGTGGGCGTCAACGATCTCCGATTCGATCATCTCTACGATCTTGCGCATCCGGATGCGGGCCTCGTCTTCCACGCCCTTCAGTTCACACCAGCGGTCGAAGGCGTCCGGGATAGTGAATTGAGAATCGACATCAAAGCGCACGGTCATCTCGTCAGTCCGGTCGGGGATGATCTTCAACTGCCGCAGTTTCGCCAGCTTTTCGATGTTGGCGATGGACACCGGCGTCAGTTTGTCGATCACCGCGCCGGGGGCCGTGACCGTCACGCGCACCCGGTCGCCCTCGGTGGAGATATCCAGGACGTGTTTCGCCACCTCTTCGACCGTCTCGATATCCGAGAGGGTGGATTCGATCATCTGGCTCAGGACGGGGATCGGGTGTTCTGCGTGGGTTGTAGCGATCCCCCCGATGTCGTGAATCATCAGCGCCGGAACCAGCTTTTTATCGTTCCACGTCAGCGGGGCCGGGGCGCCGCAGTAGAACATCTGAGGGCTAGAATCGCCGATATTGCCCAGAACATGCTTGTTGTGGATATGCCCCCCGATTATGAACTCGCACCCACGGAACGCAGACCGCGGCAGGGAGACATCCATTCCGGCGGTCATCACCACCTCGTTCCCAAGCTCAGCACCGAGAGCCGTCCCATGATAGACGCCCAGCTTCCGGCCCTCACCAGCCCCAGCGATCAGGCCCATCACCATGTTCTCAAGCAGCCCGGAAGGGTCCATGCCCTCGGTCTCCTGCGCCAGCTTGAGGCCCATCTTGGTCGGAGTGGGCACACAAACGAACGTAACGCCATCAAATACCACATTCTGGGGAGATTCGACCAAGTGAACCGGCGTTTCACCGTCAACAAACCCCTCCAAAATACCACGGACAGCGCCCTTTTTGCCGATTTGGTATTCCTGATCGTGGTTCCCGGCCACCACGATGCTGCCCAGCCGCGCCCTGGAGTGGCCCAGATTGATCAGTCGTCGAATCTCCCAGTTGACGTTATGGGCGGAGTGCCCGCGGTGCACCGCCAGATCCCCGGCGTGAACGAACACATCGTATTCAGGGGCCGACAAAATGGCCTGTTCAATGGCCGGAACGGTGAATTCGATGTTCTGCTGGTCAATATGCCAGTCAGCAGTGTGGAGAATTCGCATCATTTTCCCTCTTCGGATTTGAGTTTGCAGTCTGTCAGGTGGTTCCAGATCTTGCCGACCGTCTCGGCATCCTTGTTCTTTATCGCCACATCAAGGCGGCGGTTGAGCTGATTCCACTCTTTGTGGCTTCCGTCCCAGTCGGCGAGCATGTCGTGAATGTCGCCGATCATGCGGTCGGTCTCTTCAGACGGCCCTGTGGGCTCCTGTGGGGTGACATCGACCGGGGAGGTGTCAGCGGAAGGGCCGGACTCCAGAAGGCCAGCGGGCGCGGCAGCAGGGGGCAGGGCGGGGGCGGCTGGGTAAAGCATGGAACGCGACTGCAGGGTCTGGCTGATCACCAGCATCTTGACTTCCCGATCGCTGCAGTCAGGCGTGAACACGAACCGCACCACTGCGAATTCCTTGCCCATCAACTCAGTCTTTGAATAGCTGGTATTCAACCCCAATAACGCACGAACTGCGCGATTCCCGGCTTTTGACTCAGTTTTTCTCTTTCCAAACTCCTGTTCTGCCAGCCAATCCTTTTGGAATTTGGTCTGTACCCGGAGGTTGAACTGCTCTTCGGTGATGTTGCCGGTAGCGTTTTTCTGGACGCTGGCCACCGCTTGGGCGTGGACCTTCTCTTTCGCCAACTCGCCATCCCACTCACAAGACCGGGCCTGACCGCGGGCGCCACCGCTGGGCGTGTCCATCATGGCCACCGCCTCGAATTCGGCCCGCATCCGGTTGGACCGGTCGTCGATACGACGGGCCATGATGGACAAATCGGCGGCGGTGGATAGCCGGTCAATGCTGGTCTTGCTCAACCCGTAGTCACTCCCAACGATCTGGTAAGCCTGTTTCTTGTCGTTGGGGTCAATCTTGACCGTGGCCACATCCAGGCTCCACATCGGGACCGTGTGCAGCAGGTTCCTGCTGATCTGCGGCATTAGGAGAATGTAGTTCTCCGGTTTGTACTGCTCGGCAATGCCTTCAAATGTGAGCGTCTGTCCTGATTGCTGATCCATTTCGCATCTCGCTTTCGTTTTTCCACGTGGAACAATTTATCCCCATGGCCATGTTTTTTTGAACCGCTCAACATCCTTCCGGCGGCAGTAGAGTTTGCCGTTTTTTCCCTTAAGGACTTCCAGTCCCTTCTCGACATCAACGCCACGGTGGCGCCAGCTGCGCAGGGTTGCCTCCGGGATAGGCGGGTCAAGAGCTGCGGAAACTTCACTTATCAGCATGTTCGGACCAATCTTTCTAGCCATGTTATCGGCACCTTTCCGGTTGGGTTTAGTTTAAAGTAACTGAAGTTTGCACAATTGCCAATGTTTTTATTATTATTTCTGTTGCACTGCCGATTAAATGTGTTACCTTGTATTTGTGAGATGCGAATCACCCGAACGAATGGAATTGAAATGAACGGCAACCGCGAAGACCTGATCAAATACGTTGAAGCCCTGCAGGAGATCCAGAAGCGCAACCACCCCGACTCGCTGGAGTGGATCAAGGCCAGCAAGGAAATCAACGCGACCGCAAAGATCCTGGCTGACTGGAGCCTGTAATGGCAAAGCGGCCAGACAGAAAATGCCTGTGGTGCGGTAAAAATTTCGCAGTCTATAAAAATAGAAAAAACCACCAATTCGACAGCGCGGAGTGTTGGGAAAAACACCAAGCATCAATCAGGCCACCAAAAAAAAGAACGTGCCAGTCATGCGGAGAGATATTTCATATATCCCCTGCCGTTGCTGGTGGTGCAACCCGCCAATATTGCAACGAGAGTTGTCGCAAAGGATTAAAAGCCAGGCGTGCGGTGGAATACAGAGACAAGGTGAAGAAAGAAATCCAGCGCAAACCATGTGTTGTTTGTGGCGTACCAGTCCCCTTGCACCATGAAAAGTATTGTTCTAAAAGGTGTTGGCGGGTGATAGTGAATGCACAGAAGAAAAAAACCAAACCACTGCAAAATTGTCGGCAATGCGGCGGTAGTTTTTATGGTTGGGACAGGCAAAAATTCTGTACCGAAAGATGCAGATATATTTTTAGGCGTCTTGAAAAACTTGGGCAGGAGCGAGTGTGTCCTGTCTGCAAGAAACAATTTCCGTGGGGAGTGGGCGGCAATGGGAATCAGCATATTTATTGCTCTACTCGGTGTTGTAGAAAAGCGGGAGACATTAGGCAAAATTCTGATGTCGTCAATATCTCCGACAGATATGTTGGGCAATTGCTGAATATCAAACATGCGCCAGAAGAATTGAAACAGGCACGGCGAGTCTTGTTGCGCCTGAAGAGAGTCATCGCAAACGGCGATGATAAAACGCCCCTCAGGGCAAACCGGACAGGAGAATAGAATGATCACCTCCATCAACCAACTCACCGACGAACTGATGAAGACCTTGGACGCCCTCAAGAATGGCGATATGCCTAGCGACAAGGCATCCACGATTGCCCGCCTCGCGGGAACGGCGATCGCTGCGGAGCGCGTCAAGATCAAATACGCGCGGTCGAGGAACGAGAAGCCGGAAAGCAAGTTCATGGAAAGCTGATCGGAACAGGTGAATCGCCCGCTGGTTCGGGCGGAAAGAACCAGCGGGCGATTTGTGGGGAAGTCGAAACATCAGCAGAAAGGCCGGACAATGACCACCATCACGCGAAAATGCCTGTACTACCGCCTTGACATAGGCGCCAAGTTCAAGTTTCCCCTGGAGATCAAGCACCTCGGGGATGCTGCGCCGTTCAACGAGAAAGT
>Ga0255048_10003103_pt1 | contig 10229 bp, 13 predicted proteins | sample JV7_2_2_MG_FD_183619 | JGI IMG/M metagenome (GOLD analysis project Ga0255048, IMG submission 183619) | Seawater microbial communities from Jervis Inlet, British Columbia, Canada - JV7_2_2 | ecosystem: Environmental > Aquatic > Marine > Inlet | place: Canada: British Columbia | collected 2016-10-06
AGATAGTGGGGCTCTCGGCTTAGTTAAAAACCTCATAGATAAAGACCCAAAAGTTGACTCTGATGAGGCTCAACGCATGATTGATGCAGAGGTTAGGTTCCAAGAAAACGTCACAGAGAGGTGGAAAGCGGATATGGGGAGTGATGTTAAGCTCGCTAAACTCATACGCCCTGTCACCTTGATTGCTTTGATGACTATGTTCATGTTCACTATGGTGGCAGATAGCATCGATACGTGGCCATTCAACGTTAAAGACTCATACGTAGATTTACTACAGATCCTTATGATGACAGCCTTCGGGGCCTACTTTGCTGGGCGGACGATAGAAAAAGCAAAACGATGATTCGCAAATTATTAATAGCCACTGTGCTAACCTTGTTTACTTTAAGTAATGTTTTAGGGCAGGGGGTAATCAAAGATTTTTTCAAGTATAGCACGTTCTATACGTCTTTTAATCAATCCAACGCGATGGTTCAAGAAGATGTATATGCTGTAAGAAATGGGGTGTTAACTGTAGTCCCTATGGAATATCAACCTAACTACACATTTTCCGTTGGATTAAGGAAGCTTGCCCGTTTCGGGTATGAGAAAAAGGCTAAGAATTTTTATGACGGATCAGAGATCTCCATGTCAGAGGAAGCTAACATAGGTTATGTGAGTGGGTTTGAATATGTTTTAGAACGCTCGGACGTACGCTTTACTGGTAGAGAATCAATAAACCAAAGATACTTTCTTAGACATCTCTCTAAATGGTTCGTAGCAGAGATAGATTTTATGGAGAATGGGTTAGCGGATATAAAGTACTTAGAATCAGCTCTTAAGTTACGTGTTAAGTTAGGGAAAAAACTAAACTTCACCGCAGGGATTGCAGGTCGCAGACATCCAGCGTATGGGATAGCACCTATTGAGGATTGGATTGAGGAAAATAACGGGGCATGGTGGTTATTGGCTTACGATTATAACTATACCGACAGCTGGGTATATATAGATTCCAATAGTGATGGATCATACACTGACGGGGAATGGAGTGATTGGGAGTGGTACGGACCAGAAGGAAATCTTGTAGCAGAGACCGACTCTGAGTTCAGACGTTACCAGTATGGAACTATTGTTAATCAGTACAACAGAGACGTAAGAAGTTCATTACCGCAACAGTACCAACTGTCAGCTGCAGTAGGGCTGGACCTATATCATTACTCTAAGGATTTTTGGATCCATTCCTGGGTAAATGTGATGCCGTATCATAAAGAATTTGGGGAATGGGAATACTCTTATGGTAGAATTGCAGGGGATTCATGGATAGATTATAACGCAGGTACTGTGTTTGGGGTCAACTTGGGGAAGCACTTAGGGATTTTTGCCGAAGGGAAATTTAGCGAATATTGGGGGAGACCTTATGGTAGTATAACAATGGGAATAAACTATGTAATTATATGAGGATGAGTGAATTAAATGAAAATACGAATTTTCAGATTAGTGTAAAGACACTAATTGGGATTGGGGCGGGAATGGTTACAATAATCAGTATGTGGTTTGTACTACAAGCGGATATAGCCGAGGCAAAAGCACTCCCATTACCTCCAGATGCTGAAGTGACACGCATGGAGTTTGATATGAAAGATCAACTTATACGTCAAACTATTATGACCACCCAAGAGAATGTGGCGGAGATAAAAGATGACATAAAAAGGATTGAGGATAAAATAGATGAACTGAAATAAAATGAAATGAAATTAGCTCTATACTTATCACTATTAGTTTTCTTGTCCCTTTTTGCGGCAAAGAGCATAGCTGACTCCTCTCCCGAAAAGCACACAGACTTTGATGTTGGTTTATGTGTTGTAGAATTTAATGCTTCTTTTAACACTAAGAATAGTGTAGCATGGATTGACAACTTAACAGACTGTGATATAAATAGAGTAGATATTGTTTCAGATCCTGATCTCCAGAAGAAATATAAAATAGTGGTAGTCCCAACTATTGTAATCCTCAACGACGGGGAGGAGAAGAAGCGCTTCCAGGCGAATATCATGATGACGATGGAGGTCACCAAAGATGATGTTCAAGAAGCTATTGATGAGATCTTAATGAGTTCGTTTTAACGAAGCATCGTAACAGTCCCAGACACCTTTAATGTTTCTGCTCTGTACCCTACAGCATGAAGGGACCACGTATACACCCCATCTCCCACATAATAATCCTCATTTCGTGATTCCCCATACCATACTTCTTCCGGGTCATTTGTGCTCCATACAATGTTACCCCAACGATTATGCACTGTGAGACTCCAGTCTGACCAACAAGTATAAGATTCAGACACAACATAAAAACTATCATTTATCCCATCATTATTTGGAGAAAATGCGTTTGGAACAAAGACAGATTTGCATTCAGTAGTAGCAAATCCATTTTCACATTCTAGTCCTGTAGAACAATCTATCCAAAGCTCTACCATCTCATACTCATATAAGGTATCTATTTGATAGATATATACCTCCTCATACTCAATAACAGTATCACTTAGGTATACGTATGTAGTATCATAAAAATATACCGGGAAGTAGATAGAATCCATAAGGATAAGAGTATCTAACTCTATCACATATACTGTGTCAGGCTCTAGATACACGTACTCTATAAGGGTGTCTACTTCATACACAGTATCCGTCAAGTATAACGGAGAGCATAGAGTATCCGAACAAAGGGGACTCCCCACTGCCCCTCCTGGATTATTCTCCCTACATGTATACCAGCTGTTATTGCAGTTCATATCTGGATACTCATCGATAAACGGGGAAACCCCATCATCAGTTCCTGTAGCCCAACCCCCATCAGCAGTATACCATGTCGGGGAGAAGTTGATTTGCCATATCACAAACTCGATGCACTCCCCTTGTTCTAAATAATAATCTAGAAACGGGGCAGCACAGCACCCCAGGCTATTGCTTTCTGGCTCCCCAGGAGAACAGTCCGCCGCAAAAGCATTATCTAGAGGCATAACAATTGTATCCCCATTGGTTATGGGTAAATCTGCCCAACTCGAAGGAACCATAGCTAAAGCCCCATACCACCACCCAGGATGAAAGTTATCGGGATTCATGACGCATGGCCCTATAGATAGAGACTCTTGACTCCCTGGAATATGAAACCCAATCTGGAGCATAGTAACCATACACCCCTCCCCTTCTGCAGCTACGGTAACATCATATGTATTGAGGTTAACATCTACTATAGATAGATCACATTGAGCATCTATACAAACAGGGATAAAGAGTAAGAAAAGAAAAAGCTTTTTCACTAAACAAATATATAACTATATTTGTAGTTGTCAAATATTAGATTTAATAAATGCATTTACAATTAAAATCCAAAACAAAATGGAACTAGAAGTTTTACGATTTAGTTCTGAGAAAGATAGTACTCTTGGACTTCTCTTTGAACGAAGAGGAAAAGAACGACATTTTCTATGTTACACACTAGAAGATGAATACAGAGAAGAAAAAGTTATGCATGAAACTCGCATTCCTGCGGGAACGTATGAAATTACCCTTAGAACAACTGGAGGTTTTAATGATAGGTACTCTAGTCGGTTTGGGGATATTCATAAGGGGATGCTTTGGGTTCGTGATATACCTGGTTTTGAGTATATTCTTATCCATTGTGGTAATGATGATGATGATACTTCTGGTTGCCTTTTGGTTGGGGAAACTCAAAAATCAAATTTTGTGGGATCTTCAACAAATGCGTATAAAAAACTTTACTCAAAGTTAGTAGAAGTATTACTTGACAAAAAAAGAATAACAATAAAATATATAGATTACGATAGTGTATAAAATTTTATCTTATATTTGCTGCAAATCAATACATATATGGCAGATATAACATTTCAACCAACCCGAGATTGGGTAGTTCTTCCACACAAAAATCCTCAACAAACCGATTCAGGTATTATTCTTACTGAGCAAACAACAATAAAAGCTAATAACATATTAGAAGTTGTTGCAGTGGGACCAAAATGTGAAGTAATTAAAAAAGGGGATACTGTTATGGTACATCCCACAAGTGAAGGATTAGTAGTTACACTTGACGAAGGGGAGTTTGTTATGGTTAATGAATTCATGATTTGTGGAACATTTAACTAATGAAAGGAACAGTTACCATCCCTTTAAAAGATTTTGATGAGCTAAGAGATGCTCATAAAAAAGCCACTAATTTAAGATCTAGTACGATAGAAGCTGCTAGAGAGGTGGAAGTATTCTTATCTTTTTTACTCACACGAGAAAATTTTCAAGAATATGTAGATGAATTTAATTCTCAGTCTCGACGTAGTAAAATTATGATTGAGGGTGGGAGAGCTAAAATAATGTTCAATGAGAAAACTTAATATTAAAGTCAATACCACATTTAAGTACATTCAAGTATTTAATGGGATATTAGAACTTACACAGAAAGAAATGTTAATTCTTTCTGAGTTGATCAATTACGGTGATCGAAAAAATCTTTGCACAGTAGAAACTAAAAAGATTGTAGCGAATCTAGTTGGGATTGAAGATTTTAATACACTCAATAATTATGTTAAACGACTTAAAGATAAAGGAGCGCTTGTTAAAACTAATCATACTTATACGATTGCTCCTTTTTTAGTTCCTGGAGAAAACACAGTAATTCAAATTAATACAGATGCCTAACTCTCTTTCACTACTTGAATTGGTAAAAAACTTTGGGAAAGAAATTTCAAAGTTTACAAAGGCTGGTGCCCCTATGGTTACAGAAGATGAGTATAAAACTCGGCTTCAAACTTGCGCCACATGTGAACATCTTAAACGAGAACGAAGATGCGGATTATGTGGATGTGTAGTAGCTATGAAAGCTCAAATGAAAACAGCCAATTGCCCAGACAATAGATGGACGAAAAATCATTAATAATTAAATTAGCTAGTGAGTATAATCTCCCAATCTCTAAGGTTGAGGAGATTGTATATTTTCAATTTAAGTTTGTTGGAGAGGTAATAAAAAAAGGAAACTTTGAAGCTGTTAGACTTCCATACCTGGGGAAGTTTCATGTTAATCCAGGCAGACTAAAACATTTAAATGAAAGATTTAATAACAGTAGACGGAAATAAAGTTATTTCTTCTCCATATATTTTAGCTATTCCAGAGTTTAAATCTTTAACAGCTGGAAGCCTTAGTGCTGTGTATTTTTTTGCAGACTATAGATCTCCATATGCAGTATATGAAGAATCTGAGAGGTGGGAGATAATCATGAAATCTATTAAAGTTAAACGAACTAAAGAGATAGATATAGCTATTAGAAAATATAAAGAACTTTCAGAAACCTCAGCTGTAAAGCTTTTAAAGTCTGCAAAAGAGAGTGTTACAAAGCTTGAAAAATACTTCAAAGAAGTAGACTTGACTTTGACAGATGATAATGGTCGTCCTATCTATCATGCTAAAGATTTAATTAATAATCTTTCAAATATGAGTAAGATTGTTAATGGGCTTGACGAGTTAGAAGATATAGTAAAAAAGCACCAACAAAAAGACAATCCAAATAGAGGGGGAGTTGTAACTAATAAGTACTCTATATGAGATTTGTTGATACTCACAGGTTCTCTCCAGCAGCTACGCTGTATATGAAACAGGGGTATTATGTAGATGCCTTAGAAGGAACACGAGAATATTATGAGTTTTGGGATAAGGAAGCATCTAGATGTTTGTATGGATTTGAAGTAGACGGAATAAGAATAACAGGCTATCATTACTTCTACTTAAATTATTGTCCAATTGATCGTGCAATAGATGAAGTTCTTCCTGACGGAACTGTACAGTCTAGACGTGATAGAACCTTTCCTGCATTTTATGATGGAGACCATAAATATTTTTCAGCAGTAGACAAATGCAGAAAAGAAAATAAACATATGTCTGTGCTGAAAGCACGACGTAAGGGGTACTCATATAAAGCTGGAAGTATGCTAGCTAGAAATTATTTCTTTCTTAGAAACTCAAAGAATTTTGTATTTGCTGAACAGAAAGAATATTTAATTGGGGACGGACTCTTGTCTAAAACTTGGGACTTTATATCTTTTGTAGATGATAATACTGCTTGGACTCAGCCTCGTTTGATTGACAAGGAGATGCACAAACAGTCTGGATACAAAAAACGAGTAAACGGAACGGATGTAGCACTTGGAATGAAGTCTCAAATTATTGGGGTGTCTCTAAAAGATAATCCACACAAAGTACGTGGTAAAGCTGGGGAATTGATATTTTTTGAAGAGGCAGGATCTTTCTCGGGCTTGTTGACAGCGTGGGAAATTGCTATGCCTACAATGAAACAAGGTTCTAAAACTCTTGGAACTATGATTGCTTTTGGTACTGGGGGAGAAGAGGGAGTGGGATTTGACAGCTTAGAAGAATTGTTTTATCACCCAGAAGCATATAATTGTTTGGGTTTTGAGAATGAGTGGGATGCAGGAGCAATAGGTACTGAATGCGGATATTTTGTTCCAATCTATGAAAACTTAGATGGGTTTATTGATGTAGATGGAAACTCCTTAGTTAGTAAAGCTCAAGAGTTTGAGGACTCTGCAAGAACAAATAAGAAAAAAGCTAATGATCCTAAATCATTTGATCAATATATAGCTGAACATCCTTTTACTCCACAAGAGGCAACTCTACAAACTACTATTAATATCTTCGATGTTAGCTCTTTAAAAGAACAGTACAACAGAGTAAAAGCGCACAATCTTGAAAAGAATGGAACTCCAGGAATTCTTTACTATAAAGATAAGGATATAAAATTTCGTCCTGATCCCACAATAAAGCCTGTGGTCAATTTTCCACACAGAAAGGATGATAATATTACTGGGGGAGTAGTTATGTATGAACCCCCATATAAAACTAAAGAAAATTTAGTTCCACATAATTTGTATATTATTTGTCATGACCCGTATGCGCAAAGTAAGTCTACAACTAATCAATCTCTTGGAGCAGCATATGTTATCAAACGTCCAAACAATTTATCTAAACCAGATGATATTATTGTAGCCAGTTATGTTGGCCGTCCAGATACTCAAGATGAATACAATAGAACTCTTTTTATGTTGGCAGATTATTACAATGCTAAAATAGGATTTGAGAATGATCGAGGAGAATTGATAGCATATGCTAAACGGTATAGAAAACTATACAAATTACAAGAAGAGTTTGAAATGCTAGACAAACGGGAACTGCAGTCTAGAAATGTAAGACGTCAATACGGGATGCATATGACTGAACAAAGAAAACGTCAAGGGGAGTTATATATTAGAGACTGGCTGCTTTCTCCTAGAAGCAAAGATGAAGAGGGAAAAGTTTCTTTAAATTTGCATCATGTCTTTGATACAGCGTTACTTCAAGAACTAATTAAGTTTAGTTATAAAGGTAACTTTGATAGAGTGATGGCTTTTATGATAGGAATGTATCATACAAGAGAGCTATATAATAAAGAAGTCACAGAAACCTTTGATGATAGGTCTCAAGACGACTGGTTTGATTTGAACTATAGATAATTTTGTAACTTTACAACAATGTATGGAAACGCTAAAATTCCGCAGCAAAGACTGCCGTTAAAGCAAAAAACTCAAAAGTGGAAAGAAGATAGCGTTGATGCGTTTATCAATCTTTCTAAATTTGGTATAAGTGAAAGAAGAGGCAGGCTTAGAGCATTGTATGATTATTACAATGGAGAGATTGCAGATGATGATTACAAGTATGTATTAAAACCATACGGTAAGACTCGAGAAAACTTCCCATCTAAACTTAGGAACTATCCGATCATTAAACCTATTATCGATCTTTTGCTTGGAGAAAAATCTAAGCGCCCATTAAATTATTCTGTAATTGTAAAAAATTCAGACTCTGTTAGTTTAAAAGAAGAGGCTAAAAAGAAAAAACTAACTCAAGTTGTTGAGGCTATGTTTTTACAACAGATTGATCAACAGCAACCTCAACAACAGCCACAGCCAGTACAGCCTGGACAACCTCCTCAACCACAGGAGAAACCACCGCTCCCAGAACAAATTATGGAGCAGTTCGAAAGAACATATGTTGATGATAGAGCAATTAAAGGTCAAGCTGCAGTTAATTACATTATGTATGAACAAGAGATTTATGATAAGTTTCAGAAATCTTTTTTCCACTATTTAGTGTCAGGAGAGTGCTATTCACATAAAGGTGTAAGACGTAAAGAGCCTTTTTATGAAGTAGTTAATCCTATAGATATAGATTTTGATAAAGATCCAGATTTGGAATTTGTTGAAGATGGAGATTGGGCTATAGTTAGAAAGTATGCACATGCCTCTACAATTGTAGATAATTTTGGGGAATATTTAAATGCAGAACAAATTCTACATCTTGAAGATCCAAAACAAGATTCTATGGATTCATATCTATTGCATACTGCTTCCGTAGGCACTGAAAGCAATGAAAATAGAAATAGGCTTGTAGAAGTGGTTACTGTTTACTGGAAATCTAGAAAAAGAATTGGATTTGTAGAGTACTTGGATGAAAACACAGGCATGCAAGAAGAGTTTGAAGTTGAGGATGGGTACAGACTCCCAACCCAACTAAAAAACCAACAAGCTAAATTGAAGTGGGAGTGGGTAAATGAAGTTTGGGAAGGAACTAAATTAGATAACAAATATTATATTAATATTTCTCCAGTTCGTAATCAAAGACTTTCTTTAGATAATCCATCAATTTGCAAACTTCCAGTTAATGGAAGAAAGTATTCAGATATTAACTCTAATAATATCTCTTTAGTACAATTGGGAATTCCATACCAGTTGAACTATAATATCTTCAAATATCGTATGGAGCTAGCTATTGCTAGAAGTAAAGATATTGTTGCGCAATTCGATATTAATATGATTCCTAAAAAATGGGATCTAGATAAGTTTATGTATTATGTGGAGGGCACAGGAATCGCTTGGGTAGATTACAATAAAGAGGGAGTTCAACTTTCTCCACAACACCAGTCTGTATTGGATATGTCTATTAAGACTATTGAACAATACATAATGCTCTTAGAATCTATTATGCAAGAGTGGGAGAAAATCTCAGGGGTAAATAGACAGCGTCAGGGAACTATTGGAACTTATGAGGGTAAAGCAACTTCTCAACAAGCTATTGTACAATCTTCTCATATTACAGAAGATATATTTAGAAAGTTTGCAAGATTTGAACAAAGAGAAATTCAAGGTTTACTTGATTATTCTAAAGAAGCTTGGATAGAAGGAAAGCGTTCTATGTATATAATGCCAGATACTACATCTCAGCAATTAGATATTGATGCTCTTAAACATATGGAATCCGAGTATGGAATATTTGTTTCTGATGCAGGAAAAGATCAAGATAATCTTAGACAAGCTAGAGAAATGTCTCAGTCTATGCTTCAAAATGGGATGCCAGCTTCTGCGGTACTTGAATTATTTGATACTGATAATTTTGTTGGGGTTAAAGATAAGATTCGTAAAGCTGAAAAGGCTCAACAAGAACTTGAGCAAAAACAACAAGAAGCTCAGCAAGCGCAAGAACAACAGCAAATGCAAATGGCACAACAACAGCAACAGCAAGAAATTCTTGATAAAGATAAAGACAGACAAAAAGATATTGAGATTGCTCTTATTGGTGCTGAGTCCAAAGACCAAACTGGAAAATTACAGCTTGATCTTCAAAAGATGATGAATGACTTTGAAATCAAACAAAAGGAAATTGATCTTAAACAGCAAGCTTTAGATAAAGAGGGAGATTTAACACCTGATGGAGAATGAATAATGAAACTCGGCGTGTACTTCTAGCTCGACAAAGACAATCTGGATTCCCAGGATCTATTATCGATGTTTTTAAAGCATATGATGCAGGCAGAGATATTATCTCAGAATTTGAACAACAACAGCAACAACCACAAATAGCTTCTACCCCAGAACAACAACAGGAAGGTTTAAGACCTCAGCATGCAGCGGGGAACACTCAGGCTAGTATGACTTTCCCTAACGTCCCTCCTAATACCGCATTCAATACAGTTGGAATGAAAGCTCCAATTAATATAGAAAAGTATGATAAGCAGGGACATTTAGTCAAATCATACGAGAGTGTTCCCCCAGGTGTTGAAAACTTACCTATGGGCCCTAACGAGGGAATGGTTCTTGAAACTCCTGCTGAACAGTATAAAACTGGAGGAGAAATAA
>Ga0255048_10003105_pt1 | contig 10228 bp, 11 predicted proteins | sample JV7_2_2_MG_FD_183619 | JGI IMG/M metagenome (GOLD analysis project Ga0255048, IMG submission 183619) | Seawater microbial communities from Jervis Inlet, British Columbia, Canada - JV7_2_2 | ecosystem: Environmental > Aquatic > Marine > Inlet | place: Canada: British Columbia | collected 2016-10-06
CAAAACCATGCCCGTAAAAATAAGACTCTGTTTTTGCCTCTATCCACCATCTCTTAGCCCATGTCTGAGCGGTTAGTGCGTCCGCTGTGGTAAATTCCCAATCTGCCATTTTATAATCCTTTCTCGAACTATCCTATCGGGTCCCAGTCTACACCAGGAAACTTGTCTTTAAGAGCGTTAGGGGCCTTGTTAATGAACTCGGTCACTTGCTTATCTGACATGTTATTCATTTTTGAGGCCATCTGAGCTGGAGACATCTGCATAAAGGTATCATACTTTGAGCCACCTGCTGTATCACCTGCGCCGCTTCTAATAGAAGCAGAGGGAGACTGCCTCAATTTATCGGCCAAACCTTTCGCGCCTTTATTGAGTGCCTGTGATATTATGTTGTCTTTGTTTAGAAAATGATAGGCTACATTAAGATTAGTCGTTCCATTCTTTGGGTCCTGAATGAAATCCATAACAGCCTTAACCGCCTGGTCAACTTCCTCATTCTCTGTATCTGACAAACCAGCAAGATCTTTTTCAAAGTGATCCTTTGCAAATGTGGACCTAAAATTAAGAAGGTCTCTTTCAGCTTCATCCAGATAAGACTGCTGTCTAGCCTCAACCTGTGCATTCTGTTTTATAACAGACTGCTGGTGAGCCATAAACATTTCCATTGCAGCGAATTGGTCAGCTTCCCTAACCTCAGCTAGGGTTTTACCGGCATACGGCCCATCTTGCACAATCAAACCTTTTGCAGCCTCATATGAAGTATCTTTTACTGCTGTAGGTGTTGTGTTTTGTGGTGCCGTTACAGTTGGCTCATATCCGCTTGGTGCATCTTCTGGATGAAGTTCGTAATACTTTTCAGCTCCTAAAGTTTTTAATAGCTCGAATCGTCTTTCAAGTTGTTTTTTCTCCCCAACGACTTTTCCGATCCTCTTATCAATATTGCTTTGAGGTTCTTCGTCAGGTACGGCCTCTAATTGTCCCTCTTCAGGCTGTGCGGCTTCTTCTGCCTCTGGCTCTGGTTCGGGTTCCTTCAGCGCTGGGTTTGTTTCTTCTGGATCTGGCTCTCCTTCCTGATCCTCCGCAACTGGCTCTCCAGGGGCCTCTAATTCTTCGGTTTCTTCGACTTCGCCAAGTATCTCCAGCTCTTCTTGACTAAAATCTTCTGTGTCTCCCATAACATTCTCCTTTCAGCATGTCTTTTATTAGGCCGACAAGTAGCCGTTTAGTTGCATGACGAATTATGCCCCGTCAAGTAGGCTGTTAACCTTGTTGTGTTTGTGCCTGTAATTCTGCTTGCATTGCGGCTTGTTCCTGCTGCTTTCTCCTTGCTATAACCTCATCTTTATTAGGATCATCAATATATTCTAAAGCGGCTTGAGCATCATAAATCTGAGCGTTTGTGAGCTCTATAGCTGCGCCAAGTTTCGCCATTCTATTAGTAGGCATACTCGAGCCGGCTGTAATTTTAACGTCTATATCCATGATGTTTAGGTCTGTTTCGCCCTGCTCTGGACTTACTACATCAAGTGCCTCAATCCATTTATTCCTGATAACCTGGGCTTTATCTCTTTTAAGCTGCACTGCATCATTGCCGTTCTGCTCTGCCTGTTCAATAAGCTGATCAACTTCCATCTGTTCATCATTAGGTAACCAGGCTTCCCATTCTCTATCTTCAATAAGCCTTTCCCACTGGTCTCGGCTCCAATACTTTAGGGCCTTGGCTATGATAGAGCGTCCTAGCCTAACCATGGCAGATTCTAAGGCTCTCAGGAAGGGTTTAGACATCATAGCTCCGAATTCCTGTAGAGCATAAACTGTCTGCCAAGCGATCCTATTATCTATCTGGCCCCTTAAAACGTCTGAGAGGTCATATTGATCGTCAATGTCCTTATCGTTAAGAGCCTCAAGCTCTGCAAACAGTTGAACATTAGCCGCACCAGATCCAAGCCTATAAGGCTGAAAGGCTGCATTATTATCCACCTCTAATTCGCTTCCTGGGGTCCCTGGGTGGCCTTTCCATTTACAGTTTTTAGGTCTTACAATAGGACTATTTGCAAGCTGTGACACTGCAAAATTAAGCTGGGCACGTCTTTTTATCTTATCTTTGTTGATCTCTACAGCGTAGTTTGTCGGGCTCATTGGATAGGCGTTTCTGGTCCTCTGGTGAGGTAGTGCAGCCCAATCAACAATAGGGTCTCCATCAGCGTCTGTGCCATCAGGGTTAATCTCTGTACTGATAAGCTTTTTCCCTACTACAATGCATTTTTTTCTAACTTCCTTCTTCTTCTTAACTATCTCACCACCTTCAAACTCTGCCTCTTCCATTGAGTCAAAAACTAAAGTTGCGATCTTACCATTTATTGGCTTGACGACTATAAATACATCAACGGTATCCAATAACCAGGCTTCAATCTCCCATACTTTAGGCCTTGCGCTGTCCTCTGTATCATCGGGATCTTTTTTACCTTCTGCGTAATTATCGCCAGTGGTTAACCCTGTTGAGAGGGTAGGGTCATCAGGCCCAGCCTTAAAAGTCAGGTCTTCCTCTTTCAATCCTGGGTAGTGGTTCTCTATATATTGCCTAGTCCTTCGTATAGCCTTAATCAAATGTGAGTCGCTAAAGTCTCTTTTCCTGCTCTCAGCATCCCAATAATAGTTGGTAGGGTCATCTTCCTCAAACATAATACGACCGAATGGACCTTTTGCCTGGTCATACCAGCAATTTATAAACCCTATCCCGCCTATCTTTGATTCCTCTGTAAGCCTGTAGATTTCGTCTTCACCTTCAGACTTTGCCCAAACTACATCATTCGCACGTTTAAGGAGCTCTGCAACGTACAAATCACCCTTTCCAATAGGGTTAAACTTAAGCTCTGGTTTCTGATCTGTAACTATTGCCGCAGACCCTTGAACGCCTTTATTGCATTTGTTAATGGTAGGCTGTACCTGTTTCATGTCAGCCATATCGGAAATATCCTTATCATCAAGGATCTTGTTCTCTATGGCATCCCAAGCAACATCCCTTCTTTGCTTCCACTCTTCACGCTTGGAATTCTTATCAAACCTTCTCAGGGTGGAATAGACCTTTTTAACTTGCTCATCAAGGCCCCCACACTGACATATATAGTCAAGATCTGATGTTACATATCCATTGTCTGCCATTAACTAGGGCCTCCAGGTACTATCAAATTCGGGTTCTTTTCAACCCAGTACGATGGTAAGAATGTCTGCGATATTTTAAGGCTGTTTGGACCAAGTGGTTCAATTCCAACATCTCCGACAGCTCTGTCAATAAATACATCCAGCACGCCTTTAATAATCGGATCACGTTCTTCCTTTGTCAATTCTTCAAGAGGTTGTTCCGACTTGATATAAATGTTCCTGAGCATATGAATACCCAGATCTTTAAGCTGATATCCGAACTCCCAACCATCAACATTAGTAGTAAATATCTGTTTTATGTTCAAGTCCTTGAATGTCCCGTTCCTCAAAGATATATCAGCTATTTTATTGATATTCTCAACAGTGTATCTTAGGTCATCAAGAGCAGTCTTAAACCTTAGTCTGGTTCTGGCCTGAACCCTGCGCTCCTCTAACTGTCTTTTTTTCTCCCGTCTTTCAAAAGACATAAACCCTCCTAGTTATTAACATAAAAAACTACAAGTTCAGCTGCTCCGCTTGTGGTAAACTCTGCATAAATACCATTAGGGCAATCTATTTCAAGCCCTGTTGCCCCGTTCATGCCTTTGTTAGCTGCTGTGATACCATGAGTAGGTACGATTTCAACGCCGGAATTGCTGGTACCGTCATAAATAGCAAAAGCTGAAACGTCATTAGTTGAGTCTGTGCCCATCAAATAGCCGTACATGATAGCCGAACCGCTGGTGATAACACCTGATGAGGTTATCTTTTTATGCCTGACAGCTCCCTGGGCGTGTCCCATGCTGACCAATGCGCTCATAAGAGCCAACCCTACTAAAAATCTCTTTGCATATTTAACCATGTCTAACCCCTTAGTAAACGTGTAAAAGACTGCCATTAATATCATTTGCGACACCCTCTGGTGTTATTGATACACTATCCAACACAAAGCTTGAAGTTACGCCTGATGTAGTAGAAAAATGTATTTCACTGGTTGCTATTGTTAGCGGTCTTGACTGGATCCCCGCACTATTCAATACAAAAGAGTTTGCCCCACCATCTGAAACTGTAAGACTTCCAATATCAAGACTTTCTATATCTACAGATACAATATAGTCTCCGTTAGTTGCCGCCTGTTTAATTGCAAAAGGTGTCACACTACTGTCAAGCTCTATAAACCCAAGTGCAGGGTTAAAACATGCATGTGCAAGGGCTGTCCTTGTCCCCACCTCTGCCCATGAATCTAGTGTGACCTGCTTAACAGATACGCTGTCTAGCACCCTTGAAACACCACCTGAGTCATCATTAGACCGAATAGAAAATACTGTTGGTGCTGTACCTGTATTACAGTCATAAAAAATATCTGTTACTGGAGCCACAAAGCTAAAATTGTTGTTTTCTTCGTAAAATGTCTGTCTAATGAATGAATTCAATGTCTGAGTGTTGGTTAAAGTCACTACTTCAGATCTAAGCGACAAATAGGCGGTAAATCCTGAATGGGTCATATTGCTTTTCACTGATCCATCATGTGTTGCTGTACCTGCTCCTGTGTCTATTGTCCATCCAGCTTGTGGACTCCAACCTGTAGCGGCATCAAAATTAGGAGAGGCAATCAGCTCTGAACCAATGGTCATTGAAGAAAAATCGCCATTAGTTAAAGAAGTCTGCCCATATACGTTCCACGTGAAACACAAAACACATATTATGGATAATAGAAACTTATTCATAATTCCTCTATTTAGGCTCATAATAAACCACTAATTCAGCAGTTCCTGATGTTGTGTACTCTGCGTATATCCCGTCAGGACAGTCCGCGTGTATATCCATAGCACCGTTAAGACCCAAAGCATCTGCGTTTATGCCGTGGGTGGGGATAACCTCATTACCTGTATTGTCAGTACCGTTATATATAGAGAGCAAGGTCACATCGTTAACCCCATCAGTACCAATAAGGAAACCCCTTAATACAGCAGGTCCGTTGTAAACAATTCCTGATGATGATATCTTTTTCGGTGTCCATGATCCGTTTGATTCGCCCATAGTGTAACCCCTTAATATACTTTCAATAATAACCCAAGTTGTGCCGATGTGTCAATATCTACGGCACCAACATCTGCTGTTTCTATTAATCCACGGCTTGCATGTAATTTGGCTATGTTACCATCATCAGCGTCCCCATATGTTTCAGTATAGACACCAAACGAAACTACAGCCACCGTATCTATTCCATTGTGAAGACTCATATAAACAAATACCCCAAATAAAAGGATCCATATACTGATCCAGAACCGATAAGGCCACCATAAACCGACATTAACCAAGGCTTGGTCAGATTGAACACTATACGCTTGAATTTGGTATTAATAGCCATCTCATGAGACCTACAAGAGCACCCGAACCTTGCACAATGGAATTCCTGTGCAAGTTCCAATTCAACCTCTTTCATGACCTCATCTTGTTTCATGGCTGTTGCCTGGGCTCTAATGCAGGAGAAGAGCTCCCTCCCTTCACTGCCATAAGTACCGTCACCTTTAAACTCAAGTCCATTGTCAGCCATCTCATGGAAGACTTTCAACATAGCGGCTCCAGCCTCATGAGGTGTAAATTTATACCTACTAATTAAAGCTCCTGTGATAGTCTCCAGAGTTCGCCTGGTAGGGTTCTGTTCCGTCCCTCCTGCCCTGTACGGCCTCAGTAATGTATTGAAATTGTATTTTATACCCATGATGCCTCTGTTCTTAAGGTTGTAGTGTCATCATCTGTGATTGACCAAGAGGCAAGGTTGGCAGAGTCCCCAACATTTCTAAGGACTGCTGCACCCGTTGCATCTGTTATACTGAGCTTATTCTGTATGAGCTGGTATATCCTTTCAAGTAATAGCTCATAAGTTTCGCCAAGGCTGCTGGTATTCTGCCAAATAGCATCATTCGCCGCTCCTGTTAAAGCATACCCTGTTTTATCTGCAACCTGTACACCGTCGGTTCCTGTATCAAGTAATATTGCGTTAGTATCTGAGAGGATAGCGTTAACATCAGCTCCATTATCATTAGCTGTCTGAGATGTTCCGTTAACCTCAAGGACGTTGACGTGAAAACCAGTAGGATCAGCTTGACTCTGTGTTTCCCATTCGTCAACTATTTCTGACGGCTCATGTATGTGATTAGGTAAAATCACATAGCCTGTGGTTGAATCTGGATTAACAGCCCAATTTTCCGAAAGAGTAGCCACTTTGGTTGTACCGTTATAATCTATTATAGATCTAACTTGATCCTCTCCAGTGCCAGACCTAAGAAAAACAATTTGATGATTGTATGCATCATTAGAAGAACTGGCTAACGCATTAAGAGTTATGGTTCCTGCTGCACCAGCCTGTGCAAGGCCCTCATTAACATGTTCTCTTCCAGGGTGTGCCATGACCCTATATTCTGTTGTTGCATCAGGAGTAACTTTCCAGTCCCTATCGACTGTCGCAATCCTGGTTGTACCATCGTATTGATAACATAATCTTGACTGTCCTGCCCCTGTGCCAGACTCCAGGAAAATTAGAGACGGATCGTATGCGCCATCAGAAGAACTGGCAGTTGTTGCCATTTGGATCTGATTTCCACCTGGTGAGCCTGCTGTCCTTGCTATACCGTAATGTATGATTGAACTCTTAAAATTTGCATTATCATCTATTGTCACGGCAAGGCTGTTGTCAGTCTTCTTGAATAAACCTCTGACCGACAGTGTGCCACCTACACAATTGGCATTTAAAACATATTGCCCGTGCCCCTCCAGGCTCATAGAGTCGGTTCCAGTTGCCCCCATGTTCTTTATTTCAATACCGCCAGAATAATGCCTAAAATTGACGTTTGTATTTGCAACCGCTGCCCCAAAATCTATAGAAGGTGTCCCTGTTCCGGCTATGCCTGAATAACACTGGTCAAAATAATATGTACCCGCTGCGGTAAAAGTAATATCCCCAGATATACCACATCTAAAAGCAAAGCAATCAGCTATGGTCAAACCGATCCCGTTGGCAAGCTTACAGTCTGAAAATATTACTCCTGATCCTGTTCCGGTACCGGACACGGTCGATGCGCCCTGGATGTATGTTCCTGCGACTGACTGCCCACCAATAGCTAAGGTCCAGTTATTGCCTATCAGAGTGTAGTTATCACTGTTACCTGTAAGGGTAATAGCTGAACCATTTATGATATGAAACCGGATTATACCTAAAGAAGAGGACAGAGTTAATGCCGCTGCCCATGTCGATACTGGATTATCGGCTGTTCCATCAACGTATATTTCTGTATTAGTGTTTGATGCGTTTGTATCGACCCATATCGCTCCGTCTGAATAACCTACTGTTTGAGACACCACGGAGTAAGACACAAAAATCTGATCCACGTATAAGGTCGCAGTAGTTAATCCGCTTGCAGCATACAGTCTAATTCTAACCTTACCGGCATTCGCCCCTGTCCCTGTGTGTCTGGTGAGTAGGGAAACAGGGTATGTATTGACTGTGCTTCCGTTTTGCCCTGCTATGGTGCCTACCTGATCCCACGCCGTCCCGCCCCAATCATACGCATATATATCTACGGTATCGTTCGCGCTATTAATGTAACCATGTATAGCAGCATTGACCGCCACACCTGCACCTGTCACGTCGTGCTGATAATATAGTTCCATGACCCCTGCGGTATCAGTATGCTGATGGAATACCCCGTTTAGGGTCTCCGTGTCTGATACTGTCCCGCTTGACTGTGTTCCTGTGGTCAAAGTATAACTCTCAGCCTGTACAGATATGGCCGCTGATCCTACAGACAAAGACCCCACACTTTCTGATATGGCCTGAAGAGAGGCAACTAAATTGTCAAAGTCATCCCAATCAGCGGTAGCAGATGCACTCACCAGCCTGGCGATTATAGAATCGTCTGTAACGTCTGTACCGGTCACTGATGCAGCCAAGAGGTGATCCAGTCCGTATGTGACCATGGAATTGTCAACCTCTGTATTAACAGAAGCCTTCATAGTAGCTGTCAAGTCTCCATTAGTTGGTGCATTAGTCAGGTTTGTAGCTGTTGTAACTGTACTTACAGCACCACCGGATGTCGTTATTGCTCCACCAGACACAATGTCAGTAGCTGCGACATCATTCAATGCAGATATTTCAGAGCTCAAAGAATGAGCCTGTACCTCTTCACCAAAAGACCCTGCACCTACATGACCAGATTTAGCCTCATCCCATACAGCATCTGCATTTGCTGCGGCCGTTGGTGGTTCTGATACCATATCCGTGTTTGTGGTGACTGTATCGCATAGATTTATTGCAGTAGCAGACAGATCAACACTTGTCCCCTGCCCTTCCACATTTGCCCAGTCAATACCAGCTGTACCCGTTGCTGTCACATCTAGGGTCCTACTTGCCACTGTAGGAGCCAGCCTGGTACTCACAGCAACATCAAGTATGGTATCAAGGGCAAGCCCTCCAGCGTCTGAGATAGGCAAACCTCCTGCTCCATCTGCTGCCACCGCTGGTAATGCTGTACCTGATAGACCCCTGGTAGCTGAATAATTATCACAAGCACTTTCAAGGTTGTCAGCTGCTGTGGTGTCTTCGCTTACTGCCTTGACATTTACATCCATGTAACCTGTATCTTTAGCACCATACAAGCTATCCCATGCAGCTTCTGATAAAATATTAAATTCATGTCGTACAGTAAGAGCGCCTGACTCATGCACAACCAGAACCAGGCTTCCCTCTGTATTAGTGTCTGTGGCATCTAATTCGCAATTGTAATATCCAAGCTCATCATGTACACAAGATGTTACATCACTCTTTTGAGCCATGTTTTGACCGTTTTTAGACAATCTTACATCAGCTTGAGCAATAGTTAACCCAGTTTCAGTTGTATCACCGTCTGTACTGTCTACAAAGGGGCCTATTAAAACATCAACAGCCGTATTAGCTTTAAGGTCCATCTTAACACCTCATTCCTATATTTTTTGTATAATGGTGCATAGCAACCGGAATAGATAACCCGCCCGCAGCCACTTGAAAATTAGCACATGCGTACATCTGTGTAAGCCTTACAGACTCACCAACGCCAGTCAATGCTCTGACCCCTGTCTTTGAGTCATATGGATTTGTCGCATCTGATCCGTCCGCTTCTGCTATAGTCCAAGCACTGCCCGTGGCAGGGTTTGTTGTCCATATATTTGTATATGTTGTATAGCTTGTTCCAGGGTTCTGGATAGTCCCATTGTATCTTGATCCGTTGACATATATAAGATGCCTTGCCTGCCCAGAACTTGCAGATGTTTCTTTACATCTCATCACCTGGCAAACATCATCTACAGAAGTTGCGCCAGACAGCACAAAATCAGTGTGCGTGCAATCTATATTCGCATTGGTTGCATCCGTATTTTCTATATATGTGCTATCATCATCAGGAGAACCAACAGGATCATCAAGAACCAAATGAGCAGACGCACCGCCAAAAATAACGTCCCATTGGTTTGATGTGGTTGCTGTTACTAGTTGATTCTCAAGAGCCATTTATTTACTAAACTCCGTCTGCAAAAGAGTGTCGTATTTTGCAATAATATCCACAGGCAACGCCATTGCAGACATAACGCAATTAGAATGCCTCTCCATCTTCTGAGATATCTCACTGATAGCATTATACGGTTCTAAGTCTTTTAATTCCGAAACGGCCTTACCATTGATGACCGTACCCTTCAAACATCCATTAATTATCACACTTTCAATATCTGATAAATCATCCGTCTGTATCTTTATCTCTTCAGTATCGTCAAACTCTCCAACCATCAAATACAAATTTGTACGCCTCTCCGCCTGGGTCCCTTGTATATCCTTGTATATCCTGATGATCATGTGCATATCACAGCCCATATCAGGGAAATGAGTTTCAACCACATTAACATCATCATCATTATCATAATACTCTTCAGATGGCACACTACGCAAAACAGCATTAAGGACTGAACCCTCCTCAATGCTCATAACACCATTATTTGATGTATCAATAGTCATCTAGCTCTCCCTTTTCCCATCTCCTGAGCCATCCTGTGGATGGTTCCG
>Ga0255048_10003107_pt1 | contig 10224 bp, 26 predicted proteins | sample JV7_2_2_MG_FD_183619 | JGI IMG/M metagenome (GOLD analysis project Ga0255048, IMG submission 183619) | Seawater microbial communities from Jervis Inlet, British Columbia, Canada - JV7_2_2 | ecosystem: Environmental > Aquatic > Marine > Inlet | place: Canada: British Columbia | collected 2016-10-06
TTCCTCCGCTCAATTTAATGCGGCGTTGAATGAGCTTAAAGACTTGCCCGATGAGGTCTTGGATCGGTTTCCTATTTTGAATTATCGCATTCAAAACTTTCGCAATGGTTATGGTGTTAGAGGCATGTCTAAAAAAGATTCTAATAGATGTAAAATTGTTCTTGATGACATGGCTGTGGCTGGTGATAAGCATTTCGCATGCATTATTCATTTAAGAGAGGGCGGAAAACCTATTGGATTTGTTGGATCTAATATGAGGCGCGAGAGAGAAGAGTGGTATAATTCTCATGATACACATAAAGATAAAATTTGTTTTGATAATTGTTTAGATTGTATTATTCAATATAATAATAGTTAGCGGTTTAAAATAGTTTTAATTTCAATATATTTATTATATTTTCTATTTAAATGTATAGTGGAATTTTCATAGATCCAATCTAAGAATTTAGGCCCCACTCTGTTTCCATGTAGAACAAATTGACTCATAGAAGAGCCTTTCTTCGCATGGCACACTGTAGAATTTATATTTAGATTGTGCCTAACTATTTTTTGTACAGATTTGCAAAATCTTTTAGTTCCCAGTAAGGATAGCATAGTTTGGCCATCTTTCTTTAATGATACTGAGCCGTCACCATCAAAATATCCTCGTATAAAATGGGGTATTAATATATCATTTAAGAAATTCGGGAAGGTTACTATTTTGGTTTTGTTTTTAGTAACTCCCAGTTGATTAAGACGTTGACTAATTTTTTCATTAGATATTCGCAAAACATATGAGTCTTTAGTTTTATGCTGCTTGCTATTAAAGGTATTGATTCTACCTGGTTGAAAACCTAATGGCCTATCATTATTGGGATAAACCAAAGAAGATAGTTTCTCTAGAATATCTTTATCATTCTTGGTTAATGTAATTCTAACAAGATTGGCTTCAGTAGAATTACATCCATCGGCATATAATAGCCCGAGAAAATATGCTTTCTCTTGAGTGTCGATTTTGTCAAAAAAATCTTCTCGTAGTTCATATTTTCTTGCTCGCATTGCTGCCGAACGGATTTTCACATTTGACTTTTTAAGATAATTATAAACAGTGGTATAAGATACGTTGTATTTTTTACCTATTTTAATAGTACTTAAACCATCGTTATAATCTTTAATAAAATTTTTGACAGTGTTTTTATTGACCTTCATGTTGTGCTCTCCTGCTATAATATAAATTATTAGTAGAATTATGGTGAAGGTGTGTATTGACTACAACAATATAGCCGAGGGATAAAATGGACTTTGATAAACTGCCAAGTAGATTTAGGCGAGAGCAATCTTGTGCGTTTTGTAAAAGCAAGATGGATTTGTTTGAAGTGTTTCTGGACGAGGATGGTGAGCCTGGCGTTGTAACTAACTTTAAATGCCCTAAGTGTGAGAACATCTATGGAATGGTTTATAGTGGTGGGCATGTTGATGCGTATAAAAAAGCACTGGCGATGCGAGAGGCTCCAGATATTTATACATAGGAGATATAATGTTTAAACTACTCTACCCGTTGCCAAAGAAGTATTTTGTGGCTTGCTCTGGTGGTGTAGATAGTATGGCCGCCTTGCATTTTTTGAATAAACGATCAAGGAAAGAGTGTATAATCGGTGTAGCGTATTACAACCACGGCACTGGAAAGTTCGCCAAGGAATGTGAGAACTTGGTGTCTGATTATTGCAATAAATATGATTTGAATTTCAGAGGCGGTCTACTAACAAAAGAATGTCCTCCTCGCCGATCTATGGAGGATTGGTGGAGAGAGAATCGTTATGTATTCTTTGATAATCTTACGCCAATAGATGTTCCTATTATTTTGGCTCATAATTTGGATGATTGTGTAGAAGAATATGTAATGAACACAATGGTTAGAGGATACTCTGACACCATTGCTTACCAGCGTGGTAGATGTATTAGACCTTTTCGATTGTGGAAGAAGGATGTTATCTATGCCTATGCTAAGCGAGCGGGTTTGGATTGGTTGGAAGATCCCAGCAATACTAACCTTAGATATAAGCGTAGTTTGATTCGACATAAAGTATTGCCTGCTATTAAAGAGCTAAACCCTGGCATTCATAAAATTGTACAAAGGATGATTCGTAGTGAAAACGGTGATGCACCTTCAGTATACAGGAAAAAGAGAAAAGCAATATATTAAAGAGGCGTTTGCTCTTGAGGAACCATTTTATGGCGCGCACGTCGGAAATGGTTGGCGTTATCTTGGCCAAGGAGCATATAAAACAGTATATAAAAAGGGTAATGTTGTAGTTAAGTTTGCTGTAGACCATGAGATCTGGAGCGAGGTGTCTTGCTACTTCACCGCACATCCTTATTGGCGCCGCAACTTCGCTAGGATTTATGGATTTTCTAGGGACAGAATAGTTCAAAAATATATTCCTAAATTCAAATCTACTAAACAGCAGCGCAAGGAAGCTGCGGAATATTTGCTTAGAGTAGAGGCTGCTATGAATATTGATGATGTTTATTATGGTCATAATGTTCGTATTCATGGAAATCGTGCTATCATTTTTGACTTAGGGATTAATATTATACCGGCAAAACGTCGAAAACATATTCCTAAATATCTTCATAAGGTAATATACAAATGAGTTTTCAACAACTGTTCGGGCTTAGTTTAATTTCTGGTGTTGGATTTTTTGTTGCCATCATAGCCATCCATCTTCCTATAATGATATTGTGGCAGTGGTATAAAGAGGGCCGCAAGTCTATTCGCACAACGGTATTAGATGTATTGGATAAGAACATCATACACGAGTGGATAGGATCGCTTGGCGTTATCTTTTGGGGAAGTGTAATATTGTATTTGTCTATTGCTTTGTTCGGAGCTTGTTTGCTTTGGCTGTTGCAGTTGGTTGGATTGATATAGGGATATTAAATGTATATTATATGTACACCTAATTTAAGCCGGGTTGTTAAGGTAAGTGATCAGTCGCAACTGCCTAAAGTAATAAAAGAATTACGAAAAGAACATGGTGCAAAAAGATTGCAAATTTTTTGTAGGGCGGTAGTAATAGAGAGTGGACTTAAACAAAAGAAAGAATTGTAAAATGAAGTATATTATTACAGCAGCACTGTTGCTATTTATGACCGGGTGCGATAATATTATGGCTAATAATTGTATCGGAAGTTGCAATTATAAGCTATGCACATATTTCTCTCCAGTGGTGTGCGCTGAGCCTCAACATGAACGATGTGTGAAAGCTTGTGTTGATGTATATAAAGGAAAGTTGAAGACTAGCGACTGAAAGATTAATCGCATACGGGCCCTTAGCTCAGTTGGTTAGAGCCCCCCGCTCATAACGGGGTGGTCCGGGGTTCGAATCCCTGAGGGCCCACCACTCGAAAGGAAACAACGATGACTGAGAAGAAAATTGATGAGCTTAGGAAAGAAGTTAAAGAGCTAATCAGTATGGTTAGAGGTGCCAGGATAGAAGTGGAAGATTGGACATTAGATCAATGCGACAAAGTAGAAAAGCTAATAAAAAAGTAGCTTGTTATTCAGTTAAGAATATACTTATCGTATCCAGTAAAGCTTTATTAATGGCCGTAGTGATTATATTGGGCACAGTGTTGGCAGCTGGGCTTATGCTTTATTCAACTGTTATAGAGATGAGGGCTCTTTGGCCACAACCTTAAATAAAGAGTACTGACCTCACCATTCGATAAAGGAAACAACGATGCTAGTTATATTTTTGGCAGAGACATGGTAAAATGGCAAAAGAAGATTGGGTTTGTCCGGCTTGCGCTAAGAAGCTGACAATAAAAAAGGACACAGGAGAGAACGTCAAGTGGTGTGAGCCTTGTGGTACTGGCTGGTTCATTGTACGAACGAGGAGACCTAAATGAAAGATAAGGTTGATGTCTTAGGTACATCCTCAGATAGAAAAGGTGTGATGGGGCATCTGGAAACACTACTTAGAAAGTTCCGAGATCCTATCTTTGCTGCTCTTATGCTACCGCTTTTATTTTTGTATGTCTTTTGTCTTGGTGTATCTTTGGCTCCGGCTGTTGGAGTAGTTTATGCCACCAATGCTGTTGCTACTGGATGGCCTTTCGTGTTGTACTGTCTGGCTATGGGCTGTGCTATTGCTACTGGATTCTTTTGTTTTGGATTTACCCTAATTTTTGTAGTTCCTTTCGTGAACTGGGCATGTAGGATTAAAGTTAAGCCTTGGCGTGGTAGTGGATATTCGTTAGAGGCTGTTCCTTGGTATTATCATAACGCTTTGACCTACTTGGTTCGATATACTTTTCTGGAGTTTATTACGCCGACTCCACTTAATGTGTTGTTTTATAAGATGATGGGCATGAAGATAGGCCGAGGCGTTAGTATTGCTACAACTAATATATCTGACCCGTGTTTGATTACGCTGGAAGATCATGTAAGTATCGGCGGGTCTGCTACTATCATTGGCCACTATGCTACCAAAGGGTTTCTAGTGTTGGCTCCCGTAGTGATTAAGAAGGGCGCGATGATTGGACTGAAGGCAAGTGTGATGGGTGACGTTGTAGTAGGAGAGAAGGCGTTGGTAAAGGCTCATACTGTATTGATGCCTAAGACTCGTGTTGCTAAGGGTGCTACGGCATAATGGTTAAACGAATTAAGAACACAAGTCCTCGTGCTCCACGGATTAAGCATGTAGGACCTAAGGCTAAACGAATTAGTCCAGAGGAGTTCGCTAAGGCTCTGGGCGCCGAACCCGCTGATTTTAAAACGTTTCACCAGCGTTTGGGAGGGTTCGGAAAGTCTGTTAGGTTGGTGCCCACTTCACTATCGCACTTTATAAAATTGCAGTGTAGGCAAATATTAAGTTGGTTTAATAAATAGATTCAGTAGTGGCAGCAGGGTTGTTGGTATCGGCAGAGCGCAACTCCGGTTAAAAGCATCGGTTATTTAACAACCGTTGGGTAGCTCCCTTATGTAGGTTCGAATCCTACCCTGAATCTTTAATCGAAGGAAGATATAAATGGGCTGGGAAGATTATCAGGATTGGAGTAATGACTCTGATAAAAATAAGCAGCAGCGAAAAAGGTTAAGGGCAAAGTTAAAGAAGAATCCTAAGCTGGATATCAAAATATGTTCGGAGTGTGGAGATCCTTTAATCAAACGCGAAGTTGGTATTTGTGATACTTGTATGAACTATGCTCACGCCAATAATTAGGAGAGACTGATGAAGAAAGTAGGCTATTGGCGATCGGATAGAGAGCCCGACTTGCCCAACCCTCTTGATCATGTTGATACCAAGTGGGTTAATAGTGAGAAGAACATCGTCATTAAGTATTTAGATCGCGGCGAGGTTAAAAATCGCTATAGGGGATCGTCAACCTGTAGAATTTGTGAGTGCAGGAATGGTTCTACATCTATGACCGATGGAGTATGGCTGTGGCCGTCTGGCTTGGCACATTATCTTAGGAAGCATAACGTAAAGCCGCCGCAAGAGTTCATTAATTATATCAAAGGAAGAGTCGATGGAAGATGAGAGAGCAGGACAGTTTACCAAAGACATAAAGATCCTCGCTCGGCCGCAAGATATTAGGCAGCGACGATTAATAGAGATGCAGGCGGCAATTGATAAGGCTCAAGCAGGATGTGATACATTCATATCTGATATTCAAAGCGCCATAATAAATAGAGTTAATAGAAGTGATGGAAAATCTGCTATTTATATAAATGGTATTTATGATAGTCATTTGACAACTTTACCTTATGCTGTGCAAAATTGGACAAAGAAAATAATCAAACGATGGGTTCGAATGTATGGATACATTGTGTTTAGAGATAGAATGATTCCAATAGGTAAGGGGCTTCGGGGGAAGGTGGGAACTGCGGCAAGATGTTGGTACATAGGAATGGAGGAACCTTGGCCCGGTATGCTTATACTTCTTACTACTGGTGTTGTAATTAGTGCAATAATTGTGGGCATAGTAAGGCTCGCTAGTTTGTTATTTTAGTATGCCGGTATGGTGGAATTGGTAGACGCGGGGGACTCAAAATCCCTTGTCGAGAGACGTGGGGGTTCGAGTCCCTCTATCGGCACCAATCGAAAGGAAAGAAATGAAAGAAGAAAAAGGTTTAGTTGATCTTATAAAGTCCTTAGCCTACTTGGCTTTCTTGATTGCCCTTGGCCCTGTTGTAATTTGTTATTATGGGTACTGCGGGGCGATTATTTGGAACTGGTTTATGCCATACTACTTTGACTGGCCTGCGATTAGCACCTATCAATCAGCAGCAGCGTGTATGGTGCTTGGTTATTTTAACTTCAAGATAACCTATGTTATGGTCGCTGAGCTATCTGATAAAGAGAAGTCAACGAAATGGCTCTTATATTTTCTAATGCCTCTTGCCTTATTGTTGACCGGCTGGCTCCTTAAATTTCTTATTATGTAATGTTTAAAAAAATTAAAGATCATGCAGAGGATGTTGTAATTATAGCATCTTTCATTATGTTGCCATTACCTATAGCCCTGTTGATTACAATAGGTTTGTCTAAATTGAAAAGGATTAAAGATGATACGCAAATTGGCCCTGAACAAATGTCGGAGTAGTGTAAAGCTTCCCGAGGAGCATAACTATACTATTAAAGCTATGGTTCACTCTCGATATGGCTCTCCTATGTTGCAGGAGCTTATAACCTATCGAGAAAAAATGTGCCACGGTGATATGCAGCCTGTTATTCGTTCATTAATTGAATATTCTTTTAACGGCGAGGTTGCTTATGAGGATAGTTCTATCTTCAAACTGGATCGTTTGGATTTGCGAAAAGGACTTAGACCTGATTTGGTTTTTCGATATCGCAATGGTCGCCGAGCAGTATGGGAATTTGCTAATCATATAGCTCTTTGCACACAGACCGTAAAACATTATATTAAAAAACTTAATGACCCTAAGGTGGAAAAGCTGCATGTATGCGCTATGGCCTGGGGCAAGCCATCATTTGAATTAGTTAAGAAGCATGGTGGCAGGTTCTTTACTCTTCGCCGCGATGAACAGGATTATGTAGAGCTGATAGAGGTAATGTAATGTCTCAAGAGGAGCGGTGGAAAAAGATATTGAATGCGATCTATGAAGGCGCTCGTAAAAGACGTATAGCAGAACGGGGTAAGAAGTTCTTGTATTCGGCCCTGAAACTAGAGCCTGATGATATGCCTAACACTGAGTTAAAGCAAGAGGTGCGACGGTATAATGAGAGCCTGCGAAAAATGATGAGTAACAATACCATTAAGGTAAGAATATGTAAGCAGGGTCAGTTTCCTGTGCTGCCATTTAAAATGAGTGTAAATAACTAATGAGTAACAGCAATAATAAAAATGACCTGGTGGATTGTGCTGTTATCGTTGGCATCATCGTAATCTTTCTAGTGGTCGGCGTGCTTACAACATGACCTACTTGAGATTGATTGACGGAGGATTAAAAATGAGTGAGCCTAGTGATTATCATGATCAGATTAGGTGGAAACGCTTAGGATTATTTTTACTTATAGCTGTCCCTCTTGTAACAGCGGCTAAGATCTGGGTCAGCTATGGGTAGCATACCTTTTATAGATATTCATGCGTTGGAAGAAACGATAAGGTATATGGACGAGTGTCCCAATGCTAATTACGATGACCTAGTGGGCCATCTGGATTGGTACTGGCAAAATAACAATAAGCATCCAAAGGAATGGATGATTGACTGGATCAAGTGTCTAACTGGAGAATACAACTATGAAGACTTTTCTGTTCGACGTGGATATGGTAGCAAGGGAGCATTTTGAAAAGTAATGGAAGAGCATGAGTACCGAGTCAAGATTAAGTCTCGGAGAAAACAACGTCGAGGTAATGTAAAAAAAGATAAAACGCGTAGCAAGTTGCGCAATCGAAAGCAGTTGGAGGAAGGTCCAGTTGACAAAGGGCGGAACAAAAAATGGTGGCTAACAAACGACGAAGAATAGTCAGGTGCTTTGATTGGAGTGTCAGTCGGCATTGTTATGGCGTTGCTAAGTATTGTTGCATTGAATGCTTACTTGCCTGAAATAATTGACATAGTTATAGAGGATATCAATGAACAAACCAAGTAATTTGCCTGATGATATTATGAATCAGGAACAGTTTATTAGTAGACTTGTGGCAACTATTACCGGTGCCACAGATAGTTTTGCTAAGGATTGGCCAGGAGATCTGTTGCCGTGTGATTATGGTGAGTGGTTAATCAGATTTCAAAAGCATTGTGACAAGAATAACTTTTTTAATGATCTCAAAGAAACTGAGATAGCTAACTAGTGGAGAGATATCATGAGTAAGAACAAGGGCAACAGCAAGCTCGTTAAGACCAAGCACATTAGCAGTGGTATGCGTCGGGCTCGTCGTGCTCGTCAGGAGCTACGACAAGTTGAGTCCAAGGTCCGTCGATGGAATGGATATAAGAACGATGAGGCTCGTGTTGCTTCTAAAGCAGGCCAGCGTCGTAAGGGCTGGGATACATCTGGACTAGAGAAGCGTGCTCGGCAGCTTCAGTCTATTATTGACAAGGGATGTAGCACGGTGCGGTAAGTGTCTAACAATTTTAAAAATGCTAAGCGCGTAGGAAAGTATTATATATCTTATAAAGATGGTACTAAGCGGTCGATAAAACGTCAAGTAAATGACGGGTGGGTTAAAGAACTAAAGTTTAGTAATATTAAAAAGATGGAGAGAACGCGCTGGCGAATTACTAAATATATAGAGACCAAGGTAATGCTGGAATACCGACGAGCCATGAGCAATGTAGCTTTAGTTGAGAAAGCTCATTACATTCCCGTTAGTGGACAAGCTGTTTTATATGAATGTAAAAATGAAGAATCAAGTTATGTTGGATATCGTTCTGGGGTCTCGCTTAAATATGTTGCCAGGCCAAGGAAAAAGATTCTTCACCCAGACATTGGTAAAAGATGGCACGAAGCCAGTAAAAGACTTGAGTATTTTCAGTCTTGTTTGTATTTAGCAAATGCAGTATTAACTGACATTATAGATAAATATGCACGCAAGTCAGGTCGTTTGCCAAAATCAAATGGAATAGAATGTTTTATAATTAACAAGCGAAAGTATTATTTTAATAGAACTTACAATCTCAATGGCTTCACAAATATATCAGAGCTTGTATTTCCTTATTATAAATCTAATGCATATCATGAGATTCAACTTTAACCTGATCCGAGGAGGATATGATGGCACGAATTGATCAACGGGGAAACGCCCCCAAGAATGACCGACACCGAGTAGCACAGGAGCTATATCAGTCGCGCAAGGAAGATAGGCTGGATCATTTAGACCTACGACAACGGGCACGCGCTGGCCGTACACCACAGCAGCAGATAAATCTGTTGGATGAGCGGCTGGGTAAGGGAGTCGGTGCAGCTAAAGAGCGGGCACGACTGCAAAAACAAATTGAAAAGGAGAGTGGTAATGAGTAGTGAGAAGAGGGACGAGCGAGTCCGATACAATCGTAAGCCTGACAGTCGTCTGCCTCGGGATACTCTGGTGACATTCCGCAGCGAGGACACTGTTTACTTTGGTATCTCCCGGTGTAATCCAGAGGATCGGTTTACTAAGGAGCAAGGTAAGACACGAGCCCGACTTCGTGCTGATATTGCTTCACAGGGCAAGTGGAAAGTTAGTGATGATTGCTACTTGCACTCGTCTGGCTTGATGGGCCAGGTTCCAGTTGATAAGGTTGTGCGGTTGCTCAACTACTTCAATGATCTGGGCCGGCACTTTACGACTCAAGAGGGTCGAAATAACCGAGCACTGTAACTGATAAAATGAAGTGGAAATATATACCAAGGGCACCGTGGGTGTTCTGGAATACATACAAACACTTTCGGCTGGGCAAGCTGAGCAGGAAGAAGGCATTTGAGTTGGCGAAGGGGTATACTAAGCTCTCGTTAGTGTGGGCTTAAGGAGAAAATTATGTGGCTCTTTTCAAGAATCTGGGGTCTGATAAAAGGATTCTTTTCGTTATTCGTTAAAGATGTAGAGAAGAACAATCCTGAGATTGCATACGAAAATGCGATTAATACTTTGACATCTAAGTATGTGGCGTTTAAGAAGGCTGCTGCGTCTATTATCCGTAGGCGTGACAACATTAAGAAGCGACTGCGAGCTGAACAGGATCAGCTTCAAGGTGTTAATACGGACTTGAATCAGGCTGTCCAAAAAGATCAG
>Ga0255048_10003108_pt1 | contig 10223 bp, 9 predicted proteins | sample JV7_2_2_MG_FD_183619 | JGI IMG/M metagenome (GOLD analysis project Ga0255048, IMG submission 183619) | Seawater microbial communities from Jervis Inlet, British Columbia, Canada - JV7_2_2 | ecosystem: Environmental > Aquatic > Marine > Inlet | place: Canada: British Columbia | collected 2016-10-06
GCGGTCAGCTTACCGATCAGGTGAAACGAAACCCGTACAGTGTGGTGCTACTGGACGAGATCGAGAAGGCCCATCCGGCGATCTTCAACATCCTGCTGCAGGTGTTCGAGGAGGGCCAGCTAACAGATGGCCTCGGTACTACGGTCGATTTCAAGAATTGCATCCTGATCATGACGTCCAACATCGGGGCTCGATTCATCCAGAAGCGCGGTGGCGTCGGCTTCCGGGCTCAGGATGACGTGGCGACGTTCGACGACATGCGGGACCGGGTAATCGAGGAGGTCAAGCGCACCTTCAATCCTGAGTTTCTGAACCGCCTGGACGAGACGATCGTGTTCCATTCGCTCACCGACGAGCATCTCGAACAGATCATTCGCCTGATGCTCGAAGAGGTGAACAATCACCTCGCGAGTCGGGGCATCGAGGTCGCGCTTACCGACCAGGCGTACCAGTGGTTGATCGACGCGACGTGCGCGGACCGTAGCTACGGTGCCAGGCCGCTCCGGAGGGCGATTCAGAAGCACGTCGAGGACGCGCTCGCCGAGGAACTCATTCGTGGCCGCGTGCACGACGGCGTACGCGTGGAGGTGTCGACTGATAGCGACGGGCTGCGAATGACGGTGCACGAGAGCGAGACGCTCGAAGAGCCAGCGACCGTCTGCTAGGGCGCTGTGGGCCCTGCCGGGGGCCGACAGGTCGCTCGTCGAATGCGGTATGATCTGGGCACTGTGTGCCCTCGATCCACCGCGTGGGCGCGATCCTCTCCGCACCCCTGCGCACACTGCCTCATGACGTCCGCTCACTGCATTCAGCGCTCGATTAGCGTTCCCGGCCTGACCGTGGGCATCCTCTTGCTGTCGCTGGTGGTTGCGGCTTTCCCGGCGCGCCCCCTGGGAGCCCAGGAGGTGGCCTCGCCGGAGGGTCGTAACATCGAGGCCATAAGGATCGAGGGGAACGACCGGTTCGACGACGACACGATTCGCTTCTACCTTTCGAGTCGCCCGGGACGTCCGTTCGCCGGCGAGACCGCACAACTCGACTACATGTCGCTTTTCAACACCACGTGGTTCTCCAACCTGGTGATGCGTTGGGAGGAAGGGACACAGGGTGGCATTGTCCTGGTGGTGGAGGTTGTGGAACTGCCGCTGCTTCGGCAGGTGGTCATCGCCGGCACCGACAAGGTGAAGGTCGAAGATTTCGTCGAGCGACTCGACCTGCTCGAGCAGTCGATCCCGATCGATCAGCCGGTGAACAGACAGCGCCTGCACGAGAACATCGAGATTCTGACCCTGATGTTGCAGGGCGACGAGGGCCTGCAGTTCGTGCAGGTTGATCTCCAGGTCATCGAGTCGGACCTCGGTGGTGGCGTCGACGCGATCTACAACGTCGTCGAAGGCGATTCGGTCCGCATCGCGCTGGTGAGGTTCGAGGGCAACACGGTGTTCACCGATCAGGAACTGCGGTGGATGCTGAAACGCACCGGTGAGCACCACTTCATGTCGTTTCTGAACAAGAACGACCGCTACTCGATGGCGGGCTACGAGGCGGACATGATCGATGTCCAACAGGAGTACATGAAGCTCGGCTACCTCAACTTCCAGTTCGGCGAGCCCGAGATCGAGGTCTTCGAAGAAGATCGCTCGCTGTGGTTCGACGACGTGCGCCGGTTGGCCCTGACTATTCCGGTCCTAGAGGGCGAGCAGCAGTTCATAAATGAGATTCGCGTGGAGGGCAATACCCACTTCACGGACGAAGAGCTGCTGAAGGCAGTGGGGCTGCAGTCCGGCGACGTGATCAACGCGGAAGAGATTCGCTTTGCCCAGCAGGCGATCGAGAAGCTCTACACCAATGAGGGATATCTGCAGGTCTCGACTGCGCCGTTTCCTGAGCCCGTCGGCGAGATCACCAGCGACATCGTCTATCGGGTGCAGGAGAACGCTGTCTATCGTGTGAACCGCATCGAGTTCTCCGGCAACACCCACACGCGGGACTTCGTGTTGCGGCGCAATCTCAACCTGCACGAACTCGCACGCTGGGACCAGGCGCGTTTCGAATCGAGCGTCTCGCGGTTGTGGCGGCTGGGCTACTTCCAGAATGTCACGCCCGAGATGGACACGGCGCCGCCGGGTGAGTCTCTCGATCCGGACCTGGCGCCCGATCCGCAGTTCGGCACGGTCGATGTCGGCATGGAGGTCGAGGAGATCGGTCGTAATCAAATCTCCTTCGGCGGCGGATTGTCCGCTCTCGAGGGCGGCTTCATCCAGTTCGGCTACACGACGCGCAACCTCCTGGGCTACGGCCAGACGCTTTCGTTGAACGGCCAACTGGGCAAGCTGCGGCAGAACCTGCGACTGTCCTTCGCCGACAGCTATTTCCTCGGCAGGCAGATCCGCTTTGGCGTCGACGTATTTCGCGACGCGATCGATTTCCCGGACTTCCAGCGCTCGGGCACTGGCTTCTCCGTCCGTGCTGGCAAGTCGCTGAACTTCGAAGAAACGATGTCTGCCTGGCTCGAGTACAACTATGAAATCATTGACATCGGCAACGTCGGCGCCAGCTTCGGGGGGTTGTCGAGTTCCATCTTCCAGTCGCTCTTCCTGACACAAGGGCAGCGAACGACGAGCAGCATCCGCCCGTTCGTCTTCTACACCAACGTGGATAGCCCGTTCCTGCCTGCGCGCGGCCAGCGCACCAGTGTTTCCTTCGAGTACGCGGGCGGACCGATGGGAGGGACGCTGGATTTCTGGAAGGCCTTCATCCGCACGACCCACTGGGTGCCGACGGTGACGACGGGCTCCGGCTTCGTCCGGCAGCCGAAGCAGGTCATCGCCCTCAACGTGCGTGCCGACTGGGCCCAGCCACACAGTGGCCTTACGGAGATTCCGATCTTCGAGCGCTTCTTCCTCGGGGGCAGCAACTCGGTGCGCGGCACGCGCTTGAACTCCATCGGACCGATCGACGCGCGGGGCAATATCCTCGGTGGCACGAAGGCGCTCCAGTACAACCTCGAATATATCTTCGTGCTCAACTCGTCCATGCGAGTGAAGCTGTTCCACGACGCGGGGCAAGCGTGGCTGGAGAGCCAGACGCCCAATCTCTCCGAAATGCGCAAGACCGCTGGAGTCGAGGTCGAGGTCTTCATGCCGGTGTTCAACGTGCCGTTCCGTTTCTTCTGGGCCAACAATTTCGATCCCCTCGAGATCTTCGGGGAGACGAAGTCGACCTTCGAGTTCGCGATTGGCTCGACGTTCTAGGTCCGGAGACGTCCTCGGGCTCGCCGAGCTCACTGCGCTCGTGGACGGCGAGTTGCACGGCGCAGCTGAGGTGCAGGTGACGGCGGTCGCCGAACTGGGTCGGGCGTCTGCCAGCGACCTCGTTTTCGTCGTTGACCAGAAGCGCCTCACGGCCCTGGCCGGATGCGACGCGGCCGTGGCCCTCGTGCCGGCGACGCTCGCCGCCGCCGCTCACGCAGAGTACGGGTTGCCGATGATCGGAGTGGCGGATCCCTACGCCGCGGTCGCGGCCGTGCTCGAGCTGCTCAACCCATTCGTGGTGGGCGCCCCTGGTGTCCACGATGACGCGTCTGTCGCGGCAACGGCGGTGCTGGGCGAGGGCGTGGTGGTCGCAGCGGGGGCGGTAATCGACGAAGGCGCACAGGTGGGCGACCGAACCGAGATTGGCGCTTGCACACACGTAGGACCGGAAGTCGTCATCGGTGCCGACAGCTTGTTATACCCGAACGTTACGCTCTACCAGGGCACGACCGTAGGCGCTCGTGCCGTCCTGCATGCCGGCGTCGTCATTGGCGCGGACGGGTTCGGTTTTACGCGGGACGCCACGGGATACCTGAAGATCCCTCAGGTGGGCGGGGTTCGCATCGGCGACGATGTCGAGATCGGCGCCAATTCCTGTGTAGACCGCGGCACGCTCACCGAGACGGTCATTGGCTCAGGCACCAAAATCGACAACCTCGTGCAGATCGGACACAATTGCCGCATAGGTCGCAACTGCACGATATGCGCGCTCTGCGGCCTGTCTGGCAGCACCGTGCTCGATGACGGTGTCGTGATGGGTGGTAACGTCGGCATGGCCGGGCACCAGGTCATCGGCTCCGGATCGATGATTGCCGCCAAGTCGGGCGTGCATGGCGATCTTCCGCCGGGTTCGGTGGTTGCTGGCGCCCCTCATATGGATATCAGGATCTGGCGTCGGGTCGTCGGCGCACTCGCAAAACTGCCGGAGCTGATTCGCCGGGTGCGGCGAATCGAACGTCGGCTCGACGAGCCACCCGAGGAGTAGTCAGTGAGCGTCGACATACACGGCATCATGAAAACGTTGCCGCACCGATATCCATTCCTGCTCGTCGACCGCGTGCTCGAAGTGGAGCCCGGCAAGCGCCTCGTGGCGATCAAGAACGTCACGATCAACGAACCGTTCTTCAGCGGCCACTTCCCTGGCAACCCGGTAATGCCGGGTGTTCTGATCGTGGAAGCCATCGCGCAGGCCGGCGCGATCCTGGTCAATGCCAGTCAGGCGAAGGACGGCGAGTCTCTCGCGAACAAGTATCTCTACCTCGCCGGCATCGACGGTGCACGGTTTCGCCGCGCCGTGCTGCCGGGTGATCAACTGCGCCTGGAGGCCGAGGTGAAGTCGATGCGTCGGAACTCCTGCAAGATGGTCGGTCGCGCGACCGTCGACGGCCAACTCGCGGCGAGCGGCGAAATGCTGTGCATGCTCGTCGATGGGCCCGGCGGGGACGAGCAGTGACTGCGGCGGTGGTTTGCCACCCGACGGCCGTCGTGGACCCGCGCGCGGAGATTGGGGCGGGCGTCAAGATCGGCCCCTACGCCGTCATTCAGGGTGCTGCCAGGATCGGTGACGGGTGCGAGATCGGCGCCTTCGTGGTGATCGACGAATACGTCGTCCTGGGCCGGGAAAACCATTTATTTCCGCATGCTTGCGTCGGATCGGTGCCGCAGGACATCAAGTTTCACGGGGAGGTGTCCTACCTCGAGGTCGGGGACAGGAACGTGTTCCGCGAGTTCGTCACCGTCAACCGCGGCACCCAGGGCGGCGGTGGGGTGACCAGGATCGGGTCCGATAACCTGTTCATGGCATACAGCCACGTGGCTCACGACTGTCGCGTGGGTGATCACACGATCTTCGGTAATGCGGCGGCGCTGGCCGGCCACGTGGAGGTCGGCGACTACGCGATTCTGAACGCCTACGCCGCGGTGCAGCAGTTCGTGCGTATCGGACCCCACGCATATCTCGCCGGCCACGCTGGGGCCACGCTCGACATCGTGCCGTTCGCCAAGTTGCACGGAAACCCGGCCCGCATCATCGGCCTGAATTCCGTGGGGTTGCGCCGCCGGGGGTTCGGTGGCGATACCCGACGTCAGCTCAAGCGAGCCTACAGGATGCTCTTCCGCGACAAGCTCAACACGACTCAAGCGCTCGCAGCGATAGCGGAGGCCGGCCTCGACGCTCCGGAAGTGGCCCAACTCGTCGCCTTCGTCGAGGAGAGCGAGCTTGGCATCGTCAAGTAGTCAACTCGGGCTGATCGCCGGGTCCTCCCAGATGCCGCGCGTCGTGGCGCGCGAGGCAAGAGCCGCGGGATGTCGTGTCCACGCGGCTGCCATCCATGGCATCACCGACCCCGCCCTGGAGGATTGCGTGGATGAGTTGCGATGGTTGCCGTGGAGTGATCTGCCGGGGTTCCTCTCGCTCCTGCAGGAGTGGCAGGCGGCGGGTGTTACCGAGGCGATCATGGCCGGCAAGGTGGAGCAGCAGCGAATGTACGAACGCGACGAGTCCGGCGAGATGGAGAGGCTGATTGAAGGCCTGCCGACCGGGCACACCGATCAGCTGCTCAGCGCCGTTGCCAACGTGCTCTCCGGCGCGGGGATCGAACTGTTGCCGTCTACTCGATACCTGGGGCGCTACATGCCGGGCGCCGGGCCCGTTGCCGGGCGTCCTCTGGACGAACGCGAGCACCACGACGTAGAACACGGCTGGCGCATCGCCAAGGCGTTGGGCACGCACGACATCGGGCAGACCATAGTCATCAAGGAGAAGGCAGTGGTTGCGGTCGAGGGCATGGAGGGAACTGATGCATGCATCCGCCGCGGCGGCGACCTGGCGGGGCCGGGCGCCGTGGTCGTCAAGGTGGCGAAACCGGATCAGGATCTCCGTTTCGATGTGCCCGTCGTCGGCGTGCGAACGATCGCGGCGATGCGGGACGCAGGTGCGGGAGCTCTGGCGTTCGAGGCGGACATGACGGTGCTGTTCGATGCCGCGGAGATCGCTGCGGCGGTGGGCGATGACATCGCCCTGGTGGCACGCGCCGATGACTGACGCCCTGGTGAGAGTCGGTGTTGTCGGGGTCGGCTCGATCGGGCGGCACCATGCTCGGATCCTGGCCGCCGCGCCCGACGCTGAGTTCGTCGGGCTGTTCGATACGGATTTCGATCGAGCGGGGCGCGTTGCGGAAGAGTTCGGATGCACGGCGTGGACATCGCTCGAGGGTCTGCTGGGCAGTGTGGACGCAGTGACCGTCGCGGTGCCGACCCCGGCGCACGCAGAGGTCGGCGAGCGTTGCCTTGCCGCGGGTTGCGACATCATGATGGAGAAGCCGCTAGCCGCTGGTATCGACGACGCGGACCGTCTCATCGCCGCCGCGGAGCGCGCCGGAAAGTTGCTGCAGGTGGGACACGTAGAGCGCTACAACCCCGCTGTCGAAGCTCTCCTTCCGCGAGTAGACAACCCGGGGTTCATCGAGATCCACCGTATGGGTACCTTCGTCGAGCGCAGTCTCGAGGTCGACGTGATCGCCGATCTGATGATTCACGACATCGATATCGTGCACTCGCTGGTGGACGCCGAGGTGACGGATGTTCGCGCCGTGGGAATTCCAGTGCTCTCGAACGAGATCGACATCGCCAACGCCCGTCTCGAGTTGTCCTCCGGCTGCATCGTCAACATGACGGCAAGCCGCGTCAGCATGAACCGCGTGCGCAAGGTCAGAATCTTCCAGCCGCGGGCGTATTTCTCGGTCGACTACTCCGATCAGAGCGTCGCGTGCTACCGGCTCCAGGACGAGGACGGAGGGCGCGCTTCGATCGCGGGCGATCCCGTGATGGTTGACAAGGGCGAGCCGCTCCTCGCGGAACTGCGCGACTTCGTTGCCTGCGTGCGTACTCGCGACGCCGTGCGGGTGGATGGCAGAGCAGGACGTCGGGCCATGGCGACCGCGCTCAAGATCAGAGCCGCGCTTACGTTGGCGGTCGGCTCGTAGCCGCGTGGGTCTGCTACCCTGCGCTAGGTAATCTTTCGGCGAGGCTTCAGGACACATGCAGTACCCGTTCAATGCCAGCCCGCGTCCAACGATCGGGATCGAAGAAGAGTTTCAGATCTGCGATCCAGCGACCGGGGAACTCGTTCCCAGGGTCAACGAACTCATGGCGCATGCGGACGAGGCCGCCAAGAAGTTCCTGGCCTATGACCTGATCCAGTCGCTGATCGAGTCGATCACCGACATCGGCGCCACAGTCGACGACGCGATAGCCGATCTGGCGGAGAAGCGCCGCCGCGTTCAGGGATACGCCGAGGCCGAGGGGTGCACGCTCGGGATCACGGGGACTCATCCGTGGGCTGACCCGCGTGAGACCGTCTTCGTCGAGACCGAGTCGTATCGCTGGGTTCGCGACCAGTTGCGCTACGTGGCGAACCGCAACATCTCCTTCGGGCTCCACGTGCACATCGGTGTCGATGATCAGGAACGCGCCGTCTATGTGGCCAATTGCGCTCGCCGCTGGATCGGTCCGTTCATCGCGGTGGCGGCAAACTCGCCGTTCCTGGATGGGGTCGATACGGGCTGGGACTCGTCGCGATCCTTCGTATTCGGTACGTTCCCGCGCTCGGGAGTGCCGCCGACGTTGCACAGTTGGCGGCACTACGAGGAGGTGATGGCAGGCCTGCAGAAGGCAGGCAGCATCACGAAGCCCAGGCACGTCTGGTGGAATCTCCGTTGCCATCCCACCTTCGGGACCGTGGAGCTGCGGGTATGCGACGTACAGATGTCGCTTCGCCGGACGGCCGCGATCGCGGCCATGTTCCAGGCACTCGTCGTTACGTACGCGGACAAGCATCGCGCTGGGGAGCCCGCGCCCAGGCTCGAGCGCTCCTTCCTCGAGGATGCCCGCTTCAAGGGCATGCGCTTCGGTCTCGACGCTGAGGTCATGGACCCGGAGGTGCGCGACCTCGTATCGATGCGGGACCTGGCGATGCGAATGATCGAATTCGGCATTGATGCCGCCGGGCGGCTGGGCACCGAGACGCATCTGCACGTGTTGCGCGAGATGGTGAAACGAGGCAACGGTTCCTGTTACCAGCGGCGGGTCCTCGCGGAGGCAGACGGCGATATTCGTGCGGCGCAACTGCGGCTCTTGGAGGAGTCACGCGATCTCATCGAGTCCCCTGATCTCGACGAAGACGCTGATCAGATTTCCGCCACGGGCTGCTAGGACTGCCAGCTCGTGCTCACGGTTCATGTGCTCGGCGCGGGCAACGGACGCCCCGGCCCCGAGCGCGATACATCGGGCCTGCTGGTCGCCGCCGCCGGCAGGCACACCCTGGTGGATTGTCCGGGCGGCGTCGTCTCGAAGCTGGCACGCATCGGTCTCGCGCCGGAGGCCGTCGACCGGATCATCCTGTCCCACGACCACGTGGACCACATCTATGGCTTGCCGCACCTGATCCACGCGCTTGCCATCGGGGGCTCGCTCGCGGCCGTTCCGGTGTACGGGCCGGCCGTCACGCTGACGACCGTCGATGCCGTGCTGACGGCCTACGGACTCGCCGGACCCGACTATCCGGCCGTGGTGGGCCACCCGGTTCCCGTCGAGCCGCTGGCGCCCGTCGTCGACGAAGAGATCCAGGTCGTGGCCAGCCCCGCCCGGCACTCGCGGCCGACGCTGGCGCTGCGGATCGCAAGAGACCAGTCCGTACTCGGCCTGTCCTCGGACGGCTTGCCCAGCGGTGAGACATCGCGATTGTGCGCTGGTGCGGACGTGCTGCTGCACGATTGCGGCGGCGTTGAGGCGGATCGGGCGACCTTCGCGGCTCACCATGCGAGCGCCGCCGGGGCCGCCGACGTGGCCTGTCGAGCCGGTGCCCGCCGCCTCTATCTGACCCATCTGCCACCAGTCGATACCGCCCTGGAGGCGAGCATGCTGGCCGAGGCGGGGGCGCGGTTCGGCGGGCCCGTTGCGCTGGCCCGGGACGGCGACCGCTACGAGGTTGGCCGCGTCGGCTAGGAGCCCATAGTAGAAGTCTGACGCAGGCCCATCAGACTTCTACCACGGGCTCCTGCAGAGGGGCAGTGCGGTAACCTCACCTCCTACATGGCGAGTATGGATCTCGATACAGTTCGGCGCGCGTACTCTCGTTGGTCGCGGGTCTACGATCTTGCCTTCGGACCGGGGATGCGGCAGGCGCGGCGGCGGGGAATCTCGATGCTTCGCCTCGAGGGGTCGGCCCGCGTTCTGGAGGTCGGAGTGGGGACAGGTTTGTCCTTGCCGTTCTTCCCGCCGGACACGCGCGTGTACGGCGTGGACATCTCGCGAGCCATGCTGGCCCGCGCCCGCTCCCGCGCGGCCAATCCCGGCCGCGCGCTCATTGAAGGCGACGTGGCGCATCTGCCGTTTCGCGACGGGGCCTTCGATGGTGTACTGGCCCCTTACGTAGTTTCTGCGGTGCCTGACCCGGTGGCGATGCTCCGCGAGATTCGGCGGGTCGGCAGGCCCGGCGCGCGGATCGTGCTGCTCAACCACTTCGCCAGCGAGCACCCCCTGTTGGCGGCCGTCGAGCGCGCCATCACCCCGACGACATCCAAGATGCTGGGCTTTCATGCCGACTTCGACGTCTCGCCTCTTCTGCGCGAGGTCGGGCTCGAGGTCGGGGAGACGGAACGCGTTCCGCCCTTTGGCTACTGGCGCGCGTTGCGTGTGGAAGAGCCGGGTTGATGGCGGAACTGACAGCCACGGCGCCTCTGCGCGTGGATCTCGCGGGCGGTACCCTCGACCTTTGGCCGCTGTACCTGTTGCATGACAACGCCACGACCGTGAACGTGGCTCTCAGCCTGCGCGCGCGGGTGACCTACGCGGCGGGCGGTGCTTATTGGGAACTGTGTTCGGACGATCGCGCGGCGCGTCGGCGAGTGG